>UEXL01000094.1_pt1 | contig 54243 bp, 77 predicted proteins | sample 1796671 | NCBI WGS metagenome assembly UEXL01 (sample SAMEA4772471, study PRJEB27181) | metagenome | reverse complement strand
AGAACCGCGAACGCATTAACGCCTAGGGAGAGGCGGCAGGTTCGCCCTGATGCAGCGGTTGGCAGCATTCGCTGTATTTCAGCCCGGACTGGCACGGGCACGATGATGTAGATGGTGTCATGGTGTCTCTCCGCAAAAGCAGTCAAACAGTGCCAGAAGGTCCTGTCGTAACCGTTGAGGATTCGCCGCCCCAGCGTGACGCAATACCAGGGCATTCATGGCGCCATTCAGCAATATTGCCAGCCCATTGGCACTGCCAGAAAATTGCAGGCTGCCGTCTGCCATGGCTTCCTGAATACCTTCTCGAAGCAGGGTAAAACTGTAGCGTTCATCCAGGGCGTTCCACCGTGCCTGGCCAAGCACGGTGGGCGCTTCGATCACCAGAATACGCTGAACATCCTGCCGGGACATGAAATCGACCCAGGCCAGGCTACCCGCTTTGAGGGTGGATGTAAGCTGCCGTGCTGCCCGGCAACCGCCTGTTCGATGGCGGCCATGGCTTCCTGACTGAGTAGCTCGCACACGGCTTCGAACAGTTCCGTCTTGTTGCGGAAATGGTGATACATGGCTCCGCGAGTGACGCCAGCACCATTGAGAATGGCTTCGGTGCGGGTGTCCGCATAACCCTGTATCGCGAACAAATGGCGTGCTGCATTGATCAGGCAGCCACGGGTTTGAGCGCGACGTTGAACGTTGGTCGCCATAGAATCCTCTTTTGTTGACAAACAAACTAGCAGTTTGTTTTTATTTAATCAAAGCAGACAGTCTGTCTGTTTAATTTCGCCAGGAGGCATCATGGATATTCGTGACCGTTACCCCATTGTTGTTACCGAGCACAAAGCGGCCTGCCAGGCGTTCTGGCAACGCTATTTCGGGTTGGCGATTGTGTTTGATAGTGACTGGTTTGTGCTGCTGGGGAATGAGGCTCAGGGAAGTGTGGTGGCCTTTATGACACCGGATCACCCATCCGCTCCGCCGGGACCACAAGCGTATTCTGGACAGGGAATGTGTCTGGAGCTGGAAGTGGATGATGCCGAGCAGGCTCTGGCAACCTTGCAACAGCGGGGAGGAGCGGCGGTCTACCCGCTGACCCGCGAGCCTTTTGGGCAATGCCGGTTTGGGGTCCGTGACCCTAGTGGCTTGTGGGTCGATGTGGTCGAGCAGGTCACCCCAGAGGACGGCTATTGGGACAAGTACATGAAGGCGGCGCCGACATTTTCCGAATCCGACTAAGGCTGTCAGGGGCTATTGTTTGTCGGGTGGGGCAGGGCTGTACGTAACAGCGCGGCCTCAATTTGAAACACATGGGCATCGTGCGCGCCCAGCTCGCGGAGGGCCTCAGCCAGCTGCAGCAGATAGTCCGCGTTACTGCCGCTGGGGCCATGGCTGGCAGCAATATGATGGGCAATGTGTTGCTCGCTGGCTTCGCCCAGAAAGGCCCCGTTGTCTGCGGTGGCGATATACACCAGCCCGTTCTCCTGTTCCCCGGTGCGGAACGTCATGGGTGTCGAAAAACGCAGATAGCCATTTTTTTCCCGGTGATCCAGGTGTTCGAAAACGTCCGGGGTGATGCGATAGGCCATGCCGGTACACAGGGTGCCCGGCGATTCAATCAAGGTGACCACTCGACCCGGATTGTCCGGCGTGCCGCGATGATCGTGGGAGCCTTGCCAGAAACGCCGGGTCCAGCCGGTAATTGCCGCCGGCCGCCGTGCAAGGTGGGGAAAGTCGGCCTTATAGATCAGCGAGCCATAACCGAAAAGCCACACTGGATGGTCCGGGTGCAGGTTGTGACGGCGGCGATTTTCGTCGGCGGTGTCCAGCATGCTAATCGTCCTGTCCCTTGATCCAGGTTCTTGGTTGTCTGCGTGTGGGCGTTATACTGCCGGCATTGTATGACTCTACACAGGCTCTTGCAGCCAGCCGGGGGTACCATGAAAGATGTGCGCGAAGAATATCACGCTGACGGCCTTACCGACGTTAGCCTCCATGATGACCCGCTGGAGCAGGCGCGCCGCTGGGTGGATGAGGCCATTGAAGCCGGTTTGCCGCTGCCCAATGCCATGACCCTGGCCACTGTCAGTACCGAGGGGCAGCCGTCCTCCCGCGTGGTGCTGCTAAAGGGGGTTGAAGCAGAACGTTTCACCTTCTTCACCCACTACGACAGCCGCAAAGGGGAAGACATTGCGGCCAACCCCAAGGTGTCCTTCACCATGTTCTGGCAGCCGTTTGACCGCCAGATGATCGTGATTGGTGAAGCGCAAAAAGTGGATGAGGAAGAATCCGATAGTTACTTCGCCTCCCGCCCCTATGCCAGCCAGGTGAGCGCGGCCATTTCCCCCCAGAGCCAGCCCGCCAGCCGGGAGTGGCTGGAAGAGGAAGTGAAACGGCTGGAGCAGGAATTCCCTTCGGCGCCGGTGCCGCGTCCGGAACAGTGGGGAGGCTACCGGATTATCCTACGGAAATTCAGTTCTGGCATGGCCGCCCTAGCCGTTTGCATGACCGTTTCTGTTACCGCAAACAGGCGGATGGAAGCTGGCAGCGCGAGCGTCTCGCGCCTTAGGGCGCTTTCGGTGGGCGCCCCTCTACGATTCGGCGGGTGTGCGTCGTCGCCAGACGGCAGCCAGTAGTGACCCTGCCAGATTGTGCCACACGCTGGAAAGGGCGCCCGGAAGGGCGGCGAGAACGGTGAAGTGTTTCACCGCCAAAGCCACACCCAACCCAGAGTTTTGCATGCCCACTTCGATAGCCAGAGTGCGCGCCCGGGTTTCGTCCAGCCGCAGCAATTTGGCAATGCCGTATCCGCCGGCGAGGCCCAGGCCGTTGTGGGCTATCACCGCGATAAAGATAGCCAGCCCGGCTTGGGCGATACGATCCTGATTCAGTGCCACAATCACGCCGATAACCAATACGATGGCCAGCACCGAAATCAGCGGGAAAAGGTGGCGAAGAGGTTGCAGCGGCCGTTCAAAGAAGGTGTTTAGAAGGCAGCCTGCCGCCACTGGCAGCAGCACGATTTGCAACAGGGAAAGCAGCATCCCGGTTACCGGTACCGGGATCTGTTCGCCCAAATATAGCCAGGTCAGCAGTGGCGTGGCGACCACGGCAACCAGGGTGGAGGCAAAGGTGATGGCCACGGATAGCGCCACATCTGCCCGCGCCAGATAAGCGATTACATTGGATGCAGTGCCGCCAGGGCAGGCGCCAACAAGTACCAGCCCGACCAGTAATTCCCGGGGTAGAGACAGGGCATGGCCGATCAGGAAGGCGAGCAGGGGCATCAGGCTGTATTGCAGCACCAGCCCCAGAGCGATAACGCCGGGAGTGGCGAGAACACGACGAAAGTCCGCCCAGGTGAGCGACAGCCCCATACCGAACATGATCAGCATCAATAGCGGTACGATGGCGGGTTTGCCCGGGGTTAGCCAATGGGGTTGCCAGTAGGCAAACAGGGAAAGCACGAGTGCCCACAGTGGGAAAAGCTGAGTCAGTCGCTGGATCATAAGACGATCATTCCTGTTATGAGTCTTGTCGCCGGTAGCGAGGGGGCGGCCTTGGGCTTACAGGGCAAGCATGAGCAAAAACGGTAGCAGCAAGAATGCCATCAAAGTCGAGATGACCACCATGGCGGCGACTTCTTCGGCGCCCTGGTTATAGGCCTTGGCCAATAGGTAATTGAACACCGCCACTGGCATGCACGATTCGATCAGCACCACGCCCCGTAGTGTGCCTTCCAGCTCCAGTGCCGTTACCACAGCCATGCCAACCGCAAACCCGATCAGCAACCGCAGAGCCGCAAACAGGGCGCCTGTACCCAAGTGGCGAACCCGTAATTGCGACAGCGACACCCCGAGGGTAATCAGCATCAGCGGAATGGTTACATCGCCAACCAGTTTCACGCTGTTGAGCAGCCATTCAGGTAGCTGCAGATCCAGTGCCACTAATACGATGGCCAGGAAAACAGAAATCAGAATGGGGTGACGCAGTAAGTAAGCGGGGAGACAGGCGTTGTCCACTGACCACGGCCAGCCCTAACGAAAACTGGGCCACGGCGTAGAGCATCATCCACGCCAGCGCCAAAGCCAGGCCGGCATCGCCGAACGCCAACATGCACAGCGGAATACCCATGTTGCCAGTGTTGGCAAACACCAGTGAGGGTAGAAACACACGAAACCGTTGCCCGGTCAGGCGAATAATCAGTGCGCTGATCAACAAGGTAAGCATCAATACGGTCAGGGCCAGCCCGCCGATGTGTGCCAGGGCGGTCATGTCGAGATCCGTTGTGCCCAGGGTGGCGATGATCAGACAGGGTGTGGTGACCGTGATGACCAGCGAAGTGACCATCTGTGTATCAAACGGTTTTCCCGCCCGCGCCCAGAAAAAACCCATGCCGGCACAGAACAGTACAGGCGCAATAATGGACCAGAGCGTGGCGAGCATGGTTGGCAATCTACGAATAATGAGTGGATTGCGAAGTGTGGGAGTTGCGGTGGGGGGATGTCCACGGTGCCGTTGAGACAACGCGGCTGTATAGGCTTGCACAGGCCGCTGATTGTTGTCCGTGAAAGCGTTACCTGGATCCTTCTTGGTGCCCCCGGGCGTTGGCCTCTTGAAGCATGTACAGAGTGATGTTTCTGACTTCGTTGCGAGATTCTTCAATATGCGTTCGCAATAACGTTTGTGCATGGGGCGCCCGGCGCTGAAGGATGGCGTCCAGCACGGCAGCATGTTCGTTGGAGGTGGCTTCAATACGTGGGGGTTTAGTGAAGTCCAGCCGCCGGACAATGCGCAATCGTTCGGTCAGATCTTGATGAATGCGCGCCATTTGCCGGTTGCCAGCGGCCGCCACGAGTTGTTCGTGGAATTGCTCATCCATGCCGCTGACCGTGGGGCCATGCGTCAGCATGTGGGCAGGATTGACACACCACCGATTCACAAGTTCATCGAGGGGATGTTGCTCTGGTTGTTCACACAGCGTTTGCACCGCCGCGCATTCGAGAATGGTGCGTACATCGTAAAGCTCTTCGAAGCAGGTGAAGTCGAAGGGGCTGACTTGCCAACCACTTCGGAACATCACATCGACATAGGATTCTCGCTGCAGACGGAGAAGCGCCTCGCGAACGGGTGTCCGCGAGGCGCTCATGCGTTCAGCAATATCGTTTTCGCTGAAACGCTCACCGGGCATCAGGCGGAAATCAAAAATATCCTGCTTGAGCTGCAGATAAATTTGCTCTGCGAGGCTGGTTTGTCTTTTGTTGTTAGGCCGAGGCATGGTTGCGCCCCTCGCTTGTGCTGATCTTATAAGTGTTGATGTGGATCACTGTTGGCCGGTTTCATTCAATGAGGCGATGTAGTGTCTCCAGCCACCCAGAGCGGTAATGTCGGTGGCATCGTCGATGGCCCAGGGCTCACAGATGAAGCCTTTTACCCAGCGACCATCAAGGGTTTCCAGGCTGCCGATGCCCAGTGGTGCCGGAATCAGGCCAACAAAACTGCCGAAATGTTTCACTGGCATTTGCCACAGTTCGATGGGAATGCTGACGCCGCCGCTTTTTTCGCTGCGAATCAGTCCGGGCTTCGGTGGCACGGTGTTGGCCAGGGCATAGAGTCGGTAGCAGGGAGCTGTGTGAGTGGCTTCGAGCAGCACGCCCTCTCGCTCGGTGAGCTGGGTGTTCAGCGGCATGTCGCTGAGATGTGCGCCGACCACGGCCACAGTGATCAGATCGTTGTGGTCATCGTTGGCAGCCTGGGGCTGAGTGGTCGGTAAGGGCTGGCCGGTGGCGCCAGCCTGCCATGGCTGAATCTGCTGCCAGCGTTGCCCGAAGTCGGCCAGCGCATGGTCCTGCCAGGCGGGGCCAATCAGGTTAACGCCGCCGGGCAGGCCGTCGCCACGAAAGCCACCGGGCAGCGCCAGGGCGCACATGTCCAGCAGATTGACGAAATTGGTCCAGGTGCCGAGCTGGCTGTTAAGGGTGATCGGGTCGGCTTGCACGGCGGCGCGGGTGTAAATCCCCGGCGTGGTGGGTAGCAGCAGGGCATCCACGGTGTCCATCAGGGCGTCAGATTGGCGTTTCAGTTCGGCGAGCCGGTACTGGGCGCGAAAGCCGTCGGCGGCGGTCAGCGTGGCGGCGGGCTCGAGGATGTCGCGAATCACCGGCAGCAGTGCGTCGGGTTTTTCTGCAGCAGGGCTTCGGTTACGGTAAAGCGCTCGGCCACCCAAGGCCCTGATAGAGTAGTGCGGCGGCATCCTGCAGCACCATGGTGTCCACGGTGACCAGATCGGCAATCTGTTTGACCTGTTCAAGTTGTTGCTCCCACAACTGTTTGGCCTGGGTGTCCCCGAACCAGGGCAGGTCTTTGGGAATGCCCAGGGTGGGGCGTGCGGGCAGGCCGGTGGTTTGTAATGCCGGTGCTGGGCGGCTGTAGGCATCGTCGTGGTCGAACTGGCCGATCACCCGGTAGACCTGTTGGGCGTCGTCTACGTTGAGGGCAAAGAGGCTGACGCAATCCAGTGTTTTGCAGGCCGGCACAACACCGTGGGTGCTAATGGCGCCGCGAGTGGGCTTGAGGCCCACGGTATTGGTGAAGGCCGCAGGCACCCGCCCGGAACCGGCGGTATCGGTGCCCAGGGAGAAAAGGGCACCAGGCCCAGGCTCACCGCCGTGGCGGAACCCGAGCTGGAGCCGCCGCTGAGATAATCCGGGTTAAATGGGTTGGGCACTTCGCCGTAAGGAGAACGAGTGCCCACCAGGCCGGTGGCGAACTGGTCCAGGTTGGTTTTGCCCACCACGATAGCACCGGCGTCGCGCAGCAGGCGTACGACGGTGGCGTCTTTTTCGGGGGTGTAGGCAAAGTCCGGGCAGGCGGCGGTGGTGGGCATGCCCGCCACGTCGATATTGTCTTTTACCGCGAAGGGAATGCCGTACAGCGGGAGTGATGTGTCACTCAGGGACTGCGCCTGATGCACCAGGCTGGATTCATCAAGCAGGTGGATCCACAGGGCGCGTTCACTGTCGTGCAGTGTGGTCGCCAGTTTTCTCATGGCCTGTACCGGGGTGAGGTCACCGCTGCGGTAAGCCGCCTGCCATTGTTGAAGAGTCCAGCCAATCATTCGTTAGCACACCTAGTTGTATACAAGTTGGTGTGCGAACTAGTGCAAGTGCGATGCCAGCCCAGCAGGCAACATTTAACGTGTTGTTTTTACAATAATTAATAAGGGTGGGATTGAGTGAGTCTGGTCATTGGGTGGACACTGGGTGCGCTAACCTGATGCGTTTGCGCGGTATCGGTGCAGACAGCGGCCAGTGGGCCGGGTTAATGATCAGGGAAGCCGATGGCAGGGACAGTAAGGCTCTATTTCCACCGATTAGTTTGCTCTGGCATCGTGTTTGAAACGGATCCAATGGGTGGAACCGATGTGGAGGAAAAGTGATGTCTCAGCGGGCGTTGGTAGTGGAAGGCGGTGCCATGCGCGGCATTTTTTTGCTGCCGGTGTGCTGGATGCGTTTTTAGAAAACAACCATCGTGAATTTGATTTTGCGGTGGGTGTTTCCGCCGGTTCCACCAATTTGATCGGTTACCTGGCAGGCAATCACGGCCGCAGCCGCCAGATTATTACGGACCACGCCTGTCGCCCGGATTTTATTAACTGGCAGCGTTTTATGTCGGGTGGTCATTTGTGTGATGTGCACTGGCTCTGGCATCAGTCTCGCGTGGAAGTCCCGCTGAGCCTTGAGCAGCATTGGCAAGGGAAGGTTCCATTATGGGTGGTGACCACCTCAGTGGAAGATGGGGCGCCACGCTATTTCCAAACCCAGCCGGACAATCTGGATGAGGTGATGACAGCGTCCTGTTCTATTCCTTTTGCTTACCGGGATTTCCCCACCGTTGCCGGGCACCCCATGACTGATGGCGGGTTGGGGGATTCCATTCCGGTGCGCTGGGCTTATCAGCAGGGCGCTCGGGATATCACTGTGGTGTTGTCGCACCCCCTCAGGGTTACCGCAAACGCCCCAGTGCTCTGACGCCATTATTAAAGCCTTGGGTACGCGACTTCCCCGCCTTGTATGACGCTTTGCTTACGCGCACGGATAGCTACAACGAGTCGTTGGATTTTATCGACAATCCGCCAGCAGATTGTCGGGTGACCGTGGTCGCCCCAGACCCGCACTTTCCGGTAAATCGGTTAACCACCAATGGCCATAAACTGGATGTGGGCTATCAGCAGGGGCATCGGGCCGGGCTGCAATCGTTGGGGGCGGAAGTGAAACAAGCGTCGAGTGGCTAACAGCGAGTCGCGCATAGGTCTTTCGCTTTTCTGGAAGGCTGAGGCCGCGCTCAAACGTTTGGGCGCGGCCTCTTTGCTTGCCGGTGCAGCAAGCGCAATATCGTGTTGTAGCTTGTAGCTTGTAGCTTGTAGCGGTCAGCTATCTTCTTCTTCGCAATGCCATACCCAGGCATCCAGTTCGATGTGCTCGATCCCCCGGAACTGGCTCTCCATCATAAATTCGCGGCGATCGCTGAGCATGCCGCGATTGCCGCCGGCTTTCTTGATGGCCTTGGCGAGCTTCTTGTTCACGTTGTTATTGATGAAAGCATCGCTGAACAACATGCCCTGCATCTTGCTCCCCGACGACACCGAGACTTCCCCCTTTTTTTCGCACCCCTGAGGGGCTTCCCGGAGCAGCAATATTTTATCCGCCTGTGCTGCAAGGGAGGCGCCGAGTAGCAGAATGATCAGATAAAAACGCATGGTGTTTCCTGTTGTTGTTATGGGTCGGAAATATTGCAGGCCTGCCGGGCCTTGGCCACGTTCTCACGCAAATGAGCGGGGTTGATGGTGCCGGCAATGATACTGCTGACGCCAGCCGTGCCAAGGATCTGGTTCAGACTTTCCTGCACCGGATCCTCAAGGGTGTCGTTCAGGTGACCGCTGGCAAAGGCTTTTTTTATCAGGATGCCTTTGCGGTGGGCGGCGGCGTGCTCAATCACCGGGACTTCGTCCTGCTGTTGCAGGTTGTAGGTGACCATGGCCATGTCCGCGTGTTCCAGGCAGGCAATGCCGCCTGCAACGGTCTTGGTGGACATGCCGGTGGAGCGCACCAGGCCTTCCTTCTTCAGGTTGTTCAGGGCATCGAGGGTGCCCTGTTTGATGATCCCCATGTCATCGCCATCGGAGTGAACCAGTACGCAATCCAGGTAATCGGTATTAAGCCGTTTCAGGCTGCGTTGCACGGAGCGGCGAACGTGTTTCGGTGAGAAATCGAAATGGCTTTCACCGCTGTCGTTATCAAACTCTTCGCCCACCTTGGTGACGATGACCCAATCCTGTCGCCGGCTCATTAGCTGGCCAAGACGGTCTTCGCTGTGGCCGTAGGCCGGAGCGGTGTCGATCAGGTTAATACCAAGATCCTGCGCCTGGGCCAGCAGCTCGATTACCGCGTGGTCATCAGGGGATGGTGAAGCCGTTGGGGTATTTCACCCCCTTGTCGCGGCCGATTTTCACCGTGCCCAGGCCGAGTGCGCTGACGGTTAACCCTGTGTTGCCCAGCGGGCGCATGAAGGACATGAAAACTCCTGAATCATTCTCGCTGTAGGCGCGCCACTAGAGGCACGGAAAAAAGTTTTGAGAAGCGAGTTACGAGTCGCGAACATCCAAAAGATTTTGTCTTTCGAAACTCGTTTCTCGTCACTCGCGTCTGGATGTTCGCGCCTCTAGTGGCGCCCCTGCAGTGGGTAATTAGAAACAACGGTGCCAGTACGGCACGCCCATGGGGGCCTGCTCCAGTGTTGCCGGAATCGTTAACGGTTCGCCCGGCTGTAGACCACTTTCTTCTAGCAGCGCCATGACTCGATCACCCAGGTCAGGGGCCAGAGTGAGTTTGGTGGGCCAGGCGACGATCAGGTTTTGGTCCCGGCGGGCGTAGGCGTTATCGGGTTTCACCAGTGCCTGCTGTCTGGGTTCTGCGCGGGTCACATCCAGGGTGGCGAATTCTGCCTGGCTGAAATCGAGCCAGGGGAACAGCTGCTTTGAGCTCAGCCCGACCGGCAGCCAGTTGTTCCTGGTCGCTACGCTCTACACCTCGTTCCGCCAGGTCACCGCCCAAGTACCAGACTACCTTGCCGTCGGGGCAGTCGTGGGTGGTAACAGTGAGTACCGGTTTATTGCTGGTGCCTACGCAGTGGGCATATAAACGGTGGCCCATATCGTGTTTCACCAACACCATTTTCAAGGGGCGCAGTTGGCTTTGTTCTTGCTCCAGCAGATGGGCCTGATGGGCGCCATCCAGTAACGCCGGGTTGCCGTTGCCGGCGGCGAGCAGGGTCATTCGCGGTTCAATGCGTTGTCCGTTAACGGTAACGGCGTGCAGGCCGCGTTCCTCCCATTGCAGAACGTCGCGTTCATTGTTGAACGCCAGCAGCCGGTCACGCACCGGGGCGCTGAGTGTCTCGATCAGGGATTCGGTGTTGATCACCAGATCGTCCAGTTTGTAGACGTTGCCCTTGAAGGCCTTGTTGGCTAGCGCGCTGGGAAAGTGGTCGCGCTTGAGCTTTTCAATGCGGCCGCGCAGCATCTTGCTGGCGAAAAAATTGGTCATCCGCGAGGCCACGGAGCCGCTGGACCACATGTGTTGGGTGTCACTCAGGACGTGCAGGTTGCGCAGGTCCACCGGATCGTCGCCGGCCATGGCGGCACGCCAGCGGTCGGGCATGTCGGAAATGGCTTCGGATTCGTTGGACAAGTTGCCGCCGAGGGCATATTGAGGCCGCCGTGGATAATGCCCTGGCTGGCCAGGGTCTGGTCGCCGCCCAAGCTGGCGGATTCCAGCAGCAGGCACTGGTAGCCGGCGGCATGGAGCCGGTTGATCAGCCACAGGCCGGCAATGCCACCGCCGAAGATGAGAATATCCGGACGGAGCGTGTCAGGTTTCAGGGTGGAGTCACTCATGGCTCACCATCGTTGAACAGTGCGGCTATGCTAGCATAGGCGAAGCCGCTGGCACGTACACGGGCGCCATAACAGGCAATATGAATAACGCGGTTTATTGCCTGTTACGCTGCCCGCAAGCCGTCCTGACATCGAGACAAGAATATCTATGCGAACTGTTTATTCCGCCCTGTGGTATCTGTTGCTTCCCTTTCTTTTTCTGCGCCTGTGGCTGCGCGGCAGAAAGGCGCCGGCCTATCGTCAGCGCTGGAAGGAACGGATGGCGTGGGGCTACCGGCGGGGTACCTTGAAAGGCTGCCTCTGGGTGCATGCGGTGTCGGTGGGGGAAGCGCTGGCGGCGGCGCCGTTGATTGAGCGGTTGCTGGCGGATTACCCGGATGTGCCACTGCTGGTAACCACCACCACGCCCACCGGCTCTGAACGGGTGCAGGCGCTGTTCGGTGATCGGGTGACCCATGTGTATTGCCCCTGGGAATTGCCGTCGGCGCTGGCGCGTTTTATGCGCGCCTTTGATCCGCAACTGGTGATTGTGCTGGAGACAGAGCTGTGGCTCAACCTGTGCGCCGCGGTGAAGCGCCATGGCGCGAAACTGATGCTGATGAACGGGCGGTTGTCGGAAAAAAGCTATCGAGGCTACGGCAAATTGCCGCGCCTGATTCGACCCATGATGGCCCGCTTTGATGCGCTGGCGGTACAGACCCGGTGGAAGCGGAGCGTTATATGGCTCTGGGTGCCTGGCCGGAGCGGGTGTATCCCATCGGCAGTGTGAAATTCGATATGACCCTGGATGAGGCAGTGAAGCAGGCCGCGTCAGAGCTGCGCACCTCGTTCGGTGATCGACCGGTCTGGATCGCGGCCAGCACTCACCCGGGGGAGGATGCTCTGGTGTTAGCGGCGCACAAGGCACTGCGTGCACAGAAGCCGGATGCATTGCTGATTCTGGTGCCGCGGCACCCGGAACGGTTTGACGGGGTTGCCGACCAGGTTCGCGAGGCTGGCTTGTCTGTGGCCCGCCGTAGTCAGCAGGAATCAGCCGCCGATGCGGCGGTGTATCTGGCCGATACCATGGGCGAATTGCTGATGTTGTTTGGCGCCTGTGATGTGGCTTTGTGGCCGGTTCGCTGGTGCCAGTGGGGGGCATAATCTTTTGGAACCGGCGGCCTGGGAAAAGCCGGTGCTCACCGGCCCGCATCTGCATAATTTCACCGCCATCGCGCAACTGCTTGATGATGCTGGCGGGCTCAGTGTGGTCGACAGCGGCGAAGCGTTGGCTGACAAGCTGCAGGCATTGATGAGTGACCCGGACAGTGTGCCCGGCAGGGCCAGGCTGCTGCTGCGGTGGTGGAAGCGAACCGTGGCGCGCTGGAAAAAGGACTCGGGTTGATCGCCATGGAGATGAATGTCGGATTACGCCCTTCGGGCTAATGCGACCTGCGGTGTGTTTGTCGCAGCTTGTGCATAAAAAAACCGCTAGCCGTTGCCGGGTAGCGGTTTTTTTATGGTCCGGGCGATGCCCGCGTGTTTGCGTCAGGCTCACCTGCCTCAGTTGATCGGCGAGTTGTCCTGCATCATTTCTTCGCTCTGGCCTTCCAGGTCCGGGTTGTAGAGATCCAGAGTCTGGTCCGGCGCCAGCCAGTTATTCACCGCCGCCAGGTCGCCTTGCTGCAGGTCACCGGTGGTGGATTTCAGGGTCAGGGAGTTGATGATGTAATCGTAACGGGCGTTGGCGTAATCGCGCTCAGCGGCAAACAGGGCGCGTTGCGCATTAAGCACATCCACCACGTTACGGGTGCCGACTTCATAGCCGGACTGGGTGGCGTCCAGGGCAGAGCGGGTGGAGCGGATGGCCTGTTTGCGGGCCTTGATGCGCAGGGCGTCGGCTTCCACGGTGCGGTAGGCACTGCGTGCCTGTTGCACGCTATCGCGCACCGCCTGGTCGTACTGGAAATCCGCGGCATCCGCACGCAGGTAGGCCTCCTTGCGACGGCTGTTCAGGCCGCCCCCTGGAACAGGGTATGCTCACTTCCACACCGATCTGGCGATTCTGGGTGTCGAACAGGGAGCTGTTGGAGTTGATGCCTGAGGCGTTGGGATTTTCGTCCGGTGACAGGTGGGAATGCTGGTACTGGGCTACCAGTTGCACCTGGGGCAGCTGGGCACCGAGCTGGCGTTTGGCGGTGTTCTCGGTGAGCTCTGTATTAGAGCGCTGCCTGCACCTGGGGTTTGCACCTTTTTTTCGTTCCAGTCGTTCATGTCCGTGGGCTGGGGGCCTTCCATGGGCAGTTCATCGCGCAGCTCAGCAGGGTTGCCACTGCTGGCCGGTAGGGTTTCCAGCTGGTCACGGGCAATGTCGTATTGCTGGCGGGCGACAATCAGGTTGACCTGGGTCAGGTCGTAGGTGGCTTGTGCTTCTTCCACGTCGGTGGCCGGTACCAGGCCCACATCAAAGCGCTCCTGGGTCTGTTCCAGCTGGCGGCCGATGGCTTTTTCTTCCGCTTGGCGGATACCCAGGTGTCCCAGGCGCAGTACACCGAAGCCCTGGGCCACACGCAGCACAAAATCCTGGCGGGCCTGTTCGAAATTGGCCTGCGCGATATCGGTGCTCGATTGTGCCTCTTTATAGCCATACCAGGCATCAACACGGAACAGGGGCTGGGTCAGGGTGCTGACTTCGCTGCCGTAGTTCTGGTCCACGTTGATATCTTCGATTTCACGGTCGTTGTCGTAGCGTCCGTAGCTGGCGGACACGTTCGGGAATAAGGCAGCGCGGCCTTGTACCATCAGCTCCTGGTCGGCATTCCAGTTCATCCGCGCGGCGCGCCAGGTGCCGTCGTAGCTCCAGGCTGCGTTGGCGACTTCAGTAAGGTCAGCGGCCTGAACGGCGCTGGCCAGTGAGGTAAGAAGAAGAACTAGGGGCGTTGCCGGGCTACGCTTCATTCTGGTGCACTCTTTTTGTGTGTCTGATTAATCATTATGGTACTGGCAAGTACAGAAAATTAACACTGCCTGTTTGGGCCAGTTCCGCGGTTGTTTGGCTATTGGGCGCTGGCGTATAGTGTCCGCCATTCCTGAATTTCCCTTATTTAGCTTCTGGAGGCCGACGTGCCAGACGATCAGCGCCCCATCGCCAACGCCATTGACGAATCCTGCCAGCCTATCGCGGGTTCACGAAAGATCTACGTCACGGGCTCGCGCCCGGACATTCGTGTGCCCATGCGGGAAATCCAACAGCATCCGACCCCATTGGCGGACGGAAAGTTCGAGGATAACCCACCGCTGTCGGTTTATGATATCTGGTCCCTATACCGACCCGGACACCCAAATCGACATCCGTAAAGGGCTGAATCCTATTCGCTCGGCCTGGATTGATGAACGTGATGATACCGAGCAACTCGCCGGACCAGCGAGTATGGTCGCAAGCGAGCCAATGATGTGGCCAAGGCCGGTCTGCGTTTGAGCACCCGCATTCCTCGCCGTGCCCGTGCGGCAAGAACGTGAGCCAGATGCATTACGCGCGCCAGGGCATCATCACCCCGGAGATGGAATATCGCCATCCGCGAGAACCAGCGGTTGCGTGAGCATCGTGCGGGGTTTACCGGTGGACCAGCACCCGGGGCAGAGCTTTGGCGCGGCGATTCCGGCGGAGATCACCCCGGAATTTGTCCGTGACGAAGTGGCCCGTGGCCGTGCGGTGATTCCGGTGAACATCAACCACCCGGAAATCGAGCCGATGATCATCGGCCGCAACTTCCTCACCAAGATCAACGCCAACATCGGCAACTCGGCGGTGACCTCTTCCATCGAGGAAGAAGTGTCCAAGATGACCTGGGCTACCCGCTGGGGCGGCGACACGGTGATGGATCTGTCCACCGGTGACAATATTCACGAAACCCGCGAGTGGATTCTGCGTAACTCGCCGGTGCCCATCGGTACATCTACCAGGCGCTGGAAAAGTAACGGCGTGGCCGAAGACCTGACCTGGGAAATCTTCCGCGACACCTTGATTGAGCAGGCCGAGCAGGGGTGACTTCACCATTCATGCCGGTGCTGCTGCGCTATGTGCCGATGACCGCCAACCGGTTACCGGTATCGTTTCGCGGGGCGGTTCGATCATGGCCAAGTGGTGCCTGGCGCACCACGAGGAAAGCTTCCTCTATACCCATTTCGAAGATATCTGCGAAATAATGAAGGCCTACGACGTGACCTTCAGTCTTGGCGATGGCCTGCGTCCTGGTTGTTTGGCCGATGCCAATGATGAAGCGCAGTTCAGCGAGTTGCGCCTGGGTGAGCTGACCAAGATCGCCTGGAAGCACGACGTGCAGGTGATGATCGAAGGCCCGGGCCATGTGCCCATGCACATGATCAAAGCCAACATGGATGAGCAGTTGGAGCACTGGGAAGCGCCGTTCTACACCCTGGGTCCGCTGACCATTGATATCTACGATCACATTTCCAGTGCCATCGGCGCGGCCATGATTGGCTGGTACGGCACCGCCATGCTTTGCTATGTGACGCCCAAGGAGCACCTGGGGCTGCCCAACCGCGAAGACGTTAAGGAAGGCATCATCGCCTACAAGATTGCGGCTCACGCGGCGGACTTGGCGAAGGGCCATCCCGGTGCGCAGCTGCGTGACAATGCCCTGTCCAAGGCGCGCTTTGAATTCCGCTGGGAAGACCAGTTTAACCTGGGGCTGGACCCGGACCGGGCTCGTGAGTACCACGACGAGACCCTGCCCAAGCAGGCCCACAAGGTGGCGCACTTTTGTTCCATGTGCGGCCCCAAGTTCTGCTCCATGAAAATCAGCCAGGAAGTCCGCGAGATCTACGGTGACGGCACCGCCCAGGTGGCCCAGGCCGAAGCGGGCATGGAAGAAAAATCCAAGGAGTTCCGCGAGCAGGGCTCCGCGCTTTATCATGAGGCCCATGAGTAATCATTCGCTGACACCGCCATTCGGCCCGCAGGACGTGGAAGTGCTGGAACGGGATACCCCGTTCCAGGGCTTCTTCGGGTGGATACGCTGACCCTGCGCCACAAGCATTACAACGGTGGCTGGGGAGGCCGGTGCGCCGGGCTGTTTGTGCGCCCGCCGGCGGCTGCCGTGTTGCCCTATGATCCGGTGCGCGGCGAAATCTTATTGGTGGAGCAGTTCGGTGTTGGTGCGCTGGAGTGGCGCCATACGCCCTGGTGCCTGGAATTGATTGCCGGCATTGCCGACAAGGACGGAGAAAGTGCCGCCGACCTGATTCGCCGTGAAGCGGTGGAAGAGGCCGGGCTGACCTTGGGCGCCATGGAGCCGATCGCGGCCTACATGCCCAGCCCCGGGGGCACCAATGAGCGTTTGCAGCTGTTTGTGGGGCATGCGGATCTGACTGGTGCTGGCGGTATTTTCGGTTGCCCGGACGAGGGGGAAGACATTCGTGCGGTGACCGTGAGCGCGGATCAAATTCCTGCGCTGCTGGAAAGCGGTCAGGTGGACAACGCCGCGTCCTGATCGCCCTGCAATGGTTGCTGTTAACCGTGCCCGGCTGGATGCGAGCTGGGGCGGGCAATGAGCCGTCGCGAGCGTTACCGGCTGGATTTCCGTGCGCTGATGACTCAGTGCGAGGAAAACTATGCGCGCTGTTGCCGTTGATGAAGGCGCTGGGTGAGCGCGACAGCATGGCGGTGGACGTGGGGCATGACCAGCATCCCCATACCCTGCAGATGCGTGTGCTGGAGCGTTCCCCCTATACCACCACGGTGCGCCTGGAAGATCAGGAGCTGCTGGCTACCTTGCCGGCATCCCGGCTAACCGTGCGCATGTACCACGATGCGCGACTGGCAGAAGTCACCGAAGCGCGGCCTTTTCGGCGGGTCAATGCCCGTTATGCCTACCCAACCGCAACATGCATCAGCGTGACGAGAAGGTGCAGTGGAACCGGTTTCTGGCGGAATGGCTGCGCCACCTCCATGACCACGGCCGCGATAGTGGCCACGCCTGGCGGCAGCAGGTCACGGGCAGTTGAGCGCAGGGTGGTGCGAGTTCGTGCCACTCTCCTGGCGCATAATCAACCCGCCTTGCGGCTTATTCGTGGAGAAATGGTAACCAATTCCTGCTCTTGGACCTGTTTCCTAGAAAAGTGCCATCATCTTGGTTATAAGTGACACCAAGGGCAGCCTTGCGGTACTGGGGAGTACAAGGAGGGGCTGCCAACGAGACATGGGACCATAATAACGGTTACGGGAGCGGGGATCTTGACGCAGCAGTTGCAGCCCCTTCGAGTCGTACAGTTGTCAGACTGTCATTTGTTTGCCGATCCACAAGGCAAACTGCTGGGTTTGAATACCCAGTTCAGTCTGGACAAGGTGCTGGATCTGATTCGCAAGGAACAACCCAATCCGGATTTGATTCTGGCCACCGGGGACCTGTCCCAGGATGCCTCATACGAATCCTACGAGCGCCTGGATCGCGCTCTGTCCGGTTTTGATGTGCCCGTCTACTGGCTGGAAGGCAATCACGACAAGCCCGCGCCCATGTTGCAGGCGCTGGAAGCCCACCGCGAAAAAATGAGTCCGTGCGTACTGAATGTGGGCAACTGGACCATTGTCATGCTGGACTCCACCATTCCCGGTGAAGTGCCTGGTGATCTGTTCGATGAAGACCTGAAGTTTCTCGATACCGCCCTGCGTGATGCTACCGGCGACCACCTGATGGTATGCCTGCATCACCACCCGGTACCGATGGAATGCACCTGGCTGGATACCCAGGTGGTGGGCAGCGCTGACAAGTTTTTTGAAGTCATCGACCGCCATGAGCGTATGCGCGCCATTATCTGGGGGCATGTGCACCAGGAGTATGATGATCAGCGCAACGACGTGCGGATGATGGCGGTGCCCAGCACCTGCGTACAGTTCAAGCCCAAGAGCGAAGACTTTGCGGTGGACGATGCCAACCCGGGTTACCGCTGGCTGGATCTGTACCCGGACGGCCGTATCGACACGGCCGTCAGCCGGGTGGAAGGGATCACCTTTGAAGTGGATTTCACGGTCAAGGGCTACTGAGATACGAGTTGAAAGTTCAAAGTTGAAACGCGAAGGCTGATAGCAGCTAGATTGACTGGTCCTTTTTCCGCGCTGCCAGATGGGCTGAATCGCGGGCACGGCCGAGCGGCTCCAGAGGGCTCCGCACGGGTTTTTCAACTTTGAACTTTCAACTTGCAACTCCTCCCTATCACGTCAAACTCCTGAACAGCGCAGTAACGAGGAGTGATCATGGCTGCCCCGCAAACGTCTCTCATCTATATTCACGGCTTCAACAGCTCACCGGCTTCCCACAAGGCAGGGTTGTTGCGGGCGATGTTCGAGCAAGCCGGGTGCCCGGAACGCCTGATCGTGCCGACACTGCCGCCGTCACCGCGGCTGGCCATGGCAGAGCTGGATGCAGCTATTGCCGGTGCCGGGCCGGTGGCGTTGTGGGCTCGTCTCTGGGTGGTTTCTACGCCACCTGGCTGGCGGAGCACCACGATTTGAAGGCCGCAATCGTAAATCCTGCGGTAAGACCGTGGCGACTACTGGACAAATACACAGGTATCCAGCATAACTACCATACCGGCGAAGCCTACCAGTTCGATCCGGTCTGGCTGGAGCAGTTGCGGCGCTATGAGGTGGCAGAGATCACCCAGCCGGAAAACCTGCTGTTGCTGACCCAGACGGGTGATGAAACCCTTAACTGGGAAGACGGCTGGGACTATTACGGCGACTGTCACCGCTATTGTGGCTTGGGTGGCAGCCACGGCTTTGATAACTTTGACGCCTTCATTCCGCTGATGTTGCGGTTTTGTGGGATTGAAATACACGCCTGATGCCCGAGGCCAGATGCCGGACGTGTGATACATCATGCGTCCGGCATCTGGCGTCCTGCGTCTGGTGCTTCTGGAAAACCTATGGCCAATAACTATACGTCCGAAAATATTGAAGTGTTGTCGGGCCTGGACCCGGTGCGCAAGCGACCGGGCATGTACACCGATACCTCCCGTCCCAATCACCTTGCCCAGGAAGTCATCGACAACTCGGTGGATGAAGCGCTGGCTGGCCATGCCAAGTCGATCAAGGTCACCCTGCTCAAGGATGGCGGCGTGGAAGTGGAAGACGATGGCCGCGGTATGCCCGTGGACATGCACCCGATACAGAAAAAGCCGGGCGTAGAAGTGATCCTTTCCACCCTGCATTCCGGCGGCAAGTTCTCCAATAACAACTACCAGTTCAGCGGTGGCCTGCACGGCGTAGGCGTGTCCGTGGTGAACGCCTTGTCCACCAAGCTGGAGATCCTGGTCAAGCGTGATGGTCAGCTGCACCGCATGGAATTCGGTGACGGCGAAAAGCGCAGCGATCTGGAAGTGATCGATACCGTCGGCAAGCGCAATACTGGCACCATTTTGCGTTTCTGGCCCGACGCCAAATATTTCGATTCACCGAAAATGTCGGTAACGCGCCTTAAGCATTTGTTGCGAGCCAAGGCGGTACTTTGTCCCGGTTTATTGGTGACACTGGATAACCAGCTCACCGGTGAGAGTGATGCCTGGCAGTTTGATGATGGCCTGATCGAATACCTGCTGGAATCCAGCCGCGGCTGGGAGCGGGTGCCGCAGGAGCCGTTCAATGGTGCCATGAGCGCAGAAACCGAAGCGGTGGACTGGGCGGTGACCTGGCTGCCCGAAGGTGGTGATCTGATTCAGGAAGCCTATGTGAACCTGATCCCCACGGCCCAGGGCGGCACCCATGTGAACGGCCTGCGATCCGGCCTGCTGGATGCCATGCGCGAGTTTTGTGAGTTCCGTAACCTGCTGCCCCGTGGCGTCAAACTGACCCCGGAAGATATCTGGGACCGGGCCGCTTTCGTCCTCAGTGTGAAAATGCAGGACCCGCAGTTTGCCGGGCAGACCAAGGAACGCCTGAGCTCCCGCCAGACCGCCGCCTTTGTTTCCGGCGTGGTGAAGGATGCGTTTTCCCTGTGGTTGAACCAGCACACTGATGAAGCGGAAAAGCTGGCCGACCTGTGCATCAACAACGCCCAGAAACGCTTGCGAGCGGCCAAGAAGGTCACCCGTAAAAAAGTCACCAGCGGCCCGGCCTTACCCGGCAAGCTGGCGGACTGCACCAGTGATGATCCGTCCCAAAGTGAAATCTTCCTGGTGGAAGGGGATTCGGCGGGTGGCAGCGCCAAGCAGGCCCGCGACCGGGTCTATCAGGCGATCATGCCCTGCGCGGCAAGATCATGAATACCTGGGAAGTGGATTCCAACGAGGCTGGGTAGCCAGGAAATTCACGATATCGCCGTGGCCCTGGGTATCGAGCCCGGCAGCGATGATCTGGCAGCCTGCGTTACGGCAAGGTGTGCATTCTTGCCGATGCGGACTCTGACGGTTTGCACATCGCCACGCTGATCTGTGCCCTGTTCCTGCGCCACTTCCCGGCATTGGTGAAACACGGCCATGTGTTTGTGGCCATGCCACCGTTGTACCGCATCGATGTGGGCAAGGAAGTGTATTACGCCCTGGACAAGGAAGAGCGCGATGGCGTTCTCGATCGCATCAAGGCGGAGAAAAAGCGCGGCAAAGTGAATGTGACCCGCTTCAAGGGGTTGGGTGAAATGAACCCGCTGCAACTGCGCGAAACCACCATGGCCCGTGACACCCGCCGACTGGTGCGCCTGGATGTCTCCACCGATGACGGCACCCACCAGCTGATGGATATGCTGCTGAGCAAAAAGCGCGCGTCAGATCGCAAGGTGTGGCTGGAAGAAAAAGGGAATTTGGCGGAAATATAAGGGTGCCGGACGCTGGATGCCGGAAGCCCGACGAAAACTAACAAGACAAGACGACGTCTGAAAAGTCTCAGCCGCACGCTTACCGTTTGTTCGGGAATAAGCATTCGGCTTCAGGCATCAGGCGTCCAGCATACGAGCTAGCGAGTACCTATGGCTGACGAATTTGAAAGTTTTCCGTTAAAGGAATACACCGAAAAAGCGTACCTGGATTATTCCATGTACGTGATTCTGGATCGGGCGTTGCCCAATATTGGTGACGGCCTCAAGCCGGTGCAGCGGCGTATTGTGTACGCCATGAGTGAGCTGGGTCTGAAGTCCACCTCCAAGTACAAGAAGTCTGCGCGTACGGTGGGTGATGTGTTGGGTAAGTATCACCCCCATGGGGATTCTGCCTGCTACGAAGCCATGGTGTTGATGGCGCAGCCGTTCAGTTACCGCTATCCGCTGGTGGATGGCCAGGGCAACTGGGGTAGCGCAGACGATCCGAAATCGTTTGCCGCCATGCGTTATACCGAATCCAAATTGGCTCCCTATGCCGAGGTGCTGCTGTCCGAGCTGGGGCAGGGTACGGTGGAATGGCTGCCCAATTTCGATGGCACCATGGACGAGCCCAAGTTGTTGCCGGCCCGTTTGCCCAATGTGTTGCTCAATGGCACCACGGGATTGCGGTGGGCATGAGCACGGATATTCCTCCGCACAACCTGCGTGAAGTGGCCAACGCCTGTATTCATTTGCTGAAAGATCCCGGCGCCTCGCTGGATGATCTGATGCAGTACATTAAAGGCCCGGACTTCCCCACCGAAGCGGAAGTGATTACCCCGATCAACGACATCATTCGCATGTATGCAGAGGGCAAAGGCTCTCTCAAGCAGCGCGCGGTGTACGAACGCGAAGACGGCGACATCGTGGTGACGGCGCTGCCGTACCAGGTATCCGGTGCCAAGGTGCTGGAACAGATCGCTGATCAAATGAACAAGAAAAAGCTGCCCATGGTCAGCGATCTGCGTGATGAATCTGACCATGAAAATCCGACTCGCCTGGTGATTACCCCGCGCTCCAACCGGGTGGATGTGGAACAGTTGATGAGTCATCTGTTTGCCAGCACCGACCTGGAGAAAACTACCGGGTTAACCTGAACATGATCGGCATCGATGGCCGGCCCCAGGTGAAAAGCCTGGATATGATTCTCAACGAGTGGCTGCAGTTCCGCATGGTCACCGTACGCCGTCGTCTGCAACACCGTCTTGATAAAGTGCTGGAACGCTTGCACCTTTTGGAAGGTTTGCTGGTCGCGTTTCTGAATATCGATGAAGTGATTCATATCATCCGTACCGAAGATGCACCCAAGCCGGTATTGATGGAACGTTTCGGTGTCAGCGACCGCCAGGCGGAAGCGATTCTGGAACTGAAGCTGCGCCATTTGGCGAAACTGGAAGAAATGAAAATTCGCGGTGAGCAGGATGAGCTCAACGAAGAACGCGAATACCTGGAAACCACTTTGGGTTCCATGGCGAAAATGAAGAAGCTGGTGGCCAAAGAGCTGACCGAAGACGCCGAGAAATACGGTGACGACCGTCGCTCCCCGCTGGTCGAGCGTGATGACGCCAAGGCCTTGGATGAAACTGATCTGCTCAGCGCCGATCCGGTCACCGTGGTGCTGTCGGAAAAAGGCTGGGTGCGTGCCGCCAAAGGCCATGAAGTGGATGTGGAAGGGCTTAGCTACAAGGCTGGTGACAAGTACAAGGCCTGCGCCAAAGGCAAATCCAACCAGCCGGTCTGCTTTATCGACAGCACCGGGCGCACCTATTCATTGCCCGCGCACACCTTGCCCAGTGCGCGGGGGCAGGGTGAGCCACTGTCTGGCCGAGTGAGCCCGCCTTCCGGTGCCAGCTTTATGGCAGCAGTGATGGGTAAAGACAAGGACGCGTACTTGATGAGCACCGATGCAGGTTACGGTTTCGTGGTGCGTTATGCGGATTTGTTGGCCAACAAGAAAGCCGGTAAGACGGTACTTAATGTACCTAAAGGTGCGCGGGTCTTGTCGCCACAACCGATTGCCTCAACCACAGATGATTTGATTGCCCTGGTGTCAAACGAAGGCCGGTTGTTGGTATTCCCCGTAAGCGAGTTGCCGGAAATGGTCCGCGGTAAGGGCAACAAGATGATGTCGATTCCCGGCGCCCGCGTGGCGGATCGGGTGGAGTTCGTACAGGATGTTCAAGTAGTTGGGCCGAATGACGCGTTGACCCTCTATGCGGGTAAGCGCCACCTGACCCTGAAAGCCAATGACTTGGAACACTACTATGGTGAGCGGGGGCGCCGTGGCGCGAAGCTGCCCCGTGGTTTCCAGAATGTGGACGCCATGGCCGTGGAGCGCAAGGGCTGATCGTGCGGGTGTAGACGGGATAAGGTCGGAAATGCGATCGGCCTTTTCTCGCTGTGCGCAGGGTATGCTGCTGTGGTGAGTGCTCCCTTAATGGTAAAGGTTCGCCGGGGTAATTTAGCGCGAACGCATAAAGATTAATCGTATTAACGAGGTTTTCGCGACATGCTGACGGGAATTCTTGCCATTGTTCTGTTGTTTCTCAACACAGTGATTTTAATTGGCCCGATGTTGTTGGTGGCACTTTTAAAGCTGGTGCTGCCTGGTGTTGCAACAAAGCGTGCCTGTTCAGCTACGGTCATGTGGATTGCGGAAAGCTGGGCGGAGATTTGTAAGGGGATTTTTACGCTGCTCACACCGACCCACTGGGATATTCGTGGAGCCGAAGCATTGCGCAAGGATACTTCTTACTTGGTGGTCAGCAACCATCAATCCTGGGTGGATATTCCGGCGCTAGTGCAGACCTTCAATCGCAAACACCGTACTTTAAGTTTTTCTGAAAAAGAGCTGATCTGGGTGCCGTTTCTGGGGCTGGCCTTCTGGGCGTTGGATTACCCGTTCATGAAACGCTACAGCAAAGCGTTCCTGAAAAAGAACCCGCATTGAAAGGGAAAGATTTGGAGATTACCCGGCGAGCCTGTGAGAAGTTCCAGGGTATCCCGGTGACCGTGGTGAATTTCCTTGAAGGCACCCGGTTTACCCAGCGAAACATGCGGCACAGCAGTCCCCTTATCGTAATCTGCTCAAACCAAAGGCGGGTGGGGTAGCGTTTGTGCTGGCTGCGCTGGGCGATAACCTGGATGCGCTGCTGGATGTGACGGTGGTGTACCCGGATGGCGAGACACCGGGGTTCTGGGATTTGCTCAGTGGCAAGGTGCAGAAGGTGATTGTGGACGTGCGCACCTGCCCGTTGGAGCCGCGGCTGTGGCGCAGCGATTATCAGGAAGATCCGGTGTTTCGTGAAGAAATTCAGCAGTGGGTGAGCGAACTCTGGCAGCAAAAAGATGCGCGTATTGATGCGATTCGTCGCGAGCTCCAAGACGCTCAATAACCGCCAGCGGTGCCATCCGTAGGTGGCGTAGGTGTCAGCCCTCGGCCTGCCTTCGCGTCGGCGCTACCGCCTGATGTCGGGTTACGTCTTTGAGGTTAGCGTGCTCTTGGGTAACGCCGGCTGTCAGTCCGGTTATGCTAGGTTTCATTCGGCTTGCACGCCAAGGGCCGCTCAGGCCCCAGGCGTGGGCGGCTAACGGTTTAGAAACTCAGTGAAATGGCAAGGTAGGGCCCGCCAATATCCAGGTCGGTATCCAGATCATTCACGTCATCGAGCACGATATTCATCTGGCTATACCCCAGCTCCAGCCCTAACAGATAATCCGAGCGCCAGCCTATCCGAGCGTTATAATCGTTCATTTTGTTGCCGTCATAGGCAATGGCATTGACTTCCCCGCCCACATACACGCCGGGATAGGGGAAGCTGTGCTCGGATGCCTGCATGCAGCATGGGCAAGGTTTCATTAATGCTCAGGCTGGTTTCTTCCGTTGGGCCATCGAGTTGAAGATCGCCGTCCATACGCCGCACGGTGAGGCCAAGGTCGACCTTAATAGCGTTGTTGAGAGGACTGAAATAAAGGGTTCCGTCTACCATTTCCAGGTCGAAATCAGTGGCTACCCGAGTATTGGCAACAAACGTTTGTCCGTTGAATTCAAAGCTTCGGCTGATGATATTGCTGGCGCTATCGGATAGAGGTCGATATAACGCAGGCGCACATTGGGAATCAGCGGCACGGCGTGTTCCACCCCCAGGTAGAGCACATTCTGGTCTGCCTTGTTGAAGCCCAGATCGTCCTGCACGTCGATGTTTGCCCCACCGGAGGCCACATTGCCTTCCAGTTCCGTGTCCCAGGTATAGCCGCCACCATAGATCGCCAGGCCAGGGGCCGCGTGGGCGAGAGGGGCGACCAGCAGCGTGGTTACCAACAAGCCAGCACGTTTCATGGGGAATCCTCGTTATTCTGAATTTGTCCCAGTATTGCAGGTGCGGGGGATGGCACCAAGTGAAGGCGGACTCTGTTATGATTGCGGTTACACCGTGAAACCGCTTTCCAGTGCCCCAGGGTGCTGCTTGAACCTGATGATGAGTCTATGTTCCTTGATGAAATGCCCGGCAAATTCCGTTATCCGCAGCCGGAAGATGCTGAAGACAAAGCGCTGTTGGCGGACATTCAGCGCAAGGGCTGGCACCACTTTGCCGTCTCCGGTGGCGACGGTCAGCCGGCTATACCTTCAGCGTGGGACATTTTCTTCAACCTGAATCACCCGGAACTGATTGTGGTGGGGCTGAAAGATGCGCTGGCCAGCAAGCTGCTGGACAGCGCGGCGGTGCGGATTCGTGGCCTGAAAAAGCCCTACCAGCCGTACCGCCTGTATAACGATATTGCCGATGGGCTGGAAGTGATGTTCTGCCGGTGGCGTTTCCGCACTACAAGGAATACCTGGGCTTTGCCAACTGGTTCTACCAGAGCCTGCCGGCACCGTACCCGGCGTTGCAGATGGTCTGGCCAGACCCGAAAGGCGTATTTCCCTGGCAGCCCGGTTACGACACCGTTTTCATCGTGCCCAGCCGTTGCTGGGCAAAGCGCCAGCGTCACCGCTGGCGCGTTAGTCGTCTATTTAAGGCCCTTAGGGGCAATCTGTTCATGGAGAGAGAGACATCATGGCGAATTCACTGCAGAAGCAATTAATGAAAGCCGGGCTGGCGGACGAGAAAAAAGCCCGCAAGGCCAAGCAGCAGAAACGCGAGGATGTGAACAAGGCCAAGCGCGGCGAAATCGACATGGAAGACCCGGCGGATCGCCTCGTCGTCAGCGCGAAGAAAAGGCCGAGGCTGATCGCCAGCGTGAAGCCCAACGTAAGGCCGAGCGGGAAAAGAAGATTGCCGCGCAGATCAAGCAGATGATCGAGCAAAGCCGGCTGGACCGTAACAGTGGCGAGGTGGCCTTCCAGTTCGTGCAGGATAAGAAGATCAAGAAAGCCTACGTCAGCGGCAAACAGCAAAAGCAACTGGAGCGCGGGCAAATTGCCATTGTTGCCTTGGGGACAACTTCGAACTGGTGCCCACCGTGGTGGCAGAGAAAATCCGCCAACGGGACGAAGCGGCGGTATTGCTGCTCAACGAACGTGGTAGTGATGCCGTGGACGAGGACGACCCCTACAAGGACTTCCCGATTCCAGACGACCTTATGTGGTAGGGCGCGTTGCGCCAGCTACACGCAACAAGCAGCACGCAAGATCAACATCCCCTCTCCCTGTCCCTCCCTGAGGTCAGGAGGTTCGCTCCCCTCTCCCGCTTGCGGAAGAGGGTTTGGGGGGAGGGCGCTTTCCCCAAACCAAACAGGCCAGACCTATGACCGTATCCCCCAAACTTGGCACTCGCCATTCCCTGGAAGTTCTCAAGGTCATTCGTAATGGCTTGCTGCTGGATGGCGGCGAGCTGGGCGAAGTGTTATTGCCGTCCCGGGAAGTGGAAGGCCAGACGTTGGCCCCCGGTGACAGCGTCATGGTGACCCTGTACAGCGATGGCGAGGGCCGGCCCATGGCGAGCCTTCGAACTCCGCGCGTGCAAGCTGGCCAGGTGGCGTCACTGAAAGTGGTGTCCACCAGCAAGGTCGGCGCGTTTGTGGACTGGGGCATGCCCAAGGATTTGCTGCTGCCGTTTGCTGAGCAGAAGGGCCCGGTGCGCGAAGACGGCTGGGTGCTGGTGATGATGACCACGGACCGGGAAGGGCGATTGATGGTCAGCGCTCAGTTGGACCGTTTTTGTCCGATACCTGCCAAGCCTACCAGCAGGGCGATGAAGTCTCGCTGGTGGCGGCGCACAGCACTGACCTGGGCTACAAGGTGGTGGTGGATGATCATGCCTGGGGAATGATTGCGGCCAGTGAGTTGCGTGCGCCATTGCGCCCGGGGCAGCGGGTCACCGGGTATGTGCAGCGCTTGCGCGACGATCAGAAACTCAGCCTGTCATTGAATGCGCCGGGGGCTGCCAAGAGCGATGGCCTTACCGAACAGATTCTGGCCGCACTGGAAAAGGCGGGTGGCGAACTGCCACTGGGTGACAAGAGTTCGCCGGAAGCGATTTTTCAGGCCTTCCGTTGCAGCAAGAATGCGTTCAAGCAGGCCATCGGTGGGCTCTACAAGGCGCGCCGCATTGTTATCGAGAAAGAACGTATTTTTCTGTCTGAAGACTGAAGACTGAAGACTGTAAGCTTCGGGATTTCGTAGGTCGGCTTAGGCGGAGCCGTAAGCCGACATCCGCCTGCGATTATTAATCCGCGATCAGAACCGGTAGTCCATCTTCAGGCTATACTTGCGGGCATCCCCGTAGTATCCCCCGTTATAGAACCCCAGATTGTTGTAGTACTTTTCGTCCGTCAGGTTGCTCACGTTGGCGCCCACTGACAGGGCGGGAGTCATCTGGTAGCGAGCCATCAGGTCCACCAGGGTGTAGCTTTCCTGAACAAACTTGTAGTCGGCGCTGGCCCCGGGGCGAGTCACGAATGCATAGGTCTTGTTCTGCCAGGACACAGCCGTGCCGACAGTCAGGCCGTTCAGGTCACCGCGGAAGCGGTACTGGGTGGACAGGCGAATCATATCTTCCGGTGAAGTGGTGTTCAGCTCATCGCCGTCGGGGTCTTCGGTAATGCGGTAGGTGTAGCCAGCTTGCACTTGCCAGTCGGGCAGAATTTCCCCGGCGGCTTCCAATTCAAAGCCATTGGTTTCGCGCCATCTACCGCCTGGTAAGCCACGGAGTTGGGTGGCCCGCCGATGATGGGCTGGCCGGTGGACTCCGCCAGGTTGTCCTGATTGTTGCGGAACACGGCGACGGTGGTGTTCAGCCGGCCGTCATTGAATTCGCTCTTCAAGCCGGCTTCATAACTGTTGCCTTCTTCCGGGTCGAGAATCTGATTGTTGGCGTCGCGCACGGTTTGCGGCTGGAAGATGCTGGTGTAGCTGGCGTACACCGAATGATGATCGGTCAGGTCGTACACCACTCCCAGGTAGGGGACGACTTCGCCGTTTTCCTGGTAGTGCTCATCCACTGCGCCTTGCCAGTTGACCCCCTGGGTGTCGGTTTCCCAGTCCACCACCTGGGCGCCGGTGATCACGGCCAGACGGTCAGTAGGTTTGAAGCGGGCGGTGGCGTACAGGCTGGTCTGTTTGGTGTTTTGCTCTTCTACCGTATTGGGCGCGGCCCAGGCCGGTTTGGGAATATCGCCATCCCAGTTAAGTAAATTAGGCACCACGTTATTGAAGTTAATCGGAGATTGGCCGGTGTAATCCCGATCGGCATCGGAGTGGCTGGCGCCCACCACCAGTTCATGTTGGCGGCCGAAGAGGGCGAAGGGCCCGTTGGCGTAGAGATCGAATGTATCCTGGGTCTTGTCCTCCACAAAGCGTCCGGACCACAGGGTCTTGCCGCTGCCATCGCGGTTCAGCTGGCCGCCACCGGCGGAGGCCAGCTGGGCGTCATAGTTGTTCTGCTGGTTGGTGTAGGCGAACTTGCTGTACCAGCCATTTTCAAACTGATGCTCCAGGTTCAGGAAGATGGTTTGGGAATCCTGGGCCCATCTGCTCCAGTCGGTGGCCGGGTTCAGGTCCCGATCCAGATCGGCAATGCCGCCGTCGCTGTAGAACAGGGGAATGCCGCCCCAGGTGGAGCCCATGGGGTCATAGTCCATGTAGTCCATGCCCAGGGTGAGCAGGGTATTGTCGAACAGGTCGGCTTCGATCACGCCGTAGAACACCTGTTTTTCGTTTTCGTAATGATCCAGGAAAGACTCGCCTTGTTCGTAGGCGCTGACAAAACGGCCGCGAACCCGGCCATTTTTTGACAGTGAACCGCTGGCGTCGAACTCCCCCCGATAACCCTCCCAGCTGTTTAACTCCACACCCACCTGGCCGGTGAAATCGCGGGTGGGTTTCTTGCGCACCAGGTTCACGGTGGCGGACGGGTTGCCGATGCCATTGAGCAGGCCGCTGGCCCCGCGTAAGACTTCAATGCGGTCGTAGATGAAGGTGTCGGACAGGGCTGCTTGTTTCCCCAGGGTGTCGATGCGTGTGTGGATGGCATGCCATCGTAAAGGAAGTTGGTGATTTCAAAGCCACGGGCGAACAATTGCTGACGCTCAGTATCCTGGGTTTTCACGGTGACGCCGGGTGTGCGCTGCATGACTTCGGCCACGCTGTTCAGATTGAAGTCGTCCATTTGCTGGCGAGTAATCACGGAAACAGACTGCGGCGTTTCGCGGGGCGATAGCACCATGCGGGTCGCAGTATCCGTGGCGGTGGTGCCGTATCGCTCGGTGCCTTCTGTGGTCATACTGGCATCGTGTTCATCCACGCTGCTGGCGGTGACATCAATATTGCCCAGCGTATGCGCATCGCTGTTGCTGGTGGTGGTTTCGGAATAGGCCGCGCCGGCTGCCAGCATGAGGCTGGTGGTCAGAACGGAAAAACGGAAATAAGACATGGTTCCCCCGGGAATGAATAGTCTGTAAAGCCGATGGCGCACAAGGGCGGCCACCGGAAATGTGATGGCTGGGGAAACCTGGCGAGAATCACAGGGCGCAGATGATAATGGTTTTCATTTGTAATGCAAAGTGGCCCCTGGGCTACCTGTGAGGCAGGGGCAAGAAATATGCTTTTAACGCTGTATCTGGTGGGCATTACCGCCGAAGCCATGACCGGCGCGCTGGCCGCAGGGCGGTTGCGCATGGACCTGTTCGGCGTGGTCATGGTGGCCTGTGTGACGGCTATGGGTGGCGGCTCCATGCGTGATGTGCTGCTCGGGCACTATCCGCTGGTCTGGGTCGTGCACCCGGAATATCTGGGCCTGACGGCGGTAGCGGCACTGGTAACCACTTGGGTGGCACCGCTGATGCAGCGCCTGCGTATGCTGTTTCTGGTGCTGGATGCGCTTGGGCTGATGGTGTTCACGGTGATCGGAGTGAAGGTCGCTCAGGGCATGGAGCTGGGGGCGCCGGTAGCCGTGTTGGCCGGTTTGATCACCGGTATTTTTGGTGGCGTGATTCGTGACCTGCTTTGTAATCGTATGCCGTTGGTCTTTCAGAAGGAGCTGTATGCGGTGATTTCACTGGGGGCGGCCTGCCTGTATTTGTTGCTGCAATTTACCTCGATGGGGAGACGGCCATCACCCTGGTAACGCTGGCCAGCGGCTTTCTGGTGCGTATGCTGGCGATTCGTTATGAGTGGCATCTGCCCCGTTTCAAGTACAACGTGCCGGAGCAATAATGGCGGCATGAACGGTGGCTTCAGTGCCAGCGTAGCGTCACCGGTTCGCGGGTGGTGAAGCGGGCCAGGTGGCTGTCGATAATCTCGCGCAGGCGCTCCAGATCATTGCTGCCGGCCTGGCAGTGCAGATGCAAGGCCTGTTCGTCCGCGCTTAGCTCGCAGGTGCCGAACGGAAAACGGATGACCCCGTTGTGGTCGTCGAACTGTGTTTCCAGCTTGTGGCTGAAATGGCGGCAGAGTTTTTTCAGATACAGGGAAGCCTGGCCGGTGGCGGCGAATCCGTGGGCGTGTTCCATGGTAGTAAATCCTGTGCATTAAGTTGACAATGTCAACTATATTCCATCTAAATGTTGACTGTGTCAACTACTTTGACCGTTACGAGAACGCCATGCCTGATGACATTACCGCGCCCCTTGGCCGGGCTTTCACCGCCACATTGAACCGGTTGCGTGGGGCCATGCGTGAACCGCTGTCCACGCTACCGGTGTCGCTGGGGCCACCGGATATTGGCCTGCTGCAGTTTCTGCTGAATACGCCGGGCGCCACGCCCCAGTGCTTGGCGCGCCATCAGGCCCGTGACAAGGCGCAGCTCACCCGCAAGATCAAGGCACTGGAAGCGCAGGGGCTGATACGCCGGGAAGCCGACCCGGATGATGGCCGCAAGGTGCGCCTCTTCCTCAGCGAGCAAGGGCAAGCCATGGCGGATGCCGCTGAGCAGATTCGTCGGGCGGCGTTTGCTGAGCTTCTACAAGGCTTGAACCGCAGTGAGCAAGAGCAGTTGCTCGGGTTATTGCAGAAATGTCAGCAGTCGCTTGAATGACCCCTTGCGCAAAGCGTGCACAAAGTGATGGCCGTCTTCTTTTTGCATGGGTAAGGTTTGCCATACTGTTTCCCTCTGAACAGGGATGATTGACGATAACCAAGGAGCAACTATGAACGCTTTCCGTTTTGGCCTGATGGGCGCCTCTCTGTGCCTGGTCCTGAGTGCGCCAGCTCAGGCGTTTGATCTGAAATCCATGACCGACTCGGCCAACAAGGCCGTGAATGATGCGTCCGATGAGGCTAATTCCAGCGTGAATGAGGCTAACGACGCCGCTACCGGTGCCATGGACAGCGCCAACAGCAAATTGGCCGTGACGGGTGAAGCGCAGGCATTGGTCGATTCTCTGTCCACTGACCTGGGGGTTACTCAACAGCAGGCAGCAGGCGGTGCCGGCGCCTTGTTGGCCATGGCCCAGAACAACCTGTCGGGCGATCAGTTCAGCGGCATCACGAGCAAGGTGCCCGGTCTGGATTCTGCTGGGTGGCGGTAGCGGCATGGCCTCTTCCATGCTGGGTAATATTTCTTCTCTGCAGGGTGTGTCCAAGGCGTTCAGCGCTCTGGGTTTGAGCCCCGACATGATCTCCCAGTTTGCGCCGAAAATTCTCGGTTTTCTGGGCGGTGAAGGCGTTGGCTCTACTGCGTTGAACAGCCTGAAGGGCCTGTGGGGCGTTGCCGGTTATCCTGTATTGACGGCCTGTTTGCAGGCCGGGTGCGATACTGTCTCCCGGCCTGCCATCATTGAGTAAACCATGGATTCACTGTCACAGGCCGTATTAGGCGCCTCCGTTGGGGGGGCCGTTCTCTCCCGCCCGTTGGGCCGCTGGGCCTTGCTCGGTGGTGCGTTGCTGGGCACCTTGCCCGACCTGGATGTGCTGATTGATTACGGCGATGCGGTGGCCAATTTCACCGAGCATCGCGGTTTTAGTCATTCCCTGCTGGTATTGTTTCCCGTCTCTTTGTTGCTGGCCGTGCTGCTGTCGCGATGTCTGCCCCGCCGGCAGACGCAAATTTCGCTGTGGCGTTGGTGGTTGTTCACCGGATTGTGTTTGATGACACATCCGCTGCTGGACGCCTTCACTACCTACGGTACGCAATTGTTCTGGCCGTTAGGCGATCCGGTCGCCATCAGTAGTGTGTTTATTATCGATCCGCTTTATACCCTGCCGTTGCTGGTCGCTGTTCTGTGGGCAATGGTAAAACCGCCGGCGGGGCGGGTGTTGCTCGGCGGGTTGGCGCTGTCCACCTTGTATCTGGTGTGGAGTGTGGTTGCCCAGCATGCGATGACCCAGCGGGTGCTGCCGGCCTTGGCTGAACGGGGTTTGTCGCAGGCGCCACGGCTGGTGCAACCGATGCCATTTTCGACGTTGCTATGGCGGATCACGGTGCTGGGTGAGCAGCAGACTGGAAATCGTTACCGGGATTCTTGATGGCGATGTGCCTTTGCAGGTGAAACCTTCCCCGTGATGAGCCGTCGTTGGCGGCGGTTAATGCGGTGCCTGCCGGGCGCAATCTGGTGCACTTCACCCGAGGTTTTGTGGCTGCAGAGGTGCAGGGGACCGGTTACTGGCCACGGATATTCGACTGGGTTTGCCGGGGCTGCACCCGTTCCAATTCGTGCTGGCCTCGCACGGGCCATCTGGCTGGCAGCCGTTAACCGCCACCCGGCGAGTGCCTCGGGCGATGGTGCACCCGGCGGCCTGGCCAGCCTGTTGTCGCGCACTTTTCGCAAGTGCCGGCATTGTGTTTAGCGACCCTGAGGGTGCCTGTTGGTACAGCCGGCTGCCCTTCGCATGCGCCTGTGGGAACAGCGCCACCTCTGACGCCTTGAATCTGAGTCATGGGGTGGCAACACGAGCTAGTCCCAGCCGGCGAGTACCAGCTTGCCGACGGTACTGCCTGACTCAAGTCGTCGGTGGGCTTCTTTCAGGTTGGTGGCATTGATGGTTCCGAGCCCCTCACTGACGGTGCTTTGGATTGTTCCCTGATCCACTAAGGCGCTGAGTTGGGTAAGGATGTCGCTTTGGCGCTGCATGTCCGTGGCGAACATGGCGCGGGTGAACATGAACTCCCAACTGAAGCGGGCACTCTTGGCTTTCAGGGGGTTCAGGTCCAGGGCGCCCGCGCATCAACGATGGCGCAAATGCCGCCGAACGGGGCCACGGCCTGGCAGGCTGGGGCCCAGTAGTCGTCCAGGTTTTGGGTGATGAAGATGCCATCAATCTGCGGGCAGCCAATGGCATCCAGTTGCGGCAGCAGTGGCTTGCGGTAATCCACAACGTGATGGGCGCCGAGGCTTTGGCACCAGTTGGCGGACGTTTCGCGGCCAGCGGTGGTAATGACCTTGAGGCCAAAGTGGTGAGCGGCTAGTTGGATGGCAATGGAGCCCACACCACCGGCGCCACCGATCACCAGCAGATTTTTTCCTTCGCATTTACCGGGCTGAAAGCCGAGCTGATCTTCCAGCGCTTCCCATGCGGTTAGTGCGGTCAGTGGCAGTGCAGCGGCTTCCTGCATGCCCAGGGTGTTCGGTTTTTTTGCCACCAGCCTTTCATCCACGCACTGGTGCTGGGCGTTGCTGCCCTGGCGCTGCACCGCGCCGGCATACCAGACCCGGTCGCCGGCGTTGAAGTTTTCCACTTCCGCGCCCACCGCTTCCACCACGCCGGCGGCATCAAACCCCAGCACCCGGTAACCGGGTTGCTCGAAGGCCGTTGGCGCAGTTTGGTGTCAATCGGATTGACGGAGACCGCCTGCACGGCGACCAGCAGATCCCGCGGGCCGGGAGAGGGCAGGTCCAGCTGGATATCCTCCAGGGCGTGAACATCCTCGATAGCTCTGGGTTGATTGAATCCAATCGCTTTCATTTCGGCTCCCTCGCGGATCGCTAACGTATTCTCACAAGTGTTGCGTGCAACGGTTTGGCACACTTGGCTGGGCAGACTATGCCACAGTATGGCTTTATCGTCTGGCAGCAGGTCATCGCCAGCGCTTCGGGATAGCAAAAGGGAGAGCACAATGAAGTTTGAAGAATACCGTCAGTTTGATGCCATTGGGCTTGCCGATCTGGTGGCGCGGGGGGAGGTCACGGCGGCGGAGCTGCTGGAGCTGGCGATTGCCCGTGCCGACGCGGTGAATCCGCAATTGAATGGTTTGATTATTCCGTTGTACGACATGGCCCGAAAACAGGCCGCGGGGCCTCTGAGTGGACCGCTGGCGGGTGTGCCCATGCTGGTAAAAGATCTGTTCCAGGAAATCGGCGGTGCGCCCAACTATCAGGGCAATAAAGCGCGCAAGGCCAGTGATGTCCATGCACAAAGAGACTCCACCCTGGTGGCACGCTGGAAGCAGGGCGGGCTGGTTCCGTTCGGTCGCACCAATACCCCGGAGTTTGGCGCCAAGGGGATTACCGAGCCGGATTCGTTCGGGCCGGCGCGCAACCCCTGGAACCCGGACCATACTCCCGGTGGCTCTTCCGGAGGCTCGGCAGCCATGGTCGCTGCGGGTGTGGTGCCGGTGGCCGGCGCCAACGATGGCGGCGGCAGCATTCGGATTCCCGCTGCCTGTTGTGGCCTGTTCGGCCTCAAGCCGGGCCGTGGGCGCACCCCTTGGGGGCCGGAATTCACTGAGGCCATGCACGGGATAGCGGTCAATCATGTGCTGACCCGTAGCGTCCGTGACAGTGCGTTGCTGCTGGATATTGCCCAGGGCGACGAGCGCGGCAGCCTGTTTCAGATTGCCCCGCCGAAGCAGGCTTACGCCCTGTCTGCGGCCAGCCGCCCGGGCAAATTACGCATCGGCTTTTCCACCCGCTCGCCGCTGGGCACCGATGTGGATCCGGAAGCGATCCGGGCGGTGGAGAAAACCGTGGCGTTGTTGCGGGACCTGGGCCACGAAGTGGTCGAGGCCGAGCCGCAGATGGACGCCAAACAGATGTGCATGGACTGGCTGTCGGTCTGGTTTGGTCAGTGTGCTGCCGAAGTGGATGAGGTGAAGGCCATTACCGGTTGCGGTGATGAGGGCTTCGAGTTGGATACCCTGGCCATTGCCGCTTTTGGTCGCGCCACCCCGGCCCATGAATACGTGAAATGCCAGACCCGCTGGCAGCAGTACATGATCGCCATGGATACCTTCCTGGAGCAGTACGATTTCTGGCTGACCCCCACCCTGGCCATGCCCCCTGCGGGTATCGGTGCCATGGCGACGCCGCCGTGGCAGCAGACCGCACTGAAAATGTTGCTCAAGGTGGGAGGGGAAAAGCTGTTGATGAAAACCGGCATGATCGAGCAGATGGCCATGGAGAATTTCAAATATATGCCCTTCACCCAGTTCGCCAACGTGACCGGGGTGCCGGCCATGTCCGTGCCCTTGCATTGGTGCGACTCTTCGCCTGGCAGTACGGGCCTGCCACTGGGCTCCCAGTTTGTCGGTGGTCACGGCGATGAAGGCAAACTGCTGGCGCTGGCCGCGCAGCTGGAAGAGGCGGCGCCCTGGTTTAACAAGGTGCCGATGTAGAGGCTAACCGGCGAGAAGCGAGTGACGGGAGCGAAAGGCCTTTCGTCATTCGCCTCTACCGCGCTTCTGATTCTTGTCATTGCGGCCCGGCCCGGCTCAAGTCCGGGCTGGGCTTTCGGTGGTTGTTTCGCTGAACGGCTTCAGTGTCTCGACGCCGCCTGCGCCGCCGGTGAGCGTGCCAGATACGCCAGCGCCTGTTCCGTGTTGCCTTCATGGATGGGATGAAAGCGTGGCGAGACCCAGCGCAGGGTAGCGTTGAGCAGAAAGCCGAAGGTGGGCACGTTGTGGGTTTGCTGGCCGACCTGCTGTAGCTGAATCAACAGTTGCGGGATGAGTTTGCGCCCTAGCTGGCGTGCGGTCTTGTCGGAATCCTGTCGGGCCAGGCTGCGCCCACCTTCGGCAATAAAGTAAATGAATAGGGGGAAAATAATGGCCATTAGCGCCTGGCGGCTGACGTAAAAACCCAGCTGGGTTTTACACAGGTGCTCGAACAGATCGTAGGCCACGGTGCGGTGTTCCACTTCCTCGGCCAGATGCCATTTGAACAGGTCGACCATGGTCGCGTCGCCGTTCTGCTCCCAGCTTTCATTGTCCATGGCCCATTGCCCAAGTACTCCGGTGAAGTGTTCGATGGCAGCGATAACGCCGACACGCAATACCAGCCAGTGTTTTTTCAGGGGCTTGCGCTGTAGCAAGGTTAAGCCGAAAGGCGCATCGGCAAGGGCGGTCCCGAACAACCATTCCACTTTGTTCAGGAAGGGCTCCACGCTCAGTCCGTGACGTTCCAGATACATCTGGGCTTTGCTGTGGGCGCGGGAATGCACGGCTTCCTGACGAATAAACCCTTCCACATCGGCGCGCAGTTGCTCGTCTTTAATCAGGGGAAGCGCCTGGTTATAGACCCGGCAGAACCACAGCTCACCTTCCGGCAGCAGCAAGTGAATACCATTGATGATATGGGTGGAAACGGATCATCGCGCAGCCAGTGCAGCGGTGTTTCGTCAAAATCAAATTGCACCCGGCGGGCTTTGAGTTGGTGGCGAACAGGGTTATTCATGGTGTCCGGTCTCCGTCAGGGGGTCAGGTCGATGCGGGCAACGCGTCGTGACAGGGCCGGGGCGAACCGGCTGAGCAGCGGGTGCTCCAGGCTTCGGCACCAACCAGAGACAGGGCCGGGTTATGCAGAACTGCCTTGAGAATGGCCTCGGCCACATCGTCCGGAGAAATTACGGCGTTTATACAGCGCATCGGCTTTGGCGCGCTTCTGGGCCTGTTCTTCGTCACTGGCGCCGGCGTAAACCGTGGCATTGGCGATGCCGGTGGCGACAAAGCCGGGGCAGATGGCGGTGACGCCGATATCGTGTTCAGCCAGCTCGGCGCGCAGGCATTCGCTGAGCATGTGCACGGCGGCCTTGCTGGTGGAGTAGGCGGCCAGTTTGCGATTGGGGGCAAAGGCAGCGGCGGAGGCCACGTTGATGTGGCCGTGGCGATGGCCGTCGATCATCTGCTGGGCGAACAGACGCGAGCCGTGAATCACGCCCCACAGGTTCACCTTGAGCAGGCGATCCCATTCTTTGACGCTGGTATCCAGCACCCCGCCGGCCATGCCAATGCCGGCGTTATTGATGACGATGTCCGCGCCGCCGAGTTCTTTATCCAGCCAGTTGGCCAGCCGTTGCATGGCCTGAGCTGAGCCCACATCGACTTTACGAGACCAAGCGACGGCACCCAGTTTTCGGGCTTGGGTGGCGGTGTCTTCAGCGCTGTCTTCATCAATGTCCACACAGACCAGATCCGCGCCTTCGGCGGCAAAGCGCAGCGCGGTGGCGCGGCCGATGCCGGAACCGGCGCCGGTGATGACGGCGGTTTTTCCATTCAGCGGGAGGGAGCTGCGGCCTGGCGCACGCGAGCATGCTGCAGGGCGCCGCTCATGGTGCCTTCTCAACGCCGCTGACGAATTCGTGGATCCAGTCGGCAATGCGTTCCGGGTGGCTCAGCGGCACCCAGTGGTTGGCGTTGATGTCGCGGCGGTAGAGTGCATCTGCCCAGAGATGCAGGTCCTCAAATAGCTGTGTGCCCACATAGTTGTCGCGGGTGGGCACGATCAATTGAACCGGACAATCGGCGTAGCGTGTTTCCGGGTTGATCAGCTTGTTGCGGAAATTGGCGCGGTACAGCTGCACGCCATGCTTGCCGTCTTTGCCCTGGGTGGGGTTGGCGTCGGGTTCGGCGACATTCTCACGGTGCTTCAGGTATTGCGGCCAGAGTTTGTCCAAGCCGCCTTGCCAGGCGCCGGGGGCGAGCACGGGAAGATGAAAGAAACCGATGTACCAGGAACTGAGTACCTGCTTGAACACTTTCGCCTTGGCGGAGGCAGACAGGCTTCAGGGTGCGCTCGCGCATCCAGTGGCCCATGTGGTCCAGGCAGGGGCCGGAGATAGTGGTGTAGGACAGGATGCGCGATTTCAGCGGCTCGGTGGTGACCGATTCCCAGCTTTGAATGGAGCCCCAGTCGTGGCCTACCAGATGGAACCCCCGGTCGGGGATCAGGGTATCCACCACCGCGAGCAGATCAGCGGACAGCAGGTTCATGCGATAGTCCGATTGCGCGCGGGGGGCCTGTGAGGCGCCTGCGCCACGCACATCGTAGAGAATCACAAAGTAGTGTTTGGCAAGCCGTTGGGCCACCGGTAGCCACACGCTGTGGTTGTCCGGGTAGCCGTGCACCAGCACCACGGGCACCTTTTTGGCGTCGCCGAGGGTATAAGCCTGGAGTGAAACGCCCTGGCTGTTGACGGTGGTGGGGGTCATGTTGGCTCCTGATGCATGGCGACGAGGTATCTGGACAGCGTCAATTTTTTTGAATGTATCAGTGCTCAATGTAACGGTCAATGTGCAGATTGTGGCAGCAAATACCGGGGGTACAGTCCCGTGGGTCAAGAGCCCCAGGGAAAGAGGAGGTAGCAGGAAAGAAATCTGAGGGGGTGGGTCTAGGAGTAAGGCGTAACGAGAAACGGCGGCCCGAAGGCCGCCGTCAACAAGGTCGGAGCAGTGAATCAGCGTATTAGTTGCTGATCGTCGCGCTCGGGCTGTTGGTGGTCGTAGTGCCTTTTACTGAATGCACCTTTTTCACATCAACCACACTGCGACCGTCGTCGTGGTCCACTTCACCGGTAAAGGACAGTTGGGTGCCGGCTTTCAGCGGGCGGTCAGCTGTCAGGTCATCGTCAAGCTCGATTTCGAACTGTCCTTTGCGATCGCGCAGCAAATAACGCTCATCACCCAGAGCCTGAACCACTTCACCGTCCATGCGCACTTCAGTGCCTTCCTTAATGCCCTGAGTGATGGCCGCGCTATCGGTGGTAATGGTATCGCCGGCCGAAACGGTAGCGGTGGCGCCCAGCAGTACAGATGCAAGAATCAATTTTTTCATGAGTCATCCTCCTTGGTTGATGTCTCAGGGAGTTAGTGGGGCGATGGGCGCATGTCGTTCCTGATGTTTGTAAAAGCTCGGTTAAAGCCTGGCAAAAGCGATGTTTTTTGCGAGCTGGCTCACAGGTTTGAAAGAGAAAAAAGACGCAGAGCCGCTGTGACGACGGTGTTATCGGGGGTGGCTATTGAAGGTGTTCCAGAAAAGACAGGGCTGGGCGGCGGTTTTTTCAATGTCGAGAAACGCCGCGAAGGCTTTGCCGCTATAGGTGCTTTCCAATGTGAGTCCACTGCGCGAGGCGGTATCCAGGGCATGGGTGCTGGCGGCGGTGGGATGGCCGTAACCCGTACCGAGATAATCGTCGTGCCATTGTAGGAAGCCGGTATCGAATTGTTCCCAGGGTAGTCCCAGTTGTTGCCAGCATTGCTGAGCCATGCGAATGATCAGCCGGGCATTGCATACCGAGAATGGGCCGAGATGGTCTTGGGCTACCTGCACTGCATGGATTCGGGCATTCAACCCGCTGAGCTGGTTGCCCACTAACAGCCCGGCCACGGTGGCGCCGGAGCCGGCGGCGACGACAATGTCGGCGGGGGCGGGACAGAGGCTGTCGTTTATCTGCTGTTTGAGTTCCAGCATGGCATTGGCATAGCCAAGGCTTGCCACCGGATTGGAGCAGCCGGCATAAAGAAAGTAGTGGTCGCGGCGTAATCGGCCTGGGTGCAGGTACCAGCCCAGTGCGGCCCGTAGCAGGCAGGGGCGGTCATGCAGCTGGGCGCCGGCCTGTTGCATGCGCTGGCGGTTCTGGTGGACCACGGGGAATCCGGCTGTGGGAAAGTGAAAATGTCACAGGCCAGTTGCTCCTGCTCACAGAGGAGCGCGGTGGCCAGCCCGGCGTTGGTGCCGGTGGCCCCCAAGGTGACGACGCGCTTTATGGACCGTTGGCGAAGCTCGCCCAGCACCCACTCCAGTTTGCGCAGTTTGTTGCCGCCGTAAGGGTGGGCGCTGATGTCATCGCGCTTGACCCAGCACAGCGGGCTTTGTTCTGGCAGCGGCTCCACCGGTGTGGGCAGATCGCACAGCGCAACGGGGGCAAGGTTGGCGAGATGCGGAAACCGGGTGAGCAGCGGCCAGCTCATCAGGCCCCGTTACCCTGGGGGAGCGGTGGCCACCAGCCGGCAAGGGCGCCGTTATCCCACACCGCCAGGTCACCAAACTGCAGCACTACGAATTCGCTTTGCGTGGGGCGGAAGAACAGTTGATCGTCGACCTGTAGAGCGGTGTCCGGGCTGCCGTTGTACATCATCTGGTTGGTGCTCACGCCGTACACCGGGTTGGCCTGAATTCCCGGCGGGAAACCGGCTCGGCCTTCCAGTAGCCGCCGTAGATAAAATAGGTGCGTCGGCGGTTGCTGTCCCAGCCTTGCCAGAGTTCGCCCAGCGGTAACGGGCCGGGCAGGGCGAGGCCATCCAGTTGCTTGATCACCGGGGCGGCAATAAAGGCGGCGGGCTGGAAGTCTTTCAATAGTGGCAAATCGAAATCACTGGCCTTGACCAGGCAGGAGCCGGCACTGAGTTCGTTGACCACGGTGGTGTCGTCGTACAGTGCCACGTGGGGCTGCCGGCGCCGTTAAAGCACAGGTCTGTTGCCGGTAGGCGGGTTCAGCTGATATAGCCTGTCGATATAGCCTGGTAGATGGCTTCGGTTTCCCGGTGGCCTTCTTCGGCGCTCTGGATAAAGGCTGGTAGCTTGCCGACATGGGCGTCGTAACCCATGAAGCCGCTGAAACGCAGTTGGTCGGGGTGAGCGTCGATCAGCGCGATCATGGCGTCCAGTTGCTGCGGGTCGTCGAGGCCGCCCCGGTGCAGGCCCACATCAATTTCGATATTGATGTTGAGCCGCCGGTTTTGCTCGCGGGCCAGGGCCAGGTACTGCTCAAGGCGGGCTGGCGAATCAATTAACCACTGCAGTTGTTTGTCGGCATCGAAGGCGTGGGCGGTGCCGAGCTCGGTATAGAAACGGCGTGCCGCCTGAATCGGCATGGGCTTACCCAATAGCAAGTCTGCACCGGGCTCGGCATCCACCAGGGCATTCATGAAGGGTTGGTGGAACACCATTACCCGCTGGCTGCCGGTATGGGTCATGACCTCCTGAATCAGCGGAACGCTGGGCAGGGATTTCGCCACGATGCGCAGATGGCACTGGCTGGGCAACAGGTTGACCAGCGCGCTGCAGTTGGCAATCAGTCGTTGGCGATCGATGAGCATCAGCGGCCGGCCGGGGCCATGCTGTTTCAGTGTGTCGTTCAGCGACTGGAAATAGGCATTATGGCGAGCACCACGATTGTCCGGGTGCAGCCACCAGCCACCCACGGCAAGCGCGGTTGCGCCGAAAAGAAAATGACGTCGTTTCATAAGCGATAACCGATCAAGAGTGCGTAGGCCGCAAAGGCCCGGGGGCCTTTGCGACAGGGTCGATTTCCACCCTATAAAAACAGGCGTTTGAGATGTGGATTCAGCATCCGCTCTCGTGGATCCAGTTCTTTGCGCACGGCCTGGAAACGATCAAAGGCCGGGTACAGGTCGGCCAATTCCTTACGCCCCAAGCTGTGAATCTTGCCCCAGTGGGGGCGGCCTGCGTAGCGGCGCAAAATGGGTTCTACCACGTCGAAAAGCGGCTGGTAGTCCTGCTCAAAATATTGGTGTATCGACAGGCTGGCGCCGGCCTGTTGATGGAACATGGACAGCAGGTTGTCGTCGGCGGCGACGTAACGGAATTCAATGGGGAAGAACACGTTGATGTCATGCTCGCGAATGGCGGCGCAGACTTCTTCCAGGCAAGCGATGCCCTGTTCTGCAGGGACGGTGTATTCCATTTCGTTGAAACGCACGGTGCGGTGATTGGCAAAGACTATGTTGGCCGGGCCCACATAACGGCTGTCTTCCACAAACAGGGTGGACAGCTTCTGCAGGGTGGGGGTGAGCCAACCTGCTTGCATGGCCAGCTTGGAGACCATTTCCAACAGGTCATTGTCATCGGCACGGGTGGGGCTGTCCTGGGGATCCGTGGTGATCCCCATGGTTTTGACGATGGCCTGATCGCCCAGCGGGAAGGCGAAGAATTCGATGTGGCGGAAGTTGTCTTTTTCCTTCTCCACAAAATCCATGGCCTCACGAAGCGGCAAGGTCCAGGTGTGTTCTTCCAGCCGGAAGGCCGGTTCGTGGCGAAAGCCGATTTCGGTGACCACGCCCAGGGCGCCCACATTGCAGCAGGCGGCGAGAAAACGGTCGCCGTCGGCGGCAGTCAGCTCTAACGGTTCGCCATCGGGGTAATCAGGCGCAGGGATTCTACCTGCCCGGACAGGCTTTGTAGTCCCAGCCCGGTGCCGTGGGTGCTGGTGGCGATGGCGCCGGCCAGGGATTGCAGATTGATGTCCGGTTCGTTGGTAAAACTGTAACCCTGCTCGTAGGCCATGGCGCTGGCCATGGCCAGCCGGGTGCCGCCGCCGTAACGGAATACGTTTGCGTCGGCGCCGCGCATGCCGGCCATGGGCTCCAGGGAGATCAGGGTGTCGTCGGTGGGGACGATGCCGCTGAAAGAATGGCTGCCGCCGAAAGCTCGCAGGGTGCCGGTGCTGTTGCGAACCGTATCGAGAACCACGTTTTCATCCGTGGCGTAGACCAGTTGGCTGGGGCTGGCGCTTTGGTTGCCGGACCAGTTTTGCCAGCTGGGAGCCTTCTTGCCGGTGTTGGCCAGTAGCTGGGCGGGGCTCAGAGAGCCCACGGCGCCGGTAGCAGCCAAGGATTTTAGAAAGGCGCGGCGGTTCAGTGACGAAAAAGTGGACATTGGGGGCCTTGTTGTCTTTATTTTGTACGATCGTACCATGTTTGAGTTGGAGCGCCACACCAGCGATGTGCGGCGGTGCTCACCCCGGAGATTATTCCGGGGTATCGATGCCCAGGGATGACCATATTTCATCCACCCGGTTTTCACTGCCGGGTCCATGGCGATGGCTCGGCCCCATTCGCGGGTGGTTTCGCCGGGCCATTTGTTGGTGGCGTCCATGCCCATTTTGAGCCGAGCCCGGCCACCGGGGAGGCAAAGTCCAGGTAGTCGATAGGGGTGTTTTCAATCATCACGGTATCGCGGGCCGGGTCCATGCGTGTGGTCATGGCCCAGATGACGTCTTTCCAGTCACGGGCATTCACATCGTCGTCGCAGACGATCACGAATTTGGTGTACATGAACTGGCGCAGAAATGACCACACCCCATCATTACGCGCTTGGCGTGGCCAGGGTACTGTTTCTTCATGGTGACGACCGCCATGCGGTAGGAACAGCCTTCCGGGGGCAGGTAGAAGTCGACGATTTCGGGAACTGTTTTCAGAATTGGCACGAAGATTTCGTTCATGGCTACGCCGAGTACGGCGGGCTCATCCGGTGGGCGGCCGGTGTAGGTGCTGTGGTAAATGGGGTCGCGGCGGTGGGTGATGCGCTCCACCGTGAACACAGGGAAACGTTCCACTTCGTTGTAGTAGCCGGTGTGGTCGCCAAAGGGGCCTTCGTCGGCCATGTCATCTGGATAGAGATAGCCTTCCAGGACAAACTCGGCACTGGCGGGCACTTGCAGGTCATTGCCGATGCATTTCACCAGCTCGGTTTTGGAGCCACGCAGCAAACCGGCAAACGCGTATTCGCTGAGGGTATCCGGCACCGGGGTGACTGCTCCGAGGATGGTGGCCGGATCGGCGCCCAGTGCCACGCTCACCGGGAAAGGTTCGCCCGGATGTTCTTGCTGCCATTCCTGGAAATCCAGCGCCCCGCCCCGGTGGCTGAGCCAGCGCATGATCAGCTTGTTGCGGCCGATCAGCTGCTGGCGGTAGATTCCCAGGTTTTGGCGTTCCTTGTTGGGGCCACGGGTGATCACCAGCGGCCAGGTGACCAGCGGCCCGGCATCGTCGGGCCAGCAGGTCTGGATCGGCAGCTTGTACAGGTCCACCTCGTCGCCTTCCAGCACCTTTTCCTGGCAGGGGCCGGAGTTGGAGACCTTCGGACTCATGCTCAGGACCTTGCGAAATACCGGGAGCTTTTCCCAGGCATCGCGGAAACCCTTGGGGGTTCCGGTTCCTTAAGAAATGCTAGCAGTTCACCCAGCTCCCGCAGCTCGGCCACTGAATCGCGGCCCATGCCCAGCGCCACCCGCCGTTCAGTGCCGAACAGATTGCCCAGCACCGGGGTGCCAAAGCCCACCGGGTTTTCAAACAAGAGCGGGGCCGCCGGCGCGCAAGGTGCGATCGCAGATTTCGGTCATTTCCAGATTCGGGTCCACCGGGACGGTGATGCGCTTGAGTTCGCCCAGTTGTTCCAGCTGGCTGATGAAGTCTCGAAGATCGCGATATTTCATGGCGTTCCTTGTTGATCCGGTAACCGAATGGATTGTGCGCAGAGTATAGCAGCAAGGACGCTAGACGCTGGATGCCAGATGCGCGAGGTAAAGGAAAACTCAAAACCCAGCCCCGAAACAACAAAACCCCGCCGGAGCGGGGTTTTGTATGTTGCGTGAAGCGAGTCGCGTTTCTTGACTTACTTCTTCTTCATGGAATTGAAGAATTCCAGGTTTGTCTTGGTCTGTTTCATGCGATCGATGAGGAATTCCATGGCGCCGATTTCGTCCATGGGGTGCAGGACCTTGCGCAGAATCCACATCTTTTGCAGTTCATCTTCACTGACCAGGCGCTCTTCGCGGCGGGTACCGGATTTGCGGATATTCATGGCCGGGAAACGCGCTTCTCTGCTACCTTGCGATCCAGGTGCAGCTCCATGTTGCCGGTGCCTTTAAATTCCTCGTAGATCACTTCGTCCATCTTGGAGCCGGTGTCGACCAGGGCGGTGGCAAGGATGGTCAGGCTGCCGCCTTCCTCAATGTTCCGCGCGGCACCGAAGAAACGCTTGGGTTTTTCCAGAGCGTGGGCGTCAACACCACCGGTGAGCACCTTGCCGGAGCTGGGCTGCACGGTGTTGTAGGCACGGGCCAGACGGGTGATGGAGTCGAGCAGAATCACCACGTCCTGCTTGTGTTCCACCAGTCGTTTGGCTTTCTCGATCACCATCTCGGCCACCTGAACGTGACGGGCCGGCGGCTCGTCAAAGGTGGACGCCACTACTTCACCGCGCACGGTACGGGACATTTCTGTCACCTCTTCCGGGCGCTCGTCGATGAGCAGTACGATCATGTGGGTTTCGGGATTGTTGCGGGCGATGGACTGGGCGACGCTTTGCAGCAGCATGGTCTTACCGGCTTTCGGCGGTGCGACGATGAGGCCGCGCTGCCCTTTACCGATCGGTGCCACCAGATCGATCACCCGGGTGGTGATGTCCTCGGTAGAACCGTTGCCGATTTCCATGACCAGGCGCTGGGTTGGGAATAGTGGGGTCAGGTTCTCGAACAGAATCTTGTTCTTGGCGTTTTCCGGACGGTCAAAGTTGATTTCGTTGACCTTGAGCATGGCGAAGTAACGCTCGCCATCCTTGGGGGGCCGGATTTTCCCGGCGATGGTGTCGCCGGTACGCAGGTTGAAGCGACGGATCTGGCTGGGCGAGACGTAGATGTCGTCCGGGCCGGCCAGGTAAGAGCCTTCAGCGGAACGAAGGAAACCGAAACCATCCTGCAGGATTTCCAGTACGCCATCGCCGTAAATGTCGGAGCCATTTTGGCGGCGCGCTTGAGGATGGAAAAGATAACGTCTTGTTTGCGGGTTCTTGCCAGGTTCTCGAGGCCGAGTTCCTTGGCAATGTCCAGAAGTTCTCCAATCGGCTTCTGCTTCAGTTCAGAAAGATTCATTGGCGTCTAATTTGGTGTCTTTGGATGAATTGAGAGGATGCACCACGTGGTGCTGCAGTTGTTGTGATAATCCGGTTTATTCGGAATCTGGCCCGGCAAGCCTAAAGGGGCCATAAGGAAAATAGGTAACCAGAGGTTCCGAGGACTAACTAAAGGGGGTGCTTTATTAAAGCTGGTTCTGGAATCTATCACTGTGGAGGTCCGCATGCAACACGCAAGATGTAACACGCTGCAAGCAGGAAAACCCTCCCCCGCGGGGAGGAGGGTTGGGGAGTGCCGGCTTTCTTAGAGGGTGCTGTCCAGGAATGCGGTCAGCTGGCTCTTGGACAGAGCGCCCACTTTGGTGGCTTCCACGTTACCGTTCTTGAATACGGTGAGGGTGGGGATGCCACGTACGCCGTATTTCTTGGGCGTTTCCGGGTTGTCATCAATGTTGATTTTGGCAATGGTCAGCTTGTCGCCGTACTCGCCCACCAGTTGCTCAAGGATCGGCGCGACCATTTTGCAGGGGCCGCACCATGGCGCCCAGTAATCGACCAGCACGGGGCCGTCTGCGTTGATGACCTGGGCTTCGAAGTCCGCGTCGGTCACGTTGATAATCTCGCCGCTCATTGAATTCTCCTGATATAAAGGTTTCAGCGCCCCGGAACGGTTGCTAACGGGCCCTGCGATGGGGAATAATATCAGGTCGCGGGTGATGAATTTCAAGCGAGGCAGTCAATTATTGCTTTAGTTGTTGCCTATGACATCGTAACGCCATGATTTTTGGATAGAATCGGCTCAAAGGAAGGAGTGATTATGGAGCATGGCGAACATCTGGCTGCCATTGATTTGGGGTCGAACAGTTTTCATATGGTGGTAGCCCGCCAGGCGCAGGGGGAAATCCAGATCCTCGACGGGCTGTCTGAGAAGGTGCAGCTGGGGCCGGACTGGACAAGGATAATCGTCTGGATGCGGATACCCAGGAGCGGGCGGTGGAATGTCTGGGCCGGTTTGCCCAGCGTATCGCCGGGATTCCCCGTGGCAGCGTGCGGGTGGTGGGAACCAATACCCTGCGCCAGGCGCGTAATGCGCGGGAGTTTATCCGCCGTGCGGAGGCCGTGCTTGGGCACGACATTGAAGTGGTGGCCGGCCGGGAAGAGGCGCGCCTGATTTATCTGGGGGTGGCCCATACTCTGGCGGATGATGCGGGTCAGCGGCTGGTGGTGGATATCGGTGGCGGCTCCACGGAGTTGATCATCGGTGAGCGGTTTGAATCCACGGAAACCGAATCACTGCATATGGGATGTGTCAGTTTCTCCCAGCGTTTTTTCCCCAACGGGGAGATCACCGAGAAAGCCTTTGACCGGGCGGTGACCGCAGCGCGTCAGGAGGTGTTGTCGATTCATGCCAACTATCGGCGCCTGGGCTGGCAGCAGGCGGTGGGGGCATCCGGCACGATTAAGGCGATTAGCCAGGTGTGTGGAAAATGGCTGGTCCGAGTTTGGTATCACGCTGGATGGGATGAAAAAGTCCGCAAGCGGGTGATCAAGGCCGGTGCTGTGGACAAGCTCGATCTGAAAGGCTTGCGTGAAGACCGGCAACCCATTTTTGCCTCCGGCCTGGCTATTCTGTACGGCATTTTCGAGCAGTTGGGTATCGACCAGATGGAGGTGTCCAGTGGCGCCCTGCGTGAAGGCTTGTTGTACGATCTGTTGGGCCGTTTCGGCCACGAAGATGTGCGTGATCGCAGCATTCAGGCGTTGATGAATCGCCACCATGTGGAAAGTAGCCAGGCGGAGCGGGTGTGCGCCACGGCGCAGGCGCTCTACCAGCAAGTGGCCAGTGACTGGCAGATCGAAGGTGATGAGGCCGCCGATACCTTGCGTTGGGGCGGGTTGCTTCACGAGGTGGGGCTGGCGGTGTCGCACAGTCAGTTTCACAAGCACGGGGCTTACCTGGTCACCAATTCCGACCTGCCGGGGTTTTCCCGCCAGGAGCAGCAGATGGTGGCGTTGATGGTGCGCGGGCATCGCAGAAAGGTGCCACTGGCAGCGCTGGCGGAATTGCCGGACGGCGAGCAGGCCGGATTGTTGCGGCTGTGCCTGGTGTTGCGTTTGGCAGTGCGTTTGCACCATGCGCGCAGCGATGAATGCGTCCCGGATATCCAGTTGCAGGCTCGAGGTGATCGGCTTGCAATTACCTTCCCGCCGGGCTGGCTGGAGGAGCATCCGCTCACCCAGGCGGACCTGGAGCAGGAACAGGATTACTTCCAGTCAGCAGGGTACGAGTTGGTGTTGGCGTGAAAAAAACAGGAGAGTAGCGGCGGGCTTCCAGCTTCTAGTTGTGTGAGAATGAAAACAGCTTTCAAGATGGTATCCCGCTTCAAGCGGGATGCCATCTTGAAAGCTAGAAGCTGCCCTTATCCCCCCAGCGTGTCCAGCAGCGTCTGTTGGGCAATAAAGATGTCTTCTCCGTCCTGGGGATGCGCCCGCTGGTAGCTGCCGTCCGGTTGCAGTTCCCAGGCGCGATTGTTGTCGCGCAGGTAGATGTGCAGGCCCTGTTCCAGGATTTGTGCCTTGAGCACCGGGTCGTTGACCGGGAAACAGGTTTCCACCGGTTGAACAGGTTGCGGTCCATCCAGTCGGCGCTGGAGCAATACACCAGGTCATCGCCACCATGATGGAAATGGTAGATGCGGGTGTGTTCCAGAAAGCGGCCGATAATGGAGCGCACACGGATGTTGTCTGACAACCGGGGAATGCCGGGTTTCAGGCAGCAAATACCGCGCACGATCAGATCAATCTCTACGCCCGCCTGGCTGGCCCGATACAGGCCTGCATGATGTTTTCTTCAGTCAGTGAGTTGAACTTGGCAATAATGCGCGCCGGTTTGCCGGCCAGTGCCTGCTCCGTTTCAAAGTCGATCCACTCGATAATGGAAGGGTGCAGGGTGAACGGCGAATGCTTCAGCTGCTTGAGCCGTGCCGCCTTGCCCATGCCGGTCAGTTCCTGAAAGATCTTGTGCACGTCCTGGCCCATGCTTTTTTCACAGGTCATCAGGCCGTAGTCGGTGTACAGCTTGGTGGTCTTGGTGTGGTAGTTGCCGGTGCCCAGGTGCACATAGCGTTTGATGCCGTCGCCGTCACGGCGCACCACCAGCAGCATTTTGGCGTGGGTCTTGTAGCCCACCACGCCGTACACCACGATGGCGCCGGCTTCCTGCAGGCGTCGAGCGCCTTCGATATTGGATTCTTCATCGAAGCGGGCGCGCAGCTCCACGATGGCGGTGACTTCCTTGCCATTGCGTGCGGCCGTTTCCAGGTGATCGAGAATTTCCGACTTGGTGCCGGTGCGGTACAGGGTCTGCTTGATGGCCAGCACCTTGGGGTCGCGCGGCTTCGGCCAGCAGGTTGATGACCGGCTGGAACGACTCGTAGGGGTGGTGCAGCAGAATGTCGCCCTGATCGATGGCATCAAAAATGGTTTCGTTTTTTTTCACCGCCGGCGCCAGCTTGGGTGTGAAGGGCGAGTAGTGCAGGCGTGGGCGGTTGACGCTGGTAAACATGCGCGCCAGGTTCACGGGCCATTCACTTCGTACAGGTCGTCTCGGTCAGTTCGAACTGCTCCAGCAAATAATGCATCAGGTGGCGCGGGCAGTTGTCCGCCACTTCCAGGCGCACTTCGTCACCGTAACGACGTGATAGCAGCTGGCCTTTCAGGGCGCTGGCCAGGTCTTCTACTTCCTCGTCCACTTCCATGTCTGCGTTGCGGGTCACCCGGAACTGGTAGCAGCCGGTGGCCTTCATGCCCGGGAAAAGGTCGGACACGTGGGCATGAATCATGGACGACAGGAACACGAAGTTATCGTCGCCCCCTTCGCTGATTTCATCAGGAATACGAATCAGACGGGGCAGGAGCGGGGAGCGGGCACAATGGCCAGGCCCGTGGAACGGCCAAAGGCATCCTTGCCGTCCAGCGGTACAATGAAAGTTCAGGCTCTTGTTGACCAGGCGCGGGAACGGGTGTGACGGGTCCAGCGCGATGGGCGTGAGCACCGGATAAATCTGCTCGCGAAAATATTTTTGACCCATTCAACCTGCGCTTCGGTCCAGTCTTCGCGGCGAAGAAAGTCCACCCCTTCTTCGCGCAGGGCGGGAAGCAGCATGTCGTTGAGGATGCGGTACTGGCGGTCCACCGCTTCGTGGGTATGGCACTGATTTCTTTGAGAAGCTCATCGGGCAGCATGCCATCGGGGCCGGGCTGGCCGGTATGCGTTTCCAGTTTGTTCTTCAGGCCGGCCACGCGAATTTCGAAGAACTCATCCATGTTGCTGGAAAAAATCAGCAGGAAATTCAGCCGCTCCATCAAGGGATGATTCTCGTCCATGGCCTGCTCAAGGACGCGCAGGTTGAACTGCAACAGGCTGAGTTCCCGGTTCAGGTAGTAGTCCGGGTTGTTGAAGTCGCTGCTGTTGAGGTCGACGGCGCCCTGTTCGTTGACGCCCTGTTCACTGGAGAAAGAATTCATGGTGTCGTCCTGACCGGAACCTTTGAAGATGGGCCCTTATTCCATGACATTAATGTGACATGGTGATGACAGGGGGTGAAGAATTCCGAATACCTTCACAGTACGCCTGATCCGGGTGGGCGCAAATACCGGGGTTGAACGCTATTCATCGGCGAGGGTAGGGGCGAGAGCGGAGGCTCTTCCCTGAACGGGTATATGTACATATAATGCGAATCATTATTGTTCGCTTTATACTTGGAGTTTGCCGATGGTTTGCCAATACCGCGCGATTTGGGGCGCGCCGCTGGTGGGAGCGTGCCTGCTTTCACTGTTCCCTCTGGCCGTACAGGCTGAAGAAACCTCTGAAGCCAATGTGATTCCTGCGGTGGAGGTGAATGCCGATGTTCGGGAAGGCGAGGGTTATATTACCGAGGGAAAAACGGCGACGGCTGGAAAGCTGGATGTGGCAGTAGAGAAGACCCCGTATGCCATTACCGTAGTGAATGAAGAATTCATCAAGGATACCGGGGCCAAGAACATTCAGGATGCCCTGGTTTATTCTTCCGGCGTTTATTCTGGCGCGTTCGGGTTTGATACCCGTGGTGACTTTGTGAAAGTGCGTGGTCTCGACGCTTCCTTCTACAAGGATGGGCTGCGCTCCCTGTACGGCAGCTACAACAGCGTGCGTCCGAACATTTATGCACTGGAGCAAGTGGAAGTCCTGAAAGGACCGTCTTCTGTTTTGTATGGGCAAGCGGAGTTGGGGGGGATTGTGAATACGGTCTCCAAGCTGCCAAAGGCCCAGCAGCAGGGCGAAATCTGGGCTCAGGTGGGCTCCTATGACCGAAAGCAATTGGCGGCAGACGTCACCGGGCCCATGTCAGAAGATGGCAAGTTGCTGTACCGGATGGTGGCGCTGAAACGGGAGAGCGGCACCCAGGTTGATTACGTGGATGATAATGGTTTCCTGTTTGCGCCTTCCTTTACCTGGCTGCCCACTGACAACACAACCATCTCCTTGCTCATCAATACCCAGGAAAACAACGGCGGGATCTCTGCCCAATTCCTGCCCGCAGAGGGGACGCTATTACCGGGCGTCAAAGGGGATATTCCAGTGAGCACCTTTGTGGGTGAGCCAAGCTGGGACCGTTATGATCGCAGGCTGAATGAAGCGACCCTGTTTGTAGATCAACGCCTGAATGACCATTGGAACATGGCACTGACCGCCCGCCATTCCAGTTCTGAGACCGAAACCCGTGAACACTGGGCGGCTATCGGGGCCGGGGTTGCCAGTGATGGGACAACGAATCGGACCATACACATGGCGGACCGGGAAACCAGTATCAGCAACTTTGATGCTCGCATGGAAGGCAACTTCGGTTTTGCCGGCACTTACCACAATCTCGCGATTGGGGTGGATTACCAGGATGCGCTCTGGGAAGAAGGTAACTATGAATCTACCCTAGGCTCGCCAATCAACATTTATGATCCTGTGTACGGCAACGTGGACTATAGTGCACTGACACCCGAAGACCGCAATGACAACGCCATTCGTCAAACCGGCGTGTACCTGATTGACCATATGGAGATTGGTAATGTGGTGGTATCCGGTGCTTTGCGCCACGACGAATCTACCAACAAGGTCTACGTGGTTAATGGCAACAATACTGAAAGCGATGACAGTGAAACCACCGGTCGTCTTGGCTTGATGTACCAGTTCGATTTCGGCCTCTCTCCCTATGTGAGTTATTCCGAAGCCTTTGTGCCGAATCTTGGTGTGAATTCGAATACGCAGTCCGGGTTGGAAGCCACTACTGGCGAGCAGCAAGAGGCCGGTTTCAAATACCTCAACGACTCGGGTGACCTTTCTGTCACTGCAGCCTATTTCTATATTGAAGAAACCAACCGTGTGGTACAGGGAAGCAGCCCCAACACCGTTGACCAGGTCGGCGCTAAATCCGAGGGTTGGGAAATGGAAGTGAAGAAGCGCCTGGGGAACCTTGAGCTGCTGGCCAGTTACACTGACCAGCGTGTGGTGGATGATCAATCTGGTGAGCGCCTGCCGTACCTTGCCGACCGCCTGGCGTCTGCCTGGGGCAAGTACGAACTGGAAAATGGTCTGCGCTTTGGTGCCGGTGTGCGTTATGTCGGTGACAATGTGGGCTTCGACTATGTGGGGTCAACGGATGGTGTTGGTGCGAATCCGAAGGTGCCCTCTGTCACTCTTTACGACGCGATGCTTGGTTACGCTGTCAGCGATTGGGACTTCAGCCTTAACGTGCGCAACCTGACTGACAAGGAATACGTTTCCTGGTGTCGTGGCCAGTTGGGTCCCACCGTGTTTGATTGCGGTTATGGTGAAACCCGTAGTGTTACCGCTGATGCTCGCTACCGCTTCTGATCAGAGCGTGAACATAAAAAAACCGGCGCTTGCGCCGGTTTTTTTATGTCTGCTTATCGGCTTTCTTCAGCCCTGAAAAATCCAGGATTGCTGCACGATATCCAGTTGTTCCATTTCTTCCGCAGTGGGTGCGCGGGCATCGGCGATGGCCACGGCAGACACAGCAAGACCCAGTACCAGCATCAGGGTACGCATAATAGTTACTCCTCGGGCCAGAGACCCAATATAAGAACAGAATCAGCAAAAGCGCGAGGAGTGTAGCGGCACGGAAGAAAATGGCATTGGCCGGGCAGGTCAAGGGTGCCTGCCCGTCTGGTCAGTTTATGAGCAGGCGGTCAGCCTTTCAGTTTGATGGCAGCGGCCTTGGCGAAATAGGTGAGGATGCCATCGGCCCCAGCCCGCTTGAAGGCCAGCAGGGATTCCAGCATCACCTTGTCCTGGTCCAGCCAGCCGTTCTGGAAGGCGGCCATGTGCATGGCGTATTCGCCGCTCACCTGATAGGCGTATACAGGGACCTTGAATTCGTCTTTCACCCGGCGGACCACATCCAGGTAGGGCATGCCCGGTTTCACCATCACCACGTCGGCACCTTCCGCCAGGTCCAGGGCGATCGTGGAGCGCCTCGTCGGAATTGGCCGGGTCCATCTGGTAGGTGGTCTTGTCCGCCTTGCCCAGGTTGCCTGCGGAGCCGACGGCATCGCGGAAAGACCGTAGTAGGCGCTGGCGTACTTGGCGGAGTAGGCCATGATGCGGGTGTGGATATGACCGTGATTTTTTCCCGGATAGCGCCGATGCGACCGTCCATCATGTCCGATGGGGCGACCATGTCGGCGCCGGCGTCGGCATGGGACAGGGCCTGTTTGACCAGCGCATCCACGGTGACATCGTTGAGCACATAGCCGTTGTCATCAATGATGCCGTCCTGGCCATGGGTGGTGAACGGGTCCAGCGCGCCATCGGTGATCACGCCCATTTCCGGCACGGCCGCCTTGATGGCGCGCACGGCACGCTGGGCCAACCCATCCGGATTCCAGGCTTCGCGGCCGTCCAGGGTTTTCACGTCGGCCGGGGTGACCGGAAACAGGGCCATGGCGGGATGCCCAGCTCGGCCAGTTCGCGGGCTTCTTCCACCAGCAAGTCGATACTTTTGCGTTCCACACCGGGCATGGAGGGCACAGCTTCGGTCTGGTTGCTGCCTTCCAGCACAAAGACCGGGTAGATCAGGTCGTCCACGGTGAGGGTGTGCTCGCGCATCAGCCGACGGGAAAGTCATCGCGACGCATGCGGCGCATACGAGTGGC
>UEXL01000056.1_pt1 | contig 54902 bp, 86 predicted proteins | sample 1796671 | NCBI WGS metagenome assembly UEXL01 (sample SAMEA4772471, study PRJEB27181) | metagenome | reverse complement strand
AATTGGTTTTGAAAATTTATCTGTCATTATGTCCTCCATTGTCAGATAGTTTTTGTTGATAGTCTTTACTAGGTTTCCCCAATAAAGTCTATATCCCTCTTCGGAATGCTTTTCGGCACAATCTTCGCACCTAAAATAATCTGCATGAGTAAAGTCTATTTCACTTTCATCAAACATTTCTGCACACCCATCGCAAGTTACAGATTTTGATAACTTGTTTCTGTGGATATGATGATATAATTTACTTGCCATTATCTATCCTCCCAATCATTTTTATGATTATGTAAAGCATTAATACCAAGATTAAATATTAATGTATTGTGAAAATCTGTAAGACGTTTTTCAACATCTTCCACATTAGGTTCTGTGATTATATCTTTTAATTCATTGATTATATAAAAAGACAAACTTTATTATCCAATTTAATATCATCAGTTATTGGAGGCATTTTTAAATCATGAAATTCTGCATCTACAACTTCAAGATCGTGGACTAAATTCTGCACCTCTGATTTTTTAAGCCTCTTATGTGGATAATTATTATATTCATCAGTCAATGCACTAATAACATTAAATAGTTTTTCTTCTGCTCTTACCATGATTGCAACCTTTCTAAATTTACTTCTTGTTGAAACTCATGTAATAATTCTTCTGCATGATCAACAAACATCTGCGATCCAAAATGTTTGCGAACTTCTTTTATTACTTGCTCATTAGTTAAATCTTGTAGTTTTTCTCCAACAAATAATTCAACCTCTAACAATTTATCTTTAAAGCATTACTCATTTAAATCTCCCTCCAACATTGTAGTCTCTACATAAAGTTAATATTTCCTTAAACGTCATAGCATCATATAATTTGATGTTATGTTCTTCTTCGAAATACTCCGAGAAACTTCTCTTATCACTTGATAAAAGTAAATTCCAAAGTAATTCAAACTTGCGACCCTCTTGTTGCCAACAAGAATTCCTATCTATAATTTTTCTTAACTCTTCATAAATGGTCATTATTAAGCCTCCACAAATTGGTTAATATCTTTTAATTTATTTATGATTACTGTAGTTTCTTCAATCTCTTGATCTAGTATATCATCAACATTTGTATTCAATAATACATTACCAAATTTCATAAGCTTGAATTCATGATATAAAGGATAGTTTGTTTTAGTACATTGCCATTCCTCCTTAATGTATTATTATGTCTTCATCTCTTCATCGATAATACATGTCGAATAATATTATTGTCTATTTAATCATGTCCCAACACTGTATCTTAGTAAATCATTATTACTATTGCATCTAAATATTCTCTATTTTAGCATTGTCCTAGTGAGTTTTAAAAATAACTTGTCTTTTTGGTTGTTCCCAACATAAACCACAACTACCACAACTATTGGTTAAACCAATTTGTTCGGGGCATTGTATAGATTTGTCTTTTTGGGAATTTGTAATTCTTCTGAATTTGCAGAAAATTCTTGTTTTAGATCATTACTATATCTAACAGAAAATCTTTTCTTATGTTTAATTCTTAAACTTAAAATTGCTTGAGCAATGTATCTGATTGTTCATATTTTGAACTAGTACTATTTGCAGTATATCCATAAATGGCAATGTTAGGATATAATTTTAACATTAAATCCCAAAACCAAACATATTCAACATTAAAAATCGCCTAGTATATGCAATCTTATTAATGCTTTTTTACCTTTTAATTCTTTAATATCATCGTGAATTTTGTTGTTAAAAGTAATTCATCTTTATTACTCATTCTATGAGCGAATGGCATATTGTTACCAAAACAATCGTCCCAATGAAAACAATCTTTTGGACAAGTTTCTTTCAACTAATGTTAATGTATAAAATTTATAATCTTTAAATGAACCTTTTAAAACTTTTTTCCCAAGCTTTTTATTTGTGCTTGGCTTTAAAACTTTAAATTGATAATCTTCTAAATTATGTATATTCTTTTTATACTTTGTAGTAACTAACATTTTAAATCCTCCGAATAATATAAGTAATTATGGGATAATATAATAATCATGTCAAGCGAAAAACTTTTTAAACAAGTAAAAGCATCATTAAACAAATCTGATTTTATTCAAAAATAGAAAACAAATACAATTCTGGTTTTCCAGATTTAATTATTATTACTGAAACATTGCCATTATTTATTGAATTAAAGCACCTATAAAAGGAAATAGGATAAAGCTTGAAAAGTCCCAAGTATCAACACATTTAAGGATAAACAAGAATAATTATATTTCTTTTATCTTAAAAAATGACCCTCGCACCTCTAATGCATTTTTATTTGACGGATATTCTGTAGCAAATGCGATAGTTTTGGGGCAAGAAGAACCATGTTTCGTGTTTCATGGCTCAATAAGTCAATGCTTGCAATCTGCGAACGAAAAAACTATGAAACGAGTTTGCGAGTTTCATAGTTTTTGAACCGAGGGTTTTCTGCGAACTTTAAAAAATTGCCAAGCACAAAGTAACGAAGTGGTCGCTTGCGAACTTTGTGCTTTTAGAATATTAAGAATAAAAATAAAAAGGAGGCTTTCGCCCCCCTCGGTTAAATGATCCGATGTATGAAATGATAATGAGTATAATAGCAGTTTTTATCGTGGCTCATTTTCTCTTGTAAATGATTAACAACCGAGAAAGCCATATCCATTCCACAACCTCCGACAACTAAAGCATTATAATATTTGTTCATTCTATAATCTAAATATTTTGAAATAGAACCATCTAAAAACTTCGGTTGATTGTCCACAATACAAAAGAAACTTATATGCCTACTCATGCCACTTTGTGAGACATGACGGATAATACAATAAATTTCTTGTTCTCTATTTAAGATATTATTTAAATAAGTTTTAGCATTATAATAATCATCTTCTTTAATTTGCTTCTTAGTCATTCCCTCTTGTAATATTGCATTCATTATTTGCCCTCCATTTTCTGCAATCTCAATTCCATTTCTTTACTATTAAAACTAGTTTTTGAAGTTCTTTAACTACTATTATTGGGTCTTGTTTTTCCATTTTATGTCCTCACATCTTGGTTAATTGTTCTTTATAGGATAAACTGGGATCATGAAACAGTCAAGCAAAAACCTGGTTTTGTGCATCATTTTTTGTGATACCTCGTATCAAATCTTATTGTTTGACTGTGACATATTTGCAACACTCTGTGACATTTCTGCAACTTAAAAAAACTTGACAAAAAAACGAAACGAGTTTGCGAGTTTCGTTTTTTTAAAACTGCGAGCCACAACTCTGAGCATCGAGCCCAACAAAAAAAAGGAGAGCCGAAGCCCTCCCCTTTCCACCAAGGAAACTTGTTTATTCTGTCCATCCGATAGGCTCCTCATCATCATAGTCTTCGGGATGACGACAACGAGTTCCATCTTTCATTAATGGTTGACCATTATCATCGTACTTTCCCCAATACGGATTGACATGCCACACATCTCGATCACTACATATCCAAGGAGAATCTTGGTTCTGCTCTCCTCTTATTCTAGCATCTTCCTTATCCCATTCGGCATCAGTTGTATAATTAAATTCGTTATGCTCTTCTAACTGTCTATTCATTTACTTCTCCTTTGGTTAACTTCTCTAGTTATATTCTTTAATGATACGTTGGCAATGGCTCTTGCTTTTCTCTGCGAGTCGATTATTTCTTTCAATCCCTCTTTTGGAATACTGCGACCCAAAGAAATAAAAGCCATTCTCATTGGAACAACTTCGGTATCATTACAAATAGTACAACATCTTCCATTGGAAAGAGGAAGAGCACAATGCCCCTCCTCCCATCCATTTGATTGTACATCTATTTCGTTAGTACAAATGGAACACTTCATTTACGCATCCTCCTTTTCTAACTCTTTTATTTCTTCTTCAAGCTTTGTGATTTGTTTCAGAAGATTGAGTTCTTGTTTATTAACTTCGATCATCGCTTCTTTAAGACCAATTAATGTTCCACGTTTGTAACAAAGGTCTAATATATTTTTATAATCATCCATATTTTTATAAAGGAAAAAGGGAGCCGAAGCTCCCAATTCTAGTCCTCCTCCTTTTTTGATGTTAGTGATTCAAGATAAGTCTTCTTGACCATGACGTATTTCTCGTCATTACAAGCGACCAACTTGGTTGTGATGTTTAACAAGACTGCCTTAGTGACTTCGTCTGCAAAGTCTCCATTAAGTTTGTCTTGAAGTTCTGAGATATCATCTCTAAGAGATTGAACCTCGTGGTTCTCGGAAACTGCATCTTCGATGCGAGAGTCTACTTGCTCGTTAACAACTCCTCGATGGCGTATTGTACATCAGACATATTGTCCTCCTTGGTAGTACGTTAAGGGATTATTCCCTCTTATGTTATATCATGGGATTAAATGGGAGTCAAGCACTAAGCCATGCAAAGATTAGATTTCCCTTATGCAAAAAATACCTGACAGGCCTGTGACATTTTGCAACAAAGTGTGACATAAATGTCACATGCGACCTAAAAAAATTTGCCGAAAGGACTAGCTTTGTTAGTGAAACTTGGGCGAGGAACTCGACCTAGTGTAGCTTGCGAAGCTAGTCCTTTTAAGGCACGGGGTAACTGATAGCAAAAGGTAACTGACTTAAGATTACGAAGAGGGGGTACCCCCTAAATACGGGGGCATAAGGGTAACTTACACATCTATATTACAAAGATTGATAATTTCATTCGAATGTATTATTGTTCGGGTATGAATTATGAAGCCTTACCTAAAGAAGTGTTACAAGAAGTTCTGTTACTGGAACAACAGCACAAGCGACTTGAAACCAGAGAAGCTCAAACTAAATTTCTAGCCTATGCTAAACATGTATATGAGGGTTTTATTGAGGGTAGACATCATCGTGTTATAGCCGAAAAGCTCGAGGACATTGCATCGGGTAACTTGAAGCGTTTGATCATCAACATGCCTCCTAGACATTCTAAGTCAGAATTAGCGTCATATTTAATGCCTTCGTGGTTCTTGGGACGTAATCCTAAATTAAAAATCATTCAGGCTACCATGAACACGGAACTTGCTGTAAGATTCGGTAGAAAGGTTCGTGATCTCATTGCCGATCCCATATATGCTGAGATCTTTCCCAAGACGGACTTGAAACAGGATAGCCAGGCCGCAGGTCGTTGGGAGACTAGTGCCGGTGGGGAATATTTCGCTGCGGGGGTGGGTGCTGCAATGACTGGTCGTGGTGCCGATTTGTTGATCATTGATGATCCGCACTCGGAACAAGATGCACTGTCCACGGTTGCTTATGATAATACATACGAATGGTATACTTCTGGTCCAAGACAGAGATTACAACCGGGGGGTACCATCATTATTGTGCAGACAAGATGGTCTAAGAAAGACCTCACGGGGCGATTAGTACAGAATATGGCAATGGACAATATGTCCGATCAATGGGAGGTTATAGAATTTCCAGCTATACTTCCAAATGATAAACCATTATGGCCCGAGTTTTGGGAAACGGATGAATTATTAAAGGTCAAGGCTTCACTGTCCCCGGTCAAGTGGAACGCTCAATGGCAACAAAACCCGACATCGGAAGCCGTTGCCATGATCAAGAGAGATTGGTGGCAACCTTGGGAGAGACAAGATACCCCGAGATTAGATTATATAGTGCAGAGTTATGATACGGCATACTCTAAAAAAGAAACTGCCGACTATAGTGCGATTACAACTTGGGGTGTATTTGAGCCAAAGGAAGATGGTGTACAACATTTGATAATGTTGGATGCGAAGAAGGGTCGTTGGAATTTTCCAGAGTTAAAAGAAATTGCTTTAGAAGAAAATGAATATTGGGAACCAGATTTGATGCTAATTGAGGCGAAGGCATCTGGTCAACCATTGGCTGATGAACTAAGATTATTAAATCTTCCCGTTACTACGTTCAGTCCCGGCAGACGAAAAGGTGGTGGTGGTGGGGGTGGGGGTGTTGATAAAACTATGAGGATGCATATCGTGTCGCCTATTTTCGAATCGGGTAAAGTATGGTATCCTGAAGGAGAGAAATTTGCAGAAGATGTTATAGAAGAAGTTGCATCTTTTCCGAATGGCGATCATGATGACTATTGTGATAGTATGACAATGGCAGTGATGCGTTTTAGGCAAGGTGGATTTATCGATTTAAAAGGCGAAGAGATTCCAGAGAACTGGTATCCAAGACGAGCAAGAGAGTATTACTAATGAAAAAAAAGCCTATTAAAAAGATAAGGGTAACTAAAGGTTATACTGTTACTAATCGTTTTTCTGATAGAATGCTTCCTAATAAAAAGAAGACAACAAGGATTACTTAATGGCTAGAGATAATGCTGTTGAATATAGTATTGACCAAGCTCAACGGATGTTTGGTAAAGGGGTCGAGGTTATTGGTCGTGCCGCTGGTATTGAATCTATTTTCAACTACGGACAAGAGATAGTCAAACAACAAGATGAAGATATACGTCTTGGACAATACAAACCACAATATACAGTCGGGCTTCGTGAAGCATATAATCAAGGTGGTATTGATGATGGTATTGGTTGGTTACTAGAAAAAAACTGGTGAGAACGTAGCAAGTGGTGGTGCAGCTTTAGTCGGTGGATTAGCGTCTGCTCTAACGGCTCCATTTAGTGTGCCTGCTGCAGCCTTGATCGGTGGAGCGACACTCGTTGGTTCGGGCATCATGGGCACTGGTGAAACTGCCGAGGAAATGGAAAGCAAAACTGGTGACTACAACGAAGCAGTCGCCATCGGTGCAGGAACCATTATTGGTATCTTAGATAGATTTGGTGCTGGAAAAGTGATTCCAAAAGATGAACTTCTATCCATGACAGGAAAGCAGTTAATCAAAGCTTTAGGTGCAGAAGGTAAAACAGATGCTGCCAAAGAAATAGGAAAACGAATTGGTAAGTCGATAGCTTTTTGAGGGTGCAACAGAAGGTGTACAAGAGGGAGTTGTTATGGGAGCCACTGGTCTAACTGGTGGTGAATATACTGGACTTGAGGTTGCCGATAGAATTTTAGAAGGAACTCTTTTAGGTAGCACAATGGGTGGTGCGACAACTGGTGGTATTGAAGCATTGCGTCAAGGACCGGGAGTCGTGAATCAAATACAAGATATTATGTCGGGGCCTGGGCCTGGGGGTCTTACTCCCACAGATGGCTATGGCAGGAGCACAACTTAGTCCAGACCGAGCACAGATGTCTTTAATACCAGACGTACCAAAGACAAGTGCTGAAATATTAATGAGTGAAAAAGCTGGAGATGAAACTGGAGGAGGTGCTCCAGTAGATCCAGTTATGGCAGAGGATGCAGATAAACTAACAAGAGATCCTGATGACAATATAGCCATGACTGATGGTGGCAGACACTTTTCAAGATTAGCTCTAAGACTACAACAACTTCCATTTAGTGCAGAGGTTTGACGGGTAGACAAGTTCTTCAAGAGTTAGGTGTTGTTGGAGAGCAAGACAATAAAATGCCATCGAATGAAAAGAAAAGAGACTACATAGGATCAATAACTGAAGTAAGAAATGTTGATACGGGTATTCCTCGTGTAAAAACCACAATGAAAAAAGGTCTTTCAAAAGAAGACAAAGACAGATTTATTGCAGCCAAAAAAGCAGGAGAAGTCCCACCCGCCGATTTAGTTGAAACTATTTCTGTTTTAGACAGCGAAGGAAATCCAGCCACTATTAAAGGACCGTCGCCAACATTTACATTTAATAAACAAGACGGAAGAATAGCATCGAATAAAGGTGGAGACTTATATCAATCTGGATTAGAAGACTTCTTGTATAAAAATTTAGATAATAAACTTTCTAAAGATGAACTATTAAATGAATATAAAGCATATAGACCAGAAATAAATACGAGACTTCTTTTAGGTAGTCGAGGAGAAAGAGCTCACGGAACATATGCTGGTGGTAGTTTAGAATATTTACAAAGAATTCCACAACTGATTGAAGGTTTCACTACAACTGGAGCTCCAAATACACCTGATAAAAAATTTGATACTAGCTATGATGACTTCGGTATTGTTCAATATACACCAAATCAAAGAATGCTCTTTAGGACGTACTAAGTTTCCTTTTCCAACTAAAAAACAAGACGAAGAATTTCAAAGAAAAAACACAGATTCTATAACAAGAGCAAGACAAGCAATAGAGTCTGAGGACTCTACTAATGATATTCCCACTAATGATGAGATTGATGCATGGCTTTTGAAGAATGAGCCTAGTACAGTAGCAGAGCTTGATTCTTTAGCACAACAGTTAGGCTATAATGATCCCTTCGGACAAACGCTTGATCGAAAAACGGAAGGTGTTCCAGTCATAAGATATTACGAGACTGAATCTATTCAAGTTGATGATGACGAAACGGGAAATCCAGTAATAGATCCTAAAAAAGGTGAGCCTACGGCACAAAGTCATACTAGAGGAGGAGTTGTTAAAGATGCCATAGATGGTAAATTCTATGCACAAGCTTCTGAAACACAAGGTGATAATCAAAGAGTGTACGAAAAAGAACTAGATAAGATTTTACCAGAGCCAGGAGCGTGGTCTTATGAGAACTCTAGTGGAAATAGATGAACATTAACACCTAGTGATATGAGAACTCTCGATGAGGCAAAAGGTGCTACAATAGATGCTAAACCAGAGGACTCTCTTGTTACTTATGAAGAAGAAAAGAAAGCACTTAAAGACGCTTCAAATTTAGGTTTTGAAAATGTCAATTTGGAACAAGAAAGATTAGACGGATATCTACAAGAGAAGAATAAATTAGAAAATCTACAATTTGTTCAAGATAGAATTGAAGGATTAGAAGAACAAGAGTACGAGTTTACAAAAGAATTCTTACCTAAGTTTTTTAAAAGTTTAAATAAAAAGTTGAATTTAATATTGAAACAGAAAAAAATTTACAAGGTGGTGGCACAGGAGTTCCAAAATTCATAGAAACTGCTAGAGAAAGAGCAAGAGAAGCAATAAGAGCTGATAGAGGTGAGTTTTTATTTGATGACTCCACTAACAATGAGCCTACTGAAAGAGAGCTTGACAATTATATTTCGAAGAATGAGCCGTTGTTGATGCAGAGTTTAGATTATCATAATGAAAAATTAGACAAAGTGAGTATTTAAGACTTATTAGAAACCTTAAAGACGAGTTTTATGAATATGGTGTTTCTGGAGGAGATATTTCTAAATATAATGATATGTTAAAAACAGAAGAGCCTTAAATAGTAGTATTTTAGATTTAAAATTGCGTAATAGTACTAGCATGACTAGAACGGGCGTACTAAAAAAGTTCAATCCTGTTTACACATTTTTAGATGGTGTGCCTTCTTTTATGCCGGGATATGCTGAAAATAAGTTATTACGAGACTCTGGTGGTCTTCAAGGTGAGGAACCGATTCATACTTACTATGGACAAGAACTTCTTGTGGATCCAGAAGAAACTGGCACACTGCCAGACGAACCCGTCTTTGGTTCTCAACCTCATCCATTATTTTTAAGTAACCATATGATGTATGGACCCGATACTATTTTGATACCTAAAGCAAGTCACAATGGAAGGTACTATTCAACAGATGATTTTAAAAGAAATGATTTTGAAGCTGTAATAGATTTTCTTACAACAGAGATAAAAGAAGATGGATTTGATAATAGACTTACAAAAAGAAAAATAGCAGAAATAGTACAAACCTCAGATTTTCAAGATTCTGGAAAAGAAAATGGAATTGTATGGAAAAGAAGAAAAGATATAAAGCCAAACAATATTAAACCAACTACGTCAGAACTACAAGATTTTGCAGAGCATACTCAAAACATAGATAGCTTTATTTTAACGGCTTTAAGTAGAAACATAAAACCTTCTGAAATTTATCCTATGGTACAGAATATAATTACAAAAGAAGTTTTAAATAGACAAGCGGCTAATATTATAGCAAGAAAAACTGCTAATGAGATTAGACGAAAGCATAAAAATGAAATAGATCAAATAAATTTCAGAGATGATGGGTATGAGGATACTCTTGGTAGTTTTATTGAAAATTCTGAACTAGTTCGAGACATGCTTTCAAATAAAGCTAAAGATACGGCAGCAAAAACACATAAAAAATTAATGGATAAATATACAAAAGAGTTAGGTTTTGTTCCAGTGTTTGCACCAGAAACAGTTGATTTTGGTGCGAGTTCTTTCCCCTTTGTAGATGGGAGTGATGCAGGAGATACTCCATTTACTAATAGAGAAGATAGATTAAATTCTATAAGAACTAATATAGCAAAAAATTTTAATTTGGACATGATAGATGCAGCTGAGCTTAATCTTGGTGCTGATGCTCAAAGCTTTTCAGCCATATCAAATTTCACTCCTAATATATTTGAACAAATAGTAGCACAACAAATGTTACAAAGGTCATATGACGGACAAGCACTTAACTCTGCAAATAAAGATATAGCCAACTCTATTAAATTTCTAGAAGGATTTAAAAAAGAATCAGTACAAGCTTTGGAGGCTTTAAATTCTTTTGACCCCGCAGGTAAAGAATTAGCAAGAAGGCTTTCTTTGATATCAGGGGATATTGGTAATGTGGATCCACAACAAATTAGAGAACTAATCAAAGATATAAATTCTGGCAGTATTAATTTTAGAACACCCGCTTTTGGAGAAAGTTCTTCAGCCGATAGATTTAGCTATAGAAACTTAATACATTATGCTATGAATGAAATACCTAATCCTATAACTGGAGAAAAAGGTTTAGATGGAATTGTAATACCTCATAGAAAAGATATGTATGAAGTTCCTGGCGGTAGAGGTGGTAATATTGATACATTTGGTATTAATAAATACGAAGCGATACCTAAAAAAGTATTGGAAGAAATAGCTAAAGAAACGGGATCGACTATTGAATATGATTATCCTATGCAATACAAAGGCAAGTCTGGTAAAGTGTATCCTTCAAAGAGACCCGTTACTAAATTAATATTTAATAAAGACTTCAAGGGTAAAGCAATTGCTCAATATAAAAAAGGTGGTATATTTGAGAAGTTTAGAAAGGTAAGTTAATGGCAATAGAACCAAGACAAATAGCAGGCATGGTAGAAGAGTCAATGGGAGCAGGGGATCGATGATGCCCGAAGAAGATAGTCTAGCCATTGAATTAGATGACAGTCAAGACGTATTACCAGAAGGTATTGAACTAGTAGATGAAGAGGCAGTAGAAGTTGAAACCGAAGAATATAGACATGATGCCAATCTCGCAGAGGTTCTTGACGATGACATTCTTGGAGAACTATCATCTGATATACAAGCTAAAGTTCGTGAGGACTTAGAGTCCAGAGAAGATTGGGAAGAAGCTATATCAAAAGGATTAGGGTTACTTGGTATAAATTACGAAGATCGAAGTGAACCCTTCTTAGGAGCAAGTGGTGTAACACATCCTTTACTGTCTGAAGCCGTAACACAGTTTCAAGCACAGTCTTACAAAGAGATGTTACCAAGTGGAGGACCTGTAAAGACTCAAGTTCTTGGGACACCAACACAAGAAACTGAAGCACAAGCTCAGCGTGTAGAAGATTTCATGAATTATCAGATTACTGAAATCATGGAAGAGTATGACCCAGACACAGATCAAATGCTATTTTATTTGCCGTTGACGGGTTCTACATTTAAAAAGATTTACTTTGATGAAACCAAACAGAGAGCCGTTTCTAAGTTTGTTCCAGCAGAAGATATGGTTGTTCCGTATTCAGCTTCTGATTTAAGAACAGCAGAAAGGGTTACACATGTAGTTAGAATGACATATAATGATATTCGTAAACTACAAATAGCAGGAGTATACAAAGATGTTGAACTATCTGAAACAAATGATGGTGAAGACGAAGGAGCTATCCAAGAGCGTACTGATGAGTTGTTGGGATTACGTCCAAACTATTCTGATGACACTTATACCTTGTTGGAATGCCACATGGACTTGGATTTGGAAGGTTTTGAAGACAAGGATATGGAGGGGAATTCTTCGGGTATTATGTTGCCTTATATTGTTACCCTTGATCAAGGTTCTGGAAAAGTGTTATCGATTTCTAGAAACTTTAGAGAACAAGACCCATTAAAAAGAAAAAGACAATATTTTGCTCATTTCAAATTTTTACCGGGATTTGGTTTTATGGACTTGGTTTATTACACACAATCGGTGGTTTGTCTCGTGCAGCCACATCAATTTTAAGGCAGTTAATTGATGCAGGTACGCTCTCTAATCTTCCGGCTGGCTTTAAATCTCGTGGTGTTCGCATTCGTAATGATGATGAGCCTCTTAATCCTGGGGAGTTTAGGGACATCGATGTCCCAGGCGGAGATCTCAAGAACTCAATCATCCCATTGCCATACAAAGAGCCATCAGCCACACTAGCTAATCTTTTAGGTGTAGTTGTTGACTCTGGTAGACGTTTTGCACAAGTTGCAGATGCAAAAACAGCTGATGTTAACTCGCAAGCACCCGTTGGAACGACTGTTGCCTTGATAGAACAAGGCTCAAAGATCATTTCAAGCATACATAAGCGTCTACATTACGCTCAAAAGCAAGAATTTCGCATGTTAGCCGAGATTTTTGCCGAAAATCCAGTTCCATACCCTTATTTTGTTGGAAATGTACCTCCAGAGACGATGCAAGCCGACTTTGATGGTCGTGTGGACATACTTCCAGTGTCAGATCCGAACATTTTCTCTATGGCACAGCGATTATCACTGGCTCAAACACAATTACAACTGGCTCAAGCCGCTCCACAGATACATAATGTAAATGAAGCGTACAGACGTATGTATGATGCATTGGATATTAAGAATATTGAGGCTATTTTACCTCCGAAACCTGAACCTAAACCGATTGATCCAGCGACCGAGAACGGAAATGCCATGAAAAACATGCCATTACAAGTATTTCCAGAGCAAGATCATGAAGCTCATGTTAGAGCACATATATCCATGTTATCTAGTCAAACATCACAAGCAAATCCACAAGGTTACATCATGTTACAAGCACATGTACAAGAACATGTGGGTATGATGGCTAGAGATCAGGTAACAACATACTTTCAAAAGGCGATGCAACAAGCTCAAATGGCGGGACAACAAGTTCCTCAAATGGATCCATCAGCCGTTGAAGCGGCAATCGCTCAACAAGTTGGTGAGATTCTAAATGAGTTAATGCCTGCTCTAGCTCCACCAACACCAGAAGATCCGTTGGTAGAAATTAGAAAGAAAGAGCTAGAAAACGATACTGCCGAGCTACAACGTAAGACAATGAATGATCAAATGGATTTTGCAATTGATCAAGCTAAATTACAACAAGCTTATGAGTTAGCTCAACAAAGACAAGCTCTACAAGAGAATATTGCCGAAGATAGAAACGATGTGAACATCTATCGTATTAATACTGCGGCATCTTTGAAAGGTAAGTAACCTATGATATAATCTGGATATGGATCCAGTAACTATATCATTAGCCGTTGGCGTGGCATCAAAAGCTTTTAGTGCAATCAAACAAGGATTTGCCGTTGGTCGTGACATTGAACAAATGTCGGGGGACATTGGTAGATGGATGGGAGCTATATCAGATGTTGATCATGCAGAAAAGCAAGCCAAGAATCCTCCCTTGTTTGGAAAACTTTTTAAAGCAGGTTCTATTGAGGAGGCGGCAATGGCTGCATACGCTGCAAAAAAGAAACTTGAGGAACAAAGATACGAACTCAAGATGTTTTTGAATTTAACTCATGGACCACAAGCCTATGATGAGCTTCTACAGATGGAAGGTCAGATCAGAAAACAACGTCAACAAACAGTTTATAAACAACAACAGATGAGACGACAGATAGGTGAGGGTATTGCTTGGTTGTTTCTTGCTTTAGTAATGGGTGGTTTTTTGTTATTATTAGCAAGTTTGTTCTCTAGTAAAGCATATGGTAAAGATTATACATATGTGCCAAAGCCATACACGAAACAACAACTACAGAATCAAGGTAAGATTGAGAAAAAAAAAAAGTATACAACATGCCGTTTAAAAAAAAGAATAAAATCTAAAACGGGACAGATGGCTTGTATTTATATAGGTAATAATAAAACATATGAGTTAATGATTGAGAGTTGGTGCCCAAAGCAATACAAATGTCGGTATAATCCGTGGGGGAAAGAGCCGAATATCGATGATGTCATTGATTCTTTAAATAATGCAACGAAAGGTAAATAAATGGAAAATATGGTATTAGATGCGTGGAATGATTTATCGTACCTAGAAGGTATACTGTTTACATTTTGGCTTTTTATCTTATACTATGGTAAGGTTTGGATAGACAGCAGATTTTCCAAGAAGGATTGCAAATGTTCGCAGCGTTAATTGGACCTATTGCAAATCTAGCGACTAGCTGGATGGACAATAAGGTTGAGAAGACAAAGGCAGAAGGCAAAGCTAAAGTTGCTACTGTTATGGCTAAAGCTAAAGTTGCCGAGAGAGTTGCAGCTGGCGAAGTCGAGTGGGAAAAGTCTATGGCTGATGCTACTGATGGAAGCTGGAAAGACGAATTTGCTTTAGTTGTCCTACTTTTGCCCGCAATTTTAGTCTTCATTCCGTCATTCACAGAATATGTAAGAACTGGTTTTGAAGTATTAAACACTCTACCAGATTGGTACCAGTATCTTTTATTTATAGCGGTAAGTAGTTCATTTGGAATTAAAGGTGTAGGACAAGCTATGAAACTTATGGGTAAGAAGTAATGACTAGAGTAAATCAATTTGCTAAAGACTTAGGCATAAGTAGAAATCAAGCTAAGAACTTAATTAACAAAGGTCGTAACCGAAAAGACGGTGGATCACAAATCTTGGAGAGTGTAATGAAGAAACCAATGTATGCTAAAAGTGGTAAAAATGTGGTACTACCAAAGCCTAGACCAAAGAACCTTAAAAAGAAAAAAACAAGTGAACAAATAGTAAGAGAAATAAACGAATACGACATTACAAAATCAGATGTAACTGAATCTTTGGATGAAGAGTTTAGTAGAAATGTTTCTAAACAAAACGAAGAAGCTATGAAGAATGTTAAAAAAACCAATAAGAAAAAAGATGGTGGTTTTCCAGACTTAACGGGTGATGGTAAAGTTACTAAAAAAGATATCTTAAAAGGTCGTGGTGTCCCAGGTTTTTCTCGTGGTGGTGGCATCGCTATCCAAGGACTAGGATTCAAAGGAGTTAGATAAGTGGTTGATGATTTCAGTCAAGATACTTCTGGTACTTACAGTAGTTCAAATTCGATGGGTATTGATAGTGGTAGCTACGATCCCACTCAATCTTCAGTATCTGACAATAATGTCAACACTAATGCAAATATAGCTGCAGCTATTCAAAATCAAAACATAGGTGGTGGTGGAGGTATCATTGATACCTATGATGCAAAACAAGCATTACAAACAGCTAGAGGTATAACTGCAACTAATCCGTATGGTTATGAAGGCTTTTTTACTCAAGCTTTTGGTATAGATCCAGAAAATATAGACTACACCTATGGTGGTCAAACGTCTTTGGGAGATTTAGCTGAAATAGCTGAAAAAAGCTATAATCGTTATGTGAATCCTATGAACGATCCTAATAGGCCTGGGTTTAATCCGAATAAATTAGCTAGTCAAACACAAAGAGATTTAAACAAAGGCTTTGGTTCTTTGTTTGGTAGTTCATTGGGAGAGCAAACACAATTAGGTCGAATAAAAGAACAAAAGCCAGATGCTTTATCGGGTATGGACACGGCAGCATTAACTGCTTTCAGTTTGCTTGGTGGAGGACTACCATCTTTGATGGCGAACCAACTGGCAAATCCATCTAATTATGTTCCAGCAAATGCTCCTCAATATCAAGCTTCAAGAGATCCAATGAGCAAACAATATGATGCAGAAACATACGACAAAGGCTACATGGCGAGTGCGATAGATGCTCTTTATGGAACGGGAGCTTCTAAACAAGCAACAACTCTTGTTGATGATGCTGTTAATTATCTTAAAAATGCAGGTAAGCCTTAGTGTACATAACAGATTTTCTACACAAATATAAAAAAGATTTACAGACTAGAGTAGATGATATAAGTATTTCCTTGACCAGTGGCAGTGCATCTGATATTGGTCATTATAAGGCAATGGTAGGCGAGATTCAGGGATTGACTTACGCATTGGAACACATACAAACCCTGCTAAAAAAGGTAGATGATGACTCTAATAGTACCAGAATACGTTCTAGCACAGAGGAACGCTAAGAAAAAAAGCCGAAGAAGAAGCAAAGAAATTAAATTTAACACAAAGAATACCACAGCCAACAGGTTGGCGAATATTAGTTATGCCTTATATGGGCAGAGATAAAACTGAAGGTGGTGTTTATGTCCCAGATCCAGTAAGAGAAAGAGAAGCTAGAGCCACAGTTACGGCTTATGTAGCTAAAGTCGGACCTCTTGCTTATAAAGATATCGATAAATTTGGAGAAGACGGAGCTTGGTGTAAGGAAGGCGACTGGGTTTGTATTGGTCGTTACGCAGGTTCAGATTTCAAATCGAAGGTGGAGAAGTTAGAATTATTAACGATGATGAAGTTATTGCGACCATCGTTGATCCTGATGACATAAAATCTTACGGAGCATAAAGACAATAGGGGTGGAGAAACTAGAGTAACCATTGTCGATCCTGACGGCATCCAAAACATACGGAGTATAGTATGCAAGAAGATGTTAAGGTTGAAGAAGCCGAAGAAGAAGGTCAAGAAATTGAAGTAGTAGAGAAGGAGCAAGAGACAGATGAAGTTGCTGTTGAAGCAAAGGATAAGCCAAAATCTGAGGATGGTGATGACTTGTCTGAGTATTCTGACTCTGTTAAGAAACGGATTAGCAAACTTACGAACAGATTTCGTGAGGAAGAGAGACAGAGACAAGCTGCTGTTGAATATGCTGAAGCCGTTAAAAAACAAAACGAAGAATTAAAAACTAGAATTGATAAGTTAGATACAACTTATGTTGGCGAATTTGATACAAGAGTACAATCTCAATCAATAGCTGCAAAAGAAGCATATAAAAAAGCATTAGAAGACGGTAATGCAGATGCTATGTACGAGGCTCAACAGAATATTTCTAGAATAGCAATGGAAGAATCTAGACTTGCTCAATTAAAAGCAGACAGAGAAACCAAAGCACAACAAGTTGAACAACCTCAAGCACAACAACCTCAAGCACAACAACCTCAAGCAAAGCCAGATCCTAAAGCAGAAGATTGGGCTAAGAAAAACACATGGTTTGGGCAAGACAATACCATGACTTATGCTGCATTTGGTTTACACAAACAATTAATTGAGGAAGAAGGGTTTGACGCTACGTCAGATGAGTACTATAATGAACTTGATAATAGGATTAGATCAGAATTTCCGCATAAATTTGCTGAAACTCCGAAAAAATCCAATGCTCCCAGAGTCGCCTCTGCTGGGACAACGGCTTCTAGGTCGTCATCACCAAAGGGACGCAGAACAGTCAAGTTGACTGCTTCGCAGATAGCGATTGCGAAACGTCTGAATGTTCCGCTTGAAGAATATGCTAAATATGTGAAGGAGTAGAAACATGGCAGAAAAAAGAACAACACGAGATAATGAAAGTCGTGCAAAGACCCCGGCAAGAAGAAAACCGTGGGCACCACCATCAAAGTTGGCTATGCCAGATGCACCCGATGGGTACAAACATCGTTGGATCAGAACTCATTTAAGAGGTGAGGACGATAAAACGAATATGCACTCAAGACTTAGGGAAGGCTGGGAGCCAGTAAGGGCGGATGAGTATCCAGATTCTGGAGACATGTATCCAACCATTGAAGATGGTAAAAATGCAGGGGTAATCGGTGTAGGTGGTTTGATGCTTGCACGAATACCAGAAGAAACGGTCGAAGAAAGAACTGAATATTATCGGGACCAGACCCGCAACCAGATGAAAGCCGTGGATGAAAACCTAATGAGGGAACAGCATCCCTCGATGCCAATCAGTAATGAGAGGCAAAGTCGTGTATCTTTCGGTGGTAAAGCAAAACCAACCGAGTAACTATAATGAAGCTATAAGGAGCTAAATAAATGGCTAATGTAAACGTAAAGTTTGGGTTAAAGCCGATTAGTGTTATTGGTGGTGGCATCAATTCTACTAGTCAGTATTTTATCAAAAGCGATGCTTCAGCGATTTTCCAGGGTTCTCCAGTTGAAGTCGAGTTGACAGGTGGAACCGCAGCAATCATAACAAGTGCCGATGGAGATGGTAAACAACTCCTTGGTGTTTTTGCTGGATGTGAATACGTTGATGCGTCAACAGGTAAATTAACCTTTAAAAACACATGGGCAGGGTCAGGTACTGCCGATACTAACCACGATATAAAGTGTTTTGTCTATGACAATCCAATGCAAAAATTTATTATTGCATCAGATGGGACTAACACTAATAAGGCAACTGCGAGAGCAGATATATTCAAAACAGCACAATTAGCTACTGCTACTGCTGGAAATACCACAACTGGTCTTTCAAGTGCTATGATTGATATATCAACAGCTGAAGCATCAGATCCTTCAAACCCATTAATGATTGTGGGTATTCATGAAGATGTGACTAACGCTGATCACTCTGCCGCAGGTATCTCTTATATCGTTAAACTCAACAATCATGTATTTGCCAGCTTCTTCTGGTGATGCTGATGCTGCTATATCATAAGGAGTCTTAACTATGGCAATTTCAAGAGCACAACTCGCCAAGGAATTAGAGCCGGGTTTAAACGCCCTCTTTGGTATGGAGTATAATAGGTATGAAGGTCAACATTCAGAAATCTTTGACACCGAGTCATCTGACAGAGCGTTTGAAGAAGAAGTAATGTTGAGTGGATTTGGAGCTGCACCGACTAAGTCGGAAGGTAACGCAGTGACATTTGACGATGCAAATGAGGCTTATACTGCAAGGTATAACCATGAGACAGTTGCAATGGCGTTCTCAATAACAGAAGAAGCCGTAGAGGATAACCTTTATGACAAAATCTCTTCTCGTTACACAAGAGCACTTGCAAGATCTATGGCACATACTAAGCAAGTAAAAGCAGCAGGTGTATTAAATAATGCATTCGACACAACTGTAACTGGTGGTGACGGAAAAGCATTATGTGTAGCAGATCACCCATTAACAAATGGTGGAACTCTAGACAATGTTGCAGCAGCAGATCTTAACGAAACATCTTTAGAAGATGCATTAATCAATATTGCAGGTTTTACAGATGAGCGTGGATTAATCATTGCTTTAAGAGGCATGAAGTTAATTATACCTCGTCAGTTACAATTTGTAGCAGAAAGATTGATGGCTTCTAATATGAGACCAGGAACAGCAGACAACGATGTCAACGCTGTACAGTCAATGGGCATGTTACCGAATGGTTATGTGGTCAATGACTTCTTGACTGATACAGATGCTTTCTTCATTAAGACAGATGCACCAAATGGTCTAAAGCACTTCGAAAGAATGTCTTTAGCTACTGCGATGGATCCAGACTTTGAGACAGGAAACATGAGATATAAAGCAAGAGAAAGATATTCTTTTGGTTTCTCTGATCCTCGTGCCGTGTTTGGTTCACCAGGAGCGTAAGCTTAATAAAACTTTAAAGAGAAGGGCAGTTACATACTGCCCTTTTTTGTGTATAATAAACTAAACCTTGACAGTTGCATGGTGCGACTGACATTTGCCAAGACAAGGAGATTGATATGGCTAATACAACTTTTCGGGTCCAGTCCGATCAGAAGGTGGATTTACTACAATAAGTAAAAACACTACAACTGGAGCAATCACTACACAATCAAGCATTAACTCAAGTGGTATCTCATCTTTTGATGCGAACACAATGCCAGTAGAAGCTGGTACTGGTATCACAACAGGTTCTGGAACTATTTACAGAAGTTCTGTTCAAAGAGTTGGTGGTATAATTACAACAAGAATTCTAATTGACTTAACTGGTTTAAGATCAACGGGTGGTGCTGACATCATTGGTGTTAATGGAACTGCTTTAGTTTGTCACATTGGTCAGATCACTGCTGCAAGAAACGGTACAATCTTAACAGGTAGTATGGAATGTTTTGAAGCACCAGCTGGTGGTGATCCAGACATTAACGTACACTCTGCAACAGAAGGTACTGGTGTTGAAGACGGAGCTATTGGTGATTTAACAGAAACACTACTGGTTAACGCAGGTGATGCAACAACAGGAAGTAAAGTTTATTTTACTGGTGTTCCTGCAGCAGATGAGTTTCTTTATCTAACAACAGGTGCTGCAACAGATGCAGATTACAGTGCTGGTAAGTTATTCATTGAATTAATGGGTTACGAAGCTTAATAGGAGGTTAGCATGGCATCTAGATCTGATGTAAAAGCGTTTAATCATGACCAAGGAGATGATGCGGCAGTAGTAGGACCTACTAGATCAAGGATAAGACAAGTTGTAATCTTTGGTAATGCTGCTGGTGTGTTGACTATTAAAGATGGATCAGGTGGAGCAACTATATTGCTCCAAAGTTTTCCTACTGGACTGCATACCTTAAACATTCCAGATGCTGGTGTGTTAGCTGAAAGTGGAGCATATATACATGGTTTCACTGGCAGTGGTAACAAGCTGACTATATTCTTGTCATGACTAGAAAAGCAGATAAACAACCACCTAAAACTAAAAAGTATTTCCGCTCTACTAAAAGTGGGGCGGGAATGACTAAAAAGGGTGTCGAAAAAATATCGTAGAGACAACCCTGGAAGTAAATTAAAAACGGCTGTTACTGGTAAAGTAAAAAAAGGTAGCACCGCTGCAAAAAGACGTAAGTCATATTGTGCACGATCAGCAGGGCAAATGAAAAAATTTCCTAAAGCTGCAAAGAATCCTAATAGTAGATTAAGACAAGCTAGAAGAAGGTGGAAGTGCTAATGAATACTAAAGAGTTTTCAACTGGTGTTATGATAGTTTTATTCGCAGGTGCTATTGGATGGTCTATATCAACTTTAATTGAGGTTGATAAAAGAACAGCTATTATGGCAGAAAAAGTATCTGAAAACCACAAGATGATAAAACCTTTATGGGAAGATTTTATTAGGAGAAAGCAAGATGGTTATGTCGAGGGGCTCGATGAGCAAACAAATAAAAAACTCAGTCTCAAATGGAAATAAAAAAAGACCAAAAAGAAAACGAAAAACAAAAAATATTCAGAGGAAGTCCTGTTAAGTACTGTTTAAAGTGTGGAAAGAAAAAATGGATTTGTACATGTTATAGGATCACTGGATTAGAGGAGTTAAGAAGTGCCAAAAGACGCATGTTATCGCAAAGTAAAAGCAAGATTTAAAGTTTTTCCAAGTGCTTATGCTGGAGGAGCTATCGCAAAATGCCGTAAGGTAGGTGCCGCTAACTATGGTAATAAGACCAAGAAAAAAGCAGATGGTGGAGTAATTACTGCTAAAAACGGTAAAGCTTTTACAAAAAGAAAATCAAATAAGAAAAATGTTGCAAGAGGTTGTGGACAAGTCTTAAATGAAAGACGTAAAGTCACAAAGTATAGATAATGGCAGTAAGAAAGACAAAAGCAGGTCTAGCTTTAAAAAGATGGTTTAAAGAAGATTGGAAAGATGTAAAGACAGGCAAGGCTTGTGGTCGTAAAAAAGGTGAAAAGAGAAGCACACCTTATTGCCGTCCAAGTAAAAGAGTTTCTTCTAAAACTCCGAAAACGTCTTCGGAGATGACTTCTGCTGAAAAACGTAGTAGAATAAATCAGAAGAATAAATTAGGTCAACCAGCGGGTAAGCCTAGAAGAGTTAAGTCTCTTAGAAGAAAGAAAAAGTAAATGGCAACATCAAATTCAAGAGATTTCGACTTAGATGTCGGTGAAATAATAGAAGAGGCTTATGAGCGTTGTGGCTTGGAGATGCGAACTGGCTATGATGCCAGAACTGCTAGACGTTCTTTGAATCTTATGTTTGCTGATTGGGCAAACAGAGGATTGAATATGTGGACAGTCACACAAGCTACTACAGCTATTACTTCTGGAACGGCAACTTATTCTTTCGATGCTACTTATGTCGATCTCTTGGGGAAGTTGTTTTAAGAAATAGTAGTGGTACAGATTTTACATTAACTCAAATGAGTAGAAGTGAATATCTAACTATCCCTAATAAAGCAAGCAGTGGACAACCAAGTCAATACTTTTTTGATAGGCAAACTATTCCTACAATAACTTTATGGTCTACTCCAGATGCTTCTTACACATTAGTTTATTATTATGTAAGCCGTATTCAAGATGCAGATAGTTTAGTTAACAATGCAGACACTCCTTTTAGATTTCTTCCTTGTATGGTAGCAGGTCTTGCATATTACTTATCTATGAAGAGAGCACCAGAAAGAGTTCAACTATTAAAATCTGTTTATGAAGAAGAATTTCAAAGAGCAGCAGCCGAGGATGCTAATAGTACTCCTTTAAAATTAACACCTAGCATGTCCTACTATAGCTATTAAAATGACAAATATAATAGAAACAAAATTTGGAACATTAGTCAGCCCAAGCAAGATAGCTTCTGGTAGTGCTTCTACTATCAAGAAGTCTGGAGCGTTCTATAATTTTTCTATTAGAGTTGATAATGATGATATTCGTGAGTACTCGTTTACAGATTTAGCAAGAGCCGAATACATGAGAAGAGTTATGATTGGTCATTTAGAAGAAAAAATTAAAAAGAGTTTTAAGAGAAATGGCTAGATACGCAACAGGAAAAAAAGCATGGGGCTTTTCAGATCGTTCTGGATTTCGTTATCGTTTGCGAGAAATGAAAACCGAATGGAATGGTTTGAAGGTTGGTCCTGATGAATATGAAGCTAAACATCCACAGTTAGAGCCTAACCATCCAGGTCCAGATCCGACAGCCTTGTATCAACCACGACCACATCAAGATAAAGAAACAACTATTTTTGCAGTTTACACAAGCACTGGTGACGGGATTATAGGAAAAAAGTTGACAAGTTATGAGGCTACGGCTAGTGTTGGAACAGTTACAGTGAGTACATCATGAGTTTTACATTAACAACATTAAAACAATCTATACAAGATTGGACACAAAACAGTGAATCAACTTTTGTAGGTGAGCTTGACTTCATTATAAAGAATGCAGAAGAAAGAATTTTTAAGGTTGTTGATTTAGACTATTTTAGAAAAAATGTAACTGGTTCAATGAGTAGCAGTAATCAATTTCTACAAAAGCCTTCAGATTACTTAGCCTCTTTTTCCTTATCTTATGTAAATGCAAGTAGTGAAAATGTATTTCTTCTACAAAAAGATGTGAATTTTATACAAGAGTATAATCCTAATCCAGCAACTACTGGGTCACCAAAATATTATGCTTCTTATGATGTAGACAACTTTATTGTTGGACCTACTCCAGATTCAAACTACACTGTAGAATTACATTATTTCTATAGGCCCGCATCAATAACAACTGATGATAGTGGTACAACATGGTTAAAGTGAAAATGCTCCTGATGCTTTGTTATATGCTTGCTTAGTTGAAGCTTACACCTTTATGAAGGGTGAAGCAGATATGTTAGCTTTATACACACAAAGATACGGGGAAGCCGTGAGCAGACTTAAAGTTTACGGTGAAGGTCAAGAAAATAGCGATGCTTACAGAGATGGATTACCTAGAGTCAAACGACAGTAAGGTACCCGTGTGAAAGATAAAAGTGTAGCAATTGTTGGGCTAGGTAATAGCTTTTCAGAATATATATTAGCCAAAATTAGAAGTGAACATTTTGATGAAGTCTGGGCAATAAATGCTATGTCTGGTGTTATTTATCATGATAAAGTGTTTATGATGGATCCACCTTCTCGTTTCTTGGATCAAAAGTTTGCAGGTAAGCAAACAGATATTATGAAACAAAGGTTAGAAGCTAAGTTAAATATACCTATATTTTCGTGTATCTTAGACGAGAGATGTCCAGATGTTGTTGAATATCCATTGCAAGAAGTTCTTGAAAAAACTAAATATGCATACTTAAATAACACTGTTGCCTACAGTATTGCTTATGCCGTAGCACAAGAAGTATCGGATATTCATTTATATGGTATTGATTTTACTCATAAAACGTAGCTTTGCTGAAGCAGGTAGAGCTTGTTGTGAGTTTTGGTTAGCTATAGCTACTGCAAAGGAATAAAATTCATATAGCTCATAATTCTTCTTTATTAGATACTAATGTTCCAGATGATCAAAAATTGTATGGCTATCACAGACTAGATGATCCTATTGTTTCAACAGTAACACAAGGTAGTATGTTGATTACAAGAAAATCTAAACTAGAACCACCAAATCCAATAGAAGAAAAGCCTAATATAGTTGGCAGAGAAGATATAGCAGGTGTAACATATGAGGAGTAAAAATGTTTGAATTAGGTATAAGCAATGTAGGAAGTGTTAATGTAATGACTTCTAACAAAGGAGGTTTATCAAATGAGCAAGTTGCTGATTTGGCAGTTGATAAAATAGTTAGTATATCTGATGAAGCTCCAGCTCATATTAGGCAACAAGCGAATCAATTTAGAGAACATCTTAAACATGTTCTCTATCACTATCTGCTCTTGGCAAGAAAAGAAGAGCGTGGTACTATAATTCAAGCTTTGAAATCAAGTGGTCATAAAGAAATGGCTGAATATATAAGGAGATTATAACATGGCTATAGCCCAAGCGATGTGTACATCATTTAAACAAGAATTGATGTTAGGAACACATAACTTTGCGACAAACGGAAATGCTTTTAAATTAGCACTTTATGCAGAAGGTGGTGGTGGTAAATCTTCTACTACTGCAACATTAGGAGCAGCAACAACTGCCTACACAACAACTGGTGAAATTGCTAATAGTGGTAGTTATGCAGCTGGTGGTGGTGCGTTAACAAAAGTAGCTCCGAATACTTCTGGTACAACTGCTTTTACAGATTTTGCTGATATAAGTTTTACTACAGCAACGATTACTGCTATGGGTGCATTAATTTATAATGACACAAACAGTGATAAATCTGTGTGTGTATTAGATTTTTCAACTAATAAAACATCTACATCAGGCACATTTACTGTTCAGTTTCCAACTGCTGATGCTTCAAACGCTATAATTCGTATAGCTTAAAGTAAACCGTTATGGCTAACGGTTGGGGTCAAGGTGCTTGGGACGCTGTAGGTTGGGGAGGTATTGGTAATACCTCTTTTGCTGTTACTGGTGTCGCAGGAACTGGTCAAGTTGGAAATGAAGGTGTTGGTGGTACTTCTCTCGTTATTGAAACGGGTTTAGAAGCAACTGGTTCTATAGGTACTGTTGTTGCAAGTAGTGTGCATATTATCACACCAACTGGTGTTGTAGGTACGAGTGCCGTTGGTAACGTACTACCAAAAATACCAATTACTTTTTCTGTTACGGGTGTGTCTGCTACAACTCAATTTCTATCTGGTTGGGGTAGCGATGCTTTTGGTAATCATATTTGGGGTGGAGGTGTTTTTGCTGATGTAGGTCAAAGGCTCGAACAATCTGGAGTACAAGCAACTGGTCAAGTTAATGCACCAACAATACTTGGAAACAGCTCACTTAGTGTTACTGGTGTTGCAGCAACAACTTCTTTAGGTAATGAAGTTGTAGATGCACAAATGAAGTTCAGTGCAACGGGATTAGCGGGCACTGGTTCTGTAGGTAATACTTCAGAAGTAGGTTCTAATTTAGTTGCTCTAACTGGTACTTCTGGTACTATTTTTATTAGTGGCTATCAAGCAAGCACAGTAACAAAAACTGTTACTGTTGCTTACGCTGGAGATGGTAATAAATACTTTATTGATGGCGTTCAACAACAAACACAAGAACTCTTTGAAGGCAATACATATTACTTCGATCAAAGCGATAGTTCTAATAGTGGTCATCCGTTAAGATTTAGCACAACTTCAAATGGTACACATAATAGTGGTTCACAATACACAACTGGAGTAACATATTATGGTACACCTGGAAATAATGGAGCATATACACAGATAACGGTAGCCACTAAAGCACCAACTCTTTATTATTATTGTACTAACCATAGTGGAATGGGAGGTCAAGCTAATACTCCTGCTATTTATTCTATACTTACTTCTACTGGTGCACCAACAACAAATGTTGTTGGAACAATGGCATTAGGTTCAGAGACAGTTACAGGTGGAGCGGGTGTCGCAGTTACATTGGCTGGAATGGAAATCTCGGCAGGAACACTTGCCATCAGTGGTGGTTCTGTGTTATCTTTAACAGGACTTGAGGCTACAGGTGGAACTGGAGAAGAACAAGTTTACGGATTAATTACGCCAACACAATTGGCAAATTGGATTGAAAGGGCAGCATAATGGCAACATATGTTAACAACCTCAGATTAAAAGAAATCGCAACTGGGGATGAATCTGGCACATGGGGTGCTTCGACAAACACCAACCTAGAATTACTTGGTGAAGCATTGGTTTTGGTACCGAAGGTATAACGACAAACGCAGATACCCATACAACCACAATAGCGGATGGTGCTTCAGATGCAGGAAGAGCCTTATATATAATATACACTGGAACATTAGATTCAGCTTGTACGATTACTATCGGTCCGAACACAATGAAGAGAGTCCATATAATTAAAAATGGAACAAGTGGATCACAAAACATTCTTATCAGTCAGGGTTCTGGTGCAAATGTTACAATTCCCGCAGGAGACACAAAGGTTGTTTCTTTAGATGGTGCAGGTTCTGGTGCAGCAGTTACAGACGTATTTGCTTCATTAAATGTTGTTGATTTAAAAGTACAAGATGATCTTACTGTTACAGACGACATGTCAGTAGGGGGTACCGCAACTTTATCTGGGTTAGCTTATCCAACTTCTGATGGTAGTGCTGGACAGTTCTTAAAAACAGATGGTAGTGCTTCATTAGGTTTTGCTACTGTTGATACAGTAACAAAAGCAGATGATATTGCAGCAGGAGATGCGGCAGTTAATCTTACCACAACATCTGGTAATATTACGATAGATGCTGCGGCGGGTGACGCTGATATTATATTTAAAGGAACGGATGATACTACAGACATAACTGCTCTTACACTTGATATGTCAGCAGGTGGTGACGCAATTTTTAGAGTCGGAGCGACTTTTGGTGCATCAATACTTCCATCCACAGATGATTCTTTTGACTTAGGTTCTTCTCTACAATGGAGAGACATATATACTGGTGATATAAATTTAAATAACACTAAAACAAGAGACAACGAAGTAGATGGAACAAGAGGGTCTTGGACTATACAAGAGGGAGATGATAATTTATTTATCTTAAACAGACTTAATGGTAAAAAATATAAATTTAAGCTAGAGGAGATGTTATAATGGCTTTAATCGTCGGTGGAACAACTGTAACTGGTACTCAAACTTTAGATGCAACAAAATTAACTGGAAACCTTCCTGCTTTAAATGGTGGAAGTTTAACGTCTTTAACGCCTGCAAACATAGCGAGTGGTACATTGCCTTCATTAAATGGATCAAACTTAACAAGTTTACCTGCGCCATCAACTATAGCGGCGATGTCTTCTAATGCTGTTACAAGTTTTGGATTTTTAAGAGTTTCGGCAACAGTTAATAATAACAGCACTATGGTTCCAGGAAATTATGGAAACAATAATGATCAGTATAGAGGACATTGGAGTAACAGTAGTGGAGCTACTTCAAGTCCTGCTAGTGGCACTTGGAGAGCTTTTGGAAATGCTACAAATGGTACCGGAACACTGTTTCAAAGAATTTCGTAGTGGCTTATAATGGATTTATTCTCTAAATACATAAGAGACACAGAAAATGTCGAATTAGCAAAAGAATTATATCCAGTTTGTAAACAAATCTTAGAAGAAACAAGCGAAGACAGAAGATATTTATATGGTAAAACCACATGGTTTCAACCACATATAATGAACAAGCATACATCTGAATTTAATAATTTTTAAATTTGTGGATAATGAAGTTAATGAGTTTCTAAAGCATCAATGTATTGATGCTACCAATGCTAAAATAAAAATGAATGAGTTTTGGTTGTCAGAAATGTATGAAGGTGGTTCTCATTCTTGTCATGTTCACAGTCCACATAATCAACTCAGTGGTAATTTTTATGTTTATTCAGAACCAAATAGTAGTAGTATAGTTTTTAACAGAGGAGTTTATAATGATGTTTGGTCTAATTTTAATAAAATGGATTTCACAAAATATAATTCTCCCGAATGGTGTTTTGTGCCAACTCAAGGAAAATTTTTACTTTGGGAGTCAGATTTGTTACATGAAGTAAAAACAAATAAAAGTAAAAGTAGAATGGCTTTAACATTTAATATTAAAATAACAGAAGAAGGAGAATAAAATGCCTATAACAATAGCCTCAACTGGAACACTTTAATTGATGCAAAAAACCCTAGATGGGGAGATGCAGCGAATACAATGATAGAGCTTGAAGCAAAATGGTCTCACTATGAAGGACTTGGAATGACCGAAGATGATGGTTATTATATGTTTTTGGCTGAGCCAAATGATGTAGAAGAACATGGTAGAGAAATTCTTGCACAAGCAAAATTAGGAACATATGGAACTATAGCAGATTATGACCCTAATAGAGAACCTACTGAAGCTATACAAGAATAAATGACTGTATTAAAAACTTTACCTAAACTTCAACTACAAAACAGTTTCATTGGTAGCTACACAGATGGAGCATCTAAAGAATATTGTGATAAAGTTATAAATGCTTTTAATTCTTTTAAAGAGCAAGATGGTCTTGGTGGAGATAGTAATATACCACATTCAAATGATCCATCACAATTAAGATTTAGAAAAGACCATGTCTTGTATTTAGAAGATCAAGCACTTCCTATGGACGGCTATAGAATTGTTAATCCTACATTAATGCAAGAAACAAAAAATATTCTTTCAGAAAACTTACAAAAATACATAAAAGATTATCCCTCTTTAGGTTTGCAAAATATAGAACTTTGTTCTATAAAGATACAAAAAACAGAACCAAAAGGTGGCTTTCATGTATGGCATTGTGAACATCAATCAGGTAACAATCACCCATTAAGAGTTTTAGCATGGACAATATATTTAAATGATATACCTGAGGGTGAAGGTGAAACAGAGTTTTTAGAATATGGTATAAGAATACCACCAAAAAAAGGTACTGTTTGTTTTTTCCCTGCAAGTTTTACACATACCCATAGAGGTAATGCCGTTTATTCTTGTGATAAATATATTGCTACTGGGTGGTATGTTTTAGTGCAACCTAAAGAATCACCAACCAGTACAGTAGGTTCTATGATGCGAGTGTCACCAGAACAAAATTAAAACAGAGTAAAAAGTATGCCTTTAACCAGTTTAAAATTCAAACCAGGAATCAACAGAGAGATAACATCTTACTCTAATGAAGGTGGCTTTTTTGATTGTGAAAAGGTAAGATTTTATACTCCTTTTCCAGAAAAAATAGGGGGTTGGGTTAAACATTCTTCTAATACTTATTTGGGAACAGCGAGAGCCTTACATAATTATGTAGCACTAGATGGTTCAAACTACATGGGTGTAGGCACACATTTAAAGTATTATATAGAAGAAAGTGGCGTATTCACGGACGTAACACCTATTCGTAAAACTTCAACAAACAGTGTAACCTTTGCAGCTACGAATGGTTCTTCAAGTATCACAGTTACTGATAGCTCTCACGGTGCCGTTCAAGGAGACTTTGTTACTTTCGCTGGTGCCGCTAGTTTAGGTGGTTTAATTGTAGCCGATGTTTTAAATCAAGAATATGTAATAGACTCAATAACTAATGCTAATAGTTTTGTGATCACTGCAAAAGATACAAGTGGTAATACTGTAACTGCAAATGGTTCAGACAGTGGTAATGGTGGTTCGGGTGGAGATGCCTCTTATCAAATCAATGTAGGTCTTAACACAACTGTTGGTGGTAATGGTTGGGGAGCGGGTGGTTTCAGTGGAATCAACGCAGATCTTTCAACTTTTGGTTGGGGAGAAGCAGCAGACACAGGAACAACTGCAAATGTTCGTTTGTGGACTCATGATAATTTTGGTGAGGATTTACTTATAAATCCAAGAGATGGTGGTATTTTTTATTGGGATAAATCAGACGGGTTGAACTCAAGAGCTGTGGCACTTTCTTCTGAATCTGGTGCCTCTGATGTACCTACAATTGGCAGACAAGTTATGGTTTCTGATATAGACAGACACATTATTGTTTTTGGAGCCAACACTCTGGGAACCACGGTCCAAGATCCATTGTTAATACGTTTTGGTTCTCAAGAGTCTTTGGTTGATTTTACTCCTACTGCGACAAACACAGCAGGTGATTTAAGACTAAGTAGTGGATCTGAATTTATACAAGCAGTAGAAACGAAACAACAAATACTAGTGTTTACAGATAGAAGTCTTTTTTTCTATGAGATTTATAGGTCCTCCTTTTACTTTTGGTTTACAAGAACTATCCAAAAACATAACTATCATAAGTTCCAAATCTGCTATAGCTGTTGATGAAAGTGTTCTGTGGATGGGTAAAGAAAACTTTTATATTTTCAATGGTGGAAGAGCTCAACAACTACCTTGTACTGTACGAGACAAAGTATTTTTAGATTTTAATTTTTCTGAAAGTGAAAAAGTTTGTGCTGGTGTGAATTCACAATGGTCAGAGGTGTGGTGGTTTTATCCTTCCGCTAGTTCTAGTGAAAATGATAAATATGTTATTTTTAATTATGCTAATCAAACATGGTACTACGGAACACTAAGTAGAACTGCTTGGCATGATAGAGGTGTAAGACAGTTTCCTATTGGAGCAGGTTCTCAATATTTATTTGATCATGAAAACGGTAACGATGACGATGGTTCTGCTATGACTGCATCCGTTGAATCTAGTCAGATAGATATAGGAGATGGGTATCAATTTAATTTTATTCGTCAGTTGATACCAGACGTTACATTCGAAGGATCAACATCAGAAGAAAACCCTACTGTAACTTTTACATTACAAGCTAGGAATGGACCTGGAAGTCCCTATGCAACTAATTCTTCTGGAGCATCAACTAGAACAGCATCAACTCCAGTAGAACAGTTTACTGATATTGTAGATGTTAGACTTAGAGGTAGAGCTTTCAACATGAAGCTAGAGTCCACGAACCAAGGAGTGTCTTGGAAACTTGGAACTCCTCGTGTGGATATACGACCAGATGGAAGACGATAATGTTTATTACTGCAATACCTCAATATATACAGAATATAACAAATGCAAAAGCTGATCTAACAGGTACTGGTGTAGTTACTCTTTATACTGCTCCTAGTGATGCAGATTTCAATGCTTCTGTTATTAATTCTATTTTAGTTTCAGAAGATTCGGGTAATGCAGATACAATAACAGTAACACTTACAAATGGTAGCGATGTTTTCAGTTTATTTAAAGTTGCAGCAGTGGGTGCTAATGCCACAGTCGAGTTATTAACACATAATCTTGTTTTACAAGGCACAGAAATATTAAAAGTCCAAGCGGCAACAGGAAATAGATTACATGTTGTAGCAAGCATACAAGAGTTTGCACAAAGCAGAAATACAACAGCGTTATAGGATTGAAAAATAAACGATTAATTGGTAGTATAGACTATGGGTATTTTTAAGAACATCACTAAGACACTAAAGAAAGCTGCACCGATTATCGGAGCGGGTATTGGTATGTACTTTGGTGGTCCAATGGGGGCTTCAATTGGATCGGGTATTGGTTCTCTTGCAGCTGGTCAAGACACAGAACAAGCTTTATTAAATGCAGCACTTGCAGGTGGTACTGCGTATATGAGTGGATATGGTAAAGGTTTTGAAAAATTACCTGCATCCACTGGAAGCATGAGTAATATATCGGGTCCAGAAATGATGATGAATCAAACAACCACAACTCCCGTTTCAGCAATAAAAGAAGCTGGTGGTAGTGGAGTTTTAAATCAAATAGGTAATTTTGTAAAAGACAACAAAGCATTAACTGCTGGTATAGCAGGTTTAGGTTTAGCAGGTTTAGCAGGTGGCGAAGAAGAACAAAAAACTGGTCAAAAAATGCGTGATTACCCAGTAGGTAAAACTAGACTAGGGTATGGACGAATTGGCGATAAGATGTATAATTTAGATGATGAAGATGAGCGTAGACAATATTTTGAAGATAATAGAAACAGACGAAACGATGAGGATGATGTAGGCATTCTTGCGGCGGCAGGAGGCGAAGTTGAAGGACCTGGAACAGGAACATCCGATTCTGTTCCTGCTAGATTATCAGATGGTGAGTTTGTTTTAACTGCAAAAGCAGTTCGTGGTGCAGGCGGTGGAGATAGAAATGTCGGTGCTGCAAGAATGTATGACATGATGTCACAATTAGAAGGAGCCGCATAATGGCAGATCCACAAGAAGTTAAACAAGAACAAGTTGTAAGGTTAGCTCCTTTTCAAGAAGAATATCTATCCGATATATTTGCTAGTGCAAAAGCATTAACGGGTGAAGGTTCACAAATGCCTTATGCTGATCAGCAAGTAGCTGGTCTTTCTGATGCTCAACAACAAGCTATAACAAGTGCAATGCAAGGTGTCGGTTCTTTTCAACCATATCTCCAACAAGGGTCTCAAGCTCTTGGAACGGGGATCGAGGCTCTTGGTACTGGACTTGGAACTATAGGAACTGCGATAGATCGAGCTGGACAAGCCGACTATACACCTACTTCTTATCAAGACTTTATGGATCCTTTTACAGAATCCGTTATTGCAGCACAACAAGCAGATATAGCAAGACAAGGACAAATGCAACAAAACCAACTAGGTGGAACTGCCGTAGGTGCAGGTGCTTTTGGTGGGTCAAGACAAGGTATTGCACAAGCAGAAATAGCAAGAAATGTTATGGATCAACAAGCTAGAACTGGGTCACAATTAAGATCTCAAGGTTTTGCTCAAGCACAAAATGCCGCACAACAAGCAGCACAACAGCAATTAAGACAAGCTCAACTTACTGGACAGTTGGGTCAAACAACTGGTGCACTTGGTCAATCAATAGGACAACTAGGAACGGCAACGGCGGGATTAGGACAACTAGGACAACAAATGGGTGTTCAAGATGTAAACTCATTATTAGGTGTTGGTGCACTTGGTCAAGGTCAAACACAGAAAGAACTTGATGTAGCAAGGTCAAACACACTTGCACAACAAGCATTACCTTATCAACAAGTTGGTTTCATGTCTGATATCTTCAGAGGTGTTCCGTCTCTACAACAAACTTATTCTACAACCACGAGCCCCGGTCCAAGCACCAGTTCTCAACTGTTAGGTTTAGGTATTGCAGGTCTTGGTGCCGCAGGATCAGCGGGCAGTTTTGGTAATTTATTCGGTGGGTCGAGGGCAACATAATGAATGATCCTTTACAAAGAAAAATGTTTCGTCAAGCGGGTATGTCTAAACAACCTATGGGTATTCTTGCATCATCGCCAGAGTTGATGGGTGCCGTTAAGGGATACAAGCTTGGTGGTGTTCCCGAAATCCCTATGTATAACACTCCTAAATTTCAACTATTTAAGAGTCCTGGCGAAGACCTTGGATTAGGAGAGATTGGTACTTCTAAAATAGGAGATAAATTAAAAGAAGAAAAAGACAAAAAAGAATTAGAAAATAAAAATGTCGATACTTCTCTTTCAGAAGTAAAGCCTAATATTAATGATACTAATAAAAATATTTTAGACAACGAAAAGAAAGAAGAGTTTGATATAAACAAATTAATGCCTTTTGGTAAAAATCTTAATCTTAGAGGTAAGCAAGATTTATCAGCAGCAGAAGATCCAACTCTAATCGGTGCAAATCAAGAAGTAACAAATGCTATGCAAAAGGTAGCTACTGCTACAACTAAAGATTTTAAAGACACTGATATTGCAGGCACAACATACAATAAAGCGATTAATGATTTAACTGGTCAGCTTACTAAAGAAGGCAAAGAGATTAGTCTCGATGATGTTTATGACGAGGGTATTAAGTTACTCGGTTATGATCCTAGAGATTTAGAAAAAAATTATGACTCCGATAGAAGACAAGCTTTCTGGTTTAACTTAATGAATGCTGGGCTACAAGTTGCCGCAGGCGAAAGCTCTAATGCCTTGACTAACATATCCAAAGGTTTAGGTGCAGGTCTACAAAGTTTTGGAAAAGATGTTGGAGATTTAAAAAGATGATCTTAGAGCAGACAGAAAAGAATCAACCAATGTTATGTATCGATTATTAGGTACTAAACGATCAGAGCAGTTAGCAAAAGAAGCATTAGAATTAGATAAGAAAGCGAAGATTTTTAATATAACTTCAACAGAAGTTGGACAGATGAGGGCTGACGGAATAGCCGAAGCTAACGCAGAATTTGAACAAAAGAAATTTAATCTTAACTATTTGGTCGAACTTAAAAAGATGGATCAAACAGAAAGACTAAGTGATAATAAAATTAAAGCAGCCTTAAAAAATACTATTATAAACAACAAAGCTATTTCTACTCCTTTCATGTTAGGTTTAATTAAACCTAAAGATGGATTTACTATGGATACTGTAGACATCTCTGATCCTAATTCTTACTCTTTTACTCCAGAGGGTATAAAGATCGCCAAAGATATTTACGATAATACAAGAACATACAGAAAAACAGATACAGAAAAAAACATAGAAATGAATAAAGGTAAATCTGTAGCTGGTGTGGGTGTTGTTTTTACAGAAGACGGAAAAAACAATGATGGTACTTTTCAAAACCAGTGGCAAAAAATTCAAAAAGAGTGGATAAAAGATACTAAAGACAGACCAGACACAGCAGCCGAAACTTTGTTGGCTCTAGTTAGACAGTATACCGATCAAGGAGCTTTAATTGATGTAAATCAAATACCTTATAAAGAGGTTCAAAGGTATCTTACAGAAGATCAACTAGATGATGAAGGAGAAATTAAAGTAGGTTCTGCTCCAATTAAAATGTTTCCTAAACTATTTAAAAACACTTCTGTTGACTTGAGCCAAGGTAAATCCTAATGAGTAAGACTCTGAACTACGGAGGTGTGGACTATACCTTCGAAGATGGTGTTTCTGACGAAGAAGCTCTTAGCAGAATTAAAACTCATTTAGCTAAACAACCAGTGTGGCTCCCGAAACACGATCCACGGCTGCTAAAGGCACATACGAAAATCCTAAATACGAAGGTTTCCTAACAGAGATGGGTGAAGGTGTTGCCTCTGGTGTTATAGGTATGTTTCAAGGTGTGGGTGAACTTGTTGGAATACTTACAGATGCTTCTGGTCTTACAAAGACATTAGCTCGAGATGTTGAAGAAGAAGGCATAGCTCTTAGAAATAAATTAGGTATTGATCCCGCAGGTATGACGGGAAAAATAACCGAAGGACTTGTGCAGTTTGGTGTACCAGGTTTAGGTGCTGCAGGTTTAGTAGCCAAAGGTACTTTAGGTATCACTAAAAATTTTAGACGAGCTGCAAAGCTTGCTCAAAAAGGTGGTAATATAAGCAGAGCCAGAAAAACTGGTATAGCTATTCAACAAATTGGTGCAGCAGGTTTGGCAGATGCTATTGTATCTACTGATAATACTGAAACTGTATCTGACTTTTTTGAACAAGGTCCTTTTCAAACAGATAAAAGACTCGGGCTTCAAGGACGAGAGGATGCTTATCGTAGGTTCATGAACAAGGTTCACATGGGTGCCGAGGGTGCAATAGCAACGGCAGTTATTCCAGGTGCTATAAAAGGGTTTTTAAAAGGAACTACTGCTTTAGCTTCTGCTAATATTCCAGTTGGTAAGGGTGGAACTAGTGTGTCAGAGATAGTTTCTTACCTTCCAAGAAAAGGTATTGATGCGGCTGGAGAAAGACTTGGAGGCTCTATAGAAAGATTTAAACTTGGAGAATCTGTGAATACTTTAGATGCAGCCGTTGGTAAAGTAGCCTCAACATTGACATATAAAGGACTACTAGATCCCGTTACTGCAAAGATGAGATCATTGATTGCTCCTGCTATTGAAGGCGATGTGAAAATAGCAGAAAGAAAACTAAAAAACATTGATGATGCTATATCTCAAGAGCTAAAAAGAGAAGACATAAGAGGCTTATCAGGTAATCAAAAAGTTAGATTAATGAATTCTTTTATGGATGTATTAGAGGGAACCAAATTCAATGAGTTTAATTCTTCGCCAGACAATCCTTTAAGTATTGAACTATTTAGAGAATTTGAAAAAGCAAAGAATGTTATAGATAATTTATCTAAAAAATGGAAAAGACAGGTGCTTTCAAAGCTTTGCCAGAAGTTGGAGCCTGAAAAGTTATGGATCAAGAACTTTTAAACGTCTTATTAGAGAACAAATATCTTCTGGTGGATATCTACAAAGAAAATATCAAATATTTAGTAATAAAAATTACAAGGTAACTCCCTCAGCTAAACAAGCTATCAAAGCTCAAATCACAGGTAGATCTCCTCAAGAAGGTACTCCAGGAAGTGCTGTTAATATTGAACATATGCAAAAAATATTAAATAGTAAGACAGGGTTATCTGATGAAATAAGAATTAGTGCAGACAATGTAGAAGAATTCAAAAACGGAACATACTCAATTACCGAAAGACAAGCAGACATATATATAGATCAAGTTTTTAAATTAGCTAAAGACAGAGCAGGTTTTGATAAATCACCATCATCAACTAGATATATAATAGATAGACTTAATCCATCTTTGATAAATAAAACTAAAGTTGATGACAAAATAATTCAACAAATTTATGGTCAAGTTAAAGACCCTAGAGAAGCTTACATATCTACTGTGGCAGAACTTTCTGGTTTCTTATCAACTGATGCTTACTACACTACATTCAAAAATATGGCAGACAAATCTATTAGAGAAACAGCAGAAAGAAATGCCGTTATCAGATCAGCTAATAATGATATTAGAGCTAGAAACAATGAAGCAAGACAAAGAGGCGTTGCAGAAGATCAATTGGAAAGAGAACAAGATTTTATTAATGATGCTTTTATAGACACTAATAAAATGTTGGAAGACTATGCTTCTAGGAGAAGAGTAAACATCGATGAGCTAACAGATGCACAAAGATTTGAAGCCTTCGAAATGTTAAAAAGAAGAACAAAAGATTTACATATTTTAGGTAGAACTGAAGGTAATAATTTAAATGAGAGAAACATTATGGGCACAAGTCCATATGGTGCTATGTTTGGCTATGCTGTTCCTAAAGCATTATACAAATCTCTTTCTACTCAAGTTCAATCTGAAAATTCTGCTACAGAAATAGCAAGAGCTATATATGCTCCTTTCTTAAAGATGAAGGGTGTGTCTCAATATGCTAAAACAATTTTATCTCCTTACACTCAAGTTAGAAACGTAACGTCTGCCGCCATGTTTGCTTTAGCTCAAGGTAATATTGGTAAGGGTGCTAACGTATTTGAATCTGTTGACATGGTATTAAGAGATATAGTGGACACAGGAAGATCTGTAAAAACATTAGGATTTGATTTTAAACAAGATGAAGAATCACTTAATTACTTAGCTAAATTACAGAAGCAAGGTGTTATCGGAAGTTCGGCTAACCTTCGTGAGATTTTAGATAATATTCAAAAGGGATTAGGATACAGAAAAACTGCTACGGAAATAGAAAGAGCAGCAGACACACCTGAACAAGGAGCAAAATACATACGAAGATCAAAAGACATTCCATACATTGGTAAGTTTTTACAATTCAGTGAAGACTTGTATAGAGGTGGTGATGATATTTGGAAAATTTATAATTATACTTTTGAAAAAAATAAGTTGCGACAAGCTCAAAGAAAGATGATAAACAGTGAAGTTCAGAAAAGAATAAATTCCTTTGGTAGACAAAATTTTGAAGATCTCGATATAAAGAGACAAGGTGTTCTTATCAACACTGCTCGAGCCGATGCCAATAAAAGATTGATCATGTCTATGGGTGGTAAGCTTGATGGCTTAGATACCAACTCAAAGATAGCAAATTACATGGATGAAATGGTTGAGAATACTGCTTCGGATAATGTAAGAAACTTAGTGCCTAACTACGATCTAACTCCAGAAGCAATCAAAGGATTAAGAAAACTACCTTTAGGAAACTTTATATCTTTCCCAGCTGAAATAATGAGAACTGGTTTTAACACAATTAATGTTGCTTTAAAAGAAATGGGAAGCAATGAAGCTGCTATAAGAGAAATTGGTGTTAGACGAATGATGGGTGCTATGACTGCTTTTGGTACGATAGGTTCTACAGTTCAAAATTTTGGTCAATACATGACAGGAACAAATGAAGAAGAAATAAAAGCAGCACAAAGATTATCTGCACCATATCAGAGAAACTCTCAGTTTATACCCGTAGGTAGAGACAAGAAAGGTAATTTAGAATTTGTTGATTTTAGTCATACCAACCCATATGATTTATTACTTAGACCTATTCGAGCAGCCATTACTGGCATGGATACAAGTGGTAGATTAAAAGAAGGCGTTACAGATACTGTAACTAGAGCCATGTGGGAATCTATGTCTGAATTTTTTAATCCTTTCTTAGACGAGTCAATGATCTTTTCGGCTGTTGCTGATGTTATGCCAGTGAATGCTCCTTTGATAGGAAGAAATGGTGAGACAAGATCTGGTGCTAAAGTTTATAATACAGAAGATAGTCGTTTAAGACAGTTTGAAAAATCAATGGTACATATAATGAATACCTTTAATCCCGGCATTCTACCAGTAAGAGTGCCTATTGGATCAGAAGTTGGAGTAGCAAGTTCAATTGAAAGAGGAGAATTTACTCGTCCTGTAAAAGGAATAGAAGTTGGTAGACTTTCAAGAGGTATCGGTTTTGGAGAAAAAGAAAGAACCAACAACTGGTAGAGAATACACACCAGCAGGTGAGTTATTTAGAGCATTTACTGGTATTGGAACTCAAACTATCGATAAAGAAAGAATACTAGGATTTAAAGCTCAAGAGTTTAAAGAAAGTAGATCCAAAGCTGCATCTATATTTAATCAAGTTGTTCGTCAAGAAAGACCTACAACAGATCAAATAATGGAAGCTTATAGACAAGCAGATGATTCAAGATTAACTACCTTTAGAGAAATGAGATTAAATATTCAAGATATAAAAAAGTTAGGAGCTTCGGATAGATTAATAAGAAAAGTCTTGAAAGATTCTGCTTTGGGTGTAAAAGAAAGAAGTGCTTTAATGAGGGACAAATATGTTCCTTTTAGACCAAGTAAGGAAAAAATGTTAGAGTTAAGAAAAAAGAATGTTAGAATTCCAACTTCTGCTTTAAATAGAGCTTACTTATTAAGAAATGGTTTGAAGCTAAGTGCCAAGAAAAAACCTTTAGATAAGGAAGCACCTGGAATGTTTAGACCTATTGACCTTAATAAAGTTCAGAGATTTAACTTGACTGAAGGTGAGCAAACAAGAGGACCTATCAGTCCTTTGGCAGCTCCTTTACTGGCTACAAGACCATCAACAAATAATGTCAGTACTAAATTTCCAAGTCTATTTGGTTCGAGCACACCCGTTAGTCCTTCCATTTTAGGAGATAATCCAGAGGACGTTTTAAAAATATGCAAATAGCGAGGAATAGATGAAACTATCAGACAACTTTTCATTAACAGAATTTACTAAATCACAGACAGCTGAAAGAAAAGGCATAGTTAACAAACCAAATGAAATACATGTTATAGCTATGGAATCTTTATGTCATAACATATTAGAAAGAGTTAGATCAGCTTTTGGTAAACCAATCAATATCAATTCGGGCTATCGAAGTGTTGCTTTGTGTGAAGCCATTGGATCAAAATCCACCTCACAACATTGCGATGGAGAAGCAGCCGACATAGAAATATATGGCGTGAGTAATTACGACCTAGCAAAATATATAGAAAACAATTTGAACTTTGATCAATTAATACTAGAATGTTGGGATGGTATTGACCCTAACTCTGGTTGGGTGCATGTATCTTATGTCAACGATGTTGCTAATAGAAAAGATGTGCTAACATATACAAGAGCAAACGGATATACGAAAGGTATAATATAATGGAAGATGGACCTTTTAAACAGTATTTAGAACAAATGGAAGGTGTTATTAGACAAGAATTAATAACATATAGAATAGAAGATGGTGTTTTAAAAAGACAAATAGTTACAAGAGATTTTATTGAATCTGGTGACTACCATGATACTTCATACTCACTACCTTTGGTGACTATGCATTAATGTCCACTTTAATTTGTAACTTACCTTCCGTAGACGTATGGGTTAGACGAGAATATTTAAGGGATCATCAAGATGGACATGGGGAATTCGTAAAAGGTGTCTGGGTTAGTGCTAAATCTATTCCTGGCAGAAGTTTTTATTTTGAAACTTACCTTCCTGATTATGGTGCTTTGTATGACAAACTACCTATTTCAGCATTCCTATCGAAGCCCGATACCCCGACCACAGATATGGATCTTTACAATCTTCAGTTTTGGAATTGCATGGATTATGGCGTGGTATCTATTTGTAAACAATTTATAGGATCAATGGACTTTGAAATACTAACAAGGGATCACGGTACAATGACGGGTACATATATTTGTACTCTTGATAATTATCACCAAGACCCAGACGTAATCGATTATTCTACCAGCGAAACACCAGCAGAACATAAATCATTTAATCTTTTAGAATTAAAGAACGGGCAGTTCTGTTTGTATCCAAACAATAGAATGAGAGTCTATGATAATTCTTTGACACCTCAAGAGCCATTGCAACCAGACTTCAAAGTAAGTACAATAGAGTACCAGGTTGAAAATGGTCAAAAAATTTAGACTTGGTGATACTGATGAATACTTTTGGAAAACCAAAGATGAATGATAGAGTTTGCTTTAGTCTATATGATAGGCACGATAATAATTAATCAAGACCAAACATTTCCCAATGTTAATGATTGTCTGTATTTTGCCAGACGATTAAACGAACAACCAGAGATTCCATACCCAGATGCCAAGTTCAGAAAGATTACCGCATATTGTAAGCCCGTGCCAAAACGTCTGCAAAATAGAAGATAATATATGCATTGGATGTTTTAGAACTTTAGATGAGATATCTGTGTGGTCTAAGCTTTCAAGCCAGAAACGAGCAGAAATTATGGAATCAGTGAAAAAACGAGGCTCTCAGATGCCTCAGAATCGCTGAAACATAAGGCTCTGGTATGATTGGTACCTAAAATAGTCTTTTCTTTTGTACATTTAAGATAGATACCTAGAATTAATTCATGCTTTTTTGGAACTTATTTCTTTCATTTTAGCCTAGTTTTTTATTTTTAAGAACGAATGTATAAATAAAATGCAGAGTTAAGCATTAACAAACAAAAAAGGAATAGAAATGTTATCGAAGTGGTTTTACAATTTTAAGATAGGAAGAACAGTTTCAGCTTTACATAGTTTAGATGACGCTACATTAAAGGATATAGGTATACATAGATCAAATATTAGATCACATGCATATCAAATTTTTGAAAATGAAAAACCTATAGATGATCCGATGTCAGAGCTTCACGATTTGTACGCAAAGTCTACTTACTAATCAACTTCGCCCCAATTGTCACATAGAGCAGTATCTACTTCAAAAGGTATCTTTAAGTCTGGTACACAAGTTGTCATGATTTCTACAATCTTGTCGGCTTGTGCTTGACTTTCTATATTGAAACACAGTTCATCATGCACAGTTAAAGTTGGACATAGTCCTTCTTTATAACATTCAACCATAGCTCTCTTGGTTTGATCGGCACTTGATCCTTGTATTAATCTATTCAAAGCTTTGTATGTATAGGCTCTTCTAATTCTACCTTTACTTCCATATTCTTTGATAGCTTGTTCCATAGGTAAGGCTCTGTTAAATCCAAAAGACACAGGCTCATACATATCAAACCTACACTTACGACCCAACCAAGTTCTAATAACTCCATGATCTTTCGCACGGGTCATGGCTTTTTCAGATAAAGATTTTAAAAAAGGAACTTTTTCATTATATGTTTGTAAAGGTTTTTCTGCTTCTTCTATTTCTATATCCATAACATTAGCAAGCTTACCCTTACCCATCCCATACATAATACCAAGGTTAACTGTTTTAGCTTGTTTTCTAGGTATGTTTGCCATATCTGCAACCATTTGATGGAAGTCGGCATTACCTTCGTGATACATTTTTACAACGTCATCTATTTGTGGATGACGATCTACACCTGTCAAGGTGGCACAGTAATGAACTAACCATCTTGGTTCTTGAGATGCATAATCAAAGGAACCCCATTTGTGGCCCTCCTCCGGGATAAACAAACCACGAATTAATTTTTTGATCTCAGGATCTCGTGCAGGTATCTGTTGCAAATTGGGGTTGCTTGAACTAAATCGTCCTGTTACAGTTCCTCCACCATCGGATCTTAGGGAGTGAAAATCACAATGTATTCTACCATTATGAGAGTGTTCAAGAATAGTATCAACAAATGTCGTGTTAGCTTTATTTATTTCTCGAATTTTTATAATCTTTTGTGCAATTGGATGAGTGTTATTCGCAAGAAATTGTTTTGTAAACATGGGAGCCCCGGACTTTTCTGTGCGAGAATACGGAAGTCCCACGGCATCAAAGACCTTTGCTACAGATGTGGCGACCCAAGGTTCAACCGTAACTCCAGTTTCCTTGACTATCTCTTGTATAAGTGATTCTTCTATTTTAGTTAAATCTTTTTTAGTTTGATGTGCTTTTTCTACATCAACACGAACACCCTTTGTTTTCATCTCAAACAATACGGGAAGTAAATCTGTCTCTAATTCAAAAATACTTGTGCATTCTTGTTGAGTTATTTTCTTTCTTAAATTTTCCCAAAGTTTTAAAGTTATCAAAGCATCTTGCTCGGCATACTTACCTACATATCTAGGAGGTAGTTGCCACATACCAGATTTAGCATCAACACCAAACTCTTCTGCAGCAGACTTTAATAATTTTTCATCCTTAAACTCTCCCAAGTAATCTCTAGCAAGTGAGTTAAGGTTATACCATTTTCTATTTTCATCTAATAAAGGTGCTGCAATCATTGTATCTATGATCTTACCTTTAACTTCTATACCCTCGGCTCGAAGCCAACCTAAGTCATACAAAGCATTATGAAATACTTTAGTTATTGTTTCGTCTGCACAAAGTTTTGTTAACCAACTGTACACGGGATTCTTCGGCATGTTGCCAACCTTATGCCCCGTAGGAAAATACCAAGCACTTTCGCCAGCACCAACGGCTATTCCTATTATGTATCCATCTTTCCTAGTCCACCCAGGTCCAAGAGTTAAAAGGTTTGAATCTTTTGTTTCTAAGTCAATAGATATAGTTTTATGTTGTGATAAATCTGGAAGTGTTTGAGGTGGTTCCCAATCAGAATCTACATTCCCCCACGAAACATCTTTAATATCTTGATCTAGTAAGTGATATTGATCATGATTTGTCATTTATAATTTCTCCACCTAAAGCTGCATATCCGATAACATCTGTCCAAGAATCGTCTTTGTTAATATCTTCGGCAAGACGAGCTACCTTGACTCCTATCATACAAGCCACAACTTCCTCTGGAGTGATTGCACCATTTAATTTTTTATCTAACAGTATAGTCCATATATCGGCTATACGTTGATGATTCTTTTTAGCAGGTCCATACTCCTTGGCTCTCTGTCCATTGATTAGTTTCTCTGCTTCTTTTAAAAAAAATTCTCTATCTTTTTTCATATGTTAAACCTATTTAATGCTGTTGATTCGATTAAGTGCAATGTTTTTTTAGCACGAGTTGCTCCCACATAGAAAGTTCTAATCTCAGAATCTTGATCTAAGCTTTCAACACAGGCCTTGGTTGAGTCAAGTAGTAGAGCTACGTTATCCGCCTCTCCACCTTTGGCTTTGTGAATTGTCGATATCCGAATCCTCGGAGTCCCCGTCAGTATCCTCTCCCCTCGTCTCCTCACTGACATTATGTATGCTACTTCCTGATCCGAGACTTTCAAGACTTTTTGCCACGGTGTCTCGTGTGTAACGCTCAAACTGCAACTCTCTAAAATATCGTCTAGAGTATAAGTTCGTTCTGCATCTAGGGACGACAGTGACTTTCTCCCAGATTTGGAAATAATATTCGGGTTCAATATTTTCGCAAAGTTCTTCAGTTCTGCTGAAGACAAGTTTTGGTTTTTGCATAGTTTAAGCCATACCTCTATTCCGTTAATAACATTTGGGGAAATAGACCAACCAGTGCCTTCTCTCCAATAGAGATACCCGTCTTCTTTGAGACGATTACAGACTTTATTTGTAATGTAATTAGTTCTCGCAAGTACCAACCATTCGCCACTAGTTAAATCTACATCAAGTATATCTCGATGCCATGTTATGGTGCCATCTTTTTTGGCGGGTTGCCATACTTTTGATTGTCTGGTAGCGACTTTTTTTATTAAGTCTTGTGAAAATTTGTGAATGGTACTCGGTACACGGAACGATTGTGTTAAGAATAATTTATCGTCACATGCATTTAAGAAGTCAGAAACCTTTACACCCATCCAAGTGTATATAGCTTGATCATCATCTCCAGCGTAGTAAACTTTCTTTGAATTAGGCACTAATACTTCTTTAACCATCTTCCATTGCAGAGGTGCTAGATCTTGTGCCTCATCTATTATAAGTAAATCAAACTTAGGGACGTTCCTTGTGCTACAAATTTTTCAATCATATCAACAAAGTCTAATTTATTTTTAGCTTCTTTATAATCACGATATGCTTTGTCTAAATTTTTCAACTCTTGCCAATGTAATGTGTGATCCCAAGCATCATTAAACTGTTGTTCTAAAGATACTTCTCTAACACGAGCCATCTGTATAATGGACATATACTTATCCCCACCAGCTCCTATTTGAAACAAAGGTCCTTCTTCTAAACTAACTGTCGGAGCAGACCTAAACTCTAAGCCAACAAGCTTACCAAGATCATTATAATCAGAACCTTTAAATACTTTTTACTTTCTAAACCTAACCATGTGAAAGCAAGAGAGTGTAATGTTCTAAAGTAAAGCATTTGTTTTATGTCTAGACCGAGTTCAATAGCAGACCTATCTCTGGCTTCAGTCGCAGCCTTACGACTAAAGGACATGAAAGCTATCTTAGTAGGATCCATTCCATCTTGAATGCTCTTCTTAATTATATCAATTAAGGTTGTTGTTTTACCCGTGCCCGGGGGTCCAAAAATTACTGTCTCCATTAATCATCCCAATCGAAATTTATTGATTCAGTTCGGGTTTCTATGTAATCTTTAACCATTCCTATATTTCTAACCATTTCTTGATAATAAACTAATTCGGTTCTTTCTTTTCTTGTTAGAGATCCAGGAAGTTTTCTCATAGCTCTTTCAGCTATTTTAAAATATTTTAAATAATCAGTTAAAACCTTAACACAAATATCGTTCATCAACTTTGTGTCTGCTCTTACATCACTTTCCACTACACATTCCTTTCGCATATATTCGTACTGCCTTGGGATGAATCTTCCAAGCCTCTTCAACAACATAATCCTCTATTAATTTTTTTATCTGCCATACACTCTTGTCTGCTTTTAAACTCAACTTTAGGTTCATAAAAACCACATATTGACTTACCACCATCTATTCTAGGTGCCTCAACCAATACAATACAAAAAGCTATTAATACTTCCATTAGAACGGTGCCTCACCTGCTTCTATCTTTACGGGTTCTATTTCTACTTCTGATACAAATTCTGGTATACTCCAAACACGAATTGTTTTAGAGTTTCCCGTTGATGTTTTAAATCTTTTTACAATAGAACTATCTCCACTGTTTATTTCTTTCAATCTTTCTTGCACTTGTGCTCTTGTATAAACATCAAACTTTTTCTGTCTCATGAACTCCATTAAAGACTCAAGCCTAAAGTAAGTCTTATTTTCTTCTGCCTCGGTGTATGGTTTACCTAGCATAATCTCTTCGAAGGTTTGTGCTTGTACTCGCCCCGTACAATAAGTTTCTAGCAAAGATATAAATTGCCCTTTGTATGTAAGTTCTTCGGGTACATTGATTTCATTACAGTTCTCTAGTAATCCATTGATTTGTTCTTCCCAAAGATTATCTCTTAACTTCGGGGCATGAAATTTAATTGTTCCATACATGCTCTTTGAAATAGTCTTGGAGTTTGTAATTCATCTGTTGTTAACTCAAGTCTTCTCCCACCTATATCCACGAACCATAGTCTTGGCTCCGATAAGATAACAGATAGTCCACTAATTGTAGGCATAGAACCAACACCAATACCATGCTTTAAAGTTCTACATACTCCTTGATTACAATGAGAAGACATAGGTTCTTCTTTACATAAATATTGATATTCTTTTTTTTCTAATGTGTTTTGTATTGCCACAACTTCTGATGCCGTAAGTGGTGGTGTAAAGTCTTTTGCATTATGTTCTTCTAATTTAGATTTCCAATCTTCGGGAAAAGCTTTTTGTAAGAAAACACCAAGATGAAAGGCAGCTCGGTTTCTCCCCCCTTCGAATATACCTATTGACATTAATGAACGTAAGCACGGAACATAGTTAGGATATAATTCGACTGCCCCACCGATTGGTATCTTTAAGAAATCTTTCGGATTCGTTTTGACTTTTTGTATCTCTTCAATGAATTCCTGTAACGAAGCATCCTTATACGTTCCTCCTTTTGAGGATCGCATAACGGAAAGTCTGTTCGGAATCAAAGTATGGTAAATTAATAAAGTTACCCACATCGCCCCTTTCGACAAGAACTTGTTCTTGCTTTGGGAATATTTCACACCGACCATGCCCAAGTGCTGCAGAAATCTCAGCAGCTTTGTCTCTAAAATCGCTCGCATTCATCCACTCCTCAAAGAAAAAGAATATATGTGCACCACCAGATTTACTACGGCACACGATACACGGAACATTGAACTTCTCTAATTTATCTATTAATTCATTATGATCAAGAGGATATTGATCTATATCTAAAGCACCAAACTTACACTTGTTATCTTCATTGATTGGTATAGCACCGACACCTTGTTTACCATCGATGTGTCTTTGCATTAATTCAAGTGTTAATGGATTTCTTACAATGTAAGATTTTGCTTTTTGTTTACCAGCCATTCGTTGGGTTGACACTTCTGTCTGACCATGTGCTGATCGAAAACCTTCAAAGGCTTTCATTAATTCTTCTGCTAAATTCACTCTTCACTCCATAGAAAAAAGAGCCGTGGCTTGGAGGACATAGCCACGGCTCAGTTAATTAAAACGGTATTTCTTCGTCCTTCTGACTTGATGACATTTCATCGGCAGAAGCCGCAGCCATTTTAATTTCCCCTTTTCTAAAACTTTGATACATAGTCCTAGCCTCTAACATCATAGCCTCTAGTTCCTTTGTCATCTCAGTCACACGATCAACCTTATAGTTATACCAACTACCTTGATCATTGCTTTCTGCAATAGTCTTAATAGACCATGCAGTTCCATAGAGAGGCATAGGCTTACCCGAAGGTAGTCTTATGCCATTCTTCATAGTGTTCCATCTACGAGAGACTTTTAACTGTGTCTTCTTCATATCAAGAACTGCTGGAGAACTTAACTTAGTTTCGGGATCCATCACTTGCACGAGATGTTGATGAGTCCTAACTAACTCATTACCAGACGGCAGAATTTCTGCCGCACCTTCACGAGTTGTTAAAGTTATGTCCTTATCATCGGGAGATAGTTCTCTAATGAAACCACCACCACTTGATCTAAGGGCGAACTCCAGGAACTTCTTTTCAAAGAAACAAGGTACAACAATTATTCCTTCTTCTGCTCGGAAGACTTGTTGAGACACTGTATTAAAGATGTCGCCTTGTTCGGCTCCCTTCATATACATACTGTCTTGCTTGTTTAATTGTGGCGATAGTGCTTGTAGTATCCTTATAAAAGGAATTTGCATATCGTCTGTTGTGAAGTTTTCAAGACCAGCACCAGCTTCTTCTTCAAGTAATGAAGATAAATCTGATACTGCTACTTCTGTCTTTGCTTTTTGTGCTACTGCTTGGGACATTACTGACCTCCTTTAATCTTTGCACGGTTACCAACATAAACTCCAAACGTATCGAAATCGACCTCTTGACCATCTTCGATTCTGTTCTTTATCCATGTCCTTAAAGTCATTGGGTGTATATGGGTTTTTTGGGCAGGATTTAGCCCTTGCTTTGATAAATCATCAAGCACGGCCCCCGCTACATTATCTTGACCCATCCCAAATTGAACAACGACTTCGTTCTTAATTATATCAGCCTCGCCAATAGAACGCAGAAAGTTAAATGCTTCTGCCTTCTTATCTTCAGGAATTCTTGCTGATACAAATTTTTCTACGGAGACTTTGTTCCCATCTACTGTCAGACTTTGTACTCCAAGCTCTTCCATTAATGAAGGTATGTCCTCCTCATCAATAGTTCGCTTTTTGTACTGCAAGTCTTTCAAGTATTTTTCGGCATCCTTGACTTGTTTATCTAAGTCAACAGTTTGCCTTATAAGTGAAGATAGTCTTTTAGTACCATCTTCTCCAACCTTATCAAATGCTTGAGGGTTGGCAGCTTCTTCTTCAAACAGTGAAAACACATCACTCATCTTTCTCTCCTTCTTGTTTAAAGTTTATACCCTTCGGTATTGGAACTAAGGTTTTAACCCCTAGCTTGTTGCTTGTCAATAGAATTTGTTTGACTCTTTTTCCACATGTATTCTTGCTTAGTGAGAAAAGAAATCTGACCGCCTATTGATCGGTCATTGTCTTGCGACAATTCTTTTAGCATGTTCCAAGTCTTAATTGGTACTGCTACTGATTTCCATTTTTCTGAATCCATTTGATTCTCCCTTTTAATTGTTATGCCTAAGATTTAATATAATGTCAAATAATTTCTTATTTATTTTTATATTTTCTTGGTACTTTATATAGATTGACTTACGATTTTCCTAGCTAAGTATTGTTTTGTTTCTTCTATACTTTTATCTAATGCAAACTTCCATGATCTTGCCGTAATGTCTGGATCATTAATGAATGCATCTTTGTGTATTTTTTTAGTTACACCACGACACATACCTACGGGAAGAAATTGTATTTTTCTTTCGGGTAAACAAACCAAAGCTAATATATCACAGTCTTCTTTTGTGTATGGTCTTTTTGGATTGTTACCTTTACTTGTTGTAAAACTATATTGCTTTCCGTTTTTCTTGTAATTCTCATTCGTATGAGTCGATGTCTTTACTTCTATTCTTTGAGCAATGGGTACATCAAATCCTTTTATGGCAACTACATCCGTCCCATCTTGTTTGACCAGATCACATTGAACTCCTAGCATTGTTAACTCGAAAGCTGCAAAAAGTTCGCCAGCCGTTCCCGTTAGTTTCTCCGATCTTATACTTTTAGCCATTCTAATACTTCCTCTCCTAATGTTTTGGTTGCTATTTTATCCTTTTGTAACAAGGACTTAACTATGTGTACATCAACTGTATTGGGGCACACTAAATCAACATATAGCACGGGTTTATGTTGACCTATTCTATGACATCTGTCTTCTGATTGTTTTCTTGACTCCAGGTTAAAGTCATTGGAGTAGTAAATTACATTCGATGCAGCCGTTAAAGTTATACCTCGACCACCCGTTTGTGCATTACTGACAAAGAACCTCGTCTCTGGATTTGTTTGAAAGTTATGTATTGCCGAGTCTCTATCTTCTTGGGAGGTGTCGCCATAATAAGTGACCACGGAACCCGATCCATAGGTTTTAATTAATTCGTTTTTAATTTTCTTTATGTCGTAACGAAATCTTGACCATATAATTACTTTGCCATCCATTTCTTCAATGACTTCCATCATGACTTTTATTCTATTGTTAGCCAATTCAATTGTTTCTCCATCATCGTCAACTAAATAGCCACAGAGAAGTTGTTGAAGTCTTAACAGTCTTGTCATAACTTCGGGTGCAGTTACCATACCTCCCTCTTCTAAGAACACAACTGATGTTTTCTTCATACTCATATAATGTTCTATTTGTGTTGAGGTTAAATCAACTTGCCTTGTTGTATAAATCTTATCGGGTAGATCCAAAGCTTCTTTCTTGGTTGTTCTGTGAGCAAACAGTTTTAGTTTCTGTGTTAACTCTTCTAAATTTTTGTATCCAACAACTTGATTGAAACTCATACTACCCATTCTTTGTTGTTTAATAATTGCAAATCTTCCTTGGAAAGACCAATAGCTATCGTATCCAAGAAGTCTTTTATTTAGAAAAGCACATTGTGAATACAAATCTAAGGGCGATTGTGTTATCGGAGAACCCGTTAATATTCTTTTATATTTTGCTTTAGTTCCAAACTCTACTATAGCTTTAGTTCTTTTTGCTTTTACATTTTTGATTGTTGTTGACTCATCAATAGCGAGTAAGAATTCACTTCTGTGGGTAAACGATTCAAGGAACACGGGTGCTTTCTTTGTAACAAATGATTCCACATTCATTAATAGTATTCTAAACTTATCTCTTTTGGTTACACCTTCACTTAATTTTTTCTTTTCGTTTTTTGTGGAACTAGCTTTCCATAAATATATATCTGCATCTATATCATCGGGTAAATGGATTGGTATTTCATTGTTCTTCCAATTCATATACACACCCTTGGGGGCGACAACAATGGCAGTATCAATTTCTTTCTGCTGCCAAAGCCAATATATATTATCGATTAAAACTTTTGATTTGCCACAACCCATCTCCATAAAGTATGCGAAATTTTTCTTGTCGTGACTTTTTTGCAAAGCATCCTCTTGATGAGCATAAGGCTTTGTCTTGTACTTGAATTGCATATAGTCCCCTTATATGTGTGTTAGCGATGAACTCGCAGAATGTCTTTCTTTATATTTGTCTCTATATCTTTCTTCTCGCTTGACGGCTTCAGGATCATCCGTCCCTCTAAAATCTGTTTCGGGTAATTCACTTTGCTCTTCTGTTGTCAGAAAGGGTCCCCAATATCCACCCCATCCATCTAGAGCATTTCTTTCTCTTCTCTTCCAACCTTCTAGCCTAGCTATCTTTTGAATCGTCTCCCCATCCGTCCCAATCTGGTTCGAAATGGATTGTGTATCCCTCCCCACTTCCCACATCTTCTTCGCTACTGCTACTGCGAGGTGAGGATGGTTTGGGAAAAGGGATGACGTTATCTCTATCTTTAGAGTGTAGGTCTTTCTTTTCATTTTTCTTACTCATCATCTCCTCCTCTTCTTCAAGTCCATTCATTATACCAAATTTTGCAGACTCGAGGTGCCAAAGCACCTCGGCTGGGTCTTTCATAGTTGTGATCATCTGAACATATCCGTCCTCGTTATTTGTTCCTACAATCAAAACTTGATCGAATTGTTTTGCAGCCAACTCACATACCAAAGGTACGGGTTTTGCTGTTCTCTTAACTTTATATGGGAATTTAAGAATGTTGTCACTCATTTTAATTGAGCACCCTGGCAACAGTCCTCAATGACGGCATGACATAGAACACATTGCTCATGTCCATGCACTTCCATTGTTTGTAATGTACCTTGGCATCTTGGACAACGAGGTGCACAATGTGTTTTCACTTCTTCTTTTGTCCATTCGTAGTTTGCTTCTTCCATTTTTCATTTATCTCCGATCTTAGTGAATGTGTGTGACCATTGTATTTCATCTCAGTATATTTAGAAGCTAGTCTTCTAGCGTCTTGTGCTTCTTCTTCCATACCAGCAGATGCAAATTCAATTGCCTCATCCTCGAACCTCTTTATTAATTCGCTTATGAGCCTCATAATCTTTCTCCTCAACAATATCATAATCAGTATCTATATACTCATAACCCATGTGTTTCCATGTGTTCTTATCTATTTCTCTAGCCAATGCTCGCTCGACTGCCATCTCTTCATTAACTGCATTGACTCTAACAACTTTTCTTACATTGGTATAAAGCACTATATAATGAGGATCAACTTTCGTATAATCATTTCCTGCTAATACATAATCTTTTTTACTTACACTCTTTAACATTTTTTTAGTACTTGATTTCATTTTATCCTCCTATTAATTCTTCAAGTTCGTAATCACTTAATGTTTCCAAATAATTTGGATCATCAAATGGATCAAGAGGTTTTACTTTAGGTCTGCTTACCTTTACTTTTTCTTTTACAACAACTGTTTTTACAACTGTTGTCTCTGTTAAAATTTGTTCTATCGTATTAAATCTATGTCCACAAGCACTACACTTACGTCTTCGTTTAATAGCAGATGTTTCTTGAGGTCTACTATCCACAACAGATGTAGCACTATTACATTTTTCACAATTCATTTGTCCCCTTATGTCCTCTCCAAAATTTTTTCACATTTATACTTAACTTGATAAGGAAAAGGAACCATGACTCGTGTCATATCAACCATCTCATGTATCCTCCCCATACATTCTTCTCTTGTAATGTAGCCGTTCGGGAGCCTCCAGATCATGTAACTCGAAACAACTCTTCTCGTCTCCCGATCCATGAACCAAGGAGCAAACTAATAACAATGCTTTGAACATTTAGATTCTTGTTTCGTTCAAAACTTTTTTCCAGGCCGACATAAGTTCATCTGCATAGATATAACCTCCGTCTACTCTTCTTAGATCTTCACAATTATCAGACACTACTCTTTCTAGTCTGTTAATTGCTTCTTCTATAGGCATGTCTACTCTTCTATCTAAAGTTTCCATTTTAAGCTCCTAGTTTTTTATTAATTGTCCTAAATAATCTTATAAAAGTCAAGCAGTTTAATTTCATATAGTGTTTCTCTCATAATTTTTTGTTTTATTTTTATTTTTTTCAAAATAGGTGTATAAGTGTATAAGTGTATAATATCTTCTGTAATCGTTTGTAGAGTTAAAATAGGTCAGTACACTTTTATATACACTCAGTACACTTGAATAGGCTACGAGTGAAGCCGCAAACATTTTTATTCGTTTTGAATTGAAATAATATGAGAAAAAACCTATTATACTTTTATGGCTAAAGAAAAATTCCTTACTAATAGACAAAAAGAATTCTGCAAACTTGTGTGTGAAGGCATTTATAGTAATGCCGAATGTGTGCAAGAAGAGCAGGATATTCCGAAGGACAAGCATATAAGACTGCAAGTCTTTTGTTGAATGGTCGTGACTTCCCGTTGGTAACTGAACATCTTAAAGAACTCCGAGAGATTAGAGAAAAGAAATATGGTGTTAGTCTTATGGGTCAACTCAAACGTCTACATGATTTAAGTCGAGGAGCAGAGGCAGAAGGTCAATTCTCATCTGCGATTAATGCCGAGAAGATACGCTCTGCACTTGGAGGCTTAACTATAGATCGAAGAGAAACAACTCATCAGTTAGATCAATTATCTCGTGAAGAAATAGTAGCCAGACTCTCTGAAATAAGAAAACAACATCCATCTGCTTTTATTGAAGGTGATTTTAAGGTGGTCGGAGAGGATAAGGGGAGGACAAAACTCTCCGACCAAACATAAGCAATTCCTGATATTGCTCCGTGCAATTTCTGTTTAGCATTATTAAACCTGGGAAGTCAAGTAACTTCAATATTATTCCTCTCTGCATGATCTTCCAATTGTTCAATAACATTATCAATACAGTCTTTAATTGTAAAAATAGTTCCGTTTGAATCTTTAGGAGATTGATCAAAAGTTGTAAACTTAGCCATTCTCCTTATGTCATACATATCGCACAACATATCTTCTATATTCATTTCATTAAATGCCATTTTCATTCTCCTTGTTTGTAAATAGTAAGTTTGATTTTCTTTCTCATCCCCTATGTAAACTTCCTCAAAATTAAAAGCCATTCCAAAATCATAACCTTGCTTATAGTAAGCAGAGAATAATTTAGTTTCATCTCTGTTGCCATAAAGTAAAGCATCAGTTACTCCATCTTTGAAGAAGTTTAAATAACCTCTTCTTTTTATGTCTATTGGTTTGTCCATTTCAACTCCACCTCTTCTTCCTCCTCGATTGTATCTTCTAACTGAACCTCAGATATTAGTTCTGCATCATCCATAGATGCTAATCTTTTTATAATGGATAATCTAATAGCATCTGCCGTTATAGATTTTTCCCAATCTTCAGTCTCGTGATATACACTAAAACCTAAAAAGCCACGACTATTATATATCATTTTTCATATCCTCCTTTAAAGCTAAACCTATTTGCATTGCTATTTGAGGAACTATTGCATTCCCCAACATCCTTAATCTTTGAGGTCTGTTTTTTTGATCGACTGTGACTCTTGGGACTCCTCGAGGTTCGTCCATCCAATAGGATAACCCATTAGCCACTCCGTCCAATTCGCATTGAGTCTGCCGTCTCCCTCCTCTTGGAAAATCTTGTGAGCCAAGTCCACTTGTCTGCCGTCCCTCAATCTCTTCTTGTAGTATTCGTGATTCCCGTTGTAACTGTGTTTCACTAAACCTGCATTCGGTGTCGGATATTTCCATTCCTTCATTCGAGGTGGTCTCAGAGTTACTCCGTTCATCATTGCTTGAGCCTCTTGTTCCGTCATCTCTCCTCTCTCCACTTTCTTTCTGAAGATCAATGTCATTCCCTCCGAGGCATGACCGAA
>UEXL01000073.1_pt1 | contig 55782 bp, 85 predicted proteins | sample 1796671 | NCBI WGS metagenome assembly UEXL01 (sample SAMEA4772471, study PRJEB27181) | metagenome | reverse complement strand
CTGAACATCGGCAATTTCGTCACGCACGGCTGTCAGTTGCTGCTCATCCAGCTCCCTGGATTGCGCCTCGGTCAGCCACTGGAAGCATTCCTGCAGCTCCGCTGCCTCCACCGTCAGCGCCATGGCAAGGTTCTTGGGCGAGTGGAACTGATCCCAGTCACGCTCGGTGGCGAACTGGTCCATGGCGTTGCGGAGCTGCTTGAACGGATCTGACATCAGGGAATCACCTGTTTGTACGGTATCGGATAGCGATGAGCATGCCTGCTCTGCCGCTCGCTATCCAGTCAGCATCGGCATAAGCGGCCCACTTGTCACAGCACAGAAAGGAATTCACCGATGACCTTCAGATCCTCAAGCTCGTCCTCGAGTACGATGTCCTTGTAGTCGAAGGCGTTGGTCTGGGGTTTTAGTACGATCCGCTGGTTCACGAACTCGCCGTACTCCTCGACCTTCTCGCTCCGATACAGCTTGATCGTGAAGCTGCCGCCGTGGTCCGGGTCCTCAATGGCGCGATGCTGCACCACGACGACCTTGCCTTGTCGTGTGCCGCTGGGGTTGGCACGGAACAGGCACCAGGCGCCGTTGGGGATGCGCCGATTCATCGACTCCCCCACTACCCGACTGACGAACAAATCGGGGCTCACACGCATGAAGTCCGGCAGCTCGACCCAGTGTTCGGCGTCGGCGAGCTGCATCTCGCTGAACCCGCCGGCTGCAATGCTCAGGTCGTACACGGGTACGTGGCGCTCGAACTGAACTGCCTCATCACGCGTCACGATGGGAAGATGCAGGCCATCTAGCGTCATGGCATTCTCGGTCGCGGCCAGCTGCTCGACGGCCATTGCTTGGGAGTCAGCATAAGCCGCGAGGTACTCGCGGGTCTCAGGGTCCGTGGCATAGACGTAACAGCCCTTCTGGCCCCGCGTCATCAGCGTGCGATAGGTGTTCTTGATGATCTTGTCTGCTAGGGCATGTGCATGTTCAGGCTGCTCTTTGAGCATTTTTTTGTAGCCATGCACCGAGCGGTCTTGCGCTGCCCGCTTGGTCGCGTCTGTCACCGCACGGCCGTCACGAATCACGAAGTCGTTGCCAATGATGACGCCAACGTAGTCGAATTCGAGCCCCTGATAGGTGTGGATACAACCGACCTGTTCAGCTGATCCATCGGCGATCGCCCACAGCATACCGTCGTCATCGAGGTTCCACTGGGCAGCAAAGCCATACTCGGGAAAGATGATGTCCATGGCGTGCTTGTCCTTTTTACTGGCCCAAGGCCAGCAGTAGCCCGCCACCATCCGAGCCTTGTTGGCCTTGCGGTTCTTTTCGAGAATCGCAAGGCGCATGGCGTTCGGATCATCGAATACCTGGAAGTCGTAGTCGATATCTGCCAGATCGGTATTGGCCGTGGTGCGCACCTGGAGCGCATGATCGAGCCAGGCCAGATAGCCATCCGAGCCGTTGCAGCGAAACTGGGAGGCAAGCTCGAGCTCGTGGACATCGGCGCCGCACTGGGCCGCACGCCGCCGGATCTCCTCGACCGTGCCGACGTCCTTTAGTGTTACGCGTTGCGCTTCATCAATGAAGAAGATCGGGAAGCGTGATGCGGCGATTATTTCCTTGATCTGACTCTCACCAAGGTTCTGGTACATGCCGGACTTTTCGTTCAGGCGGTGCGCCTCATCGACGATCAACGAATGGAAGGTATCTGGCTCGGCGTTGACGTAGCTGCCCGAGCCTTTGAAAAGGTTGTCGATATGGGTCTTCTTGCGCGTGCCGGTCAGCCTCTTCTTGAAAACCTCCCGAGGGGCAGAGTTGCGCGAGACGTACTGCGCCATCATCTCGCGCTTTGTCAGCTCCACCAGCAGGTTGATGGCGACCACCGACTTGCCGGTACCTGGCCCGCCCTTGACGATGAGGCACTGTTTGGCGCCGTTACTTGCGCGGTGAGCGAGGTCAAGCGCAGTTTCATAGACCAGCTTTTGCTCGTCGATCATCAGGAATTCGGCGCTGCCTTGCATCATCGATGCCAGTGCATCCGCTAGGCTTTTGCTCGGCTTGATAGCACCGTGCTCGATGCGATACATGATGTTGTTGCTGTCACCGTACTTGATGTGCTGACCAAGAAACGCCGAGAGCTTCATGGCATCCTGCGAGATAAAAACCGGCGCCCGACTTGTGTGCTGCTCGTAGAAGGGATCATTGATCGCGTCGCTCTGCTTCAAGTTGTGCAGGTAGGCGCAGGGCACCAAGCGGATCGACTCGGAGCGCACTGTCTCGTTGTAGTCTTCGATCAACGCGCCATAGGACCATGCCTGATACGACGGATGGTTGGTCTCACGTACGCCGCCGCCCAGCTGGGTACGCACGATGGCATCCTTCTTCGTCACTTCGACGGATTGCCATTGTTTCAGCTCCACGATGACTGCCGCATCATTCCGTTGGTGGTTCTTGCCGGTCAGAATGAAGTCCACGCGGCGATTGGTCAGCGGAATGTTGTATTCGATGGCCACTCCGGCCGACGCGGGAATTGCTTCGTCTAACAGTGCGCTCATCATGAAGCGAAGGGAGTTCTCCCATGACGCCACCTCACTGCGCGGCGAGTTGCGGTTCAATTTGCGTGCCACCTCGTTCTCGATGGCATCGGTGATAACGTTGGCGCGAACATCGTCGATGAACTGCTGCTTAGTGGCGTTGTAGACCAGCATATCCCGCAAAATTCCTTTTTTTAAACAGGTGATTATAAGGCTTTCAATATGCATGCATGGTGTAATTATGCATCTTGCGGGCTGCTATAACATCACCTGAAACTGATGTGTCGGCCACAGCTGAAGTTAGGGGAGCGAGACCAGTTCCCTTGATTTCTATATTGCGGAGTGGAGCCAAGACATACTCTGGGTTTGTCATCTTCCGTTTGAGATTCTTCTTGGTTGTGACGACATTATCACCATAGTTTCTCCAAAACGGCCAGACTATGGTTGCAAAAACAGGAGGAAAACGAACGGGGAAATTGGTGGGCCCACCAGGACTTGAACCTGGGACCAATCGATTATGAGTCGACTGCTCTAACCAGCTGAGCTATAGGCCCTGAGAAACCGCCTGACGTCTTGTGCTGGACGTCTGACGTTTGCCAGCGCTGTTGTAGCGCGGGCGAAGATTATAACGTGTATTTGATTCCGGGAAAGGCCGTTCCTTTTTTATTATTAACCCGGGCTGCATCGCAGCCCGGGTGGCGTCTTGCATCCGGCCTCAAGCGTCCGGCGTTTTCATTTACAGATCGCCGTCCAGGAAGCTGCGCAGGTGTTCGCTGCGGCTCGGGTGGCGCAGTTTGCGCAGCGCCTTGGCTTCTATCTGACGAATACGCTCACGGGTTACGTCGAACTGTTTGCCCACTTCCTCAAGGGTGTGGTCAGTGTTCATGTCGATGCCGAAGCGCATGCGCAGGACTTTAGCTTCACGAGCGGTCAGGTTGGCCAGCACGTCGCGGGTGGCTTCTTCCAGGCCCAGCGAGGTGGCGGAATCCACCGGCGATTCCATGTTGCCGTCTTCGATAAAGTCGCCGAGGCTGGAATCTTCATCGTCACCGATGGGGGTTTCCATGGAGATCGGCTCTTTGGCGATCTTCAGTACCTTGCGAACTTTGTCTTCCGGCATTTCCAGGCGTACACCCAGCTCTTCCGGGGTCGGTTCGCGGCCCATTTCCTGCAGCATCTGACGTTGTACCCGGTTGATCTTGTTGATGGTCTCTATCATGTGTACCGGGATACGGATGGTGCGCGCCTGGTCGGCGATGGAGCGGGTAATGGCCTGACGAATCCACCAGGTGGCGTAGGTGGAGAACTTGTAACCACGGCGGTATTCGAACTTGTCCACGGCTTTCATCAGGCCGATGTTGCCTTCCTGAATCAGGTCGAGGAACTGCAGGCCGCGGTTGGTGTATTTCTTGGCGATGGAAATAACCAGACGCAGGTTGGCTTCCACCATTTCTTTCTTGGCGCGACGGGCCTTGGCTTCACCGATGGAAATGCGACGATTGATTTCCTTGATGTCGCCAACGGGCAGGCCAATGATATCTTCGATGGTGCCGATTTTGCGCTGGGCCCGTTGAACGTCTTCTTTAACCGCGCCGAGTTTATCGGCGATGGCTTTGCCTTTTTTGGTTTTCAGCTGGCCATCGATCCAATCCATGTTGGTTTCGTTGCCGGGAAAACCTTGATGAAATCTTTACGCTCCATGCCGCCACGGCGGATGGTGGCGGACATGATCTGACGCTCGAATTTACGCACCAGGTCCAGGTTGTCGCGGGCACCAACCAGCATGCCGTCGAAAATACGCGGCACCAGTTTGAACAGGGTGAAATGCTCGGCCAGGGCTTCCAGGGCCTTGGCGCTGGAGGCGTGGTCGCGGCCATTGCGCTTGAGAGAGCGTTCGGCTTTTTCGTGCAGTTTTTTCAGAGTCTCGAAGCGCTCTGCCGCCATCGGATCCAGGCCGCCTTCATCTTCTTCGTCATCGTCATCACTGTCTTTGTCATCAGTGCCTTCTTCTTTGGCTTTTTCTTTTTCTTTCGCTTTGCTGCTTTTCTTCCGCCGCTTTTTTTGCTTTTTCGGCGAAGGCCGGATCTCTGTTGGCGTTGGTCGCCGCGGCGCCATCGTCATTGGGATCCAGGTAACCGGCAATGATGTCGGTGAGCTTGCGTTCTTCGTTTTCCACGCGGGCGTATTCGTCGATCACCATATCGACGGCGCCGGGCCAGAAGGCGAGGGCGTGCAGGACTTCACGGGTGCCTTCTTCAATGCGTTTGGCGATTTCAATTTCGCCTTCGCGTGTAAGCAATTCCACGGTGCCCATCTCGCGCATGTACATCCGCACCGGGTCGGTGGTGCGACCGGGTTCGTTTTCTACGGAGGCGAGCACGGCAGCGGCTTCTTCGGCGGCGACTTCGTCGGTGCTGTCGGCGCTTTCATCGATCGTCAACTGGTCGGCATCGGCGGCTTTTTCCACCACGGTGATGCCCATGTCGTTGATCATCTGAATGATGTCTTCCACTTGATCGGTGTCGGTAATGGAATCCGGCAAGTGGTCATTCACTTCAGCGTAAGTAAGGTAGCCCTGTTCCTTACCCAGTGCGATCAACTGCTTCAGCTGAGATTGTTGCTGCTGCTTTTGAGTCGTCATGCAATAAAGCCCGTAACGTCGTGCTGGAAGCTTGCGCTGGCCAGCGTGATGGTGGCGTGGGAAAACGGCGTATTATACCGGGATGTGGGGCCACGGCCAGTCAATGCAACCCCAGCATGGCGCGGACTGCGGGCTAGTCGAAGGGTTTGCGGGCGTGTTGGCGCGCTTCGGCCAGGGCTTTATGCAGTGCCTGCCAGTGTGCCGGGTCGGGCATGCCGGCTTGTTCCACTTCCAGCAGGGCGACTTCCAGGCGGGTGACTTCCAGTTGTGACAGTGCATCGAGCCATAGCCGGGTGGCCATTTCTTCGGCCATGGGTGGCTTGAGGCTGGCCTTGAGCAAGCGAGACAGGGTTTCGCCCTGTTCCAGCGCCATCAGGGCGCCGAGCAATGCAGCCGCGCTATGGTTCTGGCGACAGAGGCTGGCCACTTGAGTCAGCAGATCGATATGCGGCAGCGGTAGCTGCTCGATGCCGTCCGGGAGCGGGTGCTGGTCAACCAGTGAGGGGTAATCCAGCAGTACCAGCACTAACCGTTCCGCCAGGGTGAGTGGCCCTTTGCGGCCGCCACTTTGGCGTGGATTAGGGCGTGTGCGATTGGCATTGGTGCTACTGAAGCCCGTGTTGCCGCTGCCTTGGGCGCCGTCGTCCGGGAAGCCGAAGTCTTCCGGGTAGGGCATGCCGGGGTCGTCGCCGGGCGGCGGGTAGCCCGCATCTTCGTAGCCGTATGCAGTGGCGTCCTGGCTGGGCTCGGAGGGCGCAGGCGGTGCGGTCGGCCGAGGGGCTGCGGGGGCGGGCTTGAGCTGGATAAGGGACTCTTTGTCCAGCCGGGTGAGGCGGCTGAGCTCTTCGGTGAGCAGGGCGCGGTACACCGGACCGGCGGGTTTATCCAGAAACGGCAGAGCTAGCCGGGCCAGGCGAGCACGGCCGTCTACGGTGTTCAGGTCGAGCCCTTCTGACAGGTGCCGGAACAGGTAAGTGGACAGGGCGTCGGCCTTGTCAGTGAGTGCTCGCAACGCTTCGGGGCCTTGCTGGCGCACGAGTGTGTCCGGGTCTTCACCGTCTGGCAGGAACAGAAAGCGCACCTGTTTGCCGTCATCCAGTGCCGGCAGCAGTGATTCGAGCGCGCGCCAGGCGGCACGTACACCGGCCTTGTCGCCGTCGAAACAGAGGATCACTTCATTAACCTGACGAAACAGCTTGCGAGCGTGATCTTCGGTGGTGGCGGTGCCCAGGGTGGCGACTACGTTGGGTACGCCATGCTGGGTCAGGGCGATCACGTCCATGTAGCCTTCTACCACATAGAGCCGGTCGCTGCGGTCGCGGCTCTGGCGCCACTCCCATAGCCCGTAGAGCTCCTGGCCCTTGTGGAAGACGGGCGTTTCCGGGCTGTTCAGGTATTTCGGCTTGCCGTCGCCGAGCACCCGGCCGCCAAAGCCGATGGTCCGGCCGCGGCTGTCGCGGATCGGGAAGATGATGCGATCGCGGAATTTGTCGTAGGTGCGGCCGGTGTCGTCCTTGCGTACCAGCAGCCCACCGGTGAGGGCGTGCTCCAGGCTGGTTTCGGTGAGTGACAGGCCGTTGATCAAATTATCGTAACCGGGTGGGGCGAAGCCAATGGCGAAGGTTTTTGCTATTTCTCCGCTTAATCCCCGATTTTTAAGGTAGTTCACTGCTTTTTGTCGCTCTGGGGCCTGGCGGAGTTGCTGCGCATAAAACTTTTCGGCGCGGCTGAGCAGGTCGTAGAGCGATTGCAGGCGGTCTTTCTTTTGCCGGTCGGCGGGGTTTTCCGGGCGCGATTCCGGCACTTCCATGCCGGCTCGGCTGGCCAGTTGTTTTACCGCCTCCGGGAAACTCAGGTGCTCGTATTCCATCAGGAAGCCCACCGCATTGCCGGAGGCGCCGCAACCGAAGCAATAATAAAATTGCTTATCCGGGGCCACGGTAAAGGAGGGCGTTTTTTCCTGGTGGAAGGGGCAGCAGGCGCTGTAGTTACGGCCGGTTTTTCAGGGGCACACGCGAGTCAATCAGCTCCACCAGATCGGTACGAGCCAACAGATCATGCGTGAAATTTTCCGGAATGCGTGCCATGAGTCTGATTCTGCCAGAACGGTGGGCTATTCAAACAGAAAGGATGCAGTGGTGGTAGCGATCAGGGGTAATTGATCTGTTTTAGATGGTAGCCGCGGGGGTTGTCTTCTTCCCGGTTATCTTTCCTAAAAAGAGTCTTGGAAAGCGCTGACGTCCAATGGGCTGATGTCAGCCTAGCTTGGCGCGAACCTTGCCACTGGTGGCGCCCATGTCGGCACGGCCCTGTAATTGTGGCTTGAGAATGCCCATGACTTTGCCCATATCCTGCATGCCGGCGGCATCGGTCTGGGCGATGGCGTCATCGATAAGGGTATCGATTTCTGCATCAGTCAGCTGGGTGGGGAGGAATTCCTGAAGCACCACGATTTCCGCTTCTTCAGTTTCCGCCAGTTCCGGGCGGTCTGCGTCACGGTATTGAGTGGCTGAGTCTTTGCGTTGCTTGATCAGTTTATCAATCAACGCCAGTACACGGGCATCATCGGGTTCGATGCGCTCGTCCACTTCGATTTGCTTGATCGCTGCAAGCGCCATACGAAAAACGCCAAGACGTGCCTTTTCTTTGGCACGCATGGCGTCTTTCATGGCTGCAGTGAGCTGCTCTTTGAGCGCACTCATCAGACGCCTATACCTTAGTACAAACGTTTGCGTGCAAGTTGCTCACGCTGCAGTTTTTTAAGGTGACGCTTGACGGCTGCGGCACGCTTGCGCTTACGCTCTTGTGTGGGCTTCTCGTATTGCTCGCGACGACGCACTTCAGAGAGAATACCCGCTTTTTCACAGCCACGCTTGAAACGGCGCAGGGCCACATCAAACGGTTCGCCTTCTTTCACCTTCACCTGAGGCATGAAGAATCACCTTCCTAGAAATTAGAGTTTATGGGTTCGCCGCGGGCTCAGGTGGTCCCGGGGTGCGGCGAGGCGGGGATTCTACCTGAGTGGGGAATAAATGCAAATCCGGGCGTCTGGCGCTATCATGGCGCCGCAATTTCACAGGGTTGAGCACCATGCGCGTATTGGGTATTGAATCGAGCTGCGACGAGACCGGCGTGGCCATCTATGACACCGAGCAGGGCTTGCTGGGGCAGGCACTCTACAGTCAGGTGGAGATGCATGCCCGTTATGGTGGGGGTGGTGCCGGAACTGGCCAGTCGCGACCACGTACAGCGGGTGTTGCCGCTGGTACGGGAAGTTATGGATGCCGCCGATACCGGCGCGGAGCAGCTCGATGGTATCGCCTATACCGCAGGCCCAGGGTTGGCAGGCGCTTTGCTGGTGGGGGCTGGGGTTGCCCGTTCACTGGCATTTGGCTGGGAGCTGCCCGCCGTGGCCGTACATCACATGGAAGGGCATCTGCTGGCGCCCTTGCTGGAGCCCAATGCGCCGGCATTTCCGTTTGTGGCGCTGTTGGTTAGTGGCGGGCATACCCTGCTGCTGGATGCCCGGGCGCTGGGTGAGTACGCCATTCTGGGCGAATCGGTGGATGACGCCGCTGGTGAAGCGTTCGATAAAGCCGCCAAGATGATGGGGCTGGGCTATCCGGGCGGGCCTCGCGTTGCTGCACTGGCCGAACAGGGCACGGCGGGGCGGTTTCGTTTTCCTCGCCCGATGACGGATCGCCCGGGTCTGGATATGAGCTTTTCCGGCCTGAAAACCTTTACCTTGAATACCATTAACGACCTGGGCGGCAAGGATGCACTGAGCGAGCAGGACCGGGCGGATATTGCCCGTGCGTTTGAGGAAGCGGCGGTGGATGCCCTGGTGATCAAATGTCGCCGTGCGGTGGAACAGACCGGGCACAAGCGGTTGGTAATGGCCGGCGGCGTCAGTGCCAACCTGGCGTTGCGCACGAAACTCGCTGAGCAGATGAAGAAACGGGGCGTGGACGTCTACTACCCGGCCCCCCAGTATTGCACCGACAACGGCGCCATGATCGCCTTTGCGGGCGCTCTGCGCCTGCAGGCCGGGGAGCAGGCCGACCTACCCATCAAAATCCGCCCCCGTTGGCCGTTGACGGAGTTAGACAAGCTACAAGCTTCAAGCCGCAAGTCGCAAGGCGCGGATTAAGCCGGATTGGTTTTCAAACGCTCTGCTCGCGCACCGTGGTCTGGGCGCGGGTATAACGCTGCAGAGGCAATGAGCCTTTTCGCGTTGCAGCTTGTAGCTTGAGGCTTGCAGCTTAATCCTTCTTCCTGAACCCATGCTCTTCTCCCCGCAGGATTTTCTGCAGGTTACTGCGGTGACGGGCGATCATCACCAGAGATAGAGCCAGCATGGGCCAGAAGGCCTGGGGTAGCCAGGCGAAAAGGCAGGCCGGGGCCACCACAAATGCGCTGAGTGAGGCGATGGAGGAGATACGGTTGAGGGCAAAGACCAGCAACCAGGTCCGCCGGCCACCAGGCCGCTGGGCCAGTGCAGAGCGAATAACAGCCCGAACGCGGTGGCGACGCCCTTGCCGCCCTGGAAATGGAAGAAAACCGGATACAGGTGGCCCAGAAAGGCGAAAGGTGCCCACCAGCGCGGCGACAAAGGGCCCCATATCCAGAGCGCGGGCCAGAACCACGGGAATGACCCCTTTGAGTACGTCACCGAGCAGGGTGAGGGCGGCCGCCGGTTTGCCGCCGATACGCAGCACATTGGTGGCACCGGGGTTGTTGGAGCCCTCGGTGCGCGGGTCCGGGTAACCGAACAATCGGCACACCAGAATGGCACTGGAAATGGAGCCCATCAGATAGCCGGCTACGCACAATGGCAGTAGCCAAAACCAGACGTCCTGTAATGTCCCTGCTTGCACCGGCTATAATCTCCCTTCAATCGCTGAGGCAGCGAAATATGCGCCCTGTAATTCATGGGCTGACATTGTACACAGCACGGCATTATTGCCTGCGCTGCAAGCGTAACATCTGATTACCTGAAATGGGATTCATCCGCCAGGTGCCCTATGTGTCAGCGTAGTTGTTGCCGATGAATGCCACGCAAGAGATCGAGTATGGATATTGTTTATATCAATGATTTGAAAGTGGATACCGTGATCGGCATTTTTGACTGGGAGCGCCGTATCCGCCAGACCGTGAGCCTGGACCTAGAAATGGCGGCGGATATCCGCAAAGGGCCGCGTCGGATCACATTGACGACGCCCTGGACTACAAGTCTATCGGTAAACGGTTGATCGCCTTTATCGAAAGCAGTGAGTTTCAGCTGGTTGAGACCCTGGCCGAAAACGTGGCACAGCTGGTGCTCAACGAATTCCATGTGCCGTGGCTGAAGTTGCGGCTCAGCAAGCCGGGCGCCCTGCGTGGCGCCCGGGATGTGGGTGTGATTATTGAGCGGGGTGAACGTCCCGATGGGTGAAACGGTGGAGGCTGAAGCGTCTCAGGCCCAGGTGTTTCTCAGCCTGGGTTCCAATATTGATCGAGAGCACAACATTCGCTCCGGGCTGGATGCCCTGATCCATGCGTTCGGCCCGTTGGCGATCAGCCCGGTGTATGAAAGCGAAGCGGTGGGTTTTGACGGCGATGCATTCTATAACCTGGTGGCGGGGCTAAAAAACGGCCTTGAGCGTGGGTGAGCTGGCTGCCTGCCTGAAAGACATTGAAAAGGATCATGGCCGGGTGCGAGGCGAGAAGAAGTTTTCCAGCCGAACCCTGGATATCGACATTCTTACCTACAATGATTGTGTGGGCGAGGTGGATGGAGTTCAGTTGCCCCGCGACGAAATTCTCAAACATGCTTTTGTGCTGAAGCCCCTGGTGGATCTGGCCCCGGATGCGTTGCATCCTGAAACGAAAACCTCTTACCGCACGCTTTTGGAAGCAGCGAATTTCAGCGATCAGAAATTGTGGGTCGTGCCGTTCGGGGATAATTAATGGTGAATTTTGTAGGTCGTGTTAGCCGCGAAGAGGCGTAACCCGACAGCCGGCCATGGAGCCTCGTAACGCAGCGCGTCGGATTACGCCTTTCAGGCTAATTCGACCTACTGTGAGCGATCCTTTAGATGGGAAAATAGCGAGGTTTTTGTGTTTCGGCATGGGGCCGCAGGGGGGTTAGCCCCTGGATTGTCCTTTTCACTCTTGGATTCAACTGCTGTTTCGCGGGCAGTGTGGCCACCGTTCGGCATCCCGCGTTGCCACGTGTGGCGTGAAGCGTGTTGCGTCTTTCTTAGTACCAATGCGGCGTCATGTCGCTTTGCGCCCAACGAAAGAAATCGTATTCCAATCGTGAGATGCCACCAGGGTAAAGGTGCTCGATGCGCTGCAGCGTTGGACGTTGGTGGGTTTTTTCCAGGTCTTGGAGCATCTGCCGCAAGGTGGAGCGGCCCACGGGTTTGGACATAAGGAAGGCGGTGGTGGCCCAGGCCACAGTGTAGGGAATGGCATTAAGCTGATGAGCCATTTTTCGCCATTGAGCATCATCCATGGATAGATATTGTCGCAGGGTGATCAGGCGCTGCTGTTCAATCCAGGTCTGCACTCGTTCTTGGGCATCGGGAAGGGCGCTAATTTGCAGGCGACCATCCGGTTGCGTTTCCAGTGTCTGGAAATACTGTGCCAGCCCTTCCTGTAGCCATACCGGGGCGGAAGGTGACAGCTGGTAGAGCAGTACATGGCTGGATTCATGCAAAATCGTTTGGGCCACTTGTTGCTCATTATCGGCCCATTGCCAGACGGCCACTTCGTTGGTGGCAGGAATAAAGACGCCGGCATAATGGCGGCTGCTGCTGCCAATTCGGTCAACCATCCATTGTTGAAAGTCGTCCTGTTTTTCAATCAGAAACAGGTTCACTTCTGCGGTGCCGTGCAGATCCAGTCCGAAGTCCCGGCGGTAGCGCTGGTAGATGTGGCGGATGTTATCAAGCGTTTGTTGCTGCAAGTCACCGGACAGGGTGAAATCCTGACGTTTGACGTTGATCTCGAGTTCTTTGAGTTGCGGGCTGATATCCGGAGTGACCGTTTGGGTTTGCACATCTTCCGGTGGCCGGTCGCCAAAGTGCAGTTTGCCGTTGGCGTCACGCCACTGGAAAATTTCTGCCCGGGCGACCCCGCCAAGCAAGAGACTGAAGGTGAGAAAAAGCGCTAGAAATCGCAATGTTCTTCAATCCACTTTTGGGTTTTTCTCTGGTCTGCGATTACTTCTGCTGCACTGGCATCACGGCGGGTTCCGTCTTCATCCACATATACAAAGGGTCGGTTCATTCTCTCTAACCGTTCTTCGGCCTCTTCGCAGCGTTTCGAAAAACGTTTTCGGTGCTCTTCTCGCTTTTTCTCTTCCACTTGAGCCTTGTGCCGAGCCTGAGCCTGTTGGCTTTCCAGCAACCGCTGGGTGCGGGCATGGATGTCCTGAGCCTCATCTTGGCCGATCATGGGGGGTGGTTTTACGTCGATGGTTTCATGTTGGCTATTAGGTTGGTTCTGGGGCGCTTTGTCCCCGAATTGCCAGTTACCATTGGCATCCTTCCAGCGATAGATTTCCGCACTGGCAGACATGGCGGCCAGTGACAGTAGTATTACCCCGATAAGTTTCATTTTTTCCCCCGAGAGTCCTTCTCGTGTTCTGTTTTTCAGCTTCCTTGCAAGGCCAGTGAGCGCCCTCCGTCCACGGCCAAGATTTGCCCGGTAATAAAGGGCGCGGCGGTGGCCAACCAGTAAACCGTGTTGGCAATGTCATCCGGCTCGCCGCTGCGTTTTAAGGCGGTGGCGTCCTGAATGGCCTGCTGGTTCATCTGCCCGGCTTCCGGCCACAGGATCGGGCCAGGCGACACGCCATTGACGCGGATTGCCGGGCCGAGCTCTCGAGCCAGGCTTTTTTGTCATCATCGCAAGCCCAGCTTTGGCCATGCAATACAGGGTATGGGTTTGCAGCGGTTTTTCTGCGTAAACATCAACAATGTTGATAATGCAGCCCTGTTGCTGACGTAGTGCGGGCGTCAGTTGCTGGCTAAGAATAAAGGGCGCGCGCAGGTTGCTGTGAATCAGTTTTTCCCAGTCGGCGTCGTCGGCCTGATCAATGGGCGTAGGGTAGAAACTGGAGGCATTGTTGACCAGTAAATCCAATTGGTTGAAACAGGCGAGGGTGTCGCTAGCCAGTTGGCGTACGGCGTCGGGCTGGTCCAGATCCGCTTGCAGGGTGACCGCGCTGTTCGGGCGCGTTTGGTTTAGTTCGGAGGCAAGGCTTTCGGCGTCGTGCTCACTGCCACGGTAATGAATGATCACCCGCATGCCATGGTGATGCAGGGTACGGACAATCTGGGCGCCGATACGGCGGGCGCTGCCGGTAACCAGCGCGACGGGGGCGGTCATCAGAGGGGCTGCTCCTGTTGTTTAAAGGTGGTGATGGCATCAATGCGGGCGCTTTCAATGGCTTCACCTAATGCGGGCCCTTCGTGGCCTTGAGTTCGCAGTGCTTGTACATCCACTTGCCGGGCGGCATCGGCCGCTCCGCGCAGGTAATTGGCCTGGGGATATTCTCGATCTTCGAAGCCGGTGCGCCCGCGCGCGTCGGCCTCGCAGGCGCCCAGAAAATCCGTCAGCCGTTCCGGGCGGCGAAGAATATCCAGCGCCTTGAACAGTTTCCAGACCGTGGCCGGCTTTAACTCCAGTGCTCGGTGGCAGTGAGTATGAAACTCAGCAACCAGCGCTGCCAGCGTCGCGGCCTCTCTCGGCACCTTGAGACGTTTGGAAACCTTGCTGCTCATTCTCGCACTGCGTATTTCGTGGGCAATATGACGAGGCCATTCTTCCTTCGGGGTTTTCCCTTTGCCCAGATCATGACAAAGCAGGGCGTAGCGGGCGTGAAGGCTTAATCCCAAGCTTGGCGGCTTGTTCAAGGCACAGGTACTGGTGAACCAGTGTGTCGATTTCGGGATGGTGCTGTTCCGGTTGCGGTACACCGTCCAGAGCGGCGACTTCAGGAAACAGGGCATGAAGGGCGCCGCAGCGGTGAAGTACCTGAAAGAACACCTGTGGATCGCGTTCCATGAGTGCGCGACTGGTTTCTTTCCAAACTCGCTCGGGAACCAGGTAGCCTAGCTCACCGGAATCGGTCAGCTGCTTCATTAACGTTAGTGTATCCTCGGCGACACGAAACCCCAGCCAGTGATAGCGAGACGCAAAGCGGGCGACACGAAGGACGCGTAACGGATCTTCCGCAAAGGCGGGAGAGACATGACGCAGCAGCCGGGCCTTGAGATCAATCCGGCCACTGAACGGATCGATGACCTTGCCGCCCTTGGCTTTTGCCATGGCATTGATGGTCAGATCGCGACGAATCAAATCTTCTTCCAGAGAAACATCACTGGCGGCGTGGAAGGTAAAGCCCCCGTAGCCATGGCCGGATTTTCGTTCGGTTCGGGCCAGGGCGTATTCCTCTTGCGTGTTTGGATGCAGGAATACCGGGAAATCCTTACCTACGGGGCGAAACCCGTCAGCTTCCATTTCTTCCGGTGTGGCGCCGACCACGACCCAGTCCTTTTCCATCACGGGGAGGCCGAGCAGAGTGTCCCGCACCGCGCCGCCCACCAGATACACTTTCATCTTGTTTACCTATGAGTTCTTGAGCAGAATGGTCGCATGCTTTCTATCGTACTGAAACTGAACTCTTTGATGCTGGTCGTCGACCGCTGTGCACGCAAATGGCGTGCGCAGGGACGACGGCTGTGTGACTGAAAGTTTCAGTTCTGCAAGAAGGCCGCAGCGTCCCCCGACCTGCGGCCTTTTTCGTTTATGGGGTTTGCAGGTCTGTTTTAGTTGCGAGTAACGAGTTTCGAGTTGCGAAGAGCTTTTAACCGTCGTGTTTTCTGCCTTTCGTGACTCGGTTCTCGAAACTCGCTCCTTTTTAACCAAGGAGAACGGCATGCCAACCCTGGCAGCGTATTTGATCGTGGTGGCGGTGTGGGCAACCACGCCGCTGGGGATTAAATGGAGTGGTGATGCGATGGCGCCGCTGGCCGCCGCCGGTGTGCGTATGGGTATCGCTGCACTGCTGGGGCTGTGTTGGTTATGGGTCAAGCGCCAGTCTTTACCGTTGCATGCTCGGGCGCGGCTCAGTTATTTGGCTTCCCTGCCGGGTATTTTTGGCGCCATGGGTTGTAGCTACATGGCGGCGGCCCACCTGCCTTCCGGGCTGATTTCAGTGATCTTTGGGTTGGCCCCTTTGTTATCCGGGTTGATGCTACAAGCATTGCCGGGTGGGATGCGCCTTAACCGCTGGCATTGGAGTGCCTGCCTGATCGGTCTGGTCGGGTTGGCGTTGGTGTTCGATGACAGCCTGCAAGTGCTGGCCGCAGGGCAAGGCATGGGGGACCGTGGCGTGGGCTTGCTGTGGATGCTAAGTGCGGTGACTCTGTTCGCTGGCAGTGGCATAGCGGTGCAACGGGTTGGCGCCGGGCTTCAGCCCATGCAGCAGACTGTGGGCGGCTTGCTGTTGTCGTTACCCTGCTATGCCGTTGGCATGTTGATTACCGGGCAGACGTTGAGTTTTAGCGGTGACTATCGGGGTTTGTCCGCCATCCTGTATCTGGCGGTGTTTGGCTCGCTGTTGGGCTTTTTACTGTTACTACCAGGTGCTGGCTCGCTTGCCCGCCGCCACCGTGGCGTTGGTGACGCTGATAACACCGGTACTGGCGCTCTCGCTGGGTAGCGTGCTCAATGGCGAAAGCCTGGGGGCTCTGGTGCTGGCGGGCGCCGCATTGATTGTGCTCGCGTTGTCGCTTTTTTTGCTGGGGGACCACAAGGTGCGTCGCCAGCTGAAACAACTGGCGGAAGCTGATACCAGGGGAGCACGGGATTCGTTTGGGTGAGCGGGCGTAGCTAACAGTCGCAGGCGACGCGGACCAGGTCGTCCAGCCGTAGCGCGGTTAATGAACCACCCCAAACACATCCGGTATCCAGTGCCTCTACGTTATCGACCCCGCTGTGGCCTTCCAGGGCGGCCCAGTGGCCGAACAGGATACGGGTGCCGGTGAGTGCCCGTTGGGGGTGCTGGAACCAGGGCATGAAGCCGGCGGGGGGCTGGTCGGGCTCGCCTTTGCTGGTCAGGTCCAGTTCGCCGGCCTGATCCACAAAGCGCATGCGGGTGAAATGGTTGGTGATGACGCGCCAGCGATCCGGGCCGCTGAGTTGTTTGTCCCAGCCGGCGGGGGTGTTGCCGTACATGTGGGCAAAAAAAGGCGCTCGCCTGGTCACTGCGCAGCACGGTTTCCACTTCTGCTGCCCGCTGGCTGGCCTGTTCCTGTGACCACAGTGGCGGGATGCCCGCATGGGTCATTACCGCGTTGTGTTCCGGCAGGGGAATCAGCAGGGGTTGCTGTTGCAGCCAGCCCAGCAATTCGGCCCGGTCCGGGGCGTCGAGGATCTCGCTGAGGGTGTCTTTGCGTTTGCTGCGGGTGGTGCCGTTGGCCACCGCCAGCAGATGCAGGTCGTGGTTGCCCAGCACGGTATGGACGTTGTCACGCAGGGCGTGGACCCGGCGCAGGGTGCCCAGCGAGTCCGGCCCGCGATTGACCAAATCCCCGGCCAGAAACAGACGGTCGCAGTCAGCGTTGAAGCCAATTTTCTCCAGCAGACAGTCAAACGCCCCCAGACAGCCTTGCAGATCCCCAATCGCATAATCAGTCACAAGGCGCCTCCGGCGCCCGCTTGCATGCAGCACGCCACTCGCGGCACGCTCAGAGGCGCAGTTTGCGTGTTGCGTGGTACGTGAAGCGTGCTGGCGTTAATGCAATGCATGCGGTGCTGCAAGGGTGAAGGCGGGGATTTGTGCGTCAAAGTGGATGCCATCTTCGCCGATCATCTGGTAACTGCCGCGCATGCTGCCGACTTCGGTTTCCAGTATGGCGCCGCTGGTGTAGCGGAAGGTCTGGCCGGGGGGCAATATGCGGTTGTTCGCCAATGACGCCTTCGCCATGGACTTCCTGTACCCGTTCTTCGCCATCGGTGATCACCCAGTGACGGGTGAGCAGGCGTGCGCTAACGGAGCCCTGATTGTGGATGCTGATATGGTAAGCAAACACCCAGCGCTCGCCTTCTGCGTCGCTCTGATCTGGCAGGAATTCGGTTTCCACAGACACTTGAATATCGTGGCGGGAGTCGTCGTTGGCGGTGTCGCTGCTGCCTTGTTCGGTGACGCTCATGGGGTGCTGTCTCCCTTGCCTTCGTGGGTGTCTGGTGTCTCGGCTTGTTCAGCATCTGATACCGGGCGACTGATATTGGCCAAGGCCACGTAGTCGGCCACGGACAGTTGGTCCGGGCGCAAGCCGGCATCGATGCCAAGTGCTTCGAATTGTTCGAGGCTCACCCAGGATTTTAACCCATTACGGATGGCCTTGCGTCGTTGTGTGAACGCCTGGGCCACCAGTTTACGCAGGTGGTTCTCGTCGTCAGCCGGGTGAGGTGGGCTGGCGTGGGGGATCAACCTGACCACGGCAGAATCCACTCTGGGAGGCGGGCTGAACGCTTCTGGCGGCACAAAGAACAGGTAATCTGCCTGACAGTGGTACTGCACCATGATCGACAGCCGCCCCCAGTCGCGGGTGCCAGGGCTGGCGGTTAGCCGTTCCACCACTTCTTTTTGCAGCATGAAGGTCATGTCGCTGATGGCGTCGGCCTGGGCCAGCAGGTGGAAAATCAGCGGGGTGGAGATGTTATAGGGCAGGTTGCCGATCACCCGCAGGGGCTTGTCCGCCGGTTTCAGGCTGCGGAAATCAAAGCGCAGCGCATCGCTCTCATGAATGGTTAGCCGCTCGGGGCTGTTTTCCTGGCGCAGCAGGACAATCAGGTCCCGGTCCAGCTCGACCACATGCAAATGGGGGACATCTTCCAGCAAGGGATAGGTCAGTGCGCCCCGGCCCGGGCCGATTTCCACCAAGGTGTCGCCCGTTTGCAGGCCCAGGGTGCGGATCATGCGGTCGACCAGGTTGCGGTCGTGCAGGAAATGCTGGCCAAAGCGTTTACGGGTGCGGTGTTCTGTCATAGCAGGTCTCAGGTCGGGGCCGGGTGGTGTATCTGAATTAATGCGCTATCAATGCGGTAATCAGTGTCAGCTACCGCTGTGCAGTGACGCCAGCACCAATGCCTGGCGTGTGGCGGCGATCAGGCTGCCGGCGCTGGCGGTGCCGCGGCCTGCCAAGTCGAAGGCGGTGCCATGGTCCACGGAAGTGCGTATGAAAGGCAACCCCAGGGTAATGTTGATGGCTTCGCCGAAACCGGCGTATTTGAGCACCGGCAGGCCTTGGTCATGATACATGGCCAGCACCGCATCATGCTGTTCCAGCAGGTGTGGCTGGAAGGCGGTGTCGGCGGGCAGGGGGCCGGTGAGCGCCATGCCTTGTGCGCGTAGCTGTTCCAGTGTGGGGATGATCACATCCAGTTCTTCGCGACCCAGATGTCCGCCTTCGCCGGCATGGGGGTTGAGCCCCAGTACCATGATGTGAGGCTCGGCAATCCGGTATTTGCTGATCAGGTCGTCACGGAGAATGCTCAGGGTGCGTATCAGGCCCGCCGGGGTAATCGCCGCCGGAACCTGGCTCAGGGGCAGATGAGTGGTGGCCAGGGCCACCCGAAGATCCTGCGTCCGGGCCGGGGCGGTGAGCATCATTACCACCTGCGCCACACCGGCCTGTTCGGCAAGAAACTCGGTATGGCCAGTGAAGGCCGGATCGGCGCCCTCGCAAATCACGTTTTGGCGACCGGGGCAGTGACCATGGCCGAGAAGGTGCCGTCCAGGCAGCCCTGAGCGGCGCGGGTAAGCATGGTGAGGGTGCCGGTGGCGGCGGCCGGGTTTGGCTGGCCGGCGATTACTGGCGCGCCTGCTGGTGTGTGCCAGACGGGCAGGCTCCCTGCTGGCAGGGGCTGGCCGGGTTGCCAGTCGGCCAGAGCCACCGTCAGGCCCAGCTGCTGTGCTCGTTCGGCCAGCACCTGACGGTCGCCGATCACCACCAACGGGGCATCGGCAAAGGTATCAGGCAGAGTCAGGACCAGATCCGGCCCGATCCCTGCCGGGTCACCATAGGTGATGGCGATAGGAGCAGGCACGGTTTATTGCCCACTGCCGGGCAGGCATGTTGCGTGCTGCGTGCTGCCTGCAAGCGTCATAGCCTGATATCCACATAGGATTCGCTGCGTTTTTCCTGCACCCAGGTTTCCAGCTCTTCTTCAAAGCGGCGCTTCTGCAGGGCCTGGGTGGCTTGCATGCGGCGAAATTCGGCGCTCATGTCCGCGTCGCGCACGTCATCGACGCGCAGGAAGTGCCACCCGAACTGGCTTTCGAATACCGGGGACAGCTCACCCACGGGGGTGTTGAGCATCATGTCCTCGAATTCCGGCACCATTTCGCCTTCGTTGACCCAGCCCAGTTCGCCGCCACTGCGGGCGCTGCCCGGGTCGTCAGAGAATTCGGCAGCGGTGTCGCTGAACTGGCGCTTGCCCGCCGCAATCTCATCATGAAGGCGAACAGCTTCTTGCTGAGCTTGCTCGGCGCTGGTTAGAGCGTCGGTTTTGATCAGTACATGGCGTACCTGATACTGGGTAACGACTTTCTCTGAACCGCCTTTGCGGTCGATCATTTTCAGAATATGGAAACCGGCACCGGAGCGCAGCGGTTCGGAAACCTCGCCCTTGTTCAGGTCGATGGCATTTTCCGCAAACAGGGTGGGCCACTGGGCGGCCGAGCGCAGCCCAGGTCGCCGCCTTCCAGAGCTTTGGGGCCATCGGATTCGGCCACAGCCAGTTGCTGGAAGTCACCGCCGTTCTTTAGCTTTTCGATGATGCCTTCGGCCTTGGTGCGGGCCTGGGTGATGTCTTCCGGGCTGGCTTCAGCGGGAACGCGTACCAGAATGTGGCCCAGGTGAAAGTCTTCCTGGAACATCTGTTTGCCCATCTCGGAGCCCAGAAAGCGATCCACTTCCCGGTCGGTCACCTGGATGCGCGAGGCCACGCTGCGTTGCTGCAGGCGGGAGATCACCATGTCTTCGCGAATCTGTTCGCGGAACTGGGGCCAGTCGTAGCCGTCTTCGCGCAGGGCGGCGGCAAAGTCTTCCAGGCTCATGCCGTTCTGGCGGGCGATGCCGGCCAGGGCCTGGTTAAGGCTGGCGTCGTCGACCTTGATGCCGCCTCGTTCGGCCAGCTGCAGCTGCAGGCGTTCCAGCACCATGCGGTCGAGCACCTGCTCGCGCATCACGGCGGGGGGGCAGTTGTTGGCCCTTTTCCTGGAACTGCAAAGCGATGGTGTTGATCCGCTCATCCAGCTCGCTGGCCATGATGGCGCCATCGTTAACCACGGCCACAATGCGATCAAGCATCTGCACCTTGGCCTGACTCCAGGCGGGTACCATCAGCACGGCCATGGCGAACAGGCCAAGCAGGGTGTGTTTGCCTGCAGCGTGAAACGTGCCGCGTGCAGCGTTCTATCAATCATATTCTCTCCTGTATCCCGGAATGCTGCGTTCCAGTAGGGAATCTATCTGGCCGCCAAAGCCGCCCAGGCCGATCATCTGGATCTGGAATGAGATGGTGCTATCCGCTTCGAGATTGCCGTCGCCGTTGTCGTCTACCAGCTCCCGCTGGCTCAACAGACGCAGTTTCCAGCAGCAATTGCGGTATTCAGCACCGGCCATGGTTTCCAGTGAGCGTTGGTTGTCCAGGTCGTATGCCCAGCGTCCAATCAGTCGCCAGTGCCGGTGAACCGGCAAAATGGCGCTGACTTCCGATGCGCGGATGTCGTCTGCCGGGCGGTCGTGATAGCCCAAGTTGATGACGCGTCGCTCCCGGTCGTTATAGCCAATCTGAAAATTGGAGCGCTCGCGTTTGTTTTCTTCGGTATCCCACTGGGCCTCTGAGTAGAGGTACCAATCGCGCGCAAAGTTCCAGCGAGCGTCACCAACAACCGGGGTCTGGTCGTCAGTGGGGTCTTCCACGGCCCGTTCGGTGATCACTTTACGGTCTTCAAAATAGAAGCCTTGAGCCACTCGCAGGCGCAGCTGCTCGCGGCCGGTGCCATCATGCAGGAAGCGGCTGGTCAGGCCCACCGCCAATTTTTCTTCATCGCCGATACGGTCGTAACCGATAAAGCGATTTTCCCGGAACAGGAATTGTAGGAGAAGGTCAGTTCGCCGGAATCGAAGTTGGGGAGTTCGTCTTGGTCTTCGTAGGCCACCTTGTTCAAGAACAGGCGTGGCTCCAAGGTCTGGGTGAAGCTGGAGCCGAACCAGTTACCGGGGCGCTCGAAGAACAGGCCGGAGTCCAGGCTGGCGCCCCAAGTGGTCATGTCCGGGTTGTCCTCGGCAGTGGCGTCCACGTTATCGAGCCGGTACTGCGTATGGTACAGCCGGGTGCGGGGTTCCACATAACCCCAGGGTTCTTGCAGGCGCATGCTCAGGGCGGGAGCCATGTGGCCGCGCAACCCGGTGGCTTTGCCGCTGTCGTCGGAATCGCTGCGGTCAAAGGCGGTAATATCAGACAGCCAGAGGCCCTTCACCGGGCCGACCAGAGTCGGGTCCCCGGTTAATTGCAGTTGGGGAAGCCGTCGGTAGGGCAGGTCCGCGTCGTCCAGGGTGGGGTCGATGGTCTGCCAGGATTGCAGTCGGCCCAGGACTTGCCAGGTGCGCCCGTAGTAGCGGGCTTCCGCCAGCCGGGGCAGGTGGGTCTGGGAGCTAATTTCCAGGCCGGTATCCAGATCCTTGAAGTAGAAATCGTCGGAGACGTAGGTGAAATCGGTCTCCAGGCTCCAGCGGTTGATGTTGCCATTATGGCTCCAGCGGCCCACTTGGCGGTTTTCGTCATCGAATTTGCGGTCGTTGAACAGCACACCATAGCTGAGGCTGCCTTCGCCCCACGGGGACAGATAGCGGAATTCGCTGTCCACGCCGCTGCCCCGGCCATCGATATAGCGCGGTGCGATGGTGGCGTCGAACTGTGGGTGCAGGTTCAGGTAGATGGGCTGGGAGATATCCAGCCCACCGCTATCGCCCACGGAGAGAGTGGGAAACAGCAGGCCGCTCTTGCGCCGGTCATCAATGGGGAAGGTCATCCAGGGTAGCCAGAAAATGGGCATGCTCTTGACCTTGAGCACCACGTTGTTGGCTTCGCCCCAGCCCTTGTCCCGGTCCAGGAAGATACGGTCGCCTTGCATGACCCAGCCATTGGAGGCGGGCACAGGTGGTGTAGGTGCCATTGGTGATGGTGGTGGTGTTCTGGTTCAGGAAGATATAATCGGCGTTGCCACGGGCGCCGTTGTCGAACAGAGAGTAGCGTACGCCTTGCAGGCTGCCTTCTTTGCGTCGAGTCTGGCCGCTCATGTTGTCGGCGATAAAGGTGGCTCTGTCGCTTTCCAGGCGCATGCCGCTTTCTAGCTCGAACTTGCCGGTGGTTTGATCGAGCTCGGCAATGTCGGTGGTGATGCGACGGCCGGGCTGTTCAATCAGTACGTCGCCGTCCAGGTTGATCAGGCCATCCTGGGTCAGGGTGGAGTGATCCGCGGTCACCACGGTATCGCTGCCATCCACGGGCATGCCGACACGGGGTTATAGTAAATGCCGCCGCACCACTCGGGTATCGGCCGCTGTTGCACGGCAGGGAACGTGGCCATCTCTTCGCGGTCAACCCAGTTCAGGTCGTTTTCCGCAAGGCTGGCCCCTGAGGCAAGCAGCAGGGCAGGAATCAATAATCGAGGTATGGGCAGTGGCATCAGCTGCTCAGAACAGGTAAAAAGGCCGCTTTATGGCGCGGTCGGACTTTCCGTCCACCAAAAGCGGCAGTGTAATCGAACAAGGAAGGCAATGCAGCCTGATAAAAGTAAATCCGAAGTAAGCCCGGACCCGAGAAAGCACGCCCTTGACCAGTGGGTAAGCGCTTATCTGGGTGAGTCAGTGGTCGGTGAGCCTGCGTCAGCGGATGCCAGTTTTCGCCGCTATTTCCGTTATTTCCATGGTGATACCAGTGTGGTGGCCATGGATGCCCCGCCGGAACAGGAAGACTGTGGCCCATTTGTGGATATTGCCGGGCGCCTTAAACGGGCAGGTCTGCACGTGCCAGAAATTGTTCATCAGGATTTGCAGCAGGGCTTTTTGTTGCTCAGTGATATGGGTACGCAGACCTGGCTGAACGCCTTGAATGAAGCCAATGCGGACGAATGGTACCGCGCGGCCATCGATACGCTGATTACCCAGCAATTGCATACCGATACCGTCGGCTTGCCGCAGTACGATGAGGCGTTGTTGCAGCGGGAACTGGAGCTGTTTCCGCAGTGGTACCTGTTCCGTCACCGCGAGAAGGTGGTTACCGGGGAGCTGCGTCAGCGGCTGGACCGGGTGTTCGATGTGCTGATGCGCTCTGCCCTGGCGCAGCCCCAGGTGTTTGTGCACCGCGATTACATGCCGCGTAACCTGATGGTGTCTGACCCGAATCCCGGGGTGATCGATTTTCAAGATGCGGTGGCCGGGCCGATCAGCTATGACGTGATCAGCCTGTTCAAGGATGCCTTCCTGAGCTGGCCAGAAGAGCGCGTGCTCAGCTGGCTGCGCGAGTATTTCGACAAGGCCACGGCCGCCGAGTTGCCGGTGCCGGCATCGTTTGAGGATTTCCTGCGCGACTGCGACCTGATGGGCGCCCAACGCCATCTCAAGGTTATCGGCATCTTTGCGCGTATCTGCCACCGCGATGGCAAGCCCAAGTACCTGGGCGATGTGCCCCGTTTCTTTGCCTATCTGCGCACGGTCATTGCCCGTCGTCCGGAGCTGGCGGACCTGGAATGGGTGCTCGATCAACTGGAGGACGATGCGTGAAGGCCATGATTCTGGCCGCCGGCTACGGCAAACGCATGCGGCCGCTCACCGATCACACCCCCAAGCCGCTGCTGCAGGCGGGGGGCAAGGCGCTGATCGAATACCACATCGAGGCACTGCGTGACGCCGGCATCGAGTCCCTGGTCATCAACACTGGCTGGCTGGGCGAGACGCTGGCGGCCACGCTGGGTGACGGTGCCCGCTACGGCATTCCCATCGTTTACTCCCACGAAGGCACGCCGCTGGAAACCGCCGGGGGCATCAAGCGCGCGCTGCCGTTGCTGGGCGATCAGCCCTTTGCACTGGTCAACGGCGATATTTGGACCGATTTTGATCTGTCCCGGCTGGTGGCGGACCGCCCGGACCCGGTGCATCTGGTGCTGGCGGATAACCCGGCGCACCACCCGCAAGGGGATTTTCATCTGACAGACGCCGGTCGGTTGCGCGATAATGCCGAGCCCAGGCTCACCTATGCCGGCATTAGCCGTTTCGATCCTGCGGTGTTTGCGCAGTTGCCGGACGGCGAAGCGAAACTGGCGCCGATACTGCGGGCGGCCATGGCGGAAGATGCCGCCAGCGGTGAACACCACCGCGGCCAGTGGTGGGATATCGGCACCCCGGAACGCTTGGACGAACTGGATCGGTTACTCAAGAGCACCTGATCCAAAGCCGAAACCGGTTTTGTAGGAGCGGTGGTTCCACCGCGATGAATCGAAAGTGACGAGTTGCGAGTAACGAGTTTCGAAAGGCAAAATATTCGCCTTTGATCTTGGGTTTTCGCAACTCGAAACTCGTCACTCGCAACTGTCTTTACACTGAGGATGCCCCATGCCCAAGCAGGACTATCTGATCGCCCCCTCCATCCTTGCCGCCAACTTTGCCCGCCTGGGTGAAGAGTGCGATGCGGTGCTGGCGGCCGGAGCCGATGTGATCCATTTCGACGTGATGGACAACCATTACGTGCCCAACCTGACCATCGGCCCCATGGTCTGCAAGGCCCTGCGCGACCACGGCATCACCGCCCCCATCGACGTGCACCTGATGGTCAGCCCGGTGGATGACCTGATTACCTCGTTCGCCGAAGCTGGCGCCAGCTACATCACCTTCCACCCGGAAGCCAGCCAGCACGTGGATCGCTCCCTGCAGTTGATCAAAGCTACGGCTGCAAAGCCGGCCTGGTCCTCAACCCGGCCACCCGCCCGGACTGCCTGGAATACGTGATGGACAAGCTGGACATGATCCTGCTGATGAGCGTGAACCCCGGCTACGGCGGCCAGAAATTCATCCCTCCACGCTGGACAAGACCCGTGCCGTGCGCCAGCTGATCGACGCCAGCGGCTATGACATTCGTCTGGAAGTGGATGGTGGCGTGTCCGAAGAACATCCGCGAAGTGGCCGCCGCTGGTGCTGATACCTTCGTGGCCGGTTCCGCCATCTTCGGCAAAGACGACTACGCCGCCGTCATCCAGCAAATGCGCGACGAGCTGGCCCAGGCGTGAGTTGAAAGTTCAAAGTTGAAGCGCGCCGGATGTTCTCGATTCCGATCGTATGGAGGCCGCGCCCAGAACGCTGGGTGCGGTCTCTTCGAGTTCGGATGGCGCAAGCTTGTGCGCGTTTCAACTTTCCACTTTGAACTTTCAACTGCCTTATGGAACCTTCCCGCCGCCCGGCTGCCTGACTCCTTAAGTCAGCCATCACTATCACCCTATGTCCCGCTATACCGCCATTCCTGTCCGGCTTCCCTACCTGCTTCTGGTATTAACCAGCCTGGCAGCCTGCAGCCTGGTGCCCGCCGAGCGGCAATCCCCCCAACCTGACATTGCCGAAACCCCGCAGGAGCTGCCACCCCGGCAGACCCTGATACTCGACAGTTTGCTCGCCCAGAAAGAAGACTGGCAGGGCGTGCCTTATCAATACGGCGGCCTCAGCCCCAAAGGCGTGGACTGCTCCGGCTTTGTCTACCTCACCTTCCTCTCGCAGCTGAACATGAAAGTCCCCCGCACCACCTCCGCCCTGATGCAAGAAGGCGAACCCGTCGCCCGCAACGAACTGGAAGTGGGCGACCTGGTGTTTTCAAAACCGGCCCGGGCAATCGCCACGTGGGGATCTATATGGGGAGGATGAATTTATGCATGCCTCGGTGAGTAGCGGTGTCATGCAGTCGTCGCTTAATAATCCCTATTGGAGTCAGCGGTATTGGAAGGCCAGGCGGTTGGTGAATCGGTAGCGAAAGTTCGGTCTTACTCGTGCGACCTTACCCCGTCAGGTTTCTGAGCGGGGGGGGCTTTTCTGTTGCCGAAAGTGGCTGGGGGTACACCCCTGCCATTTCTTGAAAGCGCGTCTGAAACTGGAATAGTCCCGGTAGCCTAGCTGACTTGCGATGGCATCCACCGATAGCCCAGTGTGGTGAAGGTAGAATTGTGCCCGTTCTTGCAGGAGTCGATTGCGGATGGATCGGTAGCTTGTGCTTTCCTGTTTCAGGTGTCGGCTGAGTGAGCGTTCCGTCATGTTAAGGCGGTGTGCTGTTTGACTGGCGCTGGGCCAGGGCTCGCCCTGTTCGTGCAGAAGGTGAATGACCTGTTGGGTGTAAGGAGATCGCTCGGTGTATTGCAGTTGTTGTTTGCGGGTTTTCAGCGTGAGTTGAGTGCTTTTCCAGGCGACAGGGTCATAAAACGGTGACGAGGTCTCCAGATAATGATGGGGGATTTCCATTGCCGTACAGGGGGAAGAAAACTCCACCGGGCTATGAAAATAGTCGGCGTATTGTTCATGGTTATCAGGTGCAGGGTAAGGAAACAATAAACGGCCCTGATCAAATGGCTGGCAGGTGGCCGCTTCAATCAGGTTTTGCACCAAGAGCATAAGCACTTCTGTCTGGAAGCGGCGGGTGTCTCCAAGATTTGCCAATTCGAAGAAGCTTAATATCACGCCATTGTCATGATGGTCCACTTGCAGTCGTATGTACCCAACATGCACTGAAATAAATGTCTCTGCGAGCTTGCATGCTTCCCAAAATGTGGGTGCGCAAAGCATCGCGTTGCCGAGTTCACCCAATGAGGGCGGAGTGAGTTGGGCACCGATTTTCAAGCCAAGATCTGCCGCGGACTTTGTAACAATGACACGGTCCAGAAATGCGAAAAAGTCCAGGTAAGGCATAGTTGCGCTATTGACGATATCACTGTGTGACAGTGATGAGTTGTCCAGTAGTGCATCAATCTCAGAGGTTGGCAGCTGGAGTTCGCGGCAAATGAAGCGTGCGTAGATCGTGGATATATGCTGCACAAGGATACGTTCCTGATAATTGTGTCTGAAAATACCATGGCTCTGTCTGAGCCGGCAATGGTGGCGTTTCCGGCCGGTGTTTAGGGTGGATATATGGATAAAGGACAGGGTTTGAACATGGAAAATAAGACGATACATGTTTCTGATGAGGTCACTGCTGCGGCCATTCAGTTGGATACGCGGGTTGGCGATACGCAACATAATCTGGCGGCCTGCCGGCGATTGTCAGAGCGGGCAGTGGAGATGGGCGCGGGATGGATTGCCTTGCCGGAATTCTTTAATACTGGAGTGAACTTTGATCCTTCACTGGTTCGCGCCATCGAAACCGACGATGGCCCCTCAGTGAGGTTTTTGCAGGCGTTTTCTCATCAGCATGGGGTGGTGATCGGAGGCTCACTGATGTGCCGGGTAGCAGAGGGTGGGGTTCGCAACCGTTATTTCTGTTTCAATAACGGTGAACTGGTTGGTACACATGACAAGGATCTTCCCACTATGTGGGAAAACGCTTTTTATGAGCCAGGTGAATCCGATGATACCGGGGAGCTGGGTGAGATCGCGGGTGTTCGAGTGGGTACTGCGGTTTGTTGGGAGTTCATGCGCAGCCAGACGGCCCGCCGCCTGCAGGGCAAGGTAGATGTTTTATTGGGCGGCTCGCATTGGTGGAGTATGCCTGAAGATTGGCCGTCCTGGCTGACCCGGAAAATGGAAACGCATAATTTGAGTAACTTGCTTGCTGTAGTAAAGGAAAACGCCAGGTTAATTGGTGTTCCGGTTGTTCATGCTTCCCATTGCAATTCCATCGAGTCGGGTTCACCTGGCATGCCGGGATTTGTCTATCGTGGCAGCCTTGAAGGGCATACTGCTATTGTTGATGGTTACGGTAATCTGCTCGCGCACAGGAATAAAGCGCAGGGGGGAAGGCGTTGTTACGGCATTAATTACTCTTGGTTATGTCGGAACGGATAGGCAAATCCCTTCCCGTTTCTGGCTGCGCAAGCGGGGAGTGTTGCCTGCTCTGTCATGGCATCTGGATGGCTATTTCGGCAGGCGATGGTACAAAAAACATGTGAAAAAGCTTTAACGAGGTAATGGAGTCAGGTCTTGCCCCATGCACTTGAATGCAACATCAAGACCTGATCCCGGTTTTTGAAAATCGCGCCGCGAGGCCGCTCCTACGGATAGGGCGTTAATCCCGCAAATTTTCCAAAGCGCGACTGAGGTTTTCTCCGGCTGGCAACCCCAGCTTCTCCCCTTAGATCAGCGGTGTGATAAATCACATCCTGATCCAGAAAACTCTGCAACACCGCACTACGCCCTTTCCGAAATGCCGCTTCCGGCACAAACTCATATTCCTGCCGAATCCACCCTTCATACCGGTCGTACAATTTCGCATCCGCCCCAAGAATGCTCAGGTCGATATCTTGCAGCAGGGCCATGTCGGTATCTGTCGGTGGGTGCGGGTGGAGGGTGGCGAGGATGAGTTCCTGTACACGGGTACGCTGTTGGTCGGTCAGATCGCTATCGACAAACTGATGGGCAAACCAGTCTGCGCTACGGGTCTCGTTGTCGTTGGCGCGGGGATCGTAGATGACATCGTGGGCCCAGAGGGCCAGTTCAATGCACAGTAGGTCGTCGGCCAGGTGACGGTATTGATCCAGCCAGTTCAGGCAGGCGGCGACGTGATCCAGTGTGTGATAGTGGCGATGGGGTTCGCTGTAGTGGGAGGCCAGTTGTTGCCAGGTGGCTTGCGGGTTGGGCAGAAGCGGGGCGACGACGCGGTTCCAGCGTTTTTGCAGCGCTGACACTGCAGTCACCCGACGTTCTCCCATGGCTGGCCATCTTTATCCACAAACCGCACATCCCGCACGGTGAGTGCTTTGCCCTGCTGGTTCTTAACCACTACCGGGGCCAGTGGTTCGCCGCTCTGGCCGTCCACCAGTTGCATGGCGTCTTTCTCGCCGTTCCAGCGTTCGCTCCACTGGCGCAGGGCGGTGACCACGGTAAACAGATCGCGGCCCTTGTCGGTGAGGCGGTATTCGTAGCGCTTGCCGTGCTCGCCCACGTCCACGCACCATCACGCCGTTATCCACCAGCCGCGACAGGCGGTTGCAGAGGATGTTCTTGGCGATGCCCAAGCTGTGCTGGAAATCCACAAAGCGGCGGGTGCCCAGCATGGCCTGCTTGACCACCAGCAGGGACCACCAGTCACCGACCTCATTGAGGGCGCAGGCCACCGAGCAGCCCATGTCGTCGAAACGTTTACGTGTCATGGCGGCAGTATAGATCAGAATGGTTGCATTAAGAAACCAAATAAGGTTTTATTACGCAACCAAATTGAATTGACCACCCGTGAGGGTGGATGCGCTGATTCTGTTTGTTATTGAGCAAGTGTTGTTGAGAGTGCCGCTGAAAGGGCTATTGCGAGGGTGGTTGCCATTGCTAGCCCCTTTCTCTGTTCCCCGAATGCTCAAGCTGAGCCAGATATAGGCTCGGCTTAGAGAGTGAATAAACGAAGATTGAATAAACAAGATTGATGAGGAGAGCCCGATGAGTAGTTCCCTGGATAGCCTGTTACGTCCTTTTGAACACAAATCCCTGAAAATGCGTAACCGGGTGGCCATGGCGCCCATGACCCGTACGTTTTCTCCGGGGTATGTGCCTAACGATCAGGTGGTGGGCTACTACCAGCGCCGCGGTGAGGTAGGCCTGATCATTACCGAAGGCACCTTCGTGGGCCACAAGGCCGCCAACGGTTACGAGCGAGTGCCGGCCATTTATGGTGACGAGGCCATGGCGGGCTGGAAGAAGGTGGTGGATGCGGTGCACGAGGCCGGTGGCCAGATCATTCCCCAGCTGTGGCATGTAGGCTCGGTGAAAACCCGGCATTGGCCCGGATAAAGATGTGCCTGCTTATTCGCCTTCTGGTCTGTTCAAGCCCGGCAAGGAAAACGGCGAAGCCATGAGCAAGGCGGATATCCAGGATGTGGTCCGTGCCTTTGCTGAATCCGCCAAGGCCGCCAAAGAGGTGGGCTTTGACGGGGTCGAAATCCACGGTGCCCACGGTTACCTGCTCGACCAGTTCTTCTGGGAAGGCACCAACCAGCGTGATGACGAATACGGTGGCTCCATCGAGAACCGTGCCCGTATCGGCGTTGAAATCGTCAAGGCGGTACGCGAAGCGGTAGGTGAAGACTTTGCCATCGTGCTGCGCTTCTCGCAGTGGAAGCAGCAGGATTACGACGCGAAGCTGGCGCAGAACCCGGAAGAGCTGAACGTTCCTGATGCCGTTCGTGGAGGCCGGTGTGGATGTGTTCCATGCCTCCACGCGCCGTTTCTGGCTGCCGGAATTCGAAGGCTCCGACCTGAACCTGGCGGGCTGGACCAAGAAGATTACCGGCAAGCCGGTGATTTCCGTGGGCAGTGTGGGCCTGGACGGGGACTTCCTCAACAGCCCGGACGGCATGGGCGGCACCGCCAACCCAGCAGGGCTGGACGAACTGGAGCGCCGCATGGACAACGACGAGTTCGACATGATCGCCGTGGGCCGTGCCCTGCTGCAAGACCCGAACTGGCTGGTGAAAATGCGCGATGGGAAAGAAGAGGACATTGCGCCGTTTACCAAGGCGGCGCTGGGCTCGCTGAGTTAAAAGTTGAAAGTGTAAAGTTCAAACGCGATCTAGGGTTTGCCGGGTCGGATAGGAAAAAGGCCGCGTCCAGATCTGGGTGCGGCCTTTTATGTTTTGTACAGAGCCGCTGTAGGAGCGGCGCTTGAGCCGCGAACCGAGCGACAGCGAGGAACAGGATGGCTGCAGCATCATCGAGTTCAGAGATGTTTGATCGTCCTCTGGACGATTCCGCGTTAACACGCGGTTCGTGCCTCAAGAGGCGTATTCGCTACGCTCACCCTTCGGGCCGCACTTCGTGCGTTACTACGCTTCGCTTCGTTTCTGCAGCGGCGTTGTAGATCGGGGGTGGCGAAAACGAAGAGGCCGCGCCTGATGTCCGGGCGCGGCCTCTGTGGTTTCAGTTGAACGGTGGCGCAAGACCGCGTTTCAATTTTTAACTTTGCACTTTCAACCCTCGTCCCCGTGTTCCTCCAGCGACTGATTCACTGCCAGCGCCAGCAGGGTGCAGATCACGCCGGATAGCAGATACACCGTCACTGACATGAGTCCGAATTTGGCGGACAGGCCCAGGGCTACCAGTGGGGCGAAGGCAGCGCCGAACAGCCAGGCGAAGTCAGAGGTGAGGGCGGCGCCGGTGTAGCGAAAGCGCGGGGCGAAGTTGGCGGTCACCGTGCCGGACGCCTGGCCGTAGGAGACGCCGAGCAGGGCAAAGCCGAGCAGGATGAAGGTGTCTTGCATGACCGGGGTGCCGCCCATCAACAGCGGCGTAAGCAGGCTGAAGACCCCGATCATGGCGGCCAGGGCGCCCACGGTGGTGCGCTTGCCGATGCGGGCGGCGATCCAGCCGGAGCCGATGGTGGCCAGGATGCCCACGAAGCCTCCCAACACCTGTACGGTCAGCACTTCGGCGGTGGTCTGGCTGCCCTGAAAGGCGATCCAGGAGAGCGGGAAGATGGTCACCACATGGAACAGCGCATAGCTGGCCAAGGCGGCAAAGGAGCCAATGAAAATATTGTGGCCTTCCTCGCGCACCATCTCGGAAGTACGGATCGGTTCCAGCTCGCTTTCCTGCATGGCTTCGGTGTATTCCTCACCCAGCACCAGGCGCAGGCGCGCAAACAGGGCGACCACGTTGATGGCGAAGGCCACGAAGAACGGGTAACGCCAGCCCCAGCCCAGGAAGTCCGCGGCGCTCAGGCTGTTATAGAGATACAGGAACAGGGCGCTGGCGATCACAAAGCCCAGCGGCGCGCCCAGTTGGCCGATCATTGTGTACCAGCTGCGGCTTTCTTTGGGGGCGTTCAGGGCGAGCAGGGAGGGCAGGCCATCCCAGGAGCCGCCGAATGCGATGCCCTGTATTACCCGGAACAGGGCGAGCAGGGCATGGCGTAGCCGCCCAGCTTTTCATAGCCGGGCAGGAAGGCGATGCCCGCGGTGGCGGTGCCCAGCAGGAACAGCGCGGCGGTGAGCTTGATGCCGCGCCCCACTGGCGCTGAATCCACATAAACAGGGCCGTGCCGAAGGGACGCGCCACAAAGGCCAGGGCGAACAGCATGAAGGAGTAGAGCATGCCCTGCAGCTGGCCGGTAAAAGGGAAAAACAGCTGCGGAAAGATCAGTACGGAGGCGATGCCGTATACAAAGAAGTCGAAATACTCGGAGGTACGGCCGATGACCACGCCCACGGCGATTTCATTTGGGGCCACGGAAGCGTGGTTTTTCGCTCGGCATGGACGCCGGATAGGTCTGAGACATGTTAGGGCTCTTCACCAGAGTTGTTGTTTGTGCCTTGATGTTCATCAAGTATGGTTAGGACTTTAAGCCTATGGGACAAAATGTCCAATACCGGCTACCCATGCCCTTGGATAGAGTCCTGTTTACCTAAAAGCCAACCAGAAGATTCGCCAATGCAATTATTCAAATACTTGCGTGGAGCGTCGTTGACGTTGCTTGTCGCCGCCTTGCTATCGGGCTGTGACGCAGTCGTGATGTCCCCCTCTGGTGACGTGGCCGTGCAACAGCGGGATTTGCTCGTCTGGGCAACCGTCCTGATGTTGCTGGTCATTGTACCGGTGATCGTACTGACGTTTTGGTTTGCCTGGCATTACCGGGAGAGCAACACCGAGGCCAACTACAAGCCTGACTGGACCCATTCCACCGTGCTGGAGCTGGTGATCTGGTCTGTTCCGCTGATGATCATCATCGCGCTGGGCGCCATGACCTGGGTGAGCACCCACAAGTTGGATCCCTATCGCCCGCTGGATCGGATTGATGCTGAAACGCCAGTACCGGTGGGGCTGGAACCGCTCACCGTGGAAGTGGTGGCGCTGGACTGGAAGTGGCTGTTTATCTATCCGGAGCAGGGCATCGCCACCGTCAATGAATTGGCGGCGCCGGTGAATCACCCGATTCGTTTCAAGATCACCGCTTCTACCATGATGAACTTCTTCATTCCGGCCATGGCCGGGCAGATCTATGCCATGGCAGGCATGGAGACCAAGCTGCATGGGGTGATCAACGAGCCGGGCGTCTACCAGGGCTTTTCTGCCAACTACAGTGGTGCCGGCTACTCGCAGATGAAGTTTGATTTCCACGGGTTGAGCGAAGAGGACTTCGCCAGCTGGGTCGCCAAGGTGAAAGCCAGCGACGGGAACTCTGAGCCGCGATGAATACCTGCAACTGGAAGAGCCGAGCATTGCTGACCCGGTGAGCTATTACGGCCAGGTGGATCCGACGCTTTACTACGGCATTTTCAATCGCTGCGTGGACCCGGCCAGACCTGCATGGAAGACATGATGTACCACGGTGGCATGGACAAGCACGCCGGTCACCATGGCGATGCCGAGGCTGACCATGAAGGTCATGGTGATCATCAGCAGCATGGAGGCCACCATGAATAATTTTCCTGATCGCAAACGCAGTAGGTGCCGCCCATGTTTGAGAACCTGGACCTGACCAAGCTGATTTTTGGTCGCCTTACCTGGGACGCGATTCCCTTCCATGACCCGATTATCCTCGGCACCTTTGCCGTGGTGGCACTGGGTGGTATCGCGACGCTCGCCGCCCTGACCCGCTACAAGCTGTGGGGCTACCTGTGGAACGAGTGGTTCACCACCATTGACCACAAAAATCGGCATCATGTACATCATTCTTGGCTGGTGATGCTGCTGCGCGGCTTCGCCGACGCGATCATGATGCGCCTGCACCAGGCCATGGCCTTTGGCGATTCCACCGGCTATCTGCCGCCCCATCACTACGACCAGATCTTCACCGCCCACGGCGTGATCATGATTTTCTTCGTGGCCATGCCGTTGGTGACCGGGATCATGAACTACCTGATTCCCTTGCAAATCGGCACCCGTGATGTGGCCTTCCCGTTCCTGAACAACTTCAGTTTCTGGATGACCACCGGTGGCGCCGCCTTGTTGATGGTGTCCCTGTTCATGGGTGAATTTGCCAAGACCGGCTGGCTGGCCTATCCGCCTATCGGGGATATTGCAGAGTCCCGGGGTCGGGGTGGATTACTATATCTGGGCGTTACAGATTGCCGGGGTGGGGACGCTGTTGTCGGGCGTGAACCTGCTGGTGACCATCGTCAAGATGCGCGCTCCGGGCATGAGCTTGATGAAGATGCCGGTGTTCACCTGGACCTCCCTGTGCACCAACATCCTGATCGTGGCGGCGTTCCCGGTGCTGACGGCGGTGCTGGGCATGCTGACCATGGACCGTTACCTGGATACGGCGTTCTTCACCAACGATCTGGGCGGCAACGCCATGATGTACGTGAACCTGATCTGGATCTGGGGTCACCCCGAGGTGTACATCCTGATCTTGCCGGTGTTCGGTATTTTCTCCGAGATCGTGGCCACCTACAGCCGCAAGCCGCTGTTCGGTTACACCTCCATGGTCTACGCCACTGTGGTGATTACCGTGCTGTCGTACCTGGTGTGGCTGCATCACTTCTTCACCATGGGCTCGGGGGCCAGTGTGAACTCGTTCTTCGGGATCACCACCATGATTATCTCGATCCCGACAGGGGCGAAGATCTTCAACTGGCTGTTCACCATGTTGGGCCGCATCCAGTTCGATGTGCCCATGCTGTGGACAATGGGCTTCATGGTCACCTTTGTGATCGGTGGCATGACCGGGGTGTTGCTGGCGGTGCCGCCGGTGGACTTCGTGCTGCATAACAGCCTGTTCCTGATTGCGCACTTCCATAACGTGATTATCGGTGGTGTGCTGTTCGGCCTGTTTGCGGTATCACTTACTGGTTCCCGAAAGCCACCGGTTACAAGCTGGATGAATTTTGGGGCAAGATGTCCTTCTGGTTCTGGCTGATCGGTTTCTACTTCGCCTTCATGCCGCTGTACGTACTCGGCCTGATGGGTGTAACCCGTCGCGTCAGCCACTTCGAGGATCAGTCCTTGCAAATCTGGTTCCAGATTGCCGCCTTCGGTGCGGTGCTGATCGCCGTGGGTATTGCTGCCTTTATTATCCAGCTGGTGGTGAGCTTCATGCGCCGCGAGGCGCTCAGTGATGAAACGGGTGATCCGTGGGATGGCCGTACCCTGGAGTGGTCCACGTCTTCACCCCCGCCCCCGTATAACTTTGCGTTTACTCCGCGAGTGCATGATCTGGATGCCTGGTGGCAGATGAAGCAGCACGGTTTCCAGCGCCCTGAATCCGGCTTTATTCCGATTCACATGCCCAAGGGCACCTGGGCGGGTATCGTGCTTTCCGGCATCAGTGTGGTTATCGGCTTTGCTATGATCTGGCACATGTGGCTGGTTGCTGGCGTGTCTTTCGTGACGCTGATTGGAACCGCGATTTACCACACCTTCAATTACGACCGTGACTACTACATTCCGGCGGAAGAAGTAGAACGGATTGAAGCAGAACGTACACGGGTGCTTGCCAATGTCTGAAAATACCATGACTGCTGATGTGAACAGCACGCAGGACGGCCAGCTGGAGTTTCTGGTGAAGGGGGATCATCACCCCCAGAACGGGACCCTGCTGGGTTTCTGGATCTACCTGATGAGCGACTGCCTGATCTTCGCTGCCCTGTTTGCCACCTACGGGGTGCTTGGGCGCAACTATGCGGGCGGGCCCACCGGCATGGAGCTGTTCGATCTGAGCCTGATCGCCATCAACACGTCGTTGTTGCTGGTGTCGTCCATCACCTATGGCTTCGCCATGCTGCATATGCAGGCCAACAAGGTGAAGGGCACCATGTTCTGGCTGGCCGTTACCGGCCTGCTGGGGCTGGGCTTTTTGAGCCTGGAATTGTATGAGTTCCATCACCTGATTAGCGTGGGCGCCGGGCCGCAAACCAGTGGCTTCTGGACTGCCTTCTTCGCGCTGGTGGGTACCCACGGTTTGCACGTGTTCTTCGGCATCGTGTGGCTGGTGACCTTGCTGTTCCAGCTGAAAAAACACGGTCTGATTCCGGAAAACAAGCGCCGGGTGTTCTGCCTGTCCATGTTCTGGCACTTCCTGGACGTGGTCTGGGTTGGCGTGTTCACTTACGTTTACCTGATGGGAGTGCTGCCATGAGCGAGCATACACACGATCATGATCATCACGATGCGGACATTCCCCACGTTTCCCTGAAGGAATATGCCACCGGGTTTGTGTTGGCGGTGATCCTTACCGTGATTCCGTTCTGGCTGGTGATGGCTGATGTGCTGGCAAGCTCCACCACCACCGTGCTGGTGATTCTGGGCTTTGCGCTGGTGCAGATTGTGGTGCACATAGTGTTCTTCCTGCACATGAACTTCCATTCGGAAGGGGGCTGGAACATGCTGGCGCTGATCTTCACGCTGATTCTGGTCTTCATTACCTTGGCCGGTTCACTGTGGGTAATGCATAACCTGAACGTGAACATGATGCCGGGGATGGATTAGGAGACGCATCACGCAACATGCTTCAAGCAACATGCGTAAGACGGAGATCGGCGTTGCCGGTCTCCTCCCTTCCTTTCCCACGTTTGAAGAGGCATGACCATGGCTCGTCGGCGTATTTTCACTTTCCTGTTTCTGCTGTTGACTGCAGTCGCCTTCGCCGGCTTTGTGGCGTTGGGTGTCTGGCAGGTGAAACGGCTGGCCTGGAAGGAAGCCTGATTGCCCGGGTGGATGCCCGGGTGCATGCCGAAGCGGTGATCGCTCCGTCGCAACCTGACTGGCCCTCTGTAAGTGAAGACAGTCATGAGTACCTCCATGTCAGTGTGAGCGGCCAGTATCGGCCCGGGGCCGTTGCGCTGGTTTCAGCGGCGACGCAAGCGGGGCAGGGTTATTGGGTGATGGCGCCGTTGCAACGGGCCGACGGCAGCTGGGTCTATGTGAACCAGGGGTTTGTGCCCCAGAAAAAGCGGCCCAGTCGGGCGGCTATACGCCGGCTGAGCCGGTCACCGTCACCGGGTTGCTACGTCTCAGCCATCCCGGCGGAGGTGTGCGGGACAATGTGCCGGCCGAGAATCGCTGGTACTCACGGGATGTGCAGGCCATGGCAGAGCAGCAGGGGCTGTCGCCGGTGGCGCCGTATTTCGTGGATGCGCAAGCCGCCGGCAGCGAACTGCCGGTGGGCGGGCTTACCGTCATTCAGTTCCGCAATAATCATCGCGTCTACGCCATCACCTGGTTTGCCCTGGCCTTCGGCATGCTGCTGGCTGCTTGGCTGGTGCTGCGGGATTCACGCCGAACGCTAAACTGGGGTTATGGAAACCATGTCGTCGTCCTCACCCTCCAAGGCTTCCCAGTCGGGTTCGCTGTTTTCTGCGCTGCGCCGCAGTAGCGATGACCTGACCGGTCGCAAGAACCTGCAGTTGCTGATTCAGCTTCGCTGGATTGCCATGTTCGGCCAGTTCGCCACCATTCTGGTGGTTAACTACGGCTTCGGTATCAAACTGCCCGTGTCACAAATGCTGGTGGTGCTGTTTGGTCTGTTGTTGCTCAATGCGGTCAGTGTGTTGCGCCTGCGGCTGGCGAAGCCCGTTGGGAATACCGAGCTGTTTCTGTCCCTGCTGATCGATGTGGCAACGCTGACCATGCTGCTTGCGCTCAGTGGCGGTGCGACCAATCCGTTCGTGTTCCTGTATCTGTTGCAGGTGATTCTGGGGGCGGTGCTGCTGGAGGTCTGGTCTACCTGGGTCATTCTGATTACCACCACCCTGTGTTTTGGCTGGCTGGCCTGGTACGGCCATCCGCTACCCATGCCGCTGGATCACTCCGAGGGGCTGTTCAGCCTCTACATCGAAGGGATGATGATTTGCTTTGTGCTCAACGGCGGCTTGCTGGTGATCTTCATTAACCGCATTACCCGCAACCGTCGTCAACGTGATGAGCACCTGGCGGAACTGCGCCAGCGGGCGGCGGAAGAGGAGCACATTGTGCGCATGGGTCTGTTGGCCTCCGGCGCGGCCCATGAACTGGGTACACCGCTGGCAACCCTGTCGGTAATTCTGGGGGACTGGAAACACATGGAGCCGTTCAAGACCGACGGGGACATGGCCCAGGAAATTGCCGAAATGCAGACCCAGGTATTGCGCTGCAAGTCTATTGTCAGCGGCATTCTGTTATCGGCCGGGGAGGCCCGTGGAGAATCGTCGGAGGAAACCACGGTACGCGAATTCCTCGATGATCTGGTCGACGAGTGGCGTGAAACCCGTCCGGTGAAGGACTTTGCCTATCGCAATGATTTTGGTGAGGACCTGAGCATCGTGTCGGATTCTGCGCTCAGGCAGAGCATCCACAATGTGCTGGATAACGCCCTGGAAGCTTCTCCCCATTGGGTGCGGCTGGCGGTGCACCGCGAAGAAGAAACCCTGTTGGTGTCGGTGACAGATCGTGGGCCGGGTTTCCCGCAGGCGATGCTCGATAATCTGGGGCGCCCTACCAGTCCAGCAAGGGACGGCCGGGCAGTGGTCTTGGGCTGTTTCTGGTGATGAATGTACTGCGTACCCTGGGCGGCAATCTGAAAGCGAGTAATTTGGCCCAGGGTGGCGCCTTGGTGGCCTTGTCCCTGCCTCTGTCAGTGGTCACCTCGAGCAGGAAACAGGAGGAACCAACGGTGTCTGAAATGCTGGATGTTGAAAGACAGCTATTGATTGTGGAAGACGATGACGCCTTTGCCCGCACCCTGACCCGTTCGTTCGAGCGCCGGGGTTATCAGGTGGTTCATGCGGACAGCCTGGAATCCATGCAGGCGCTGCTAAAAACCACCAGCCGGGTTATGCCGTGGTGGACTTGAAGCTTAAGGGCGAATCGTCCGGGCTGGCCTGTGTGCAGGCGCTCCATGAACACGATGAAGACATGCTGATTGTGGTGCTGACGGGCTATGCCAGTATCGCCACGGCGGTGGAGGCGGTGAAGCTGGGGGCCTGCCATTATCTGGCCAAGCCATCCAACACCGATGATATCGAAGATGCGTTCAACCGGGCGGAAGGCAATACCGATGTGTCTCTCACCGCCCGGGCCACGGACCTGAAAACCCTGGAATGGGAACGCATCCACGAAACCCTGGCTGAAACCGGATTTAATATTTCCGAAACGGCTCGCCGCCTGGGCATGCACCGCCGCACCCTGGCCCGCAAGCTGGAAAAACAGCGAGTGAAGTAGGGCAGTGACGAGTTTCGAGAAACGAAAACCCTCTGTTTGACCTCGGGTTTGGCTTTTCGAAACTCGCTGCTCGCAACTTGTCACTTCTCGTGTCGAAAAACGGTTGCCTCATTCGATTAGCCAGGAAGCTAATGTCACTCAAGGAGAGAGATCATGTCCAAGATCCGTCTGAACCCCTATCTGAATTTTCCAGGCACTTGCCGCGAGGCGTTCGCATTTTATGCCGACTGCCTGAACGCGGATATCGTTTTTCAGCTGACCATGGGGAGTCGCCCATGGCGGACGAGGTGCCGCCGGAATCCCATCACCATATCTGCCATGTTTGCCTGCAAAGTGATGGCATTGTGTTGATGGGGTCGGATTGTCCGCCGGAGTATTTTGAAAAAGCCCAAGGGACCACACTGAGTGTGCAGGCCGATAGTGTGGAGCAGGCGCAAACCCTGTTTGCGGCATTGGCGGAAGGGGGCGAGATAAAGATGCCTATGGAAGAAACGCCCTGGGCGGAACGTTTTGGGATGTGTAACGACCGCTTCGGCATTCCCTGGATGGTGAATTTTGATGGCAGCAAGGCCAGCTACGACACCTGAGGCAGGGCCTTGCGGTCAGTGCAATTCTTCCGGTGGCGGCGTGTAGCGGTGGGGCGGTAATTCTACCCGCTGGGTGACGCCGCCCTGCACCACGGTGCGCCCTTCGTAACGCTCCCCGCCGGTGACGGTGAATTCGAATCGGTAAATGCGGGTGATGCGGCGTTTGCCGTTGTTGTCTTTGCTCAGGGTCAGCTTTTCCAGGCCGACGCTCTCATCCAGAAACTCCAGCTGTTCGCGTTCGCAGAAACGGCGGGTGGCCGTGAGTGCTCGCTCGCGAATGCCGTGGGAGCGCCAGAACAGGGCGCCGATGACGATCAGCGCCGTGACCAGCAAAATATCGGACAGATCCAGATTCACCGGCTGGCTCCCGGCAAGCCACCGAACAGGGCGAGCCACTGTGCCTCTGTTAGCCCGTTGAGAGTGTCCATATTGCGTTCGGGGATCTGCTCCGGATTCGGGTAGCTGGCCAGGCCTTTGTCCAGGCTGGCTTCACGCAGAATATGCAGGATCGGGTAAGGCGCCCGATTGGTGTAGTTTTCCGGGGCATGCGCAGCGGTATCGGCGAACTGGTACGCGGGGTGGAAGCTGGCGATCTGGTAGGTGCCTTCCCAGCCCTGTTGTTCCAACAGGCCGTCGGCCAGGTCCAGAACATCGTTGTAATCAAGAAAGTCTTCCAGCTGATCGGTAATGATCAACAGGGTGGTGTCGGTCTCGTCGGCAGGGGTGCGATCCATACGGTCCAGTTCTTCGTGCAGGTCGCCCAGCAGGGGTTTCCACATTGCGGCTGTCGCTGACAGTGAAGCGTACCTGCCCGGCGTTGAAGGGTTTGCGCGCAAACGGGCACAGGTTCAGGCCGATGACCACGTCCTCGAGCCATTGGCGGGTTTGCTTGATCGGGTCAGTCGTTTCCATCGTTTCCATGTCGTTCATTCGAGCCAAGCTTCCTGGATAAGGTTGTGTAGGGCGGAATCGGCGTGAGCCGATATCTCCCCTACAGGATTTCGGTCACATGGGTGTCAATGTTATCGCCTACGCGAACCACGCCGCTGGACAGAATTTCACAGCGTAGCCCGCCACGGCCCAGCAGGGCCTTGATGACTTGCGGCGGGGTCAGGTCGCCGGCCAGCAGGTGACCCACCACGGAGCAGGGCTCGCACAACTCGATGCCGCGCAGGCGAATGTTGCCGAGCAGAAATTCCCGGCCTTCCAGTGCGTTGAGATCGACGCCTTCGGTCAGCACGTTACGGCGCAGGGTGTGTGTGTGGCTCGACCTGCTGCTTATGCTCGCGGTTATAAGTGGCGATGGCCTCGGATTCAATCAGGGTGATCTGCTCTGCCGGTTTGGCATTGCGGCGGTAATGGCGGTCCCCAACAATGCCGCAACCCGCGCGTAGCTGCACCGCAGGCTGGCTTTCCACCGGGCCGCGAGAGTCGCTGGCGGTGTAAAGAGCGAGGATTTTCATGGAGCTCCTGAGTTGACGCCTGACGTCGCACGCTACAGTGCGTGCAGATCGAAGACGCCAGTCTAGCAGTTTCCCCCGGGTTTTCAGCGTCTGGCGGCGAGCATCTGGCGTCTGGCGTTCTCATTCGCTAGAATCCACGGCAACGCTAATGATTGAGAAAGGACGTCCCTTGGACTGTGCCCTGATCGACAATCTGCTTTTCCTCCCCACACCCGCCAGCTGGCGATGGTGATGCTTCCCCTGTGTCTGCACTGACACGTCTTTTGTTCGATTTTCCTCTACAATTATTGCTCTTGATCGCGGTCCGTCCGAGAGTCGGACCGTAGCGAAATGCTAAGGACAATCATGTCACCACAAGAATTGGATCAATTTGCCCGGCAGGGCTATACCCGGGTGCCCGTGGTTCGCGAGGTGCTGGCGGATCTGGATACCCCGCTGTCGGCCTACCGCAAACTGGCGTCTGGCCCTTATACCTATCTGTTTGAGTCGGTGCAGGGCGGTGAGCGCTGGGGCCGATATTCGATTATCGGACTGCCGGCCACCGAGGTGGTGCGGATCACTGGGCAGCAGGTGCAGGTGGATGGCCCCAGCGGTCGCCAACAGCAGGACGTGGCCGACCCCATTGCCTGGGTTGAGACGTACCGCCAGGCCTACCTACCGCAGCCCGGATCTGCCCAACTTGCCCCGTTTCAACGGCGGCCTGGTGGGATATTTCGGTTACGACAGTGTGCGCTATTTCGAGCCGCGTCTGGGGCCGGCGCCCGGTGAGGACGTGCTGGGGGTGCCCGATATCCTGCTGATGCGGTCCGAGGAAGTGGTGGTCTTCGATAATCTGCGCGGTGCGCTGTTCCTGGTGGTGCATGTGGACCCGGTGGAGGAGGGCGTGTTGATGCGCGCGGAGCAGCGGTTGGATGAGCTGGAGACCCAGCTGCGCTCTCCGCTGCCAGAACCGGAGCACACGGTTTACGGTGAGCCGGTGGACGAGAACGATTTCCACAATGAATTCCCGGAAGAGTCATTCAAGGCAGGGGTCGAGAAGGTCCGTGAATACATACTCGCCGGTGACGTGATGCAGGTGGTTCCCCTCCCAGCGTATGAGCTGCCCGTTCCAGGCACCGGCGCTGGATCTGTACCGCGCCCTGCGCTACTTGAACCCGTCTCCGTATATGTTCTACCTGGATCTGGATGATTTTCATATTGCCGGGTCGTCGCCGGAAATTCTGGCACGTGCCGAGCAGGGACGAACCACCGTGCGGCCATTGGCTGGCACCCGCAAACGCGGAGCCAATGAGGCGGAAGATCAGGCTCTGGAACAAGATCTGTTGGCGGACCCCAAGGAAATTGCCGAGCACTTGATGTTGATCGATTTGGGGCGAAACGATATTGGCCGTGTTTCCAAGGCGGGCAAGGTGGAAGTTACCGACCAGATGGTGGTGGAGCGCTATTCTCATGTGATGCATATCGTATCCAACGTGGATGGCGAGTTACGTGATGATATGGGGCCGCTGGATGTTCTGCGCGCGACGTTCCCGGCCGGTACCCTGAGTGGTGCGCCAAAGATTCGTGCCATGGAAATCATTGACGAACTTGAGCCCACCAAGCGCGGCGTTTACGGGGGGGCGGTAGGCTATATTGGCTTCAACGGCGACATGGATACGGCTATCGCCATTCGTACCGCCGTGATCAAGGATCAGCGCCTGTACGTGCAGGCCGGTGCCGGCATCGTTGCCGATTCCGTGCCGCAATCCGAATGGGACGAGACCATGAACAAGGCCCGGGCGGTATTCCGGGCGGTAAACATGGCATTGGGTGGTCTCAACCTAGCAGACGGAGGGCAGCGATAATGCGCGTGCTGATGATCGACAATTACGACAGCTTCACCTACAACCTGGTGCAGTATCTGCAGGAGCTGGGTGCCGAGGTGCTGGTGCATCGCAACGACCAGATCAGCCTGGAAGAAATTGAAGGCCTGAACCCGGACCGCCTGATGATTTCCCCCCGGCCCGTGTACGCCCAACGAGGCGGGTATTTCGATTGCTGCCATTAAGCACTTTGCCGGCAAACTGCCGATTCTGGGCGTGTGTCTGGGCCACCAAAGCATTGGTCAGGCCTTTGGCGGAAAGGTGGTTCGCGCCCGCCAGGTGATGCATGGCAAAACGTCGCCGATTTATCACAGTGGCCAAGGGGTGTTTCGTGATTTGCCGTCGCCCTATACGGCGACTCGCTATCACTCGCTGGTGGTGGAAAAAAGACAGCCTGCCGGACTGCCTGGAAATGACCGCCTGGACATTGAAGGATGATGGCAGCGTGGATGAAGTCATGGGGATGCGCCATAAGACGCTGCCCATTGAAGGGGTGCAGTACCACCCGGAATCCATATTGAGTGAGCACGGTCATGCCCTGCTTGAGAATTTTGAAGCACGACGAGCAGGGGGACGCGGCATGAATATTCAGCAAGCGCTGGCCAAGGTGGTTGACCACATTGATCTGAGCATCGAGGAAATGCGTGATGTGATGAGCCAGGTGATGACCGGTGGTGCCACCGATGCACAGATCGGTGCTCTGATGATGGGCTTGCGGATGAAAAGCGAGTCCCTGGATGAGAAATCACCGGTGCAGCTATGGTGATGCGGGAGCTAGTTACCGGGGTCACTCTGGAAAACCGCCAGTACCTGGTGGATATCGTCGGCACCGGTGGTGATGGCGCCAATTTGTTCAATGTGTCCACGGCCAGCAGTTTTGTGGCCGCTGCCGCCGGGGCTCATGTGGCCAAGCACGGCGGTCGCTCTGTTAGCTCTCAGAGTGGCTCGGCGGACCTGCTGGAAGCTGCCGGGATTGCGCTGGATCTCAACCCGGCGCAGATCGGCCAGTGTGTAGACAGTGTGGGCGTGGGCTTCATGTTTGCGCCGAATCACCACAAGGCCATGAAATATGCCGTGGGGCCGCGCAAGGAACTGGGTATGCGTACCCTGTTTAATATTCTCGGCCCAATGACCAACCCGGCTGGCGTGCAGCGCCTGGTGATGGGCGTGTTTTCGGAAAGCTCTGTCGTCCCCTGGCGGAAGTGATGGGCCGATGGGCGGCGAACACATCATGGTGGTGCACAGCAAGGATGGGCTGGATGAGATCAGCCTGGCCGCGCGCACCCATGTGGCGGAGTTCAAGGACGGTGAGGTGCAGGAGTACGACCTGACACCGGAAGACCTGGGGCTGGAATCCGATTCCCTGGTGGGCCTGGATGTGACCGACCCGGCGCGTCCCTGGCGCTGATCAAGGACGCCTTCAGCAAGCGCACTACGGAAGCGGCCAACAAGGCAGCGGACATGATTGCCTTGAACGCAGGTGCTGCCATTTATGTGAGCGGTATTACCCGGACTCACAAAGAAGGGGTACGCATGGCGGAAGACCTGATCCACAATGGAGAAGCCGCAGAGCGCATGCGTGAACTGGCTCAGTTCAGCACGGCCCTCAAGGTTGGCGACGAATCAGCATAAGGAGCGAGGTTATGAGCACAGGCACTATTCTCGACAAGATTATCGCCCGCAAGCAGGAAGAGATTGCCGTCGGCAAGAACAATTATACCCTGGGTGATTTGCAATCCATGGCGGAGAACCAGCGCAAGGCGCGGGGTTTATCGCCAGCCTGTTCGACCGGGTGAGAGACCACCAGCCGGCGGTGATCGCCGAAATCAAAAAAGCTCACCCAGCAAGGGTGTGATCCGTGATGATTTCGATCCGGTGTCGATTGCCCGCAGCTACGAAGCCAACGGCGCGGCCTGCCTGTCGGTGCTCACCGACAAGGATTTTTTTCAGGGCGATGAACATTACCTGCGTGCTGCTCGCAACGCGGTGAACCTGCCGGTGCTGCGCAAGGATTTCATGATCGACCCGTGGCAGATTTTCGAGTCCCGTGCCATGGGCGCGGATGCGGTGCTGCTGATCGCGGCGGCGCTGTCCGATGCGCAAATGGACGAGTTATATCATGCTGCCCAGCGGGCTGGCTGCGATGTGCTGGTGGAAGTTCATACCGAGGAAGAGCTGCACCGGGCGGTGGCCTTGAACGCCGAGCTGATCGGGATCAATAACCGCAATCTGCACACCTTCGAAACCAGCCTGGATACCACTCTGACACTGGCACAGCAAGTGCCGGGGGATCGCATGGTTGTTACCGAAAGTGGTATCCATAGCAGCGCTGACGTGCAGTTGATGCGTAAGAGCGGCATCCACAGTTTCCTGGTTGGCGAGGCTTTCATGCGTGCGGAGGACCCGGGCGCTGAACTCAAGAAACTGTTCTTCTGAGCGCAAAGGTTGCGTGGTTTTGTAGGTAGGCTTAGCTGCGAAGCGGCGCCAGCCGACAGCCGCCGTGGATGTGAAACCGCGTTGTTATCTTCAAACGAGCCGCACCCAATCGCTTGGGGGCGCCCCTTGCTTTATGAACCTTTGATGTCGTTCGCGACGCTATCAACTGTCCACTATCAATGTTCCATTGTTACCGGGTGCCGTAGACCACCATGGTCTTGCCCTTCACGGATACCAGCCCCTGTTCTTCCAGGTTCTTGAGTACCCGGCCGACCATTTCTCGGGAACAGCCGACGATGCGGCCGATTTCCTGGCGGGTGACCTTGATCTGCATGCCATCCGGGTGCGTCATGGCATCGGGCTGTTTGCACAGGTCCAGCAGGGTGCCTGCAACACGGCCAGTCACATCCAGGAATGCCAGATCCCCACCTTTGCGGGTGGTGGCGCGAAGGCGACCTGCGATCTGGGCGGATACCGTGAACAGGATGTCGGCGTCTTCGCGGGCCAGCTGCCTGAATTTGGCATAGCTGACCTCGGCGACTTCACACTCAGTCTTGGCTTTTACCCAGCGGAGCGGAGGGGTCGTTTTCAAACAGACCCATTTCACCGAAGAAATCCCCTTCATTGAGATACGCCATGATCATCTCGCGACCATCGTCGTCTTCGATCATGACCGTCACAGAGCCTTTCAGGATGTAATACAGCGCATCCGATTCATCGCCGGCATAGATGATCGTGCTTTTCGCCGGGTATTTGCGGCGGTGGCAATGGGCCAGGAAGTGGTCCAGATTTGGTATAATTTTGTTGCCGTCAGTCATGGGCGCTCAGTCTTGAAGCCAGAAAAATGTCTTAGCCAATAAGCGTATGGATATTGCCTGTTTTTATGAGTTATGCCAAGGGAACTGGCTCTCACTCTCGATTTTCACAGGGTGGGCGGTAGCTAAACCCGGATTAAGTAACGGGTTTTCAGCCAAATACGCCGATTTTCCGGGTTGCTGATAAATCGGCAAAATATTCCTATCGGCCCGCTCTGAAAGGGGTGGCGCGGGCCCCGTGCTATGGTACTCTGCGCCCCCTTCCGGGGTGGGCGCAATCAGGCGTTCGGCCTGCGTTTGAGATGGGGTGACAGACCAGGAGATCACCATGAAAGCAGTGGTTAAATGGCAGGGCGAAGCCTGCTATGAAGCGGAAACAGAAAGCGGCCATAAGGTGCTGATGGATGGCCCGCCGGATCACGGTGGTCAGAACCGTGGGCCGCGCCCCATGGAAACCCTGTTGCTGGGCGTGGGCGGTTGTTCCTCCTTTGATGTGATCCATATTCTCAAGAAGTCCCGCCAGGACGTGACCGACTGCCGCTGTGAGCTGACCGCAGAGCGTGCTGATGAAGTGCCGGCGGTGTTCAGCAAGATTCACCTGCACTTTATTGTCAGCGGCAACAGCCTGAAGGAAGCCCATGTGAAACGGGCGGTTGAGCTGTCTGCAGAAAATATTGCTCTGCCAGCATTATGCTGACACGCGGTGGTGTCGAGATCACCCATAGTTATACCATTGAAGGCTGAGGTGCCCGACGGGCGTCTCGGTAACGCAATACGCCGGCCAGGCCGGTGATTCGCGGCGTCCTTAGGGATGTTGCAAACAAGGTAGCCGCACGGAGTGCGGTGGTGTGTTTGTCTTAACGTGGCGGTGAAACGCCCATGGGGTACGGCTGTGGTGAAAGATCCCAATCCCAAGATTACGGTTCACGGTTTCAACAACCTGACCAAATCCTTGAGCTTCAATATTTTCGATATCGCTTATGCGAAGACCGAACAGCATCGTCAGGAATACATCGAATATATTGACGAGCTGTATAACGCGGAGCGTCTCACCGAGATTCTCACCAACGTGACCAAGATCATTGGCGCCAACATTCTGAATGTGGCCCGCCAGGATTACGATCCGCAGGGTGCCAGCGTGACCATGCTGATCGCCGAGCACGAAACGCCGCCGGATGGGTCCGACTGGGACGAAGAGGCGCCGGGCCCGTTGCCGGAGACGGTGGTGGCTCACCTGGACAAGAGCCACGTGACGGTGCATACCTACCCGGAGTCCCACCCGGATAACGGTATCTCCACGTTCCGCGTGGATGTGGATGTGTCCACCTGTGGCGTGATTTCGCCGCTGCGCGTTGAACTACCTGATCCACAGTTTCGATTCCGATATCGTTACTGTGGACTATCGGGTGCGTGGCATGACCCGGGACCTGGATGGCACCAAGCACTTTATTGATCACGACATCAATTCGATCCAGAACTTCCTGACCGAAGACACCCAGAACGCCTATCAGATGATCGACGTGAATGTGTATCAGGAAAACATCTTCCACACCAAGATGTTGCTGAAGGACTTCGATATCGATAACTATCTGTTTGGTGCCGGCAGCGACGAGTTCGAGCAGGAAGAGCTGGACCAGATTGAAGAGCGATTGCGCACCGAGATGCTGGAGATTTTCTACAGCCGCAACTTGGGATAAGCCGCAATAGCTTCACGCAATGCAGAATAAAAAGGCCGCGCCCAAGGGTGCGGCTTTTTGTTGGGGTAAACGCCGCCTACAGCGTGGTTAGAGCGTTGATTAGATCCTGTAGGTGGTGAATGTCATCACCTTGCTCATCAGCGTCATGGCGTGGCGTACCGGCGGGGGCAGGTCGGCGCCGCCGGCGTCTTTGGCGGTGACGGCGTGTTTGAGTTCGTCGGTTTTCATCTGCTCAAGAATGGCGCGGGTGCGCAGGTCGCTTTCCGGCACCTGGTACAGGTGGGCTTCCAGGTGTTTGACCACCTGATTTTCCGTTTCCGTGACAAAGCCCAGGCTCCAGCGGTCGCCGATCAGGCCGGCGGTGGCGCCTACCGCATAGCTCATGGCGTAGAACAGCGGATTAAGCTTGCTGGGCACGCCGCCCAGTTCCTGAATGCGCTCCTCGCACCAGGCCAGATGGTCTTCCTCCTCCCGGGCGGATTCCTCCATGGCGTGGCGAATATGCGGCAGGCTGGCGGTGCTGGCCTGGCCCTGATACAGCGCCTGGGCGCACACTTCACCGGTATGGTTAATGCGCATTAACCCCAGCACATGGCGGCGCTTGTCGCTGGGCAGATTGCCGGCTTCCGGGGCTGTCCGGCGCCGGGACGCATGGGCAGGTCCGCTCCGCCTGGATGGTGCCCGGGGTCAGGGTGCGCAGGGCGTTATCAGCCCGGGCGAGTAGTTTGTCCAGAGGCGACAGTCGGCGTTCGAGTCATGGCAATGATCGCTGGCGGGCAAGCATGCAACAGGCTTGCACGCGTGAAAAGTAAGGGGCTCCTAGTGTAGCCTAAGAACGCTTTAATTGAATCACCCTCGATTCGAATTGTGCCAAAACTCAACTACTAACAAAAAACTGATGCGCCAGCGTGAAGCCTGCTGCGTGAGGCGTGCCAGCGTAAAACCATGAGTGACCTGAACGACCTGAAAATGCTGCTCGAATCCCGCTATCCCATCGTGGTGATTGAAACCTGGGAGGAGCTGCGGGCGCTGGATCTGATTCGCCGTCTGGGGATGCGGGAAGGGCGGCCGGTATTCGGCTGGAATGCGGTGGATGGCCTGCGCAGGCTGGAGCTGGAAGAGCGCCAGCCAGAAGCACACCATTGAGCCGGATGCCATGCTGGGGCAGATTCGCGGCACCAATGAGCCGGGGATCTATGCGTTGTGCGATCTGCATCCTTATCTGGATGGAGAGCCGAAGCATGTGCGCTTGCTCAAGGAAATCGCCCTGCACCATGAGCGCTTGCATCACACCCTGGTGTTGATCAGCCACCAGTTTTCCATTCCCGGAAATCCGTCGTTATTGCACCCGGTTCCTGTCCATGCCCGATGAAAAACAGCTGGAGCATATCGTTCAGGATGAGGCCCGTCGGTTCAAACAGAGAAAGGCGAACGGGTGCGCGCGGACCGGGAACTCGCTGGATCGACTGGTGCGCAACCTGCGTGGCCTGAGCGTGGAAGATGCCCGCAAGCTGGCCCGTGGGGCGATTATCCACGACGGTGCCATTACCGAGGCGGACCTGCCGGAGATCAACAAGGCCAAGTTTGCGTTGATGGAAATGGACGGCGTGCTCAGCTATGAATACGACACGGACAGCTTCGCCGACGTGGGCGGCTTGCAGGGTCTGAAAGACTGGTTGGGCAAACGAGAGCAAGCGTTTCACGGGCAAACCGATATCGACAGTCCACGGGGCATCATGCTGGTGGGCGTGCAGGGCGGCGGCAAAAGCCTGGCTGCCAAAGCCGTAGCCGGATTGTGGGGTTGCCTGCTGCGCATGGACATGGGGGCGATTTACAACAAATTCTTCGGCGAATCCGAGCGCAACGTGCGCGAGGCCCTGGAGTTGGCGGAAACCATGTCGCCTTGTGTGCTGTGGATCGATGAGATCGAGAAGGGCATTGCCGTGGGCGACAACGATGGCGGCACTTCCGGCGGGTGCTTGGCCCCTTGCTGACCTGGATGGCGGAAAACCGCAGCCAGGTGTTCATGGTGGCCACCGCCAACGATATTGAGCGGCTGCCCCCGGAACTGATCCGCAAGGGGCGTCTGGACGAAATCTTCTTTGTGGATTTGCCGTCCAGTGAGGTGCGGAAGTGATTTCCGGATCCATCTGGAAAAACGCGGCCAAACCGTATCAGCGTTTGACCTGGCTCGCCTGGCGGAGCACAGCGATGGCTTTACCGGCGCTGAGATAGAGCAGGGAGTGGTGGCCGGGTTGTATAGCGCCGGGGCCGGGGATCAGCCACTGGATCAGGCCTTGCTGGAGGCCGAGCTGGCGGCGACCGTGCCGCTGTCGGTGACCATGGCGGAATCGCTGGCGCGGTTGCGGCAATGGTGCCAGGGGCGGGCGGTCAGTGCCGGTGCTTGATCCCCGGTTGGCGGGGTCGGACCAGAGCCTGTCTGCTGCTTATGTGGCGGCGGTTTTGCCTGCGCTGCTGGCCCATTATGGCCTGGACGAGGAGGCTATCCTTACGCGGGCGGGGCTGGATGAGCACCAGCTTAAACAGGCGGATCAGTTGCTGCCGCTGGTGGATGTATTGCGCCTGTTTCTGGTGATTCTTGATGCCTGCGGGGATGCGGGCCTGGGGTTCGAGACGGGCAAAAGGGTGAAGCCTCGCTCCTATCAGGTGCTCGGGTATGCGGTGTTAGCCAGCCGGGATCTGGGGCAGGCCATTGATCGGTTGGTACGCTTCGAAAGCCTGTCTGGCAAGTTGGGGCAGACCCGCCTGAGCCACGAAAATGAACAGGTGATCCTGCGTTGGCAATGCCCGCTGACCGGCGAGCCGGCCCGGTTTCTGGTGGAGGCGGCGATTACCGGATGGGTGGCGTTCATGCGCCCGCTATTGCCGGCCGGCCTGGCGCCTCTGGCTGTTTGTTTTCGGCACCCTGCGCCAGTCGAGCCTGAGCGTTACGCGGATTATTTTCAGGCACCGGTACAGTTCTCGGCTGCATTCGATGGTGTGGTGCTGGATGCGAGATTATTGCAGCAGCCATTGAATACGGCAGACCCGGGGCTGGCGGTGATGATGGAGCGCGAGGCGCGGGAATTGCTGGCGGATTTTCAAGGCAGCACCAACCTGGTCAGTGTTGTCAGATCCGAAATCTACCGTCTGTTGACTGAAGGGGAGCCGGGCCTGGAGGCTGTGGCCGCGGAGCTGGGCATGCCATCGCGCACCCTTAGCAGTCGTCTGCTCAGTCGTGGGGTGCGGTTTCAGGATATTGTTGACGGGCTGCGCCAGCGACTGGCTGAGCTGTACCTGCAGGACCCGGCCTTGTCGTTGACGGATATTGCGCTGCTGCTGGGTTTGCCGAATCCAGTTCTTTCAGTCGCGCTTTCGTCGTTGGCGATCCATGAGTCCGAATCAGTGGCGTCGGGGCGGGTAAAGCGCACCAGCGTTTCTCGCAGCACATTCAATTCCACCGGCTTGGGCAGGTGGGCGTTCATGCCCGCTGCCAGGCTGCGGTCCTTGTGCTCGCGCAGGATATGGGCGGTCAGGGCCACAATGGGCACCGCTGGCAAGGCCTGTTTCTGCTCGTACTGACGAATCGTCGGGTGGCTTCGAAGCCATCCATCTCCGGCATTTCGCAATCCATCAGGATCAGGTCATAGCGGTGCTTCTCGGCCAGGGTCAGTGCTTCCTGGCCGTTGGAGGCGATGTCAGCCTTGAGGCCCAGTTTGGCGAGCATGCCACGAATCACTTTCTGGCTCAGGTAATGATCTTCTGCCACCAGGATGTTCAGTTGCGGATCGGGCTTGTGCTCGGTCTTGGTGGGAATGGGGCGGTGGCCCAGCCCCAGCTCTCGGCCAGTACCTGGCGAAGACGGGGAGCGGAAACCGGTTTCGACAGCACCCGGTGGATGCCCACGTTGCGGGCCTGGGTGGCGGTGGGAGCAAGGCTGATGCCGGTGAGCATCACCAGCACGGGTGCATGATCACCGGGTCCTCGTGGATCCGGGCGGCCAGTTGCATGCCGTCCATGCCGGGCATGTTGTGGTCCAGCACCACCACGTCGTAGGCTCGTTGATGTTGGCCTGGGTGCGCAGGGAGGCCAGCGCCTCACGGGGATCGTGGCAGGCGGTGACACGCATGCCCCAGGACAAGGCGTGATGGCGAAGCACCCGGTTACGGTGCTGGAATCATCAACCACCAGCAGGCTGCGCCCTTCCAGCGCGGAGGTATCCACCATTACTGGAGGTGGCGCATCGGTGATTTCCGGTGGCAGGGGAACCACAAACCAGTAATGGGCGCCGCGCTGATCCTGCAGGGTGCCCATGCGGCCGTGCAGGGCTTCCACCAGCTGTTCGGCGATGGCCAGGCTCAGGTGGCTGCTTTCTGGCTGTTTGGTGGTGCTGCGCAAGCGTTTGAGGATGTCGTCGCTGATGGCGCTGCCGGAGAACCCGAAGCGCACCCGGTCCGCCTGGCCGGTGGGCTCCATGGACATCTACCACCAGTTCCCCATGGCTGCCATGGCGTACCAGGGCGCCCATCAGGTTGGTGAGGATCTGGCGCAGTCGTCCGGCATCGCCGATTACCCTTGCGGGCATTGGTATGCACGTGGGTGATCAGTTCGATCTGTTTTTCCTCGGCCTTTTCCTTGAACAGGTCGATGGCTTCCATGATCAGGTCATGGATGTCCAGGGCGCTGTGATTGATATCGGCGCCCTGGGTGGATAGCTGCGAGTGCTCCAGCACGTCATTGATGATGCGCAGCAGGCTGTCGCCGGCATTCTGGATGGCGCCGACGCATTCGCGCTGGTTGGGGGTAAGCGGGGTGTCGCCAAGAATTTCCGCCATCCCCAGGATGCCGCTGAGCGGGGTGCGACTATCATGGCCGATCCGTGACAGGGTTTCCCGGCGGGTGCTGTCCACGGTTTCGGCAACCGCCTCGGAGCGTTCTTCTCGATCTGCATACGGGCCTGCTGGCTATGTTGTAGCCGCAGGCCGATGCCCAGAGTCATCGCTTCCAGCACGGTAGCGCCAAGTAGCCATTGGGGGAGTTCCGCGCCGGTTTGCACGATTCCCAGGCAGGCCAGGCATACCAGCAATGCAGGAAAGCTGATCAGCAGAGAGGTCAGGAAAAACAGGCCGCCGCCAGTGATTTCGCGGTGCCAGGCGGTGTAGCCCATGGTGAGCAGAAACAGGGTGGCCATGGTGACCAGAGCGAAACTGATGTAGCCGGCGGCGGCCAGCGGCAGAATGACGGTGAAAGGCAGATTGGCCAGGGCCAGCATCTGCAGCAGACGGGTGCAGTAATGCAGCCAGCCGGTCTGGTCAGAAAGGTTGAAAAAGCTGCGTGACAAGCCGGTGGCCGACCACATGGCCAGCATCATGCCGGCAAACGGCGTGGATGAAGCAGGTTATTTTGACTGAGAGCCCAGGGCAGCAAGTCCGCCAGGGTCAGCCCGATCAACAGAATGCTGAGGATAAAGCCGCAGTGGTAGTAATAGGTGGCTCCGCCACGCAGGGCGCCGACTATCAGGTTATAAGTGGCCAGGATCAACAGGGCGCCAGCAACATGTACATGGCATGGTTGCTGCTGTGCCACCTGGGCGTTGATGCCGGTCAGGGTCATCCGTAAGTGAGATAGGCCCGAGGCGGCAGTTGCAGATAGGCGAGCTGGGTTTCACCGGTAGGCAGCTGCACCCGGAAGCTGGCTGCCACGGCCTGGGATACGTTCTTGTGGACTGAGTTGCCGGTACGCCGTCGGCGCCGGGTAGATAGAGCTGTGCCGCCGGGTTACCGCGCAGATGCAGGGCAAAGTCGTGCTGGTTACCCAGCTCGTTTTGATGGCAACGCGCACCCACCAGTGCCCGTTGCGGATGCCCAGGCGTTCGATATAGCGGGTGGCTGGCTGGAAGTGATCCATGGCCGGTAGCTGGCTGACGGTATGGATGTCGAGCTCGCCGGAGGGGTCGCGCAGGTATTCGGAGTAGATGGTAATCCGCGCCTGGTCTGGCAGGCTGTGGATCACAAAGGGCGGTGGTGGTTCCGGGTTGGCCCGGCAGAGGCTGCCCGCCAGACTCAGCAGGAGTATCAGGGCGCCTCTGAACAGAGTCAGGCCACTTCCGTTGGTTTTTGCATCCGTCGCTTTTCCCCGGTCCAGCACATAGGCATTCAGGCCTGCTTCCGAGAGGATATAGGCTCCCAGCTCACTGCGTCGACCATCTCCGCACACCACATAGAAAAAATCCTTTTCCAGGTTGTGGACTTCGCGGCGCAATTCGTTGAGGGGAAGGTTGCGGGCACCGGGTGTACGGTCGTGACGGAACTCCATGGGCAGGCGCACATCCACCAGGATGCAGGCGGTTTCTGCCTCCAGCACCATGGTATCCAGCTCGTCTTCGCTGAGATGGCGGATCACCGAGTCCTGCAGGATGGACTGGAAGTCCTGTTTGCCCAGGCACATCAATATGCCGTCGCTGGTCATGGTGATGGTGGCATTGCGCGGGCTGTCGCTGATCAGGGCGTCTTCGCCGAAGAAGCGCCCGGCGGACAGGGCCGCCAGGTTTCCTGTTTGGCTCCTTCATTCGCGTGACCATGGCCTTGCCCTGCTTGATCACGAAGAAGGTGTTGCCATCTTCCCCTTCGTTGACCACGGTTTCGCCAAGCTGTACCTCTCGTTCCTCGAATTTCACGAACAGGGTGTGGATCATGGCCGGGGGGACGGCGGAGAACAGTTCCGATGACAGCAGCGCATCCATCCAGTCCCGTTCGCTTTCGTCATCGTCCTCATCAAGCATGGATTCGGCGGCCTGGGTCCAGGTCATCAGCAGATCCAGCTTGTTGCGGTCGATAGCGTAGAGAGTGGTGGTTTCCGCGCTAATGGCGTTGATGGTGTGTTCCGGATAGTTGTCCAGCGCCAGGTAGTTCTCGTCGTCATCGGCGGCGAAGTGGCGTACCTGGAAACTGGCGTCGGTGAGATCCAGAGAGCCTTCAACCAGGAAATAGGCCTTGTCGCTGGTCTGGCCGCGTTTGAACAGCAGTCGTCCGGGGCCTATCTTGATGACTTCGATCTGGCCCTGAATTTCCTTCAGATGGGATTCGCCCAGGCAATCAAAGGGAATGAAATTCTCGAGACGAGACATGTCGGCGACGACATCGCTCATTGCAACCCCCGACCCAGTGCAGGTTGGTGGTGAGCCCAGTCCGGCTCACCTTTACTTTTGCCTACTACTTTATGACTTTTCGCGGGCCACTGCACGGTAACCGATGTCGGTGCGGTGGTAGGCTCCGCGCCATGTGATCTGTTTCACACCGGAGTAGGCGTTGGCCTGGGCCTCGCTGACGGTGTCGCCGACCCCGGTGACACAGAACGCGACCACCGCTGGTGACC
>UEXL01000063.1_pt1 | contig 55933 bp, 71 predicted proteins | sample 1796671 | NCBI WGS metagenome assembly UEXL01 (sample SAMEA4772471, study PRJEB27181) | metagenome | reverse complement strand
TGAAGGTGGCGGCGGGCGATATCATCGGCGCAGCCATGCTGTTCACTCATGGTTAACAGTTCACGAATGTCTTCCAGGGTGAACCCCAGTTCCCGGCTGTGACGAATAAAGGCCAATCGTTCCCGATGGCGCTGATGGTAGCGTCGCTGGCCACCTTCACTGCGGGCGGGTTCGGGCATCAAGCCAATTTTTTCGTAATAGCGAATGGTCTCCACCTTGCAGCCGGTGGCGTCACTGAGCGTGCCGATGGAAAACAGGGTGGACATGATTACCTCCTCAGGGCCGATAACTGGGCTTGAACCTGTAGTTACTATAGCTTTTTAATGGGGCCTGAATCAGTGAAATCAAGGAGCCCAAGCAGGCGCTACCGGCAGCAATAGACGTTTGCCACTGCCATGTCGGGCCCAAAGAGAGTGGAGAAACAATATGGGTTGTTGTGATCACGAGATAGTGGAAAACCCGGCACCAGATTACCAGCGAGTGCTATGGATCGTGTTGGCGATTAATGCGGTGATGTTTGTGGTGGAGGCGGCCTCTGGGGTGCTGGCGGATTCGCGGGCATTGCAGGCCGATGCGCTGGACTTCCTGGGCGATACCGCCACCTATGGGTTAACCTGGGCGCTGGGGCAGTCGATGGCCTGGCGGGTACGCGCAGCCCGTATCAAGGGGTGTCGTTATTGGTGATGGGCGTGATCGTGCTGTCGAACAGCGTTTGGGCGCTGTTGCAGGGCAGTGCGCCACAGGGTGAGCTGATGATGGGGGTGGCCAGTGTGGCGCTGGCGGCCAATGTGATCAGTGCGTTGTTATTGCTGCGCCACCGCCAGGGGATGCCAATATTCGTTCCGCCTGGTTGTGTTCGCGCAACGATGCGCTGGCCAATCTGGCGGTGCTGATGTCCGGCAGCCTGGTGGTCTGGCTGGACAGCCGTTGGCCAGACCTGCTGGTGGCGGTGGCGATTGCCGGCCTGTTTACCCACAGCGCCGTATCGATTTTGCGCCAGGCTCGGAACGAATCCGCCGAAGAGAGCGGGTGCGGTACGTCGTGAGCAAGTGGCTATTGTTGTTGGCGATGAGAAGGCAGGGCGGTAGGCTGCACCGAGTTGGGCAGCTTATGTATCTGCCTCTCCACTGTGATCAAGATGAGCCCTATGGAATTTAAACAGGAAGACCTGACCGCCCTGATTGAACGCACCATGCCCTTCGGCAAATATGCCGGCCGGGTATTGATCGATCTGCCCGAGCCATACCTGTTGTGGTTTACCAAGAAGGGTTTCCCAAAAGGCGAGCTGGGCCGGCTGATGGCACTGGCGCTGATGCTGAAAATGGACGGTACGGAAGGTTTGCTGGAACCGTTACGCAAATAGGCTGTATCACCGGGGTCAAGCAGGTATCCTGAGTGCATATCCCGTTCAGGAGTCAGCTGTGCCGTTACTTGAAGTGGTTGCCAATAATGTCTGGGCCTATGCCATTCCCCATCACTTTATGGGGCTGCATGTGGGCGCTCGGATGACTGTGGTCAAATTGTCTTCGGGTGGTTTGTTGCTGCACTCCCCGGTTCCGGTGGACGATGCGTTGGCCGGGGAACTGGCGGCGTTAGGTGAAGTGGCGCATATCGTTTGCCCGAACCTTTTTCACCATGTGTTTGCCGGCGAAGTGAAACAGCGTTACCCCAGGCCGTGCTGCACGGCCCGGCAAAACTGGCGAGCAAGCGCAAGGATCTGGCACTGGATGCGGTGCTCTCGCAAACCCCGCATCCGGACTGGGGCGATGATTTCGAGTTGGTGTTTATCGAAGGATCCATGTTGCACGAGACGGTGTTCTACCATCGTGCCAGTAAAACGCTAATTGCCGCCGATCTGATTGAAAACTTCCATCAATGCGACCATGGCTTCACTCGCTGGTATTTGAAACTGGGAGGCCTGTGGAAATCACCGGGCTGGCATCCGGTTTTACGGCTGGTGTATTTGAACCGGCGCAAAGCCCGCGACAGCGTGACCCGAATCCTCGAGTGGCCCTTTGAAAAACTCAGCCTGGCCCACGGCGAGGTCATCACCGAAAACGCCCGTCACCAGGTCCGCCATGGGATGGAGTGGTTGCTCTAGTTCAACGTTCCACGGTTAAACGTGAAAAGCGTGGCTCGGTGGCAGAGCCACATTAGAAACGGTAGTGCCGCGATTCTTTTTCCCGGGGCCACGGGGTTGTTCTGGCTGCGTGGCACAGCGCTGTTCGCGCTTTTAACTTTGAACTCGCAATTCCTCTCTCCACATTTCTTGCAACATTTCCCGTTATATTCCTCACCATCATTACTGGTCTGTGGAATTGCCCATGCCTCGCTGGATTCGTCGTTTCCGAAAACGGTTCTTTTCGTTGTTGTTTTAATCGTATGCCTGTTGTTCGCCGGTTGGCGCTGGGGCTTTTCGTCGGCGCCGGCCACGCAGTGGGAAACCGCCACGGTGGAGCGTGGTGATGTGGAGGAACTGGTCACCGCGCTGGGCACCCTGGAGCCGGGGGATTATGTGGATGTGGGTGCGCAGGTCTCAGGGCAGTTGACGCATTTGTATGTGGATGTAGGGGACTCGGTGGAGGAGGAGCAGTTGCTGGCTGAAATTGACGCCTCCGTGCAGCAAACGCAAGTAGATGCGGGCCTTGCTGAGCTGGAAGCGTTACGTGCTCAGTTAGAGCAGCGGCAGGCCGAGTTGAATCTGGCTGAGCTTCAATATCAGCGTCAGCAGCGTTTGCGTGACGCGAATGCTACCAGTGAAGATGCTTTTCAAAGTGCCGAGTCAACCTTGGCGATTACCGGTGCCCAGATCAAAGTATTGCAAGCACAGATTCGTCAGAAACAAGCCAGTGTAGAGGGCGATCAGGCGACCCTTGGCTATGCGAAAATTTATGCTCCACGCAGTGGCACGGTTGTGAGCCTGGACGCCCGTGAAGGCCAGACGCTTAACGCTAACCAGACCACCCCGACACTGATGCGCATTGCTGACCTGTCCGTGATGACGATTTCTACGGAAGTGTCCGAGGCAGACGTTCATCGACTAAGCGCAGGCATGCCGGTTTATTTCAACACCCTTGGCAATGGACAGGTGCGCTACGACAGTGAGCTACGGCAAGCCTTGCCTACGCCGGAAGTGGTGAACAATGTGGTCCTGTACACCGCTGAGTTTGATGTGGCTAACGATAATAGTCAGTTAATGTCGGGGATGACCGCGCAGGTTTTCTTCGTGGTTAATTCCGCCCGCGATGTGCTGAGCTTGCCGATGGCTGCCGTAAAGCGAGCGGGGCGAGGGGCGTGGAAAGTTCAGGTGCTGGATAGCAAGGGGGAACCAAAGGATCAACCAGTGAAAACCGGTATCGACAACCGCGTTCGTATCGTGGTTGAGGAGGGGCTTGAAGAGGGCGATGTTGTGACGTTGAGCCAAGCGAGCAGCAATGTGGCGTTGAAAAAAAACAAGGATAGTCTGCCACGTCAAGGACGGTTCTAATGCCGTTGATTGAACTGTGTAACATTCGCAAGCGTTATCCTGCCGGGGATCAAGATGTAGAAGTCTTGCACGGCATTGATTTGTCCATTGAGGCGGGTGAGTTTCTCGCCATTATGGGCAGCTCCGGTTCGGGTAAATCTACCCTGATGCATATTCTTGGCTGTCTTGATCAACCCAGTGACGGAGAATATCGCTTTGCCGGCCAACCGGTGACGGCCATGGATCATGACCAGCTGGCCTGGTTGCGTCGGGAAATGTTTGGGTTCGTATTCCAGAGTTATCACTTGATTGGCACCGCCAGTGCCTGGGAAAACGTAGCGTTGCCGGCTATTTATGCAGGCGTGCCCCGAGAAGAGCGCAAACAGCGAGCGCAGCAGTTACTGACGGATCTTGGTCTTGAAGATCGCCTGGAAAATCGCCCGAGCCAACTTTCCGGGGGGCAGCAGCAGCGGGTATCTATTGCTCGGGCCTTGATGAATGGCGGCAAGGTAATTCTTGCCGACGAGCCCACCGGTGCGCTGGACAGCGCCAGTGGTGAAGCGGTAATGGATCAGCTGCGCAGCCTGGCGGAGCAAGGCCACACCGTTATTGTGATTACCCATGACGCCAAGGTGGCCGCCCATGCGGACCGGGTAGTGGAGATTCATGATGGCAACCTGATTAGCGATACGCGACACCAGGATCATCTCCATGAGCGCGCCAAACCGGTGTCTGCACAGCCAAGAGAATCCGTGATGCCGGATCCTGGTGAGGTGATGGAAGCTGTGGTGATGGCTTTGCGTTCTTTGCGTGCTAATTGGATGCGCACCCTGCTGACATTACTTGGCATTGTTATTGGCGTTGGTGCGGTAGTGGTGATGTTAGCGATTGGTGAGGGCGCAAAACAGGATGTGGTGGCACAGATCAATGAACGTGGCACCAATCTTCTAGTGATTCGCCCGGACCGGGGCATGCAACGAGTGGCGGATGGCGTGATTGCCACCTTGGTGCCAGCGGATGCGCAAGCGTTAGAGTCCCTTCCTAATATAAGCATCGCTGTACCGGAAATTTCTGGGAATGTGACTGCCCGGGCCAATGGTATGGATATCTCGACCAGTGTGCAGGCGGTGAGCGAAGATTTTCCATCGCTACGTGATTGGCAGCCTGTGCAGGGAATATTTTTCGGGGAGGAGGATCTCAAGAGCTATTCTCCGGTGGCTGTGATTGGTCAGACAGTAAAAGAGAATCTGTTTGCGGAGGGGGACCCATTGGGGCAGTTCCTGTTGCTCGACAGTATTCCTTTTCAAGTAATTGGTGTGATGAGTGCTCAGGGCGCCAGTGATCGGGGGGAGGATCAGGATGATGTGGTCATTGTTCCACTGTCCACCGGAACCCTGCGTTTATTCGGACAAAACTACCTTAACTCTATTACGGTGGCGGTGGATGATGTGACGCAAATCGATGCCACGGAAGCCGCTGCGGTGGCGCTGTTAACCCAGCGTCATGGCAAGCAGGATGTGCGCGTTTTCAACATGGCCTCGCTGCTGGAAATGGTGTCGGAAACCCAAAACACCTTAACGGCTCTGCTCGGTTCTATTGCCGCCATTTCCTTGTTAGTCGGCGGAATCGGAGTGATGAATATCATGTTGGTGAGTGTGACCGAACGTATCCATGAAATTGGTATCCGTATGGCTACCGGGGCAAGACAGCGCAATATTCTTCAGCAATTTCTTACCGAGTCGGTGGTGGTATCGGCCTTGGGCGGCATTGTTGGCGTAGTGATAGGGGTATTGGTGGGTTGGTTATTGATGCTGTTTGGCATGGCGATTGTGTTCTCCGTGCCGGTGATGGTGGTGTCCTTTGTCTGCGCTGCGGGAATCGGTTTGTTATTTGGTTTTGCACCTGCGTTGAAGGCCGCGCGCCTAAACCCAGTGGAGGCGCTCAGTAATGATTAAGGCAATTAATAAACCGTTGTGGGTGATGGTATTTGTTTTGCTTTCCGGCTGTGCCATGCAGTCCGGCCTGCAAGCTCCGGAACAGGGAATGCCGGCGCAATGGCTCAACCAGCAGCAGGCCAGCGAAGCCATGGTGCATCACCCGCAATGGTGGCAGCAGTTCAACAGTGCGGAACTGAATCAATTGGTGGACCAGGCGCTGGCGGCCAACACGGATTTGCTGGCGGCGACGGCGCGGGTCGAGCAGGCGGATGCGCAACTCAGCCAGGCGGGTTCAGCCCTGTTCCCGACCCTGGGATTGGGCGCCGGGGGCAGCCGCAGCGGTGTATTCGGCGAAAGCGGTAGCAGTGAAAGTTACAACGCTTCCGTGAGTGCCAGCTACGAGCTGGACCTGTGGGGGCAGCTTCGCAATAGCCGTGATGTGGCGCGAGCCTCCCTGCTGGCCAGCCAGTTCAGTCGCGATACCGTGCAGCTCACCGTGATTGCCAGTGTGGTGAATACCTATCTGCAGGTGCTGTATCTGCAGGACAACCTGGCGCTCTCGGAAGAAAACCTGGCGCTGGCCCAGCAAGTACTGGATGTGGTGCAGGCCAAGGTAGAGAACGGTGCCGTCTCCCCAGGATCTGGCCCAGCAGAAAACCGTGGTCGCCAATGTGAAAGCGCAGCTACCGTCCTTGCGTCACCAGTTGCGGCAAAGCCGTTATGCGCTGGCGGTATTGGTGGAGAAATGCCGCAGGCATTCCAGGTGGGCGGCACCCTGCGCAATCTGCAGCTGCCGGAGATCCAGGCCGGTTTGCCGGATCAGGTGCTGGCCCAGCGCCCGGATATTGCCCAGGCCCAGGCCAGTCTGATGGCGGCGGATTATACGGTGGCCGCCGCCCGGGCGGACTACTGGCCGTCCATTACGCTCACCGGCAGTGGCGGTTATGCCAGCAGCGCACTGTCCTCGTTGTTCAATGGCGATGCGGTGTACAGCCTGGGCGTGTCGTTGGCGCAAACCCTGTTTGATGGCGGTGCCCGCAATGCCCGGATTGATCAGAGCAAGGCCGTCTGGCAAGAGCAGGTGGCCAGTTACACCGGCACCTTGCTGGTGGCCCTGCAGGAAGTAGAACAATCGTTGAGTAATGTGCAGGGGCTGGCTGAGCAGCAGCAGTATCGTGAAGAGGCATACCAGCAAGCCGAGGAAGCCTATCGGGTGGCGCAGGTGCGTTATCAGGAAGGCGAAACCGAGCTCACCGACGTGCTCAGCGCGCAAAGCAGCTTTAACAGTGCGCGCCAAAATAGCTTGGACCTGATCTACAACCAGTATCAGTCGCGCATCACCCTGTACCGGGTATTGGGTGAAGGGGGTGAAGGGAGCGAGGCGCCTGCAGAATCCTGACGTGCCCCTGGTTTGCCGCTTGATCCGCTAACCGACACAATACGGCGATCGACTCCAGCCTGTCAGGTCGCCCGTGCTGCCGCTTGTTTATCATCCCGAATACAGCTTTCCCTTTCCCGGCAAACACCGTTTCCCCATGGAGAAATTTGCTCGGCTGCATGGCCATCTGCGCAGCCGGGGTATTGCCCATGGCGATAACGAGTTCCGCCCCGGTCGGGCCAAGGCGACACTGTTAAGTCAGGCTCACTGCCCGCAATACGTATCGGCCATGGTGAACGGCACGCTGGATGCCAAGGCGTTACGGCGCATGGGGTTGCCCTGGAGCGAAGCCTGATGAAGCGCTCCTGCATTGCCCCCATGGGCACCTTGATGACGGCCCAGCTGGCACTGCAGCATGGTATCGCCTGCCATCTGGCTGGCGGCACCCATCACGCCCATTACGATTTCGGTTCCGGTTTCTGCATCTTCAATGATCAGGCGTTTGCGGTGCGCCAGTTGCTGGACCGGGGCGTGGTGAAAAAAGCACTGATGTTTGATTGTGATGTGCATCAGGGCGATGGCACCGCGGCCATGCTGGCTGATGAACCCCGGGCTTTTACCTGCTCCATTCATTGCGAGAAAAACTTTCCGGTGCGCAAGATGAAAAGCGACCTGGATGTGGGGTTGCCGCTGGGTATGACGGATCAGGATTATCTGGATACGGTGTTTGAGACGCTGGATCAATTGCTGGATCTGGTGCAGCTGGATCTGGTTTTTTATGACGCCGGCGTGGATATCTTTCAGCACGATCCATTGGGGCGCCTGCATATTTCCGAGCAGGGTATCGCCGATCGCGACCGGGGCGTCCTTGCCCGTTGCCGTCAGCGTAATGTTCCTGTGGCCACGGTGATCGGGGGCGGCTACGATGATGATCGTGACGCGCTGGCGCAGCGTCATGCAATCGTCATAGAGCAAGCCTTTGAGTTAAACGTTGAAAGTTAAAAATTCAAACGCGGTCAGGGCCAGTGGTATGACATTACGTTTTGTGTCGCTTTTAACTTTCAACTTTTAACTTTCAACTGCTCCGAAGGAGCTCTCATGTCCAAAGCCTTGTTGATCATGGCCCATGGCAGCCGCAGTGAAACGGCCAACGACGAGTTTCGTGCGCTGGTGGACACCGTGGCGGAATCAGCCCACGCCGCCGGGCAGGAATACGTGGCCGTGTTGCCCTGTTTTCTTGAACTGGCGACACCTTCATTGATTGAAGCTATTCAACAGCTGGAACATCAGCCGGTGAAAACCGTTCAGCTTTACCCGTTGTTTTTTAACAAGGGTAAACATGTCGGTAAGGATATTCCCGCGCAGATTGAGGAGGCCCGCGAACGTTTCCCGGAGCTGTCCATCGAGCTGCTGGATTATTTCGGCAATGCCGGTGGGCTTGCCTCGTTGATGCTTCAACATATTGGCGAACAGGAATAGTGACCATGGTTGCCAAGGATGGCACGGCGATTGAAATTGAAATAAAAATAGAACAGTTGTTTGCCCGTGAATCACGTCGAGTGTTGGCCACATTGATTCGCCTGCTGGGGGATTTCGACTTGGCAGAAGAAGCGCTACAGGATGCCTTTATCGCCGCGCTTAAACAGTGGCCACATGCGGGTATCCCGGAAAAACCCCGCGCCTGGCTGGTGTCCACCGGTCGCTTCAAGGCCATCGACCAATTGCGACGGCGGGCCCGCTATAACGAGATTCTTCTGCAGCAGGCGGAGCAACTGGAAGCGCAGGCCACTGTTGCCATGGAGGAAGAGCATGCCGCCATTGAGGATGACCGCCTGCGGTTGATCTTTACCTGTTGTCATCCTAGCCTGGCCCCGGAAGCACAGGTGGCGCTGACATTACGCGAAGTGTGTGGCCTGACCACGGAAGAAATCGCCAGCGCTTTCCTGCAGAAAACGCCCACCGTGGCGCAACGGATTGTGCGCGCCAAGGGCAAGATCCGTGACGCGCGCATTCCCTACGAAGTGCCGGAGGGCGATGAACTGCTGACGCGCTTGCAAGTGGTGCTGCAAGTGATCTATCTGGTGTTTAACGAAGGCTATCTGTCTGCCTCCGCCGACAGCCCCTTGCGCCATGACCTGAGTGAAGAGGCCATTCGACTGGCCGAGCTTCTCAATAGCTTATTGCCGGACCCGCAGCCGGAAGCCATGGGCTTGTTGGCGCTGATGCTGTTGCACCATGCCCGCCGCCACACCCGGCTAGATACGGATGGGGAGCTGGTGCTACTGGAAGATCAGGACCGTAGCCAGTGGGGCCAGGAGGAAATTCAGCGGGCCGATTTGCTGATACGTCACGCCTTGCGTACTCAGCGTTTCGGTCCTTATACCCTGCAGGCCGCGATTGCTGCGGTGCATGCTTTGTCGCCGTCCAGCGCAGAGACTGATTGGCATGAAATTGTCGGTTTGTATGACTTGCTCCAGCAGCAGATGCCGACGCCGGTGGTAGCATTGAATCGGGCCGTGGCCCTGGCCATGCGGGATGGCCCGGAAGCGGGTCTGGCTGTGTTGCAGCCGCTGCTGGAGGACAAGGCTCTGCAGCAGTACCACTTGGCCCATGCCGCTGTGGCCGATATGCATCGGCAACTGGGCCGCAAAGACGCCGCCAGGCAGGCCTATCAACGTGCCCTGGCACTGGCAAATCAGCCGGCGGAACAGCGCTTTCTACGCCGGAGATTGGCGGCGTTGTGCTGATTTTTTCAATGCCTTGCTCGCTTTCTGCAGAAAAAAACCAATCCCCTGTCGAAATACCCGATCCCTTTTCGATTCCTTGATACATAAGCGTTTTCAAGGAGAGAACACCATGAACAGTCAGACCGAAACCCAGGCCCATGCCACAATCCGTGAACTGACCTGCCGTTGGTTGGCCGCGATCAAAGCCCAGGATCGGGACGGGGTGTTGTCGCTGTACAGTCCGTCGATCCGTTCCTTTGATGTGATTCTCGCTCAACAGGTACGTGGTGAGGAAGCCTACCGCCAGCACTGGGATCGTTGCATGGCGCTATGCAATGGCGATCCGGTTTTTGAAATGTATGACATGGAAGTGAGCGTGGAAGGAGCACTGGCGGTAAGTCATGGGTTGTTTCATTGTGGTTGCGTCGATGAGAACGGCGAACTGCAGACCGGCTGGATGCGCGGCACTTTTGTGTGGCAGCAGCAAGGGGGGCAGTGGCGGATTGTGCACGAGCATTTATCCAATGCGTTTGATCCCGCCAGTGGTGAGTTGATCATGGGCTGGCAGCCGGCGCATACGCCGGTGCCGGTAGCCAATACCTGATTCTGGAGTAAGGGGCGCAAAGGGAGAAAAGTGTCATGAATTATTTGTGTTTGGTGTACTACAGCGAAGCCGCCATGCAAGAGCGTGGCGATGACCACTGGCAATCGCTTAACCAAGAATGTCAGACCTATAGCGGAGGGCTGCAAGAATCCGGCGTCATGCTGGATGGCTCCGCCCTACAGCCGGTGTCCACGGCGACCACAGTGCGTTTGCGCGACGGGCAGGTGAGTGTCACCGATGGCCCCTTTGCGGAAACCAAGGAGCAGCTGGCGGGCTTTTACCTGATTGACGCCAATGACCTGAACGATGCGATCCGTGTGGCCAGCCGTATTCCGCCGGCACGCTACGGCAGTATTGAGGTGCGCCCGGTACGGGATATCTATGGCGACTCGTCGCAGGCCGTGCCCTACTCGGACGCGGTATCTGAAAGTGAGCAGGTGACGGACTAAGCAACCTTGGAAAAACGCCCAGCACTCCCTGGTTCTCTGTGGAAAGAGATGCTTGCATCACGAATCACGGCGGTGTGTGACAACCACAAGAGAAAAGCCGTTTTTCCGGCATTGCCTAATCAAAGGTTTTTGCAAAGACCAATCCGCCCCACAGCACGTTGCGGTCGCCCACGCCGTCTTTCAGTTCTGAGGTGTGGCCGCGCAGCACATAGCTGAGCCGGTAGCCGTTGCTGAACGCATAGGTGTAACCCAGCCAGGCTTCGGCTACGCCATGGTTCACTTCATCGCTGTCGTAGCGCACCTCGCTGTCACGGAACTGGCCTTGCAGAAAGGCATTGTACGCGCGCCCGACCAGGGCGATGCCGCCCCATACGTAGTGCTCGTTATCTTCGCTGGTGGCGGTGGTGTTGTTGCGCTCGCCGTAGCGGGTCAGCTCCGGGTTACTTTGCCACCAGGGGCTGCGCAGGCGCCCGGCGCGAAAGCTTAGGCTCCAGCGTGCTTCGGTGATGTAACCTACAGAGCCTTCCACGGTGCTTTTTACTTCCAGATTGTCGCTGGAAACGGGCAGCGTTTTCTGTCGTGCCACTGCGTAGCGAGCAGTGGGTTCGCCGCCATCACTGATTTGGTGATCCCAGCCTTCCGTCCGTTCGGCGCCAATGACCTTGTGCACGCCATTCTGGATATCGCCGGCCAAACTCAGCCCCAAAGCCCCCAGGGTCAGCGTACTGTGCCAGGCCACCTGCTCCTCGGGATTTACCTGCACTCGGCTGCTGGAGATATACACCATGCTGGCGAAAGGGCGGTCGTTATAGAGTGGTTCAGGTTGGCCTTTTTCCTCTGGTGTAAAGCCGAAAATGCCCGCTTCGAAACTGTGCCCGCGAACCGGATTTTCATTCAGGCGATTCATGCCTAGAGCGTTATCGATCCAGCCTAGTGGGGTGTCCAGTGAGAGTAAAAAATTGCGCGCCTTGGTACCGGTGGCGGCCATGCTGAGGCCGTAGGTGTAATCCTGATCGCGGCTGCCCGGCACCAGCATGTCGTTATCCATGGTCAGCGCCCAGCTTCCGGTTTCGCCTTCCTGTTCGGGTTGAGGGCGAGGTTGGCGTGGGCGCGTTTCGGCGAACCCTTGGGCTTTCGGTCCGGGCCAGCGGGGACGGGGTGTCGGACAGCGACGCGGCGGCGGTCAGCCCGGGGCTCACCAGCATAGTGATCGCCAGTAAGCTGGCGGCCGGAAAACCGGGCGAACGAAAAAGGCCGTCGGCAATGTCTGTCTCTGTCATGGCTCCGTATCCGTCTTTCTCCGGGATCGCGTAAGCGGATCCCCGGGACTGCATTCAGTGACGCGCACGGTAGGCCCGGCACGCGCGTATTGGATATCGCGTTGCTGGGCGGTTGTTGCCTGTTTCTACAGAGCGTTGTTGTTTTGCCAGCGGCAGCGGCGCAGGTATTACGTCGCTGTGTCTTCAATGGGACCAGAATCGTCGATGGCTGTTCGATGAAACAGTGCGATAGAGTTGGCCATTTAATCGAATTTTTCGATTTATTCGGAACAGGCCCTGATTCGCGGATGACACGATTCCCACGCGGGCCGTCTTCTTCGGTCATTGAGCTTGGTGACCGAGGCGGCGTAGCCTCGGAGCATATTCATGGGCTGACGCTCAACAGACAGTGATGATAAGGAGAGGACGGTGGCAGAAGCATATATCGTAGCGGCGGTACGTACCGCTGGTGGCAAGAAAACGGGCGGCTGAGCAAGGTTCACCCGGCGGACATGGGTGGCCGTGTTATTGATGCGGTGGTCGAGCGCACTGGCGTGGCGCCGGAAAAGGTGGATGACGTGATTTTTGGCTGTGTGAGCCAGATCGGTCCGCAGACTTTTAACGTAGCGCGGACCTCCATCATGAGCTCTTGTCTGCCGGAATCCGTACCGGGCGTTACCATCGATCGTCAGTGCGGATCGTCCCAGCAGGCGATCCATTTTGCCGCCCAGGCAGTGATGAGTGGCACCCAGGATCTGGTCATCGCCGGTGGCGTGGAATCCATGAGTCAGGTGCCGATTGGCTCCCCGGTGATGGCGGTGAAGGAAATGGGCAACCCGTTTACCGGTGAAATCAGCAAGCGCTACCCGGGCGAAACGTTCAGCCAGTTCCATGGCGCTGAGCGTATGGCGGAGAAATACGGAGTGAGCAAGGCGGAGCTGGACCAGTTCGCCTACGATTCTCACAAGCGTGGCGCTGCCGCCACCGAAGCAGGCCGCTTCAAGGACGAAATCATTCCGGTGCCGATTACCCTGGAAGATGGCAGCAGCGACGAGCATACCGTGGATGAAGGTATCCGTTGGGAAGCCGAGCTGGATGCGATCAAGGCGCTGCAGCCGTTGCAGGAAGGGGGCCATATCAGCGCCGCCAACGCCAGCCAGATTACCGATGGTGCCTCGGCGGTGATGATCGCCAGCGAGAAAGCCGTTAAAGAACTGGGCCTGACGCCGCTGGCCCGTGTTCACGCCATGGCCGTGGTGGGCTCCGACCCAACCATGGTGCTGGAAGGCCCGATCCCGGCCACCGAGAAAGTGCTCAAGCAGGCCGGCATGACCATGGCTGATATCGATCTGTACGAAGTTAACGAAGCGTTCGGTTCTGTGCCGCTGGCCTGGATGAAGGCAATGGGTGCAGATTACGAAAAACTGAATGTGAATGGTGGTGCCCAGGCACTGGGTCACCCGCTGGGCGCAACCGGTTCCAAGCTCATGGGCACGCTGGTGTATGAGCTAAAACGCCGTGGTGGCAAGTACGGTCTGCTGGCCATCTGTGAAGGCCTGGGGACCGCTAACGCGACCATTATCGAAGTGCTGTAAATGCTGTCGTTGAAAGTGAAAAGTTGAAAGTGAAAACGCGGCCGGGCGTGTAGCTGGCCATCTGACATTCAGCTTAGTGCCTTAGTGCCTTCGTGTTTTTCAGCGTGAAAAAAAGCCGCCCGGGTTTCCCTGAGCGGCTTTTTTGTGCGCGAGGTTTTATTTGTAGAAGCCATGCTTGCATGGTGAAAGGGCAGTGATGAGTCACGCGTTTCGAGGAGCGAAGTTCAGAACCGCAAGCCCTCTCTTCGGATCTTGGGTTTTGCCTTTCGCAACTCATCACTCGTATCTCGATACCGTTTCCTCGCCAGTGGCAGGAACGCTAGCAGACCACCCTCTATGGTGCGCCGGAGAGCGAATCAGCTGAGCCTTTCCACCAGCCAAACCCCGGCCAGCACCATGATGGCCACCGAGCCCACCGGCACAAAGACACGCTTGTACAGCGTCGTATCCCGCGCCAGATAAGCCAGCGGCACAAACAGCAGCACGATGGCGATCTGACCCAGTTCCACGCCGATATTGAAGCCCAGCAGCGGCAACACAATGCCGTCCGCCATTAGCCCCAGGTCTGCCAGTACCGAGGCAAACCCCAGCCCGTGCACTAGGCCGAATACGAAGGCCATGATCCAGCGTTTCGGGAACAGCCCCGGCAGCAGGTTGGCGGCGGCGCCGAGGGCGACGGTAAGGGCGATGGCCGACTCCACCAGCCAGGCGGGCAGGGTGATGATGCCCAGTGTGGCCAGCGCCAGAGTCAGCGAGTGGGTGACAGTAAAGGCGGTGACGATGGCCAGGGTCTGGGTCAGTGCGCCGCCCATGGTGGGCGCCGGTTGCCAGCGGCCCGCTGCCAGATGAGCACGGCGGGGAACAGCAAGGTCAGCAGGAACAGGATGTGGTCGTAGCCAATCAGGATGTGGTGAATGCCCTGATGCACAAACCCCTGAAAGGCATGCCATTGCCCGGTGCGGCTGGTATCGAGCTGGTGGCGCGTTGATTGTCACTGAAAGTGACCGCCAGTTCGGTGCCGTCGTGGTTCGCCTTGAGCAGGCCGTGGTGGCTGGGGTCCCGGTCGAACAGGAAACGATAATGAACAGCCAGCTGTGTCGGTGCCGCGGCGCAGTCGCCCTGGAAATGCAGGGCGGCGTAGGTGCCGTCCACATGCTCATTGGCCTGTAAACCCGTGAGCGTGAGCGGGCAGGATTGGCGGGCGTCGCCTTGCCCGGCCTGAACGGTGAGCATCGGCAGAACTTGCTGCGCCAGTTCGGGCTGGCGGCTGCGCAGTTCGCCCCAGGTGATGTCGCCATCGTCGTTGCTGTCCAAATCGATCACCAGTTGCAGGTCGCGCAGGGCAATGTCCCAGCGTCCGGTAATTTGTGGGCTGTCGGAGGTGCTGTTCAGGGTCAGGTAGCTGTCGCTGGGCTTATGGGCAAACGCCGGGGCGCAGGCCAGAAGCAGCATCACTATCAGGCCATGCTTCATGGTTGAACCTCCGACCCGCTCGCTTGGAGAATGGCGTCATGGACGCCGTGACTATCGATGAAATCCCGGACGGTGGCTTGGGCATCGGCGTTGTCGGCGGCCGTGGCCGACGCGAGCAACAGGCGTAGATCGGCCAGTTCCTTTTGCTGCTCCCAGTTTTCCCGGGCTACGGTGAGGGCCTCGTTGGGCGACGGGACGACTTGGAGCAGGTAACGGGCCTGTTCGCGTTGGTGCACGCTGCGGCCGGTTTCTTCAGCCGCTTGCAGGCGTTGTTGGTAGGCCTGTTGCCACTGGCTGGCGTGGGGGTGTTGGCTACGTTGGCCGGCAATGGCCAGACGCAGCAGGGCATTGTCCCGGTCCTGCCAGTTTTTCAGATCATCAATCACGGCGTCGGGCTTTCCTTCCTGTAGCCACAGGTCGCTTTGCAGGTAGCGTAAATAGGCATCCTGGGGAGCGAGGGTCAGGGCTGCATCCAGCGCCTGCTGCGCGCGTTCCGGTTCGCCCTGCTGAATGGCCATTTCGGCGATCAGGATCTGTAACCAGACGGCCTGGGTTGTGTCGCTGACCAGACGGCTGTCGGCCAGTGACTGCAGTGTGGCGTAGGCGTGCTGATGTTGGCCTGTCATGGCCTGCACGCTGGCCTGGCACAACACCACAGTTGTTGGCGGCAGGCTGTTGGCGGCCTGACGACAGGCTTGCCGGGCAGCATCGAACTGGCCTTGTACTCGCTCAATGTTGGCCAGCATCAGCCAACCCTGACCCTGCTTGGGGTGCTGTTCCAGTAAGGCAGTCAGGCGAATTCGGGCCTGGGTGAACTGGTGGCGTTGTTGCTCAATGTCCGCCCATAACAGGTTCACCGCCGGTGACGGTGGCTGGGAAAACGGCGCCAGGGTGCGTTGTGCGTAGCCAAGAAAGCGTGGGTCGCCCTGCTGGCGGCCGTAATCAATCTGGGCGCGGGCCAGGCGTAGTGCATCGGCCTCGTTTTGCGGCGGACTGGAGGGCGTCAGTGCCTGTTGTGATTCTGACAGGGTGGCCAGCACCGTGGCGTTAGTGTCAGGGGTGTAGGGGGCTGCCTGTGCCGTTGCGACCAGCAGCCCCCCACAGAGAATGAGTAAGGCCGCCGAAAATCGGCGGCCTGTTTGGGGGTTAGTCCAGGACACTGTTATAGGCATCCTCGTTGCTGTCGGTCTGGTTCCGGAAACGCAGGTTGTTCACGCTAACCGGGTCGGTGGTATCGCTGGTGGCGGCCAGCTGGGTTTTCACAAAGGCCGTGTAGTCCACCGTGGCTTGCGCTCTGGGTGGCGGGTCGTTGTCATCGTCACCTCCGCAGGCAACAAGCCCGAGGGTGGCCAGTGAAACTGTGGTTGCCAGTAATAAACGCATGATGTCCTCCTGTAATGGGGCGCGGTTACGGCGCGGCGGCCACGTTATCGGCACCGGGCAGCGGTGTGTTCAGGTACGGGAACATGGTCAGGTAGGCGGCCGGGTCGGGCAGGGCACCGTCATTGACGATGGCGCCGCCGTTGACCTGGCTGTCCTGGGTGCCGCAATTACCGATTTCACCACCGGGATCGGCGCCATTCACGTCCGCCCCGCAGAGGAAACCTTCGGCCGCGGTGAGGGCGATATCCACCACGTCATCGACCGGGCGACGACCGTTGGGGAAGCCGGCAAAGTCGCCGCCGGCAACACCGAGGTCCACCTGGGCACCTGCGGCAGTGGCCGGAATACCGGTATTCAGACGCAGCATTTCGCTGGCGGTAACGGTGGGAAGTTGGGTGACACCGGGGACGCCGGTGAGGAATACGGTAACCAGATCGTTACGCGGGGTTTCCGGAGCAGGCACGCTGAATAGCACATTCACCAAGGCCGGCAGGCTGGGGTTGGTCACATAGGTGGCGAACTGGCCATCGTCCTTAGGCTCGCTGGCGTTGAAGCGGTCCTTGTCGGGCAGGCCGATCACCACCTCGTTCACCAGTGGTGAACCGAGACGGGATACCTGGGTATAGGCGCCGCCTTTGACGGCCGGCCCTTTGGCATCGGCACTGGCGGTGACATCGGAACCTTGTGGCGCCGGGTTGATCACGCTGGCCTGGCGGATGCTGGCGGTGGTCCAGCCACCGATGACCGTATTGTCACCGGTCAGGCAGTCCGCCGGCACTTCCAGGGCCAGGCTGGTGACGTTCTTGTCGCCGATGGTGTTGCTGCGCGAATCACGGGCGCCCAGTGGGTTGAGGGCAACCAGATCAAACACTTCGCCCAGGTTCACCACAAAGCCTTCCTGGCGTTGGCCAACGAATACCTTGCCGGGCATGGGGCAGTCCGGAAGGGTGACATCGTAAATAAAGTTGTCGGCATAGGTGGCGTAATCGGCGATGGATTTGGTGCCGATGTTGTCCACTGGTTTGGCAAAGGTGTCTTCGCCGCTGCCGGCATTGGTGATGCTTTGCACGTTACCGGTACGGCGATCGCCGGTGATCATTTTTACGGTGTAACTTTCCAGCACGTTCTGGGCGCTGGTGTCGTTGGCGGTGATGGCGCCGATGTTGATCAGCGGTACCGGCACGTCAGTGCCGCCCACGTTGACCGTGGCGTTTTGCGTTCCGTATTGAATTGGAACTGGAAGGTAATGTCTTCCATGGCGTTGCCGTCATTATCGATATGAATTTCGTAAATGGCGTCATCGTCCAGGGAGAAATAATTGGGACCGCCGTAGGCATCCTGCAGCGGCAGGTAGTTGGCGATCAGGGTCACATACCCATCACGGCCGGACTCATAGCTGTTGAACATGTAGAAGTCCGTGCCATCGACTTTGGGCATGCCGGTAATGAATGGGGCCTCGCGGTGGCTGGATGCCAGCGCAGTGCTGCTGGCCAGTAGCGCGGCTGCGGTGCAGACCGCGGGTAAGAGAACAGGGCGGCGTAACATACGAACACTCCTTTTATTTGTGTTCTCTACGGTACGCAGCAGAGCGATTGCCGGATGCAAAAAATATTTTGTTTTTTTCTGCATCCGTTATGCGATTTTTCACGTATTACTAACAGGTAAGCTGTCATTAAGGAGGTCACTCAACGGCGCGTCCGGAGAACCTCGTTATGGCAGCAAGGGAAGGCATGCTGGTGGATCAGCTGGCAAAAGTGGCGCAGGGAGATCGCGCTGCCTTTGCAGGCCTGTATCAACAAACCAGCCGTGCGGTGTACGGGCAGTGCATGCAATTGCTGCGTGATAATGACGAGGCCAATGACGTGCTGCAGGAAACCTATATACAGGTGTGGCATCACGCCGGTGAATACCATGCGGACCGGGGCTCGGTGCTCACCTGGATGATGTCCATCTGTCGCTACCGGGGGCTGGATGCACTGCGTCGGCGGCGTATCGATGTGGAGTTCGATTCGGTGGCGCAGAATCATGCCTGCGACAAGCCGGGCCCATGCAGAATGCCGGAGACATGGTGGATCGGCAGCGCTTGAGTGACTGCTTGCGCGATCTGGATGAGCGCTACCGGAACAGTATCGAGATGGCCTACTTCCGGGGGTTTACCCATCAGGAGTTGGCCGTTGCCATGGGCCAGCCTCTGGGCACCACGAAAAGCTGGGTGCGCCGCGGGCTCAGCGTATTGCGTCGGTGCCTGGGGCCATGAAGCCGGATAATCACGAGCGTAACCATGCGCTGGCGGCAGAGTATGTGGTGGGGACCTTGCACGGTGCTGCGCGCAGGCGTTTCGAGCGCTGGATGATGGTGTCGCCGAAATTGCGGCGGCAAGTCTGGTTATGGGAGCGGCGTTTGCAGCCGTTCAATGAATCGGCGCCCAGCTTGCAGCCGCCGGCGGATGCCTGGGAGGCAGTGGAGCGCCGGCTGTTTCCGTCTTCTGTTACCGCGCCTGAAACCAGTGCCCAAACAGAGCCCTGGTGGCAGTCGGTGCTGCCCTGGCGCTGGACAACGGGCATTGCTGTGCTCGGGTTGATGGCGTTGTTGATCTGGACGCCGGTGCCGCCGGAGGCCACGGTGAGTGGTTTGGTGGGTGTGGTGCAGGGCGCAGGCGCAGCCTTTGTGGGTGCTGAACGCGTCCCGGGGAGATCATAGCCTCACGTTGCGCTCGCTGCCGCCCACGTTGCCGGCAAGCCATGATCAGGATTTCGAATTGTGGTTGTTGCCGGAATCCGGAGTGCCGGTGTCGCTGTCGGTGTTGCCGACCAGGGGCAGAGTTGCGGATCACGCTGAGCAATGAGCAGGTAACGCAATTGCTGCAATCCCGTTCCCTGGCGATCAGCCTGGAACCCCATGGCGGTTCGCCGACGGGGCAGCCTACCGGGCCGGTGGTGTATCAGACCAAGCTAGTGGACTTGTAAGGCAGTGGCATGATGGGGTGCTCGCTGGCGAGTTCGCTTTCGGCGGTTTCCAGCGCTTCCATGGCGTCCAGTAGTGCCCCTTCCAGTTCGTCGTGTTGTTTCTTCAGCCGTGCCTGATCACCCAGCAGGCCGTTCATCTCGTCCTTGCGACTGGCGTCGGTGTATAGCGCGTCATCGCCCAGCCCGTCTTCCACGGTGGCCAGTTTGTCACTGCATTGGGTCAGTTGTTTTTCCAGTGTTTCCACCTGCTTTTTCAGCGGGCGTAACTGCTGGCGCTGTTGGGCGGCTTGCTGTCGGCGGGCCTTGGCGTCCTGGCCATCATTGGGGCGCTCTTCTTTCACCGGCTTGCCGTCGCGGCGGTTTTGTTGCAACCAGCGAGCGTAGTCGTCCAGGTCGCCATCGAAATGGCTGACGCTCCATTGGCCACCAGGAAAAAATCATCCACGGTGGTTTCCAGCAGGTGGCGATCGTGGGAGACCAACACCACGGCCCTTCGAAGGCTTGCAGGGCCAGGGTCAGCGCTTCGCGCATATCCAGGTCCAGGTGGTTGGCGGGTTCATCGAGTAGCAGCAGGGCCGGTTTTTGCTGGACGATCATGGCCAGTGCCAGGCGGGCTTTTTCGCCGCCGGAAAAACGCCCGATGGGGTCGAACACGTCATTGCCCTGAAAGCCGAAGCGGCCGAGCTCGCTGCGTAATTGCGATTCGCTCCATTGCGGGTAGAAGCGCGACAGCATCTGGTAAGGCGTGTCGTTGGCGTCCAGGCGGTCCACCTGTTGCTGATGGAAGTAACCAATTTTCAGGTCGTCGTTTTTTTCAAAGTGACCGCCCATGGCGGGCAGCTCGCCCATCAGGGTACGAACCAGTGTGGATTTGCCCGCGCCATTGGGGCCAAGCAGGCCGATGCGGGTTTCCGGGCGCAGGCTGAGTGTTACCTGATCGAGAATCACCGTATTCTTGCCGTCGTTCTGATAGCCGCACTGCACCGCGTCCAGATTCTCCATGGGGTTGGGCAGTTTTTCCGGGGTGTGGAAATCAAAGCTGAAGCCGGAATCCACATGGGCGGGGGCGATCAGTTCCAGTTTTTCCAGCGCCTTTACCCGGCTCTGGGCCTGCTTGGCTTTGCTGGCTTTTGCCTTGAAGCGGGTAATGAATTTCTGCAGGTGAGCCACCTGGGTTTTCTGCTTGTCGTGCATCTTCTGCTGCAGGGCCAGCTTCTCGGCGCGCTCGCGCTCGAAGTCGGAGTAGCCGCCGGTGTATTGCTTCAGGCTGTTGTGTTCGATGTGCAGAATCTGGGTGACGATGGCATCCAGAAAGGCTCGGTCGTGGGAGATCACCAGCAGTGCACCGGGCTGTTGAATCAGATAACTCTGCAGCCAGAGGATGGCATCCAGATCCAGGTGGTTAGTGGGCTCATCGAGAAGCAGCAGGTCCGCATCGCTCATCAGTACCTGGGCCAGGTTAAGGCGCATGCGCCAGCCGCCGGAAAAGCTGGAGACCGGCTGTTGCTGTTGGGCTTCGCTAAAGCCCAGGCCGGCCAGCAGGATGGCCGCGTTGGCCGGTTGCTGCCAGGCGTGCAGAGGCGTCCAGCTCGCCGTGGGCCAGGGCGATGGCGTGGTTGTCGCCGGCCTGTTCAGCCGCGGCCAGTTTGCGTTCGGCGGCGCGCAGCCCATGGTGGCCGTCCAGCACATATTCGATGGCGGGCTGATCCAGCGCGGGGACTTCCTGGGCCATCATGGCCAGGCGCCAGTCGGCTGGCAGGTTAAGGTTGCCGCCGTCGCTCTCCAGCTCGCCCATGATAAGCTTGAACAGCGAACTCTTGCCGCTGCCATTGCGGCCCACCAGACCCACGCGCCAGCCCTTGTGCAGGACCAGGTTGGCATCTTCCAGCAGCAGGTCGGGGCCGCGGCGAAGGTTGATATGTTCGAGAGACAGCATGGTGAGCCTATGTTGAAGACAGTGGCCTGCGTGCCGTGACAGACGTGCAGGAAACCGGCGCAGTGTAAGCGATGGCCTGTTTAAGCACCAACCTGCCCGAGGGCGGTGAACCAGGGGATGCCCGTGAGTAATACGATAAAACCGGATCTGTGGCGTTTTGCGCTGGGCCGTTGGCAGGACAAGGCGTTCGAGAAGGGCTGCCTGCATCTGCAGGATGAATATCAGGTGCCGGTGTCATTGCTGCTGTGTGGTCTGTGGCTGGCGGAGCAAGGTAAACAGCCGGATGCCAGGGTGGGGCGACGGCTGGCGGAGCTGGCCGGGCAGTTTGAGGCGGATTACCTGCGGCCGCTGCGGGCGGTGCGCCGTCAGGCAAGCCAGGACGACCGGCTCCCCGAGTTCAAACGCCAGATCCAGCAGGTGGAACTGGAAGGCGAACGCTGGCTGCTGACGGCCCTGCCTGGCCTGTGCGATGGCTTGTTACCGGCAGGCAAGCCGGTGGACCCGATGGGCTGGATGTTGGTGCTGGTGCCGGACATGGCCCGCTGTGAAGGATTGCAGGCGTCCCTCAGCCAACTAGTGGCACTGTAGGGTAGGAGCACCTCTTGAGGTGCGAATCCGAGCCTGGGCGAGGAAAGGGCATTGCCGCTACTCCCGTCCCGTTCCAGAAAGCCTGTTGAGCCCTGGAACGCCTGATCGTTCTGCTGCCGATTCCGCGTTCACACGCGGTTCGCACCTCAAGAGGTGCTCCTACAGAAATCGCGCTTTTCAACTTTGAACTTTCCCTCCTCCGCTGCCATTCTTCCTGTCCACGTTTATCCGGATCATCCCATGAGCACCGATCTCGACTTCGACCGCGACCACCTCTGGCATCCCTATACCTCCACCTCGAAGCCTCTGCCGACCTTTCCCGTGGCCAGTGCGGCTGGAGTGCGGCTGACGCTGGAAGATGGCCGCGAATTGATAGATGGCATGTCGTCCTGGTGGGCGGCGGTGCATGGTTATAACCACCCGGTGTTGAATCAGGCGGCCAAGGACCAGATTGACCGGATGGCCCATGTGATGTTCGGGGGCTGACCCACGAACCGGCGGTGGAACTGGGCAAAAGCTGGTGGCGTTGACGCCGGATCCGCTGGAAAAGTGTTTTGGCAGACAGTGGCTCGGTGTCCGTGGAAGTGGCGATCAAGATGGCGCTGCAGTACTGGCTTAGCCAGGGGTACACCGGCAAGGACAAGTTGCTGGCCCTGCGTAACGGTTATCACGGCGATACGTTCGGTGCCATGGCGGCCTGTGATCCGTCAACGGCATGCATTCACTATTCAGTGGCGTGCTGGCCAAACATTATTTTGCTGAGGCACCGCAATGCCCCTACGACGGTGACTTCGACACCGCGGATCTGGAGTCCATTCAGCAGATGCTGGCGGCCCACCATCAGGATATTGCCGCCGTGATTCTGGAACCATCGTGCAGGGTGCCGGCGGCATGCGTATCTATCACCCTACGTATCTGAAGGCGGTGCGGGCCCTGTGCGATGAGTACGGCGTGCTGCTGATCTTTGATGAAATCGCCACCGGCTTTGGCCGCACCGGCAAACTGTTTGCGCTGGAACATGCCGATGTCTGCCCGGATATCCTTTGCCTTGGCAAGGCGATCACCGGTGGCTACATGACGCTGGCGGCCACACTATGCACCGGCCAGGTGGCGGCGGGTATTTGTGACGGTGAAGCCGGCGTGCTGATGCACGGGCCGACCTTTATGGGTAACCCGCTAGCCTGTGCCGTGGCCAATGCCAGTATCCAGTTGTTGCTGGATTCCGGTTGGCAGGAAAAAGTGGCTGCTATCGAAACCCAGCTCCAAAACGAACTGCTGCCCCTAAAGGCTTTGCCCGCTGTAGCCGACACTCGGGTGCTGGGTGCCATCGGGGTGATGGAGATGAAGGAACCTGTGGCTATGGAGCAGGTGCAGGCACGCTTTGTGGAGCTGGGAGTGTGGATTCGTCCGTTCGGCAAGTTGGTCTACATCATGCCGCCGTTTGTGATTGAGCCTGAAGATTTGAGCAAGCTGACCGGTGCGATGCGGGATTTGGCCGAACAGGGATAGATACGAGCTACGAGAAAATAGATAGCGGCAAGCAGGAAAGTTCTCTTCACTCCGCGGGTTCTTCGCTGCTTCTGGTTTGTTTTTTCTGGCCGCTAGAAGCTTGTAGCTCGCCGCTGCGTTATCACCGAAACCCCGGCATGGTCTGAATCAGGTGCCGCTGTACTTCCAGCCACTCGCCAATCAGGCGCCAGTGTTGCTGGTCTTCAAGGTGGCGGGAGACGGCGGCGTCCATGATGCCCTCGCCTTGGCTCATGGCTTGCACGTAGAGCTGGGTATCGCGCAGGGTTACCAGGTAGGGAATCTTCAGGCTGGAGAGAAACTGGCGCAGGGCTTCGTACATTTTGGTGCGGGTGCGCGCGCGATTGGCGATCACCGCCAGCCGCCGGGGGGCGCCGGCGGTAGCTGGGGGTAAGCATGACGCTTTGCAGAAAACGGGTGGTGGCGCGGATATCGATGGGGCTGGGGAGCACAGGAACCAGAACCACCTGGGAGAGTCGTAACAGGTGATCCAGCTGGTGCGTATCCAGCCCGGCAGGGGAGTCGATGATCACCAGGTTGCCCGCCTGATCCAGTCGCTGTTGCAAGCGGCCAGGGAAACCGGTTCGCCGGCAGGCCAGCTGAGGGTTTGAATGGTGGAGGATTTGCGCATCTTCAGCCACTGGGTGGCGGATTGCTGCGGATCCAAGTCCATCAGGCATACCGGGCGCCCCAAAGCCTCGAAATAGCAGGCCAGATTGCTGGCAATGGTGGTTTTGCCGCAACCGCCTTTGCTGTTCGCGACCAGAATCACCAAACGCGATGACTGGGAGCGATGCCGGGAGCCGATCCCCGTGGATGAGCTGTTCTGTGCGCTGTTCATACCGTTTCTTTATGGTTATTTCGTATGATTCTACCTGCCCCTAATACCGGTGCGGTGACTGTCGGAAGAAAGGGTGATTATGCTCACAAATTCAACACTACCGTAAAAGTGGCATAAGTGATGTAAATTGTGATGTTATTTTGCATCCACCGGGAACTCGATCCCGTGAAGAGGCTCAATACAGGGGAATCCGGCATTATGCGTTTTTGCTCATTATTGTTGTGCTGCTGCTGGCAGTGCTGGCGGCATTGTTTGTTGTGCCACTGGGTGGCGGCAAGCCACTACTGGACTGGCAGCATGTAGAACAGAACTGGCAACAGCCGGAAAAGTTGTTCGATGGGAGTGTGTCTCCCTGGCTGGAAAAAAAGGGTGGCGCGGAACTGTATCGCTGGCGTGACCCCGATGGAAACTGGCAGTATGGCCAGATTCCGCCGCCGGGTGTGTCGGCGGAACCCGTTACAGTAAAGGCTCCGGACACCATCAGCGCGCAAGACATGCGCGGTGGCAAGGGGGTTGAAGAGACACAACGGAAACAATAACAGTAGGCCAATTGGAGGCAGAATGAAGAAATTGGGAATCGTGCTGGCAGGACTGTCTTGCTGGCAGCCTGTGGTCAGGAAAAAGCGGAAGTGAAAACGGATGACCAGAAGGCGTCCTACGCGCTGGGTTTCCGCAGTGCGGAGCAGATGCGTAGCCTGGAAAACCTGGACCTGGATGCCATGGTTGCAGGCCTGCGTGATGGCTTCGACGAGAAGGGCGAGTCCCGCCTGGGTGATGAAGATCTGGATCAGCTGATCCGTGATTTCCAGGGTCGCATGATGGCCGCCCAGCAGAAGAAAGTGGAAGAAGAAGCTGGCCAGAACCAGGAAGCCAGCGAAAAATTCCTGGCAGACAATGCCGAGCGTGACGGCGTGACCGTTACCGACAGCGGCATGCAGTACGAAGTGCTGGCCTCCGGCGAAGACGGCGCACCGTCTCCGACCCTGCAAGATACCGTGGAAGTGCACTACCACGGCACGCTGCCCGACGGCACCGTGTTCGACAGCTCCGTAGAGCGTGATAAGCCGGCCACCTTCGGCCTGCAGCAGATCATTCCGGGTTGGCAGGAAGCCTTGCCGATGATGAAAGAAGGCGACAAGTGGAAAATCGTTCTGCCGCCGTCTTTGGCCTACGGTGAGCAAGGCGCTGGTGGTGACATTGGTCCGAATCAGGTGCTGATTTTCGAAATCGAACTGCTGGATGTGTGAAAGGCAGCGGTAATGAGGAAAGCGCCGACGAGGAATAAACTCCCTCGTCTCACGCTTCAACAAAAAGGGCGCCTTCGGGCGCCCTTTTTGGTTTAGAGCTACGAGCTACGAGAAAACAGATAGGCAAAGCCGGAAAGGTTCACTAACCCCAGAGTATTTTTTTTGAAAATGCATTGGGCCGGAGCGACGGCATCAGGCGCCTGCTTGTTTTTCTCGCAGCTAGAAGCTCGTCGCTAGCCACTGCTTCTAGTGCGTCCCGCTTTGCCGGGCCGGAGGCTCTTGTTGGTGAATACTGAGAATCAGCTGGTCCTCCAACGCAAAGCGTTCCTCAAGGGTCTCCATCAGTGCACTGATACGCTGGGGCAATACCTTGCGCTGGGTCAGACATTGGTTGGGGTGTTCGAAGTCTTCGTTAAAGGCCAGCGCTGCATCGGTGGAGCTGTCCAGTTTTTTGCAGAATCTGCCGGGTCAGTGCCGGGTTTTCCCGGTGAAAATGCCGGGCTTCGTTAACCAGTTCCCGATACACCTCAAAATAGCCGGCACTGATGTAGTCCATCAATAGCTGACAGAATCGCTGTACCTGTCGGTGCATGGGCTGAGGGTTGTCGTAGGGTTGGGGGGTAGAGAGGCCTTTCAGGCCTTGCATGGTACAGAGCAGCACAATTAGCTGCTGGCGTTCATCCAGCCAAGCTTGTACCAGCGCTTCGATACGTTGCCATTGGGCCAGTGCTGCAGACGTGGAACTCGCCATTGTGTTCCCTCCTTAGTGAATGGCTGAGACTGCCTTGGGCCGGTACCAGCGGTGCCGTGTGCCCGGACGTTGTGATTCTTCAGCAGGGCTATCGAGACTAGGATGGAGGGTATCGAGGGCGCAATGGGCAGAAAGTGACCTTTGCGGGGTGGCGACTGAATACCGACAAAAAACAGCGCCGGGTCAGCCACTTGCCGGTAAAGACGGATTTTTTATAAGGCAGACGTTTTTAGTGCTTTGTACGGCGGACAGGAACGCCTGATGCCTGGTGCTTGACGCCAGACGGCTGTGCAAACCGGGTCGGGTTGTGGTCGCACCACCGGTTTGCTTTGGGGGTGTAATGTCAGGTATCAGGCTTCTTGCGTCCTGCAAAACGAGCAATGCCGCCCCCCTCCGGTTGAGCTGGCACAGCGGTAATGCTTCAGGTTAATCCGCATTAGCCGAGATGCTGAGCCACCCAGGGCCACAGCCAGGGCAGGGCCATGGCGGTGACCAGGCCGCACAGGCCCAGTGCCAGGCCGGCGAAGGCGCCGGCTTTCTCGCCATACTCGAAGGCACGGGCGGTACCGATAGCGTGGGCCACTAGCCCCAGCGCAAAGCCTTCACCCGGTGGTCGGTGACTTTCAATAGGCGGAAGATAGGCCCGGCAGAGAGCGCGCCGACAATGCCGGTAATCGCCACGGCGCCGGCGGCCAGGGATACATAACCACCGGTGGATTTTACCACCTCTACGGCAATCGGCGTGGTGATGGATTTGGGCGCCAGTGAGCCCACCACTTCCGGGGGCCCCAGCCACCAGGCCAGCCCCACTGCAATGGCGGCAGAGATCAGGGCGCCGAGAATAGTGGCGATGACAATGGGCGTGAGCACGCTGCGCACGGTGTGCAGTTGCCGGTACAACGGCCAGGCCAGGGCCACGGTGGCCGGGCCTAACAAAAAGGCAATGATCTGTGTCTGTTCGCGGTATTCCTCGTAGTCCACGTTCACCAGCGGCAGCACGATAATCACCGGGATGGAGGCCACCAGGAAGGGTGGAAAATGGGCAGGCTGTTGCTGCGCCCGTAAATAAAGAGGGCGAAGCGGTAACTGGCCAGTGTCAGCAGCACACCAAACAGAGGTGTGTGCACCAGCCCGGCCAGGGCATCCAGGTTAGCCGGCATGGTCGTCTCCATGGGCTTTGCTGGTGGGCTCCTGGTGTTTGCCACCGAGCAGCTTTTTCAGCATCAGGGTGACCAGGATCATGCTGAGAATGGTGCCCAGCACCACGGCTACGCCCAGCGCCAGGGCGTACTCTTCGTAGCGATGCCATTGCAGCACAATGCCCACCCCGAGCGGAAAGATCAGCAGGCTGATGTGCTTGATCAGGCCGGCGGCGGCGGGGGCCACCCGTTGCGTGAACGGGGCTTCCAGCAGTAACGCGAGCAGCAACAGCACCATGCCGACCACAGAGGCGGGCAGGGATGCCGGTGAGACGAATAATCACCTCACCGAAAAACTGGAACAGTAGCAGGATCAGTAAGCCATCGATCATGACGGGCTCAGCGTGGCAGCGGGCGGAACATCTGAATCAGGGCGACGATCAACAGGCCGGCAAACACCACCATGGACCAGGCGGGCAGGCTCAAGCCCAGAAACGACCAATCCATCTCTGCGCATTCGCCGGAGCCTGCCAGCACTTGCTGGAGCACATTCTGCAGGGGGAAGACGTCGAGCATGTAGTCCAGGCCGGGGCCGCAGGCGGGCACTTGGTCCGCCGGCAGGTTTTGCAGCCAGATGTGACGGGCTGCCACGGCGCCACCACCGAGGGCAGCCATGGCCGTCAATGCGCCGTAGATGCGTACCCCCACGCCTTTCGGACCATGCAGGCTAGCAATCAACAGGATCGCCGCCCCGGCGATCACGCCGACGCGCTGGAAAATACACAGAGGGCAGGGTTCCAGTCCATCCACATGTTGCAGGTACAGGGCGCCGGCCATGGCGGCCAGGCAAGCCAGCAAGGTGAGAATATTCAGCAGGCGTGGAGCAGGAATGAAGGACGGCATGGTCGGCTCTTTTCGTCGGGGACCGGCGAAGGGTAGGCAAAAGCGCCGGTGGCGGCAAGGGGGGAAACTCGCCGGATGCAAGACGCTCAATGCCGGACGGAAGCGCTGCGCCGGGTATCGTTTCCCGCTAAGGTGGATAAGGGTGCTTGAGGCACTACGCGGATCTGGGTCAGGCCTGTTTGGCGTTTTTCTGCTGCAGGTTGCGGTCGTGCCAGGCATCGATGCCGGCTTGCCAGCCGTCAAACCACCATTGCGTCAGCGGGGCATCCGTATAGGGGCAGCGGTTGCTATCACCGCCGGACATTCCCCACATGCAGCCCTGATTGTACGCTTTTTCGCACTGCTCCCGGTCTGGAGACATGGCGTTGCTCCTTGTCACGTTCCATGGAGAGTAGCGCTGCGGTGCTATTTGCATAGCGTGCGAGTCCGCATTTTTGTTGTGCAAATGCAGCAAACGCAGGTGGGGTGCAGTGTTTCGGATGAGCTGTGCAACGGAATGTGTCGCAGTGAAACGCCACGGTGATGGCGGAAATCGGCAATGGCCGATCTCCGCCACATCAATCGCGGAAGTAATCCGCCAGGTAATCCTCGAAGGATTGCTGGTCGGCGGCTTCACCGGCGGCCTGCTCGGCCAGGCTGTCGGCGGCCAGTTCTTCCAGGTGTTGGTTGGTGGCGTCGCAACGCTGGCGGGACAGGAAGTGGTCGCGATGGGCCAAGGCCTGATCCATGGCGAACTGGAAGAAGCCCTGATTGCGGCTTTCCAGTTGTGCCAGAATTCGCGCAGACGGGGTGGCGTCCGGGTTATCGACTTTTTCCTGCTGGTGAGCCAGGCGTCGGCATAGTTGGTGCCGCCGTGGGCGCGGTCAAACAGTTCGGCAATAGGCTGCATCTGTTCCAGCTTTTCCGTGGCCCAGTCTTTCAGGCTCACGGACTTGCCCCAGTTGTAGAGCTGGATGTCGGTGTTGCGGCCGTCGTAGACCACCTTGCGCAGGTTTTCCTTGCTGGCATGCAGGTCGCATTTTTTCCAGCTGTGGCGATTCGCGCAGCAGGCAATAGGTGGCAAACAGGTCCAGGAAACGGATTTCTTGCTGGTTGATGCCCACCGGTTCGAACGGGTTCAGGTCCAGCGCGCGGATCTCGATGTATTCCACGCCGCGTTCCTGCAGGGCGGTGGTGGGGCGCTCGCCGGGATTGATGGTGCGTTTGGGACGAATCGATGAGTAGTACTCGTTTTCGATCTGCAGAATATTGGTGTTGAGCTGCTGGTACGTCTCACGACCATCCGCGCCGGTGACTTTGACGCCCATCTTTTCGTAGGCTGGTTCTGGCGTCTTGATGGCATGGGTGAGCGTGCTGACGTACTCATCCAGATTGTTGTAGCTGATGGCCAGGGACGACTGGGCGTTGTTTTGGTAACCCAGGTCGCTCATGCGCAGGCTGGTGGCCTGGGGGCGATATAGGGAGTGGTCAAAACGCTCCAGCAAATCGTGTTCACGGCCTGCCAGGAAAGAGGAGCATAACGCGGGTGATGCGCCGAACAGGTACACCAATAGCCAGGAGTAGCGCTGGAAATTGCGAGTCAGATCGAAGTAGCGACGGGAAATGTAATCCTGCAACGGCGCGCTGTCGCCTTCCAGTTGCTGATGTAACTTCCAGAATTCTTCCGGGTAGGAAAAGTTGTAATGAATCCCGGCGATGGTCTGCATCTTGCGGCCGTAGCGGTGGCCCAGGCCTTCGCGGTAGACGGTTTTCATGCGGCCCACATTGGCGCTGCCGTATTGCGCCACCGGCACGTCACTGTCCTTGCCGATCATGCAGGGCATGGAGTTGACCCACAGCACGTCATCACCGATGTGGCTGTACACGTAGCGGTGCAGCTGCTCGAGAAACTCGATGGGCTTGTGCAGCTCGGTGCTGGGGGCGTAATGAATTCCAGCAGCGCTTCGGAATAATCCGTGGTGATGTAGGGTGCGTCAGCGCGGAGCCCAGCGCTTTGGGATGCGGCGTTTGCGCCAAGGTGCCATCGGTGGTGATGCGCAGGCTTTCTTTTCGATGCCGCGACGGATACCGGCCAGGGTGGCGGCGGCATCTGAATCCAGCAGGGCATGAATTCGCTGTTCAAGATGCTTCATGGTTGGGGCCTGTCGTGCGGCCGCCCGGGTGTGGGGCTGGCCGCGGGTGTGACGGAATTCCGACAATCATGGGGCAATAGAATGACGCTGAGAAGTCACTCCGCTCAGGAGCGCTTCTTGCCGTCCTTCTTTTGCTTCTCTTCCTTGGCCTTGGCAAACAGGTCGGCGAAGGTGCCGCCGCCGCCCTGGGGCTGGCCACCGGCGCGTTGACCGCCGCCGTTACCACCGCCACCGCGGCGTTGGTTATTGCCTTTATTGGCCTGATTGGCGCGGTTGCTGGTGGGGCGCTGGCCACCGGTTTTTTCGGTGGGCTGGTCGTCCATGCGCATGGTCAGGCTGATGCGTTTGCGGTCCAGATCCACGTCCAGCACTTTCACTTTGACGATATCGCCGGGGGCGACCACCTGATGCGGGTCTTCCACGAACTTGTCGGCCAGCGCGGACACATGCACCAGGCCATCCTGGTGAACGCCGATATCCACGAAGGCGCCGAAGTTGGTCACGTTGGTGACGGTGCCTTCCAGGATCATGCTCAGTTTCAGATCCTTGAGGGTTTCCACGCCTTCCTTGAGTGCCGCCTTGAATTCCGGGCGCGGGTCACGGCCGGGTTTTTCCAGCTCGCTGAGGATGTCGGTGACGGTGGGCAGGCCGAAGTTGTCGTCGGTGAAGTCGGCGGCGTTGACCTTCTTCAGGAAGGGCACGTCACCCACCAGATCCTTCAACGGGCGACCATGCTTGCCGGCGATTTTTCCACCACCGGGTAGGCTTCCGGGTGCACCGAGGAACTGTCCAGCGGGTTCTCGCCGTTCATGATGCGCAGGAAGCCGGCGGCCTGTTCAAAGGTCTTGTCGCCCAGACGCGGCACCAGTTTCAGGTTGGCGCGGCTGGCAAAGGCGCCGTTCTTTTCCCGGAAGGTAACGATGTTGCCGGCGATGGTGCTGTTAAGGCCGGCAATGCGGGCCAGCAGCGGGGCGCTGGCGGTGTTCACGTCCACGCCCACGGAGTTCACACAGTCTTCCACCACGGTATCCAGAGAGCGGGACAGTTTTACCTGGCTCACGTCGTGCTGGTACTGGCCCACGCCGATGGCTTTCGGATCGATCTTCACCAGCTCGGCCAGCGGATCCTGCAGGCGGCGGGCAATGGAGACGGCGCCACGGAAGGACACGTCCAGTTCCGGGAATTCCCGGGCGGCCATTTCCGAGGCGGAGTACACGGACGCGCCGGCTTCGGAAACGATGATTTTCTGGATCGGCTGATCCTTGAGCAGCTTGACCACTTCGCCGGCCAGCTTGTCGGTTTCCCGGCTGGCGGTGCCGTTACCGATGGCGATCAATTCCACGCCATGCTGTTTGCTCATGGCAGCCAGCTTGCTGAGGACTGGTCCCACTGCTTTTTCGGCTGGTGCGGGAACACGGTGGTGTGTTCCAGCAGCTTGCCGGTGGCATCCACGACAACCACTTTCACGCCGGTACGCAGGCCCGGATCCAGGCCCATGGTGCACTTGGGCCGGCGGGGAGGCCATCAGCAGGCTTTTCAGGTTACGGGCGAACACCTGAATGGCTTCCTCTTCACCCATTTCCGCACCCGGCCCAGCAGCTCGGTTTCCAGATGGGTGTTGAGCTTGATCTTCCAGGTCCAGCGCATCACTTCCTTGAGCCAGTCATCGGCGGCGCGGCCGGCGTGCTGCCAGTCGGCTACGGCGGTGACCATGGCTTCGCAGGGATGCGGCTGGGCATTCTCCAGTTCTTCCGGCAGCACCATGGAGACATGCAGGATGCCTTCATTGCGGCCGCGGAACAGGGCCAGGGCGCGGTGGCTGGGGATGCCTTTGAGGGTTTCGCTGTGATCGAAGTAGTCGCTGAACTTGGCGCCGTCTTTTTCCTTGCCGTCTACGACTTTGGCCTGGATCTGGCCCTTGTCCCAGAGGAAGGTGCGCAGGCGGGTGAGCAGCTCGGCGTCTTCGGCGAAGCGCTCCATGAGGATCTGCTTGGCACCGTCCAGGCATCCTTGGCGGTGGCAATCTTGTGTTCCTCGTTCAGGTAGCCGGCGGCCAGTGCTTCCGGATCCTGGGTAGGGTCGTCCATCAGGCCGTTGCCAGCGGCTCCAGCCCGGCTTCGCGGGCAATCTGGGCGCGGGTGCGGCGCTTGGGCTTGTAGGGCAGGTAGAGATCTTCCAGCCGGGTCTTGGTGTCGGCAGCCTTGATCGCCTTTTCCAGTTCCGGGGTGAGCTTTTCCTGTTCGGTGATGCTTTTCAGGATGGCCTCGCGGCGCTCTTCCATCTCGCGCAGATAACGCAGCCGTTCTTCCAGGTTACGCAACTGGGTGTCGTCCAGACCGCCGGTTACCTCTTTACGGTAACGGGCGATAAAGGGGACGGTGGAACCTTCGTCGAGCAGGGCAACGGCGGCGTTGACCTGGCGTTCCTGGCAACCGATTTCTTCGGCAATAATCTGTTCGATACTACGCATGATATATCCTGACGGCGTACGGCCTGCGAGCGTATTGCGTGCAAGCGTTCTTCAAATACAAAACGACCGGAATCATAGGGAATGAATCCGGTCGTTGATAGATTGACTTGTAAAAGCGGCTGTGGCTGTGGCGCAGGTCATGGACGTTCGGTTACCGCGCACGACAGGCCGCGGACGACGACTCAGCCCAGCGCTTCATTGATCTTGGCGACCAGTTCCGCTTCCACCGGCGGTTTCACCACATAGCCGAAGGCGCCCTGGCGTTCGCCCCAGACCTTGTCGGTTTCCTGGTCCTTGGTGGTGACCAGAATCACCGGAATGCTTTCTGTGGCAGGGTCGCGGGTGATCTTGCGGGTGGCCTGGAAGCCATTCAGTTCCGGCATCACCACATCCATCAGGATCAGATCGGGCTGTTCCTGACGGGCTTTTTCTATCCCTTCCATGCCGTTGGTGGCGGTGACGACATCATGGCCCTGACCCTGGACAATCTTAACCAGATTGGTCAGTGGGTCGGGGAATCGTCCACCACAAGAATTTTGGCCATGTTGCTCTCCTCAAGCCGGCATTGATCCCATCGGCTGTATTTTTATATGTCTTGATCCAATCGCGAATCATACCAGCGACGGCTTAAAAGGTAAGCTGTCGAATTGTGGCACATGGGTGCCGCAATGGGGCAGCTTACCGGGTAAACGTGTGGGCGCTGCGCCGCCCCCAGAGCAGAATGGCAGCACGATCAGGGCGGTGACCAGCGTCCAGCGGGCCAGTGCCCAGAAACTGTTGGCCAGCAGGTCGCCGTGATGCCCTGCCAGCGGCGCCAGCGCGGCAATCACGAGGCTGCCGATCCCGGTCACCAGCAGCCAGCGCGGTGCCAGGCCAGTGCCCGCTGCCGGCGGCGGAACAGGCACCACAGGAAGGCCGCGCCCAGCCCAAGCATCAGCAGCCACAGTAGCCCGGCGGGGCCATGAGCAGCAGGTTGGCATCGTCGCTGGCGGCTGCCTTGAGCAGGGGCAGGTTGCCGAACACTTTGAGTAGCAGGTAGGGGCCGAGCAGCATGACCCACCACAGGTTGCCGCCCAGCCCCTGAGGGCCGGGTTGCTGGCGGTGGACTGGGATCAAAGCGCCAGGCGCGCTGCAGCAGTGTGCCCCAGTTGTGCGGCGCCAGGTTGCGGCCGAGTCCATGGAAGCGGTCGCGCTGTTCTTCGATCAGCATCAGCATGGCCGGCACCACCAGCAGGATCAGTCCGGTGCCGAACAGCAGGCCGAACACCAGGCTCACGGCCATGGGCTTGAGGAACTGGGCCTGCAGGGAGCTTTCGAACAGGATCGGCGTGAGGCCGGCGACCGTGGTGATGGAGGTCAGCAGCACGGCACGCAGGCGGCGCACACAGGCCTCGGTGATTGCCTGGAAGCGTTCCATGCCTTCGGCCACCAGCTGGTAGAAACTCACCAACACGATGGAGTCGTTGACGATAATGCCGGACAGGCCGAACAGGCCCATGGCCGAGAACATGGAGAACTTGATGCCGAACGGGGCGGTGAAGATGCCCGATCACCGCGCCGGTGAGGCCGAAGAATATCGCCACCATGATCGCCATTGGCCAGGAGTAGGAACTGAATACCCAGGCCAGCACGATATAGATAATCGCCAGCCCGAGCAGGGCGCCGGTGGCCAGATCCCGCAGGTTTTCCGCCTGTTCCTGAAGTTTGCCCTCGTAGCCCACGCCGATGCCGTAGCGGCTTTTCAGTTCCGGCAGGATGCCTTCGTTGAGGGTGGCGATGATCTCGTTGGCGTTGCCCTGTTCGGGTCCAGGTCGGCGTACACGGTGGCGGCCAATTCGCCGTCGACCCGGCGTAGCAGGTCCACGCCCTTGCGGGCGTCAAACGTGACCACGTCGCGCAGGGATATGGCTTCGCCCTGGTTGGTGATGATGGGCAGGCGCTCGAGGGCGCTGAAGCGGCGGCGCTCGCTGTCCGGCAGCATCACCCGCACTTCCACTTCTTCGTCTTCCTCGTTGTAGAGCTGCGCCAGGCTGCCGTCGAAGGCGGCCCGTAGCTGGCTGGCCACCTCACTGAGGGTCAACCCCAGGGCGCGGCCCTGAGCGGTGAGTTCGAAGGTGAGCTGTTCCTTGCCGTAAGGAAGGTCATCGTCCACGTTGCTGACGCCGGTGAACTGCTCAAGGCGTTCCTGCAGCGCCAGTGAGGCAGCTTTCAGGGTGGGGGCGTCACTGCCGGTGAGTTTCACCTCGATGGGTTTGCCGGGGGCCGGCTTCGGCCTGGGAAATGGTGAGTTGATCCAGGCCGGCGGGCATGGCCAGTTTTCGCGCCAGGCGTCAATCAGTTCGTCGTTGGAGATGTCCCGGTCCGAGCCGGTGTAGACCTCGACCACCAGGGTGCCGTATTCGTCACCGAACTTGTCCTGGCGTCCGCCGATGTTGGGGAAGCCGGCGGCGGCGCCGTGGTGGCTGATAATGGTATGGACCAGATGCCCGCCCAGTTCCTCGTTGGTCTCTTCCAGGGTGCGTTCCAGCTCGGCCAGGAAGTCGTCCACCTGTTGCTTGTCGGTGCCGGAGGAAAATTCCACCACGGCGCGCAGTTGGTCGCCATCGACCGGCGGGAAGAAGGTGAACTTGAGCCAGCCGGTGGACACCAGCGACAGGCCAATAACGAAGGCGCAGACGGCGGAGACACTCACCAGCTTGCGGTGGCTAATGGACCATTCCACCAAAGGCCGGAAGCGCTCATCCCGGAAGCGGTTGAAACCAATGTCGATGCGTTCGCGCAGGCCGCTGGCCTTGACCTCGATGCCCCGGAAGCTGTGGTGCAGATGGCCGGGCATCACCAGGAAGCATTCCAGCAGTGAGGCTAGAATCACGCAGATCATCACGAAGGGATATCGAAAGATATCTTGCCCATGGCGCCGCCCATCATTCCCAGTGGCAGGAAGGCGGCGATGGTGGTGGTGGACGATGCCACCACCGGCCAGAACATGCGCCGGGCCCGCCCAGGGCTGCACGCTGGGCGGACTCGCCCTGTTGCAGGTGGGTGAGGGTGTCTTCGCCCACCACGATGGCATCGTCCACGATCAGCCCCAGGGCCAGAATCAGGCCGAACAGGCTGATCATGTTGATGGTGCCGCCAAACGCCCAGAGGATGCCGAGGGTGGCCATGAAGGACACCGGATTCCCCACGGTGACCCACCAGGCGACTCGCGCATTGAGGAAAAAATAGAGGGTCAGGATCACCAGCACCAGGCCGGAAATGCCATTCCAGAGCAGGGTGGAAATACGCTCCTGTACGTGCTTCCAGGCCTCGAAATAGAACGTCATTTTGACGCCATTGGGCAGCGAATGTGCGTATTCGCCTCCCCAGGTACGAACCTTTTCGGCCAGGTCGAGCATGTCGTCGTCTTCGCCGCGCATCACCTGTAGTTCGATGGCGGGTTTGCCTTCGAAGGTGAGCGTGGCCTGGTCATCCCGTGCCCGCCGTTCGATGATGGCCACATCGCCCAGGCTTAGCTGCTGGCCGTCGGCGGTGGTAATCAGGGGGAGCTCGGCAAAGGCCTTTCGTCACGGCGCTGGCCCAGCGCCCGCAGTTGCTTGGCGGCGTCGTCGCGCCCCACGGTGCCGGCGGGGGTGTCCTGGCTGAAGCTGCGTACCCTGTCGCCGATCTGTCCCAGGGTCATGCCCAGATCATGCAGGGTGCTGCTGGGCACCTGAATGGCCATTTCCTCTTCCGGCAGGCCGATGAACTCCACTTTGCCGACCCCCAGCGCCAGCAGTTCATCCTCCATTTCCCGCACCAGGGGGCGCAGCTCTTCCCGGCTGCCATTTTCCGTGGATACCAGAATCGAGGTGACCAGCGAATAGCGGGTGATTTTGTGAATCACCGGCCGCTCTGCGTCCTGGGGCAGGTTGCGGATCGAGTCGATGCGCTGGCGCACTTCATCCAGGGCCAGGCCCAGGTCGCTGCCGTCTTCCAGTTCAATAAAGATGGCGCTGGCGCCCTGCTGGGAGCGGGCGATCAGCTTGCGGGTGTTGGGCAGGGTTTTCAGTGCCTGCTCGACGGGAATGGTGATGGAGCGCTGCACGTCTTCCGGGCTGGCGCCGCGCCAGGGGGATGGTGACGGTGACGTATTCGAAGTCGAAATCCGGGAACAGCTGGGTGTTCAGGCGGGTCAGGCCCAACACCCCGAGCATGATCATCAGGATCATCAGCAGGTTGGAGGCAACCTTGTGCTCGGTAAAACTGGCGATCAGGCCCCGCGACTCACTCACTGTCACCGCCCTGGTTATCCGTGTGGGGGTTTGTTTCCGGGGTGGCGTTCCTCGTTTGGCTCTCTGTTTCAGTGCCGGTGTCCGCGTTGCTGCCGGGCACCGGTTGCGGGTCCACGGGCAGGCCGACGATGGCCTGGGGCAGCTGGGTGGTCATGATGCGTTCACCACCGGTCAGGCTGTCGGCGCGCAATAGTAGCAAGGACTGGTCGCCGTCGATGGCTTCGCCGACGATGTGAGCGTCAACCCGTTGCAAATGGTCCTCGGCGTCGATGCGATAGAGCCGGTTGAGACCATGCAGGGCGGTGGCCGGCAGCGCCAGCAGTTGTGGCTGGGCGGGCAGTGTCAGGGTGATAGTCAGCGGGCGGCCCAGGGCCGCGGTGGGCGCGCCTTTTTCACGCTGTCATGGCTGAACGCGAACAGGCCATCGATACCGCCACGGGCATCGGCGGCATCGCCGGCCAGCCGTTTCAGTTTCAGCGGCAGGGTGTGGCCTTCCAGCTGGGTGCTGGCGGCCAGGTCGCCGGCGATCAAGCCTTGGCGTACGGCAGGCAGATAACGGTCGGGAATCTGGGCGCGTACTTCCAGTTCGGTGTCAGCAAACAGGTCGATCAGCGGTTCGCCGGGACGCACCCGCTCGCCCGGGGCTACGCTCACCTGGGTAATGGTGCCGTCGAATGGGGCGTTCACGGTGGTGCGAGCCAGGTCGATCTTCGCTTGCTCCAGCTGCGCCTCGGCGCTGGCCAGGCGGGCTTCCATGCGCGCCAGTTCGTTACGGAAATCACTGACACTGAGTTGCCGCTGGCTGAGTGACAGGTCGGCCCGGGCCTGGGCTTCTTCGGCTTCGTCCAGCTGGGTCTGGGCCACCAGTTTGCGATCCCGCAGGGACTGGATACGCTCCAGATTATCGGCGGACAACTGCGCCAGTTTCTTTTCCAGCGCCAGGTTTTTCTTGTCGCTCTGGTAGCGCAGGCGGGTGGTTTCCAGCTGGGCGGCGGCTTCGTCGCGGGTGGCTTTGGCGCGGTCGCGGGCCAGGGCGGCTTCGGTGTCGTCCAGCTGGATCAGCAATTGGCCTTCGCTGACCCGGTTGCCGGCCCGTACCGGGATGCTGTCCACGTTGGCGGTGACCACGGCGGTCAGGCCCGCCGCCCGGGGGGATTGCACCCGGCCGAACAGTTGGATCTGCGGCGAGCGCGCCTGCGGGTCGGCCAGCACGAACCGCACCCGGGCATGGTTGTCCACGATGTCTCGGGTGGGCGCGGACGGTTTGAATGTGGCAAGCAGGATGATCGCCAGCACCGTGCCCAGAATAACGCGGGCCACGGGGGAGATGTGTTTCAGGCGGTCTCGCAAGGGAAGTCCTTTATCGATAATGATTCTCAGCCAGATACTCTAGCGTTTTCTTGTGGTAGTGCCTATTGGCACCCTCTATCTTCAACGCTGGCAATGTTTTTATACAATCTCTCCGTGCCATTTTCTTGCACGTTCGGACCACAACGCGTAAATCAGGGACCAGTAAACCTTCGGAGGTGCCGTGAGCGAACAACAAGACAAGATTCTGGTCGTGGATGACGATGCGCGACTGCGTAGCCTGCTGCAACGGTTTCTGGAAGAAGCTGGCTATACCGTAAAGGCGGTGGGCGATGCGGAGCAGATGGACCGTGCCCTGTCCCGCGAGCTGTATTCCCTGATGGTGCTGGACCTGATGCTGCCGGGGGAAGATGGCCTGTCGATCTGCCGTCGCCTGCGTGAGGCCGAGAACGTCATGCCGATCATCATGCTCACCGCAAGGGCGATGATGCCGAGCGCATTGAAGGCCTGGATGCCGGCGCCGATGACTACCTGCCCAAGCCGTTCAACCCCAAGGAACTGGATGCCCGTATCCGCGCGGTGCTGCGCCGCCATGTGCGCGAGCTGCCCGGGGCGCCCAGCAAGGAAGAAGGGTCGGTGACGTTTGGCCCTGGATTCTGGATCTGGCCAACCGCACCCTGACCCGCGACGGAGACCCGCAAAGCCTGACCACGGGCGAATTCGCCGTGCTCAAGGCATTGCTGCAGAACCCCGTGAGCCGCTCACCCGTGACAAGCTGATGAGCCTGGCCCGGGGCCGCGAATGGTCGCCATGGAACGCTCCATCGACGTGCAGGTGTCGCGCCTGCGCCGCCTGCTGGAAGACGACCCCTCCAAACCCCGCTACATCCAGACGGTCTGGGGTGTGGGGTATGTGTTTGTGCCTGATTAAGAGACGCGCATGCACCACGCTGCACGCCCCATGCGCGTGTTGCGTGATGCGTGCAGCGTGTAAGCTGCCTTTGATGACACTCTATCCCCGCACTGCCTTTGTCCGTTCCGCCATCGTGGTGGGGCTGGTGATTGGGATCAGCCAGGCGCTGACCCTGTGGTTCTTTGCCCGTAATGCCTACCTGCCCGGTATCCGTGAATACGCCCGTTTGACGGTGTTGCAGGCAGAGCTGGCGTTTGATGATTCGCGGGCGGCAGCGGATGCGGATCTGGCCGACCGGCTGGGTAATGCCACCGGTATTACGGTGGCGATTCCGGAGAAACTTCACGATGGCACCATGCTGCTGTCGCGTCCGGTGGTGGGCCGTTTTCAGGAAGAACTGGAAGGCATGCTGGAAGAGCCGGTGACGGTGCGTCTGGAAGACAACCGCCAACCGGTTCTGTGGGTGAATGCGCCGTCGTTTGGTGAGCAGTGGGTGCGGGTGCCCATGGCGTTCTTCCGGGATTACGATCGCTACCTGTTGTTGGGCTGGGGGGTGACGGTGCCGCTGCTGGCCATTATCGGCGGCTTGCTGATTGCCCGGGGGCTGAACTTGCCGTTGCGACGGCTGGCCAAAGTGGCCTTGAAAGTGGGGCGCGGAGAGGCGGTGCCGGTGCTGGATACCACCATCGGCCCGGAGGAAATTCAGGCGGTGAATGCCGCCTTTAACCGGATGACCAGTGACTTGCAGCATGCCCAGCGAGATCGGGCGTTGCTGCTGGCCGGGGTGTCCCATGATTTGCGAACCCGCTGACACGTTTGCGTCTGTCGGCGGAATTTATGCAGGACGAAGAGCTGGCAAAAGGCATTATCGAAGACATTGAGGATATGGATGCGATCCTCGATCAATTTATTTCCTTTATCCGTGATGGTGCGGATGAGCAGCCGGACTTTGAAAACCTCAATGACCTGATTCAGGAAGTGGCCGGCAAGTACCCGGCGGAGCAATTACGGTTCGAGCTGGAAGACCTGCCCCGGCTTATGCTCAAGCGGCTGACGGTAAAACGGATGCTGGCCAACCTGGTGGGCAATGCCCTGAAGTACGGTGCCTCACCGGTGGAGGTGCGCACCGCGGTGGCGGAAAACAAGGTCGTGTTGACGGTGCGTGATCACGGTCGCGGTGTGCGTGAAGAGGATATTCCGTTGCTGCTGCAGCCGTTTTCCCGGGGGGAAAAGGCGCGCACTCTCAGTGGCAGTGGTTTGGGGCTGGCCATCGTGAAGCGGATTGTGGACATGCACCACGGTGATATTCAGCTGGCCAATCACCCCCATGGTGGACTGCTGGTGGAGGTGCGTTTTCCGGTAACCGGTAAATTCGTGCAACCCGAACCCCTGTCCGCCGGTGTGAGATAAATCCAGCGGTAACAAAAAACCACATTCTGTGGCCCGGAATGTGCGCTGGCGCAAAGTTTGCGGCGCAAGGGTCGGTGCATTCTACTGGCATGGGCGCTGGAAAAGAACGAACAAAGGACAGCCTGTAGTAGCGATAAAAAATTGAATCCTGTTGCAATGATATCTTGTTGATGCCGCTGCCAACCTGTTCGAAGAACACAACGTGAACAGGCGAATGGGACAAAGAAGTAGGCGCAATAAGCAGGAACTAATAAGCAAGAAAAAAACGCAAGCAACGGAGCGAACACCAAATGGACTTGGGAGAGAGCCTTATGAATACCCTCGCAGCGTGGCGGCCGCCACGATGAATGTTATTTCCTGTCAGACCCGACTCGCTGATTCGCGCACAGGTTGACTGTAGCCGGTTGATGTTTGTGTTGTGAATGCCGATAGCCTGTTGTGGCCCGTGTGCCATAAGAGGTTTTGGGCCGCACGCCTGTGCGGCCCTTTTTTCGTTTCTTTTCCTGTCGGTGTTACTTTCTTGTTGAGGAAACGGTGCCGCCCGTTATTCTCGGAAAGGAATATGATCTGCTGGCGGACCATTGAAGGCATTGAGGGAGCGATGATGAAACAACAGGGGAAGCATTCTTACTCGGTGGCGGCGGGACTCGTCGCCTTGGCCTGTGTGATCAGTCGGCCGGTGTCTGCCAATGATGATCCGTTATTGCCCGGGTATGTGGGGGTGCAGTACAACCTGCTCGATCAGCAGATTTCTGCCGGCGATGATGCGCAACCGCGCAGCGTTCAGGCGGTCTGGGGCTGGCAGTACAATACCCTGCTCGCGCTGGAGGCCCGGCTGGGCTATGGCGTCAGCGATGATGAGGGCGGGCTGGATACGGCCCGGGTCAGCGTGGACCCGCAATGGCTGGTGGGGGGGGCTATCTGAAAATGGGGCTGAGCTACCGTTTGCCGCTGTCCCCCTATGTGCTGCTTGGGCACTCCTCGGTGAAGCGCGATATTACCGTGGCTGGCGGCGATACCGAAGAGGACGTTGCCAGCGATCCCTCCTACGGCATGGGGGCGTCGATCAAATTGAACGAACGCAATGCCCTGACAGTGGAATGGCTGCAGCTGGAGGATGACGACAATGACCTGACCACCGTTAACGTGGGCTATCTTTTCCGTTATTGAGCGTCAGATTGCGCGGCCAGGCCGGCGGCGTCGGCGTGACGTTTTTCCAGGCTGCGGCCGGCCAGGAAAATCAGTAATCCGCCGATGGCCAGGGGGCCGCGCCTACCAGGCCGGTGGCGGACCATTGTGCGCCCATCTTGATGGTGACGCCGGCCAGCCAGGCGCCCAGCGCGTTGGCCAGGTTGAAGGCGGCATGGTTCATGGAGGCCGCCATGGTTTGGGCGTCTTCCGCCACATCCATCAGTCGGGTCTGCAATGCCGGGCCCAGCGCCATGCTGGTGCCTACCAGCCCCACGAAGAGGATGGCGGGCAAGGGCCAATCGGCGGCAAAGTAAAAGCCGGCCTGAATCAGCGCACACCAGATCAGGATGCGCGGTATGGCACGCAGCAAGTTGCCGTCTGCTGCGCGGGCACCGGCAAAGTTGCCGATAATAGTGCCGATGCCGAAGATCATCAGCACCATGGGGCCCCAGCTTTCCGCCATGCCGGATTGCTCGGTGAGGGTGGGCATCACATAGCTGAACACCGAAAACATGCCGCCGAAACCGATGCTGGCGACCCCCAGAGTAAACAGCACCCGTTGTTTGACCAGCGCGGACAATTCGCGACGCGGGCTGGCGTCCGGGTCCGGCGCCTGGGCGGGTACCCACAGGCGGATCAACAGGGCGGTGCACAGGGCAATCACGCCCACCCCGATAAAGGCCACTTCCCAGCCGAACAGATTGCCGGCCCAGGTGGCCAGGGCGCGCCGACCACGATGGCAATGGTCAGCCCGCTCATCACCCGGGCGACGGCGCGGGCACGCATGTGATACGGCACGGCGGAGGCCGCCACCAGGGCGGCGACACCAAAGTAGGCCCCATGGGGCAGCCCGGCGAGAAAGCGCAGGCCCACGAAGGTCCAGAAATCCGTGGCCAGGGCGCTGGCCATGTTGCCCACGGCAAACACCACCATCAGGACGATCAGCAATCCTCGCCGGGGTACCCGGGCGGCGAGCGGAAATCAGCGGTGCACCGACCACGACCCCCAGCGCATAACTGCTGATGGCATAGCCCACATCCGGAACCGGTACTTGCAGGTCGGTGGCCACGCGCTGCATCAGCCCCATAATGACGAACTCGCCGCTGCCAATACCAAAGCCCCCCAGAGCCAGAGCGAGGGAAAGGCGAAGCAAGCGACTGGAGTCGGAGGACATAAAGGTTCCTGGATGAAGGCAGCGGGCAGGTCTGTGACGGATGGGGTGAGACTGTCGATATTGAACAGGGTTCATTCTAGCATGCGAAAAATGGTTTAGTGCCCGGAGCAGGCAAGAAAACGCCAGCAGGAACAATGCGCAAGAATAAAGAAATAATGAAGGAGAAACGATGAAAGTGACACGCATCATGGCCAATGTGGCCACGGGCGATCTGGGCAAGGCGCAGGCCTTCTATGGCGACCTTCTCGGCCTGGACCGGATTATGGATCATGGCTGGTTCCAGACCTATGGCTCGGCAGAAACCATGACGGTGCAGCTGAGTTTTGGCTCCCAGGGTGGTTCAGGCACAGCGGTACCGGACCTGTCCATTGAAGTGGATGATCTGGACGAGGCATTGAAGCGGATGCAGCAGGCGGGGGTGCCGGTGGAATACGGGCCGGTGAATGAGCCCTGGGGCGTGCGACGCTTCTATGTACGTGACCCGTTCGATCGACTGTTGAATATTTTGCAGCATCAATAACCGCCCCTCTTGCCCGAGCAGGGGTGGAGAGGCGGTATGGCGTCACAGGGCGCTGGTTGGCACCAGCGGAATGTTCACCCGCGATGGCATGGCCGGGGCGCTGTAGATGGTCATGGCGCCCAGCAGGCTGGTGAGCAGGTCGGGGATCGGGCTCAGGCCATGGGGCAGGTCACTGGTGCCCACGCTGATGCGCAGCTTTTCCCCGGCCTTGATCAGGGCGCTGGTGGGGAACACTTCCACATCGGCGCGGAAGGCGGTCAGCGGGGTGATCGTCCGTTTTGATTCTGCGCTAAACGGGTGCCAGGGCTGGATCAGTTTGCCGTTCATAAAACGGGAGCGGCTGGCATCAAAGGCACTCATGGACGCCATCTGAATGCCGTGGGTCAGTGGCCGGGCAATGCCGTTGTCGCCCACCACGCTGACGCGCACGGTGACATTGGTATCCAGGGCAGTGGTGGACGCCCAGATCTGCCCGGTGATCGGGCCGTTGATGGCCATGTCTTCTTCCAGCGGTTCGCTGGTGTACACCGCTTCCAGCAGATTGGCCACGTTGTCCTGTGCCGAGCAGGGCGGCAGGATCAGGCCGAGCACACCGGCAGTCCACTGGCTGGCGCTGGCGGAACACAGGCCATTGACCGGCGTCTGCAGCAGGCTGGTCTGTTTGCTGGTGGTTGGAGCGCTGTGGGAAATACTGCCGAACAAGGGGGCGCCGGGCTGGCCATGGAGGTAAAAGGTTTCCGCTTGCGCGTCCGGGTGTGGCCAATCGGCGGCGGTGACGAAACGTTCTTCGCCGGTGTAGTACTGCGTCACCGGCGGGTAATCCCCGGCACCGGTGTCCATGCCTTTCAGGTACTGGTCGAACCAGGCCAGGCGGATGGGGCCCAGTGCCGGCACGCCATCGGCGGGCAGGCCGGCCCCGGAGGAGCCGTCCAGATGTTCCCAGGGGCCGATCAGCAGCTTGGCGGTGGTGTGGTCTTTCAGGCCTTCATAAATCAGTGGCTCGCCGCGCTGGAAAATATCATTCAACCCGCCCACCACAAAGGTCGGCGCGGTGATCTTGTCGATCTGTTCCAGCGGTGAGCGGATGCGCCAGAATTCGGTGTCGTATTTGTTTTCATCGCCAATCAACGCACCGGCCACCACCGGTACCTGAAACTCGGTGAGGGCGCCCTGCAAATGTTGCAACAGGGTGGTCAGGTAATAGCCCGGTTCGCCGTTATCCAGCCCGGCGGGGGTGGGGATGATGCCCAGCCCGGTGACCAGGGTGACCCACAGGGGAATAAAGCCTGCGTTGATCTGTCCGCCAGTGAAGACGATATCCCGGTAGGCATCGCCCATGGGCACGATGGCAAAAATGGCTTTCACCGCCGGGTCTTCCTGGGCACCGGCCAGCAGGCCGGTGATGCCCATGTACGACGCGCCGTTCATGCCGATGCTGCCGTTGCTCCAGGGCTGCACCTTGATGTACTCCAGCAACTCACCGATATCGTCCTGGTCAATCTGGCTGAATGCCTGCCAGCTGCCTTCCGCTGCCCCGGTGCCGCGCAGATCCACAATGATGTAGGCGTACCCTCTTTTCACCAGCGCCGGGTCGGCGGCACCGATGGCGCCGAGCGCCTGGTTGTAACCGGTAAAGGTCGCAATCACCGGGAACGGGCCGTCGATGGCATTGCCGTTTTCGTCCGCTGGCAGGGTGACGGTGGCGGCCAGGCGAATGCCGTCGCGCATGGTGATCAGCTGCTGGGGCAGGTTGACCGTGTTCGGGTATTCCTCGTCGCGCTGGTAGGGCTCGCTCCAGGCCAGATTCACCGGTGTGCTTTCCTCCTCGCCAGCATCGTTATCGGTATCGTCACTGCTGTCGCCGCCCGTGTTGGCGTTGGGGCTGTTGGGGCATTGGCAACGGTCGGGGCGCTGCCGCTACCTCCGCCGCAGGCGGTCAGTTGCAGTACCAGGCCAAGGAGAATGACGATCAGAGTGCGGCCATTCAGGCGCGCTGAGGATGAAGCGGGCATGGTGCGGTCCCCTGTGTTGTTATGGTGGTGGCTCGCCACAAAGCGAGACATTTTTTTATAGGTGTATCAGCGTAGGCGGGATGGCAGTGCAAATCTGTGGGTACCTTGGTGCCCAAGCGTGAAAGAAACTGGGGCTTCTGTGACGGACTGTAAGCTGTCTCTGGTCGGAGACGTTTGTGGTGGCAGGACTGATGGCGGAGTCACCGGGTGCGGTGTAGCTCAGTGGCTTTTTTGGGGGGGATTTGCGTTTTGCCTGGCCAGTTTGCTGTTGGGGGGAAGCCGGCCCCCGGTTCCCCCGGGGGTGAGGCTCTGCGCTGAAGAGCTGGTGGCGTTGTGGTCACTGAAGTCTTGGTTCGTGAGACACACTAGGGCCTGTTAACACTACCGAGATAACGCCTGCTGGATGCGTTTTTTCGTCCAGTGGTGTCAGTCGGTGTGCCGTGTAGTCATTCTACATAAACAGCGGATGGCGCTGCTGGGCGGAAAAAGGGACCAGCCCTTCGGGTTGAGCCCCAAAAGCCGTCACTCGTCGTTATTCGTCACTCATTTGGAGCCACCAAACATCACTCCTCATGCCTAGATTGACGGCTTTTGGGGCTCAACAGGTGTCATCTCGGTAGTGTTAACAGGCCCTGGCCACCAGGCGGTGTTGCTTTGAGCGTCAGGTATCCTGCGGTGAGCGTTCGGCACAGTGCGAGACGGTCGCGCTAATCAGCGCTTCGTTACTACTCTGCCGGGTTCAGTTTCAGCAGCTGACCATTGTTGCTGTCGGTGAGCAGGTACAGGTAACCGTCTGGCCCCTGGCGAACGTCGCGAATGCGCTGTTTACGATCACTCAGCAGCCGGGTTTCGCTGACTGGCTGCTGCCCGTCAAACGCCACCATGTTTAGATGCTGCAATTTGAGTGCACCGTTTGCCGTGTGGCCTTGCCAGTCGGGGTAACGGTCGCTGGTAATGAAAGCCATGCCGGCGGGCGCGATGGAAGGGGTCCAGTGCATTAGGGGCTGGGCATAGCCTTTTTTCTCGGTGTCGCCAATGCTGGGGCCGTAATATTCCCGTCCATAGGTAATCACCGGCCAGCCATAATTGACGCCGGGTTTTACCGCATTGATCTCATCGCCCCCCGCGAGGGCCGTGTTCGTTCAACCAGGGTTTGCCGGTCTGCGGGTGCAGGGCCAGGCCCTGGGGATTGCGGTGGCCCCAGCTCCAGATCTCGGTGGCCTGGTCGGCCTGACCCACCAGCGGATTGTCTTTCGGAATGCGGCCATCGTCGTGCAGACGCAGAACGCTGCCGGCGGGATCCTGGGTATTCTGGGCGCGCTCGCGTTGCCCGCGGTCGCCAATGGTTAGAAACAGGTAGCCGTCATTATCGAACAGGATGCGACCACCAAAATGTTTGGCGGTATTGGTGCAGGATTTCTCTGCCACATACACCGTCTGGAAGTCGTTCAGGCTGCCGGCTTCATAGGTGCCGTAGCCCACTGCGGTGGTGCCGCCCTCGTCGCCGCAGGGTTGGGCATAGCTCAGGTACAGGCGCTGGTTCTCGGCGAAGTTTGGGTGGGGCAGCACATCGAACAGCCCGCCCTGGCCTGAGGCCACGACGTCCGGTACGCCATCCACATTGGTGTCTTGCAGTTCGCCATCCACAACCCGTCGCAAAGTGCCGCGCCGTTCCGTAATCAGCCATTCGTTGTCTGAGACAAACGCCAGTGACCAGGGATGATGCAGGCCACCGGTGATCTCGGTAGCGGTGATGCTGTCGTTGGTTTGTGGCTCCAGGGTGGCGGTGGTGTCCGCGCAGGCACACAGACTAAAAATGGCGAGTGAGATGGTGGCCAGTGATCGCATGACGAACTCCCTTATTCAGACAAGCTAGAGCATGCCACGCCAGGCGTGAAGGATGGAACACCGTCATTAGCGCCGGCGCTTTTGGGTTGTCATCCAGGCCAGAACAACAGGAACGAGAAACACCACAAAGAAAATGGGGAGTTCGGCCATGAAGGAATAGCCAGCATGCACCATGCCTACGGCCATATTGGTGGCAGCGGCGATAAACCAGAGCAGGGCGAAGGTGGTGAGTAGATGCTGCTGCAGCCAAGTGACGGTTCGGGCGACTAGCGCGAGTACCATGAACAAAACTACGCCGCCAAGAATAACCAGGATTGTATGCATGTTGGGCGCCCCTCCAAGCAGGCAGACAAAGTGGGCTGCCTGCTGTTGAGTGGTTACTGGATGATGTTACCGAGTAGTGTAGCCGCCGTTGGCAAAGATTGTTTGGCCGGTGATCCACCAGCCATCCGTTGCCAGAAAGCGGATGATAGGGGAGATGTCCTCTATTTTGGTCAGGTCCCCGTTGATAGCCTGAGATTTGTGGAAGGCCACTCTTTCCGGGGTTTCCTGACCATAAAAGAATGGCGTATCCATTGGGCCCGGGCCCACGGCCGTTACGGAAATGCCGCGCTCGGCGAATTCCTTGGCGGCTGCTCGAGTGAAGTGCTCCACCGGTGATTTCCCGCCTGCGTAGGTAGAGTAGCCATCGGTAAAGGCTGCCAGTAAGGCGGTGACAACGGTGACGATCTTGCCGTTGTCGTTCAAATGCTTGCCGGCTTCTTTGATAAAGAAATAGGCAGATTTGGCGTTGATGTCGAACATGGCGTCGTATTCATCTTCGCTGGTTTCCACGATCGGTTTGCGCAACACCTTGCCGACAGTGTTGATAGCGATATCAATGCCGCCGAATTTGTCTTTGGCTTCCAGGAAGAGCGCTTCTACATTGGCTGGCCGGGTCAGATCTCCTTGAGTCATATAAGCCTCTCCACCCAGCTCCTTCACGGCGCTTACGGTTTCTTCCGCATCGGTACGGCTGGAATCGCTGTTGTAGTGCACAACGACATTGGCTCCTTGCTTTGCGACTTCCCGGCTAATCAGTCCTCCCAGGTTTTTGGCTCCGCCAGCGATGAGTACCACTTTGTCCTTGAATGCATGGTCTGACATGACACTTGTCTCCTGTGTGCTGGGATATTAGATAAGCTTGCATTCTCGACAGGTTTGGCAGGGGCATAAACCGGTGTAATCTGACAGCATATGTCGAAAATAACGAACAATGGAAAGCTATGGACCGTCTTGAAAGACTGAATATCTTCGTCCGGGTGGTGGACTGTATGAGCTTTACCCGGGCTGCGGAGAACATGGGGATCCCTCGCTCCACAGTATCCACGGCAATAAAGGCGTTGGAGGTTGAGATGGGGGCGCGCTTGTTGAATCGCACCACCCGGGCCATCCAGGTGACTGAAGAGGGACGCTTCCTCTACAGGAAAGGTCAGTCACTGTTGCAGAGTTATGAACAATTGGCGGGGGCCTTTGTGGCCAGCGACGGTCGCCCCCAGGGCAAGCTGCGCATCAATGTGCCCGGGCGTCTGGGGCGGCGTGTGCTGGCACCGGCTTTGCCGGATTTCCTGGATCGTTACCCGGGTATCGACATCCAGATGGGCGTTACCGACCGGGCTGTGGATCTGGTGAGTGAAGGGGTGGATTGTGTGATTCGGGTGGGGGAGCTGGCAGACAGCAACCTGATCGCCCGGCCGCTGGGACGCTTGCCTTTGTGCAATTGCGCCAGCCCGGCCTATCTGGCCCGCTATGGATGGCCAGATACGGTAAAGAATCTGTCATCCCATCGCATTGTGGCTTTTGTGTCGTCCATGACGGGCAGGGTGGAAAGCTGGGAATGCCGCAAGGGAGAGCAGCTGGATAGCTTGGCGCTCCCCGCCCGTGTCACGGTGAATACGGCGGAGGGCATGATTGCCTGTGCACTGGCGGGGCTGGGGATGATTCAGGTGCCGCACTACGATGTGCGCCACCATCTGGATTCAGGCCGCCTGGTCAGCGTGCTGCCGGACACTGTGCCGCCACCTATGCCCATTACTCTGCTGTATCCCCACCGCGAACATATGACCCGGCGTCTGGAGGTTTTTATCGACTGGATCATCCCGGTGCTGGAAGACAAGGTGCTGGGCATGGCGCAGTGAGCCCGGTGCTGCCGTTTACTCCGGGTGCGTCTGGAAGCCGACGCTGAAACGGTTCCACATATTGATCACGCCGATGACGTAGCTCAGGTCACTGCGTTCTTTCTCGCTGAAGTGTTCCGCCAGAGCTTCATAGGCGGCGTCGCCATCGCCGCCCTGGCTGAGGCGGGTCAGGTATTCTGTCCAGCCCAGCGCAGCCTGCTCCCGCTCACTGAACCAGTCGGTATCCCGCCAGCCAGCGACAGTATCAATGCGTGCGTTGTCCTCCCCCAGTTTGCGTGCCTGGGCGGCGTGCATGTGCATGCAAAAGGCACAGCCGTTGATCTGCGAAGCCCGCAGTTCCACCAGGGCAATCAGTCGCTTGTCCAGCCCGGTGGCGTCGATGACCGCCTGGGTGTTGAACATGGCTTTCATGGTGTCCGGTGAGGCGGTGTAGTAATTGAATCGGGCTTTCATGATGATGCAGTCCTTTTGTCAATGTTCCGACTCGGGAACGGTCGGCGTCATGTGCTCTGTGCCGTCGTAAAGGCGTGGCGGCGGGAGACGTGTTTCGGGCAGCGATGTGCTGGGAGGCAAACACGCTGCAATTCGGTGACCGGGGCCCGCCACAAGACAGGCTTACTCTTCAGGTAAATATTGGGTTATGTCGGTCCACGGAATCAGGCGGTTCAACTGGATGGTTTCAAAGACTTCCCTGGCCTTTCTCTTGCTGCTCATTTGAGCCAGCAAGACTAGCGCGCCCTGGTAGGATGGGACGCCTCCATTGCTGGATACCCTGTTGCGGTCAACGACAACATTGCGATCTTCGATCACATTGATCCTGGGGAACTCTCGCTGTAACTGGGGCTCGCCACCTGCCCAAGTGGTAGCGGTGTAGCCATCAAGCAAGCCTGCGTGGGCGTACAAAAAAGCCCCGGAGCAATTGCTGGCCAGCCATGACGCGGTTTTTGCCTGTTCCGTAAGAAATGTTGTTAGATCAGCGTTTTTAAACAGCGAATCCATGACATAGGAGCTGGTTACGATTAGTGCATCCAGTTTGGGGCTGTCGTAAATGGTGTTGTCGACCGTCAAGCGTATCCCTTCCTCGGTAGTGACAACGGTTGCGTCTTTCTCTACGCCAATCAAAAGTACCTCATAGTTTGAAAACCACGACTTTCTCGTCGCGACACCAAACACTTCCGCTGGTGCCGTGACATCACTCGTTAGCACCTTGTCATAAACCAGAATCCCAATTCGCTGGTCTGCGGCAATGGAGGGTAATGAATACAGCGCCACGACAATCAGTATCGTGATTCTCACTATTCGCTTTTTGCTATTCATTGGGTTTGCCTTTTGATGGAAACAGCTCATTCGTATTCGTCAATATTGATGATGGCACGATGGCTAAACGGGCGAGGCCGTAGCGCAAAGTCGATGAGTCGTGTTCATCCTGATGCTAATCTACCGCCATATGGTTTGGTAAAAAGGACCAGTTTTCTATTATTAAGGAGACCAATTTGCAGCTGCATCTGGTGCTGAATGGCGAAGGGTCGTTGCAGACTCAGCTTTACCGTGAGCTGCGCCAGGCTATGCAGGATGGCCGCTTGCAGGTGGGGGAGCGGATGCCGCCAAGCCGGGTGTTGTCCCGTGAACTGGCGTTGTCGCGGCAACTGGTGGTGGTGGCGTATGAACGGCTGATCGCAGAAGGCTTTCTTTGCGCGCGGCCGGGTAGCGGTACCTTTGTTGCCCGTTTGCCTGCCAGTGAAGCGGTGGCGAGATTACCGGCAGGCGTGAGCCCTGGACCCCACTGGGTGATGCATCCGGTGTGGGGGAACGCGCGCCCTCGGCGTTTCAATTTTGCGGGTGGGGTGACCGAGCGGGAACAGCTTCCGTGGCAGGCGTGGCGGCGCTGTCTGAACCGGGCGGTACGGGATCAGCAGGCGGAGACTTTGCTTTATGGCGAGGTGCAGGGGGATCTGCGTCTGCGCCTGGGGCTGGTCGATTATCTGCGCTACAGCCGTGGGCTGCCATGCAGCGTGGATCAATTGCTGATTACGCAAGGCGCGCAGCAGGGACTGGATCTGTTGGCGCGGGTGCGCCTGGCCCCGGGGGATTGCGTGGCGATGGAAGAGCCGGGCTATCCTCCTGCCAGGGCAGTGTTCGAGGCCGTTGGGGCAAAAGTGATACCTGTGCCGGTGGATGAGGAGGGGCTGTGTGTTGATCGCATTCCAGATCAGGCACGCCTGGTCTATTTGACCCCATCCCATCAGTTTCCGTTGGGCATGCCGATGAGCCTTTCCCGGCGTTTGGCATTACTGGAGCGGGCCCGTGCTACCGAGATGTTGATAGTGGAAGATGACTACGACGGCGAGTTTCGTTTTGAAGGGCGACCACTGGAGGCGCTCAAGCGGTTGGATCATCATCAGCAGGTGGCGTATCTGGGCAGCTTTTCAAAAGTGCTCCATGCCAGTTTTCGTATGGGGTACATAGTGATGCCGGGCGGTTTGCAGGCTGCGTTGTTGCAGGCCAAGTCGCTGACCGACTCGAGCAGTAACGACCTGACCCAGCGTGCGTTGGGCTATCTGATTGAGCAGGGTGACTTTGCCCGTCACTTGAAGCGGATGCAGCGCCGCTACGCATCACGCCGTGAAAAACTGCTTGCTGCATTGCGGGGGCAATCGGCGCTGACGGTTCTGCCACAGATGGCCGGGTTGCATATTGCAGTGCGCACGCCGCCGGTGAGGGGCTTGGCTGACGCCTTGATCAAGAGGGCGTTACCGCCATGTCGCTGGAGAGTTTATATATGGCAGAACCGGCGATGCCGGGCGTGCTGCTGGGGTTCGGTGCCTTGCCGGACGACACCATCGAGGATGGGCTCAGTGCCCTGGCCCGGGCACTGGCCCGATAAATTGTTTCGAGGTCCGAGTTTCGCGTTATGAAAACCTGACATTTTCGCTCTTTCAGGTTTTGCCTTTCGAAACTCGCTTCTCGCGGCTGCGGTTGTTTCGCCGCCGGCGACGTCTTCGCTGTGCCGCTTCTGTGGCAGAGCTGACCGGTTAAGGTAGAACGCCGATGTGGGTGAGCACTTCCTGATCCGGGAAACCGTCCGCCACCATGCCGTTGGCCTGCTGGTAACGGGCCAGGGCCTGGCGGGTGCCGGGGCCGAGCAGGCCGTCTTCCGCGCCCGCATCATGGCCCTGTTCATTCAGTGTCTGCTGAAGCCGGGTGACCTGCTCGCGATTCAGTTTGGGGGCAGGAACGGGCGCCTGGTGAAGCGCTCCGCCGCCGGCAATGCGGTCCGCCAGCCGGCCCACCGCAATGGCGTAGGATTCTGACCGGTTCCAGCCCATGATCACGCGGAAATTCTGGTAGGCGAGAAAGGCCGGGCCGTTATGGCCGGACGGGACCACCAGTGCCGCTTCCATGTCTGCTTGGGGCAGGGGCTGACCATTGGGCATGCGCACACCCAGCTTGGCCCAGTCGCTGAGGCTGCGCTGATGGGTGAAACCGGTTAGCTGGAAATCGAAATTGTCAGGCAGCGTGACTTCCCTTCCCCAGCGCTGTTCCCGTTGCCAGCCCAGCCCTTGCAGGAAATTGGCTGCGGAGGCCAGAGCGTCGTCTTCGCTTTTCCACAGATTGCGGCGGCCGTCACCATCGTGATCGATCGCGTACTTGAGAAAGATGGCGGGCATGAATTGGGTCTGGCCCATGGCGCCGGCCCAGGAGCCTTCCATCTGGCTGGCCTCCACATCGCCGGACTGAATGATGCGCAGGGCGTTCATCAGCTCGCCGGAAAAATAATCTCCACGACGGCCTTCGCAGGCCAGGGTGCTGAGTGCATCCAGCACCGGATGCTGCCCAGGAAGCCGCCGTAGTTGGTTTCCAGCCCCAGAAAGCGACCAGGTAATGACCAGGGATGCCGTACTCGCGGGTGAGTGCCTGCAGCAGAGGTTGTTGTTCGCGGTACTTTTTACGGCCGGTTTCGATACGCGTTTCGCTGACCCGGCGGGTGTAATAATCCGAAAAGCTGCTGGTGAATTCTGGCTGGCTGCGGTCCAGTTCGATCACCCGCTCGTTCAGTTTAACGGTATTCAGGCTGCGGCTGATCACCTGGGCGGGATGCCGGCCTCATCGGCCTGCGCACGTAATTGGGCCATGCATTGTTCAAACTCGGCATTATCCAGAGCATAACTGGCATGGCTGGCAAGCAGAATGACACTGGCAAACAGGGCGGCGCGAATCGAGGGCATGGGGTCTCCACCGTCATAGGGAATCAGTCAGGATAATGCGTCATAACGCTGTTGTTGTCGGGGTGCGGCACATAACAACAAAAAAACAGAAAAAATCTGTCTTTACGGTTGCCCGGATTGCCGCGATGACAGCGGCAAATAAAAGGTGCAGACTTTTGCTATTGCCATTGCTTCAACCAAGGAGGGCCTGTGAAGCACCAGTATGCTGTGATCGGTTTGGGCAGTTTTGGTTCCACCATTGCGCAGGAATTGACGCGCCTGGGGCACGATGTCATGGGCGTGGATATCGATGGTGAGCGGGTGGAGTATTACGCCGACAAACTGTCGCAAACCCTGATTGCCGATGGCACCAGTGACAAGGTGGTGGCCGAGCTGGATTTGCCAGCCTTTGATGCGGTGGTGGTCGCCATTGGTGAAAACCTGGAAGCCAGCATCTGACCACCCTGGCGCTAAAAAGTGCGGAGGTGGAACAGGTGTGGGTCAAGGCGATCAGTGAGCCGCATCACCGGATCCTGTCGCGACTGGGGGCCAACCGGATTATTCACCCGGAGCATGAAATGGGCATCCGCGTTGCCCAGACCATCGTGCACCCGGAAACGCTCGACTATATTTCCCTGGGTAACGATTGGCTGGTGGTAGAGGTGAAGGTGGATAAACGCTTTGCCGGGATGACTGCATCCGAGCTGCCGCTGAAGGATGAAGAGCTGCGCCTGGCGCTGGTCAAGCGCGGCACCCAGGTGTGGCAAGCGCCGTTCGAAGGACTGGAATTGCAAGAGAAAGACCAGTTGGTGCTGATGGGCACGCTGCATGACTTGCTGCGGTTTTCCAAAGCGCAATGAGGCCCTGGTTCGCACGCCGTTTTGGTGTTTCCCGCCCCCATATCCACAAGCCGCTGGTGTCTCCGCCAGTGGCGCTGGCCGGCAGTTTTTCATTTTTAATCGTATTGGGCGCGTTGCTGCTCAAGTTGCCCATCGCCACCCATTCGCCAATAAGCTGGTTGCAGGCCATGTTCACGGCTACCTCTGCGGTGACGGTGACGGGCCTGTCGGTGGTGGATGTGGGCAGCCAGTTCACCCTGTTCGGCCAGTGGGTGTTGCTGCTACTGATCGAGGCCGGCGGCATTGGCATCATGACCTTTGCGGCGGCCACCTTGCTGGCCATTGGGCATCGGCTGGGTATCGGTGAGCAGCAGTTGATTCGTGATTGCATGAACTACAGCCGGGTCAGTGATATCGCCTGGCTGATCCGCCGGATTCTGGTGGTGGTTGTGGTGGTGCAGGCGGTGGGCATGGCGCTGTTGATGTGTGTCTGGGTGCCCGCGCTGGGTGGGGCACAGGGCACGTTTCACAGCCTGTTCTATGCGGTGTCGGCATTCAATAACGCGGGCTTTGCGCTCAGTGCCGACAGCCTCACCGGCTGGGGTGGGCACTGGGGCATTGTGCTGATCATTACCACCATGATCATCGTGGGCGGGCTGGCCTTTACGGTGCTGGCGGATTTCGGAAAAGGTTGGCGCTGGCGCGGGTTGTCCCTGCACAGCAAGTTGATGCTGGTGGGCACCGGGGTGTTGTTGGCGGCCACGTTGTTCTTCATGCTGGCGGAGTGGAATAACCCCGGCACCCTGGGTGATATGAGTGTCAGCGACAAATTGGCGGCGTCCTGGTTTCATGCGGTGACACCGCGTACTGCCGGGTTCAATGTGGTGGACATGAGTGCTTTGTCGCTGCCGACCAGCCTGTTTTATCTGCTGCTGATGTTTATCGGTGCGGGCACCAATTCCACCGGTAGTGGTATCAAGGTAACCACCTTTATGGTGTTGCTGCTGGCAACGCGGGCTTTCCTGCGTGGGCGGCCCCTGCCGGTGATTTTCGGCCGGCAGACTTCAACCTTGGTGTACAAATCCCTGGCGATTACCTTTATTGCCTGCGGGGTGGTGTTTGTGTCGTTGATGGCGCTGTCGGTCACCGATGCCAGTCTGGGCTTTGAGGATCTCACGTTTGAAGTGGTGTCGGCGTTTGGCACCGTGGGGTTATCGCGGGGCATTACCGGTGAGCTGTCGTCAGCGGGGCAGTGGGTGATCATGCTGGTCATGTTTGTGGGCCGCATCGGCC
>UEXL01001397.1_pt1 | contig 56483 bp, 88 predicted proteins | sample 1796671 | NCBI WGS metagenome assembly UEXL01 (sample SAMEA4772471, study PRJEB27181) | metagenome | reverse complement strand
TAACATAAACAGAACGTACTTGTTGGTGCTGATATTGCGGCGTCTGCTTGGGTGTTTAACCTCATAAGCGCTGCATGATCGCATCACGCTGCAGATGTGCGGATTATGTGCCTATATGTGCGTCCTGCAGATACACAATCGGTAGAAAAAGCGTGTAAAAACAAGCGTTTAGCCCTATGCACATGCGCAGAATGCACACACACGGCCACACATACCCCCCCGTGCATGGGCCACCCCCCCGATGTACGTACGTATATACATACTCTGCAACAGAACTGGATTTTACTTTCCATGTACAAGCCCTTACACACAACTATAACGTGTAAACAGTAATGTTATACTATAACAATGCTTAAAGCTGTGCATAAAGTTGTAACATAGATCACGTTTTGTTACAATTGTTACAAATGTATCACTTTTAGCGAAACAGGGATTGACAATGGGGTGCTTTGTGTAAAACTACGTAGTAGTAGTAGGTAAGTTAAACTTAAAAGTTAAACTTTTAGAATACAACTTATAATACTTAACTTATATAACTAAACTATATACAGTTACACTTATATCATTGGACTTAGGAAGAGTTAAACTTATAATGTTAGACATTAATGTTAAACTTACAAGTTGACACCTTAATATTTGTATGATATCATAATTATATGAGTGGTATTGATAACTATAACTATAAATATACCACTATAATTTAACTTAACGTGTGACTTTAAAGTTTAACTATCACTAATTTTTTAGTCGCACGTATTTCCCTTGTAATTATCCCTTGACTCTTATGAAAAAACAAGTAAAACTATACCCTAGTGAGGATGTATTAGTACAATTCTATAGTGCTTTAGCGTCTAATAACTCAGATGCACTTAAAAAGGTACATATTCCTAAGAGTGATGTATTCTATGTACGTGAAAAGATATTTCAGGACACTGGAGAGAAGTATACGTTAGATAGAGTTGAAAGAGCTATGTACTTAGAAGGTATGATTGACTCTAGAGATGTACTTGATCCTAAAAGAAAGAGGGACTGGGAATGACTGTAGCAATGGAACGTATTTTAGCGTGGAAAATTATGCCACGTTTAATGATGTTAGTTATGACTGTTATGTATATCCGCTGTATTGAGTGGGCATTATCACAACCAGACTTGTCTACTCAACAATCAGCCTTAATATCTGTAGTTACTGGTGCTATGACGGGAGCCTTTGCTGTATGGTTAGGGAATGAGAACAAATGATTGGACAAATCTTAGGAGCAGTTGGTGGATTAGCTACGACATACTTGGATGGCAAGGTAGCAATACAGAAAGCTAACGCAGAAATCAGAGTAAAGCAAGCTACTGGCGAGATTGACTGGGATCTAGCTGCAATTCAAGCTACTCAGAATAGCTGGAAAGATGAATGGATAACTTTACTTTTCAGTATTCCTCTTATTCTGGCATTTTGCGGTGACTGGGGTAACAGTATAGTACAAGCTGGCTTTGCTGCACTGGAGTCTATGCCAACGTGGTATCAATATAGCCTTGGTGGTATCGTATCAGCTAGTATAGGTATTCGTTCTGTAAGTAAATTCTTTGGGAAGTAGAAAATGAACAAAAACTTTGACAAATGTTTATCAATGCTACTGCATCATGAAGGTGGTTTTGTGAATCATCCTCAAGATCCGGGTGGAATGACTAACTTAGGTGTAACTAAAAGAGTATATGAAGCATGGGTAGGACGTGAAGTAACAGAAGGTACTATGCGTGACTTGACGTTTGTAGATGTTGCACCTATATACAAAAAGAATTACTGGGATAAGGTACGTGGAGATGATCTCCCTAGCGGTGTTGACTGGTGTGCCTTTGATTGGGCTGTGAACAGTGGATCTGGACGCCCCGCTAAGGCTATTCAACGTGCAGTGGGTGCTACAGCAGATGGAGCTATTGGACCTAAAACACTTCAGTCTGTTATGAATCATGAACCTAAGATGATCATTGAGAGTGTATACACTCAACGGCAGAGCTTTTACGAATCGTTAGGACACTTTGATACATTTGGTCGTGGATGGACGAGACGCAATAAAGAAACTCTAGAACAAGCTTTGAGCATGATCTAATGGCTATACCTGAACGAGTCAAGACTAAGATGAAGGATGCAGGACTTAAGGCTGTGAATAAACCTCAACGTCTTAAGGATGGCAGTGGTAAATCTCATCACGTTATGGCTAGTGAAGACGGTAAGTATAAATATATTAAGTTTGGTGAAAAGGGTGCTAGTACTGCAGGTAAGCCTAGGGAAGGTGAATCTGAAAAGATGAAGAAGAAACGTGCAAGCTTTAAGGCTCGTCATGCCAAGAACATTAAGAAGGGCAAGATGTCTGCAGCTTACTGGGCAGATAAGGTGAAGTGGTAATGACTCTCATCTCTCATTTTCCTTTACCTAGTTTTCCTTTTCAAACTCATGAGAATATTATATTTGAGAAAGCAGATAAGGATAGATCTAGTAGAAATAACGAAGAGTATAAGGTAGAAGAACCTAACAAGATTACTCCTGATACACCAGTAGAAGATCTAAAGGTGGTCAATCAAATGTATGCTTACAATCCTAATCCAAATAAACTACGAACTCCTGATGGACAAATCGTAGATTTTATTATAGCATAACGTATGCCTTATTTAACTAGCAGTATACCTTACTTTAAAGCTTGGGTACGTAGAGAGTACACAAAGAACTTAGAGGAATATCATGGAGAGTTTCTTCACTGTATGGTCATCGGTGTTACTACGATGCCCAATAGAACACTCAGCTTCCAAGTTATCTTCACAGGCTGTGAGTCAGACTTTGACGAATCAGAAAACGTCCACGGTGGAGCGATGTGGGCTAGGATGCCGCTCACTGCGTTGGTTGCGGATACCCTTTGGCTGAATGGCCTAACGAGCTACCCCGTACTTAGCGCAACCTTGGGATTGTATGTCGCATACACACAGTGTGTACAAGCTAGAAAGAGCAAGACCTGCGCCTTGGATAGCAAAAATAGATGGAGAGTTTTATCCAGCTAAGTATTACTTTACTGTTGACTATACAGATAATGAAGTAGCCGATGATCCTGCACAACACAAACAGTCTCATGTATTAGAGTTGTTAGATGCAGGAGAATATACAGGTAACATTGTTGCGTTGCCCAATAACAGAGTGAGAGTAACTCACCCAGCATGGTTTGAGACAGGGCAAGGTGCTCCAGACTTTAAACCTAACCAACATACATATAACTCGAAAGAAAACGTAGACTATGTTTGGGATACGCAACGAGTGTTTAACAATTTATACAGTGAGGGATAAACAATGATGAAGAAAAAAGGATATGCCCAAGGCGGTCTTAAAATGGTTAAAAACAAAACAGGTGACACTGTTCCTTTTATGCAGCAGATGGTAAAGGTAAAATGAATAAGGGTGGCATGACTAAGAAAAAGGTTACGCTAAAGGCGGGGCTATGATGAAAAAGAAAGCTTACGCTAAAGGTGGTAAAGTAGCTATGTACAACCAAGGTGGCATGGTTAAATCTACCGGTGCTATGAACACAGGAATTAAAAGGGTTAAATTTATGGCTAGTTATAAAGATTATAAAAGTATCTCTGCTGCACGAAAAGCAGGATCTCTGTACTACACAGATAAGAATGGTAAGAAAGCTTTAGCTGTAACTAGAGAAACACTAGATGCATGGAAAAAGAAAAACAAAGGTAAGTTTAAAGGTTCTGCTTTAACTGCTTGGGCTAATGCTAAAGGTAAGAACCTTGGTGCCTCTGCTGGTACAGCACCGCCCAAGAAGCCTTCAGTTCCCGGTTCAAAACGTCCACCTAAACGTCCTGTAGATCCACGATCACAGCGGCCTAAACAGCCTAAAGGTGCTCCTCCTTTACGTAAAAGAAACCCAATAGAAACAGACTATCTTCTTCCGGGCACAGATAAAACTCTTAGTGATGTCTTTACTAAAGCAGAGATTGATGCCGCATCTAAACGTGCACGAGAGCAGTTGGGTACGGATGCTAAGCCTTACACCAAACCTGTTCCGGGTAAAGCTATTTACGATGCCCTTAAAGAACGCACAAGTGTTTCTGAAATCAAAGCACGAGCAAAGAAAGAATCAGAGAAACGCTCACGTTATAAGCGTGGTGCAGGTGCTGGGTAAATGCCTGATCTAAGTAAGTCCAAGTTTCATACGCAAGGGTACACTATTGCATCTACTTCGGCAGATGCTAGTGCTACCGCTGTATATACTTGTCCTGCTAACTTCAGTGCCATTACTAGGTATCTACATATAAGTAATAGCTCTACTTCTACTAAGAAGGTGTTTGTACAGTTCTACCATGCTGATGATAATGCGTATCACTACATAGCTAATGGACTTAGTATGTCAGGACACTCTGTAACTAACCTAGTTAATGGTGGTTATTTTAACCTACATGCCGGTGATAAGATACTGGTATATGGTGAAACTGCTAATACTATGGAAGTACTTGTTTCTGTAGAAGAATACTTTGACCCTGCAAGGAGAGCATAACGGGGTTGCAATCTTATCTATAGTATGATATAACTAAATATGGTAAAACTATTCCTGCACAAGACAAAAGGAGTAGTGCTATGTTCAAGAATATTTTAAAGAAGTTCCAAGAGAATCAACAACGAAGAGCAGACTATTGGATACTCATGAATCTGAGTGACAAAGAACTGCATGATATGGGGATTAGTAGAGGTGAAATCAGGCAAAAAGTCTACGGTTAATGCAGCGGGTAATTATACTAAGCCTAGTATGCGTAAGCGCCTCGTTGCTTCCGTCAAAGCTGGCGGGAAGGGTGGAAAGCCCGGACAATGGAGCGCCCGGAAAGCTCAGATGGTCGCTAAGCAGTACAAAGCTAAAGGTGGAGGTTACACCTAGTGACTTTATCTAAATCACAGAAGAGCCTAAAGTCTTGGACTAAGCAGAAGTGGGGGACCAAAAGTGGTAAGCCATCGACGCAAGGTCCCAAGGCTACAGGCGAAAGGTATCTACCTGAGAAGGCTATTAAGTCTCTTAGTTCTTCTGAGTATGCCGCTACATCACGAGCAAAACGAAAAGGCACTAAGGCGGGTAAGCAGTTTGTGGCTCAACCTAAGAAAGTTAGAGCCAAAGTAAAACCGCATAGGAAGATAACATGACTCGTACACTTACAGAGAATCAACAAAGATTTATGGAAGTTCTCTTTGAAGAGGCTTCAGGTGATGTAGTACGTGCTAAGAAGTTAGCGGGTTACAGTGAGAATACTCCTACTCGTATGATTGTGGAATCTTTAAAGGATGAGATATTTGACGCAACTAAAACGTATATGTCTCGCTTGGGTCCTAAAGCGGCTTTTGCTTATTCAAGTGCTTTGGATGATCCTACCCAGTTAGGCATTAAAGAAAAGATGGTAGCTGCAGGTCAGGTATTAGATCGTGCTGGTGTTGTTAAGACAGAGCGTGTTTCTGTAGAAAGCTCTGGTGGTTTGTTCATTCTACCACCTAAAGAAAGTGACGATGGCTAAGTACTCTAAGAAGGAAGACTTAGGTTATTGGATGTTACCTAAGCCTGACTTTAAGAAAAGACAATGGGAAAAGATCCCCTAGATTAACTAAACAATATGTTCCTTTCGGTTATGAGATAGACCCTGAAGATGATTCTTGGTTAATTCCTATAGTTAAAGAGCTAGAACTATTAGAGCTTGCAAAGAAACATATAAAGCAGTATAGTTATAGAGAAGTATCTGCATGGCTATCTACACAGTCGGGTAGATACATTTCTCATATGGGATTAAAGAAGAGAATCGATGTCGAAAGAAGACGTAAATCAGTTGCTCAAATTAAGCGCAAGCTTGCCCAAAGGTACAAAAAAGCGATCCAGCAGTACGAAACGCTTGAAAAAGAGAGGGTCGGCTACCACACCTACATCCAAGAGTAAGGTTGAGTCTGTACAGGAAACAGCACCTGCAACAGTAATATCAGCGCCTTACGATGAAGAGGTAGCACAGAACGTAGTATTTAAGCCTAATCCCGGCCCGCAGACACAGTACTTAGCTTCAAGTGAACGTGAGGTCTTGTATGGTGGGGCAGCAGGTGGCGGTAAGAGTTACGCAACTCTAGCAGATCCTTTACGTAGTTTGAATGACCCTGACTTTAGTGGGTTACTTGTACGTCACACAACAGAAGAGTTGCGTGAGCTTATACAAAAAAGTCAGGAACTTTATCCTAAAGCTATTCCGGGGATCAAGTGGTCTGAACGTAAGAGTCAATGGACTACGCCTAGAGGTGGCAAGCTTTGGATGTCTTATCTAGATAGAGATACTGATGTTATGCGGTATCAAGGTCAGGCATTTAACTACATAGCATTTGACGAACTTACTCAGTGGTCTAGTCCTTTTGCGTGGGATTATATGCGCTCACGTTTACGTACAGCTTCTCCTAACTTGAGCTTGTACATGAGAGCAACAACTAACCCCGGCGGCAGCGGCCACTCATGGGTCAAGAAGATGTTCATTGATCCTGCTAAGCCTAACACACCTTTTTTGGGCTACAAATATAGAAACAGGTAATAGGCTAGAATTTCCTAGAGGTCACTCCAAAGAAGGTGAGCCTTTATTTAAAAGACGATTTATTCCTGCCAGTTTGTTTGATAATCCTTACTTAGCTGACAGTGGTGATTACGAGGCAATGCTTTTATCTTTGCCTGATCATCAGAGAAAGCAATTACTAGAAGGTGACTGGGATGTAAATGAAGGAGCAGCGTTTCCTGAGTTTAATAGAAAGATACATGTAGTAGATAACTACGATATACCTAGAAGCTGGACTAAGTTTAGATCATGTGACTACGGTTACGGAAGTTGGACAGGAGTTTTATGGTTTGCGGTAACTCCTTCAGAGCAACTAGTAGTGTACAGAGAGATGTACGTAACTAAAGTCACAGCTACAGATTTAGCTGATATGATACTAGAAGCAGAAGAAGATGATGGAACTATAAGATACGGCGTACTTGACTCGTCCCTCTGGCATAAAAGAGGTGATACTGGCCCATCACTTGCAGAACAGATGAACATGAAGGGATGTCGCTGGAGGCCCTCAGATCGTTCTCGTGGTTCAAGGGTAGCAGGTAAGAACGAGATACATCGCCGTTTGCAGGTGGACGAGTTCACTGAAGAATCCCAACTCGTGTTCTTTTCCACCTGCACTCATACTATAGCGCAGATACCTAGTATTCCTCTAGATAAAAGAAACCCAGAGGATGTAGATACAAACGCAGAAGATCACTTGTATGATGCTTTGCGCTACGGTATAATGACACGCCCAAGAAGTTCATTATGGGATTATAATCCTGCAACATCACGATCAGGTTTTCAAGCATCTGACCCAACATTTGGATATTAAGTATGGACCCTAAAGATTTTGACGATACCTACGAGGAAAACATTGAATCCTCTACATCATCGTTCATTAAAGATGTATCAAATACTGATACACTTTTTGACGAGAAAGTAGGAACTATTACTGGTTTCGTTAGTGAGCGTTATAAAAAAGCAGAGGATGCTAGACTTGTTGATGAAGAGCGTTGGATGCGGGCTTATCGTAACTATCGTGGTATGTATAGTTCTGATGTTCAATTTACAGAAGCAGAGCGTTCTCGCATTTTTGTTAAAGTTACTAAGACAAAAACACTAGCTGCATACGGTCAAGTTATAGACGTACTGTTTGGTAACTCAAAGTTTCCTATTACAGTAGATCCTACAACATTGCCTGAAGGTGTAACTGAAGCTGTGCACTTTGATGCTAATCCTCAAGCAGATCAAGCTAAAGAGGAAATGAATACTACTTTTTCTCCTATGACTACACCTTTTAGTAGCGAGGAAAAACTACAGCCCGGTGAAACTCTTAACGATTTACAAGAGCGTTTGGCGGGTATGAAAAACAAACTGGCTCCTGTAGAAGATAAGTTAGTTGAAGGTGCAGGTACGTTACCTACTAGTGTTACTTTCTTTCCTGCGCAAGTGGCCGCTAAGAAGATGCAAAAGAAAATTCATGATCAACTAGAAGAAAGCGGAGCCAATAAACAGCTTCGCCTTAGTTCTTTTGAACTAGCTCTTTTTGGTACAGGTATTATGAAAGGGCCTTTTGCTGTAAATAAAGAGTATCCTAATTGGGGTGAGGACGGTGAGTATTCTCCTGTAATTAAAACAGTACCTTCTACAAGTCATGTTTCTATCTGGAACTTCTATCCAGATCCTGATGCTGCAAACATGGATGAGGCAGAATACATCGTTGAACGTCATAAGATGTCTCGCTCACAACTACGTGCTTTAAAGGGGCGTCCTTTCTTTCGTGACAATACCATTGATATCGCACTTAACTTAGGTGAATCCTACGACAAAAAGTGGTGGGAACAGGAGATGGAAGACGATAAGCAAAGCAGTAAAGCAGAGCGTTATGAAGTGTTTGAGTTCTGGGGTTTTGTTGATAAAGATATTTTAGAAGGGTATGACATAGATATCCCTAAAGAGTTAAAAGATTCAGACCAACTCAACGTAAACATTTGGGTATGTAACGGACAAGTACTACGTTTGGTTATGAATCCATTTAAACCTGCACTGATTCCTTACTATGCTGTACCCTACGAAGTTAATCCTTATTCATTCTTTGGGGTAGGCATTGCGGAAAATATGGATGATACACAGACCCTTATGAATGGGTTTATGCGTATGGCAGTAGATAATGCAGTACTTTCGGGTAACTTGTTAATTGAAGTTGATGAGACTAACTTAGTACCGGGACAGGATATGTCTGTGTACCCGGGCAAGGTGTTTCGGAGACAGGGGGGTGCTCCGGGTCAAGGCATTTTTGGAACCAAGTTCCCCAATGTTGCTGGCGAGAATATGCAACTATTTGATAAAGCAAGAGTATTAGCAGATGAGTCAACTGGATTTCCATCTTTCGCACATGGTCAAACAGGCGTTACGGGTGTTGGTCGTACTGCTAGTGGCATTAGCATGCTTATGGGTGCAGCCAACGGCTCTATACGGAATGTAATCAAGAACGTAGATGACTATCTGCTTAGCCCTTTAGGTAAAGCTTTCTTTAATTTTAACATGCAGTTTGATTATGATCCTGAAATTAAAGGTGACTTAGAAGTAAAATCTCAGGGTACTGAAAGCTTAATGGCTAATGAAGTACGCTCACAACGCTTGATGCAGTTCTTGCAAGTTGCACAGAACCCAACACTAGCACCGTTTGCTAAGATGGATTACATCATTCGTGAGATTGCTATCAGCATGGATCTTGACCCTGATAAGGTTACTAACTCTATGCAAGACGCAGCTATTCAAGCGGAGATCCTAAAGGGGTTCACAGCACCACAACAGCCGCCTCAAGGGGTGCCTAGTCCTGAAGGAGGTGCGGCTCCTCAAGCGGCCCCCTGAAGGTGCACCACCCCAAGGCGCAGCAGATATGAGTGGCGGTGGCGGTGGTAACATTGGTATCGGTGGTGCAGCAGCGCCGGGTGAACAAGGCTTTAGCGGGAACGTACAGTAATGTCATCAATCAGTAGGCTTATATCTAAAGAACTTAGGAATGCATTTAACATGCCTTCGGGCGCTATTGATAATCCTAAGTATAATCCTTTGTTTAAAGAAGGTAAAAGAGATCCTATAAAGCTATCTGAAGAAGATGAAAATCTTACTTGGGATATGGTTGGTAAGGACTTAGAAGATACCGTAGTTGCAGAATTTTATAGTCCTTTAGAATCTGCTATACAGGAAGCACCTATAGGTAAAAAGGGTACTAAAGGGCAAAACATAGAAGCGTTTGTACGTAAACGTGCACCTAAAGTTTCTCAAGGAGAATTAGACTTTAGGCAGTTTGGATTAGAACCTGAAGAAAAGTATACTAAGGATATGATAAGTGGAGCTTTTGAATTAGTTCCACTAAAGATACAAGCTTTAAAAAGGATCTAAATATAGAAGTATGCAAAGACAGACAGACCTAGAAGATTTAGATATAGGTTATCAGGAAATAGGCATTGATGTTATACAAAAAAGACTTAGGTTTAATGACGCATCATGGACCTTCGACACTAGCACATGCTAGGTATAGCTATAGACAAGAACAAACGCCCTCGTATAAAGATGCAGAAAAACTTTCTAATATAAGATTCGATGAAGATGCTGATTATCTTTTAATAGAAGAACTTCAATCTGATGTAATTCAAAAAATGGTAGACAACCCTGAAAAAACTAAAGCAGAATCTATACAAAAATATAGAAAACAATTTGAATCAGATATAGATGACATAGCCTTTAAAGAAGAATTTTCTCAAGCGGGAGACTTTTTTGAAGAGTTTGAAAATTTTGTATTTAACAAATATATACCTCTGATGACAGATAAAAAACTTACAAAGGCTGAAGGTTCTTTAGAACTTAAAAAAATATTTGATAAGGAGTTTCCTAATAGTGATGTTACAGGTTCTGTGAGGTTACGTCTGAATGCTGTTGAAAGATATTTTGAGATGCTTGCTGAAAAGAAACTTAATGTATATGATTTTTCAGGTAAAGCTAATATACTTCAAAACATTAGGTCAGGAGCTATAGATGTTATAGCAGAGAGCCAAATGACTACCTCTAAAAAAGACACTCCCTTACCTAAGCTTACAGATTCTGTAAGAGTCTTATTGCAATCTATTATTGCGGATGCTAAAGCTAATAATGTGGATGAAATTGTATTACCCCCTATTGAAAAGCTTGCAGAAAAACGCTTCTCTAAAGGCTCAAAAGAATATGAGAGTGCTATAAAAAAAAAGGTTCAGGTTTCTACAATACATACGTTACCGCTTTTGATAAAGCACTTAAGCAATTAAAAGATGAACTAGGCGATCAAATAAAGATAGGCAAAAAAGATTTAAACTATAAACGTGCTGAATTAAGTCTCAGAGATCAGTTAATGGCTTACGTTTCTAGAGGAGATTTAGCTAGAAGGTTAAAAGCAGCAGCAGAAAAACCTGAAACTCTACAAGGTAAGTCTATTAATATTAAAGATTTAAAGCTAGATCCTAAAAAGCAGAAACTACGGTTTAACCAAGGTGGATTAGTACAAAGACCTAACACATGATAATAAAAAAACTAGTAAACGATAAACCTCTATGGGATTCTTTTTGTGAAACTGTTGATAATAAAATCAGTCAGGTACACAAGAACATGGAACAATTAAAATCACCAGAAGAGTTGTTTCGCTGTCAAGGTGAGATAGCTGCTCTACGTAAACTCAAATACTTGAGGGATGAAATAAATGGCTCTTGAAGATCAAATGAACGCAATGGCATCTGAACTACCAGTTGATCCTGTAAGCGGAAATGAAATACCTCTAGGCTCTACTGCTGAAGAAGTACGTGATGACATTGAAGCAAACCTATCTGAAGGTGAATATGTAGTTCCTGCAGACGTTCTACGTTTTTACGGTGTAAAGTTCTTTGAAGATCTTCGAGATCATGCAAAGTCAGAGTATGCAATTATGGAATCAGAAGGACGTATTGGTGGAGAGCCTGTACCTGCAGGTATGGGTGGCTCTGAGATGTCTGAAGAAGATCTTATGGCTAGTATATCAGATGAAGATATGAACGATATGAAAGCTATAATGGAAGGATCTGCTTCTTTACCTTCCGAAATTAGTGCGGCTGACTTAGCTGAAGTTAAACGTATTATGGAAGGCTCTGAAACTATTACTATGGCTGAAGGTGGGTTGGCTGCTACTCGTAAAGAGGGTATGCCTAAAGCTTCTCAGATGAATGTAAAAGAAGATGTAGACGGTATGATTGACCGTATCTTTGATATTGTTGAACGTAACCCTGAGATACAAAGAAAGTTAGATGCTAAAGGTGTTAAGCTTGCAGAAGGCGGGTATGTAAGAGGTTATGCAGGCGGCGGTACAGTAGTAGAACCTCCTGCTCCACCAGCTATCCCTTCAGTTTTATCAGGGTTTGAAACAATAGGTGCGTCTTCATTTCCCGGTATGGTAACAGCCACAGGAACTACTCGTCCCACAGAACTTGTTGATTACTACAATCCTTCTACTGGGGCTACTATGAAAATATCTGTGTATTCAGATACTAAACAACCTGTTTCACCTGTACCAGAAGGATTCAGACAAGGTACACCAGCCGTGACTGCACCCAGAAATGACAGTGATGACGATGGACCATCAGATCAACCTGAAGTAAAAAGATGGTATGAGGATCTAAAGTTTGGTGATCCTAAATCTATGAGTGACTGGGCTAAGACTCAAAAAGGACCGCCTGACATGTTTCGTATGTCTCCTGTAGGTGCTGCTGCAAATGTTAGTACTGTATCTACACTACGGGCTGCTGCTATATTAGAAAAGGCTAAAAATGGTGGTAAAGATAATCCTACAAGTAAAGCTTTAATGGAACAAGCTCAAGGTATAGAGGATAAGTACAGTCCTTTTGAAAAGATAGTTGCTTCGATGTTTGGTAATTCAGGAGAGACACAAGCTAAGTACGCCTCTTCACAGGTAGGAATTAACTTGGCAGATCCTACTAAGAATGTTTCGGATAGTTCTTCTAGACGAATGGGTTTTGATCCAAAAGGAGGGGGTTTAGAAGAGGCTAAAAAGATTAAACGTGATCGTGCATTACGTGCAGGTGGGGGAAAAGATCCCGGCCCAAGTGCCGCAGAAAAAGCAGCGGCAAGAATTAGAGGGGATAAAGAAGATAAGAAACAAAGAGAAAAAATTATAAGCTCTGGAAAGACTTACACAGCGAAAGAAGCGATTGCAAGACAAAAAGATCCTAAAACAAGACGAGGCGGTAGAGCAGAAGGCGGCTTAATGAGGAAACGATAGTAAAGATTACTACCTATAATAACTATAAGGCTACCCAGCTACGGCTGGCCCCAACATAAAGGAACTAAACTATGGCAGAACTAGAAAATGTAGAACAACCTAAAGTAGCAGGATTTGTAGATTCTAATTACAGCAACGCTAATAAGAGGCGTATTGAGGAAGAAGAAGCGGAACTTCAGAAGTTAGTAGAAGGAGAAGATACTTCTGAAGAAGAGCAAAAAGTAGAAACTGAAGAAGTCTCAAGAAGAATCACAAGACGAGAAACTTTCGGGTGAAGAGCGTACATACAAGAAACGCTATAGTGATTTACGTAATCATTTAAATAAACAATCGGAAGAACTAAAGAAAATAAAGGCTCAGTTAGAGAATGCACAAGAACGTGGTGAAATACGTGCACCTAAATCTGATGAGGATATTGCTAAGTGGGCAGAGAAGTATCCTGATGTTGCAGCAATTGTTGAAACTATTGCAGAAAAGAAAGCCCAAGAAAAGTTTAACTTAGCAGAAGGCCGTCTACAAGAACTAGATCGTATGTCTGCAGAGGCTGAGCGTAACAAGAATGAAGACGCTATTCGTGACGCACATCCCGACTTCGATGATTTACGAGAGTGATGACTTTCATGACTGGGCTGGAGAGCAACCTAAGTGGGTACAAGATGCTATCTACGAAAACAGTGACGATCCAAGATCTGTAGTTCGTGTTATTGATCTATATAAAGTAGATAATAATATGGACACTAAGTCTCGTAAAAAGTCTAGTAAAGAAGCAGCATCTGCTGTGGTTACTAAACGAACAACTAAACCTGAATCAAACGACTCAGCAGGACGATTCAGTGAATCTCAAGTTAATAGTATGTCTGTGCATGAATATGAAAAAAATGCAGACGCTATTATGGAATCCATGCGCACTGGTAAGTTTGTCTATGATATGACAGGCGGTGCACGTTAAATTAAAAATTGTTATTGACAACCTATATTTAGTAAGTATAACTATAGGTGTTACAAGAGTGTAGTACAAGCCTCTGAAAAGACTACCTTGTACTACATTCAAACCCCCTAAGCTAAAACTAATAAGATAAGACTTACCTGTTAGCATAGGCCCGTTGATATGTTGGTTGGCCGACTGACATAACATTCGCACCCTAGAAAGACAGCCTCTTACTAAATGTTACAAGCTTAATTAAACCTAAGCCAAACATCTATGGAGGATTATACTATGGCTTTTACATCAGCAGCAGGTTACGGGAATTTGCCAAACGGCAATTTTAGCCCAGTAATCTATTCAAAAAAAGTACAGCTTGCTTTCCGCAAGAGTACAGTATGTGGTGACATCACCAACTCTGATTATTTTGGGGAGATTTCTGCCCAAGGTGATACAGTGAAAATTATCAAAGAGCCTGAAATTTCTGTAAGCTCCTACGCTCGTGGGACGCAGGTTTCAGCACAAGACTTAGATGACGAGGATTTCTCCTTAGTCGTTGATAAAGCTAACTATTTTGCTTTCAAGATGGATGATATTGAAGAGGCTCATAGTCACGTCAATTTCATGAGTCTTGCAACGGATCGTGCAGCTTATCGTCTTGCTGATCAGTATGACCAAGAAGTTCTTGGCTATCTGTCAGGCTATAAACAGTCTGCTTTGCATGCAAATGCTGGCACTGTTAATGACCAAGTAAACGGCACCCAAAGCTGTTACTACTGCTGGCTCAGATGAGTTGTTGACTTCAATGAAACTCCGTAAGGATTCATTTGGTAACATCACAACTGGTTCTGCAGGGGATCATTCAATTCCCTTGGCCGCACGTTTGCCGGGCGCTACTGCTCTGCCGACTGCAACTGCTTCACCTGTAATGGTTGTAGCACGTATGGGTCGTTTGTTGGATCAACAGCAAGTTGATACTGCAGGGCGTTGGCTGGTTGTTGACCCGGTATTCATGGAGCTACTTCGTGATGAAGATTCTCGCTTTTTGAACGCCGATTTCGGTGACTCAGGCTCACTTCGCAATGGTCTAAACCTCAACAACTTCTTTGGTTTCCGCTTGTACGTATCAAGCAACTTGCCTTCAGTAGGCACTGGTGCTGGAACTACAGGTTCTGCAAACCAAAACACCAACTACGGTGTTATTGTTGCGGGTCATGATTCTGCTGTAGCAACTGCTGAGCAGATCAACAAGACTGAAACTTACCGTGACCCTGACAGCTTCGCTGACATTGTTCGTGGTATGCACCTTTACGGTAGGAAGATACTTCGCCCAGAAGCTCTTGTTACTGCTAAATATAACGCAGCTTAAGGGAGACTAAAATATGGCTTTACAATCCCCCGTCCGTATTGAGACTGCCGTGATTGCTCACGGTGATCTCACCACTAGTTCAACTCATGACATTGGTACAGTCCCAGACAATTGTGTGGTACTTGCTGCTGGTGCTGAGTGTACTGCTGCAGCTACCATTGGCGGTGCTAACGCAGTAGCTTTGGTGTAACAGGTGGTGACGTTGATCTGCTAGGTACTGCAGATATTAACGGCGCTAAAACATTGGCTGCTACCACTACTACAGTGAATGGCATCACAAATGTTACTGTTGCTGACACTGTTATCACAGCTAAGCTGGCTGGCTCAAACGCACCTTCTGCAGGTTCGTTCAAGTTCTTTGTAATGTACATGCCTATGGGCGCTACAAAGGCAGCGGCAGAAGTAGATCGTGATACGCTTGCATAAATGAACTAACTTTAGGGGCTGCTTTCGAGTGGCCCCTTTAGGCTATCTTAGGGAAATATAATGGCTTACACTTATCTTGATCTTACAAACGAAGTACTAGCTAGGTTTAATGAAGTAGCTTTAACTTCATCTAACTTTGTCAACTCTCGTGGGTTTCAAACTCAGTGTAAGAACGCTGTAAACGATGCCATTAACTATATTAATACTCGTGAGTTTAGTTGGCCTTACAACCACGCTACGCAGACAGAGACACTTGTAGCAGGAACAACTAGATACACTATACCTACAAACGCTAAACATGTAGATTACGATACATTTAGACTCGTAGATGATTCTTCTTTAAGTGTTGAAGGTAAATCGCTTACTATTATTGACTATAAAGATTATTTAAATAAATTCATTAATCAAGAAGATAGATCCGATGTAGGGGGTGTACCCTCGCATGTATTTAGAACACCGGATAATAACTTTGGTTTATATCCATATCCAGATAAAACATACTCTTTAAAGTTTGAATATTACATATACACTACTGCATTAAGTGCGGCAACAGATGTACCTACTATACCTTCGCAGTATAGGCAGGTAATTGTAGATGGAGCTACTGCCTTTGGTTATCAATACAGAGGAGAAGGCAACGAATACCAATTAAACTTTGTAAGGTTTGAAGATGGTATTAAAAGCATGCAAACTTTACTGTCTAACAGGACAGACTATATTCGCTCTACAGTAATATATAAATCATCCGTAGGAAGTTCTTTAGTATAATGGCAGATGAAGCAGGTCTTAATCCTTTTATCTTTCCTTGTCAAGGTGGATTAGTTCTTAATAGATCTACATTCACTATGCAACCCGGACAGGCTTTTGAGTTACAAAACTTTGAGCCTGACATTAAGGGTGGGTATAGACGTATTAATGGATACACAAAGTGGAATACTAATATTGTTCCTCAGACTGCATCTTCTACAGAAAAAGTTCTTATGTCAGCTTTTCATCAAAATGAAATCATAGCTGCGCGAGGGACCAAAGTTTTTAGATCTTCTAATGGTAGCTCTAATACTAATGGCTCTACAACTAACTCTGCAACTAGTGTTGTTGTAAATAGTACTGCAGGGTTTAGTTCTTCTGGAACTATTCTAATAGGTACAGAGCAGATTACTTATACTAGTATTGACTCTGTAACTTTCATAGGGTGTACTCGTGGTGCTAACAGTACAAGTGCAGCAGTACATGCGGATGATGCAGCAGTAACTCAGTACTGGACGGAGATTGATAGCGGTCGTACGGGTGCAAAAAAGTACTCACACTTTAGATATAACATAAATGGTACTTCTACTATTGTTTTTGCTGACGGTGCAAATCGGGCATCTTTTTATACTACAGGCAATTCAGTAACAGATATTAATACTACTAACGCCCCAGTAGATCCTCAGTTTGTTACAGGCTTTAAGAACGCTATATTTTTTGCAGGTATGTCTTCTAATCCCCAAGAGTTAATATTTTCTGCGCCATATGCACCTACTGACTTTACACCTGCGAGTGGCGCTGGATCTATACGAGTCGATAGTCCTATAACAGGTATATTTCCTTTTCGAGATTCTTTATTTATATTTTGTCAGGAACGTATATTTAGGCTAGATGGTAATACCATAGCAGACTTTCAATTACAACCTGTGTCAAAGAATATTGGTTGTATGAATGGATTTACTATACAAGAATTTGCGGGTGATATTGTATTCTTAGGTCGGGATGGTTTAAGAACTGTTGCTGGTACTGAACGAATAGGTGATGTTGAGCTTGGATCAATTAGTACTGCTGTGCATCAATTGTTTAATGTTTACTCTGACATAACTGAGTTTGACTCAGTGATAGTTCCCGATAAAACTCAGTATAGAATATTCTTTTGTGATACTTCTGGTAACGATGCAAGAACTAAAGAACGTACTAAAGGTGTTATCTGCCATAGAACTGCAGAGGGTTATGAGTTTGCTGAAACTTTAGGTATTCAACCTTCTTGTACAGATCACATAAATGAAGACGGTATTGTTTATGTAATACACGGTGGTTACGATGGATATGTATATCAACAAGAACAAGGTAACACTTTTGATGGGAGTACCATTATTGGAAGATACAGGTCGCCAGATATTACTATGGGTGATGCAGGAATTAGAAAACAATTTCAACGTGCAGTAATAAACTATGCACCTGAAGGTTCTGTAAACTCCGATTTATTTGTGAGATACGATTACGAAGATCCTAACTCTGCAAGACCTGCAGCTTATCCTTTTGATTCAAGTAAAGTTGTGGCTTTGTACGGTACAGGTGAGTACGGAACAGTTACATATGGTGGTCAGTCAAACCCATTAATTAGGCAGCCGATAGAAGGCTCAGGTTTTGCAATAGCATTGCGTGTTGTGGATAATGGTGTATCCGTACCCTATTCACTTAAAGGCTTTCAGTTAGAATTTAAAGCAGCCGCTAGGAGATAAAATATGGCAGGTTATGCACGACAAAGTACGTACACAGATGGTGATATTATTCAGGCATCAGACTCTAATGATGAGTTTGATCAACTTGTTGCTGCATTTAACGCAACTAGCGGTCACGCACATGATGGTACTGCAGCAGAAGGACCCATTATTGGATTCTTAGGTGATGCAGGTGTAGGTACAGCAAAGAATAAAATTGAAATAGATTCTACTAATCACCGTATTAAGTTTTCTATTAATGTTTCAGGTACGTCTGTTGAGCAGTTTAGGTTCCAAGATGGTGTCATTGTTCCTGTAACTAACAACGACATTGACCTTGGTACTACATCACTTCGTTTTAAAGATGGTTACTTTGCAGGTAATCTTGATGTAGCTGGTAACATTACTCTTGGCGGTAATATCACATTAGGTGATGCAGACACAGATGGCATTACGTTAAACTCTGAGATTGCTTCTCATGTAATTCCTGACGCAGATGATACCTATGATTTAGGTGAAGTAGGTAAAGAGTGGCGTAATCTTTATATTGATGGTACTGCTAACATTGACTCTCTGGTAGCTGATACTGCAGACATCAACGGTGGTACTATTGATGGTGCTACTATTGCTACCTCAGATATTACAGTAGGTTCAGGCAAGACACTTGATGTATCTGCTGGTACACTTACACTAGCTGCTGATCAAATCTCTGGTGATAAAGTTGAAGGTGGTACAATTAATGCTATCACTATTACAACACTAGGATCTACCACAGGCAACATTACAAATGTAAATGCTACTACAGTAGACACTACTAATATTGAAGCAACTAATATCAAAGCTAAAGATGGCACAGCAGCAGCTACAATAGCTAACTCTACTGGTGTTATCACTGTGCCATCGTCTGTACTAACTACAACAGACATTAATGGTGGTACAATAGATGGTGTAACTATTGGTGGTGCATCTGCAGGTGACATTACTTTTGCTAATCTATCAGATGGTACAATCACTGTCACAGCATTTGTTGACGAAGATAATATGTCTTCTAACTCTGCTACACTTATTCCCACACAGCAATCAGTTAAAGCTTATGTAGATGCACAAGTAACTGCTCAAGACCTTGACTTCCAAGGTGATAGTGGTGGTGCATTAAGTATTGATTTAGATAGTGAAACCTTGACAATTGCAGGTGGAACTGGTATAACTACCACTGGTTCTGGTAATACAGTAACAGCAGCTATTGACTCTACTGTAGCTACACTTACTGGCACTCAGACTATTACAAACAAAACTATTGATGTAGATAATAATACTGTATCTAATATTGAAGTAGATAACTTTAAAGCGTCTGCTATTGTAACTGAGTCAGAAGGTATTGGTTCAAGTGACAATGATACTTCATTACCTACCAGTGCTGCAGTAAAAGATTATGTAGATACAGCAATTACTGCAGAAGACCTTGACATTACCACAGACTCTGGTACAATAGCTATTGATTTAGATAGCGAGACACTTACAGTAGCTGGTGGTACAGGTCTTAATTCAAGTGCTACAGGTAATACAGTAACTTTAGCAATTGATAATACAGTAACTACTCTTGCTGGAACACAGACACTAACTAATAAAACACTAACTTCACCTACAATAAATAGTGCTACAATTACAGTGCTGTAACTGTGCCACACAAAGCTCTGGCACTAACAATACTACAATTGCTACTACAGCTTTTGCAACTACTGTAGCTGTAGATGAAGCAACAGCACTAGCGATTGCTTTAGGATAAGATAGGAAAAGAAAATGGCAAATACATTTAAGGTCATAACTAAAGCAGGGGTTACATCAGAAGATGTTATTACACTGTTGCAGGTTCTACCACTGCAGTGATCCTTGGATTAGTTTTAGGCAACACTACAGGCTCACAGATTACTGGTACAGTTACACTATCAAGTGATACAGCTAACAGGGCTGGTGCTAACAATGAAGCTAACCAAGATGTAGAAATTGTAACTAACGCAGCTATACCTGCTGGATCATCACTCTCTGTATTAGATGGTAAGGTAGTTATGGAGGCTACAGATGTAATTAAAGTTACAGCATCTGGTGCAACAGATATTGTAATCAGTGTAATGGAGCAAACCTAATGGCAGGATATATCGGTTCTAAGGCGGTCAACCTCAGTACCACTGGGGCTGATATTAACGGTGATGCCAATATAGATGGTACTTTGACCAGCGATGGGCTGACTGTGGATTTACCGAATGCTACAGATGTAAACATTGATGGAACTGATGGCGGTGGTATACAGTTTAAAAATAGTGGGGCAGAACAATTTAGGTTAGATAGCGCATCTAACGATGGAGCTTTATACCACACACCAAGCGGTAAAAATCATACATTTAAAACGGATGGGGTAAATCGTTTAAAGATTGCTACAGGCGGCGACATCAGCTTCTACGAGGACACAGGCAGCACGGCAAAGTTCTTCTGGGATGCGAGTGCTGAGAGCTTGGGCATTGGGACGAGTTCGCCTAGCTCACCTTTACAAATTCAATCAAGCAACAATCAAATAAGACTTGTCGATAGCCAAAACACGTCGATGTATTGTGTTATTGAAACGATCAGTGACGCAGGGCTTTCATTTAATGCTGATGTAGGGGGCGCCGCAGCTTCCTCACGCATTCAATTTAATGTTGATAATAGCGAGAAAATGCGCATCGACAGCAGCGGTAATGTTGGCATTGGAACGAGTTCGCCTAGTAAGAAGGCACATCTGTATGCTTCAAATGACTCAGCCTCACTTCGTTTGGAAAATACTGCTAACAGTAAAGTTTGGGATATTACACCAGCAAGACCGGGAGTTGCTAACACAGGCTTAAGCATACACAACGTAACTGATGATAGAATTGATCTGCACGTTGATAACTCAGGTAATGTTGGGATTGGGACGAGTTCGGTAACTGCGGGTTTTGTTCTTGAGGGCGTTGGAGATGCTAGGTTTGGAGATGTTGCAGGTGACGATGCTGTAGAAATAGGTTGGTCTGGCGGCGGTAGTTACGCTTTTGTTCAAGCGTTTGACCGTGGCGCAACCGCCCAGCGTGATCTACTATTAAACTCCTCTTTGCGCATCACATCAGCAGGAAACGTAGGCATTGGGACGAGTTCGCCTAGTACCCGTCTAACCGTAGGTGCTGGTGTTGGTACTGAAGAAATAAGAGTTGACGCTGGGGCTGGTTGGGCAGACCTCACCTTAAACTCAAATGCAACAAACGGTGGTCATATTTACTTTAACGATGGCAGTAACGCTGGAGAGATTTTCTATTATCATGCTTCTGATTATATGGCGTTTAACACTGCCGCCTCAGAACGTATGCGCATCGACAGCAGCGGCAACGTGCTGGTGGGTAAGACGAGTACTGGGCTTCAAACGACAGGCCATGAATTTATTGCGGGTGGTCAGACACGTCATACTAGAGATGGTGCAACTGTTATGTTTCTTAACAGAGAGACTAACGATGGAAACATTCTTGAGTTTTACAAAGACAACTCCACGGTGGGGAATATTGGCAGCAATAGCGGTTATTTATATATAGGTAGTCCTCAAGGTAATGACGCTTTTCTACTGTTTGGAGCCGACATTGTTAGCCCAGCAACATCCACGGGTGCAAATAGAGATAATGCTATTGACCTCGGCCATTCTAGTGCCAGATTTGACGATATATACGCCACCAACGGCACGATCCAAACATCTGACCGCAACGAAAAGCAAGACATTGCAGAGCTATCTGACGCAGAGCAACGTGTAGCTGTAGCTGCCAAAGGTTTGCTGCGTAAGTTCCGCTGGCGTGATGCAGTAACTGAGAGGGGTGATGAAGCCAGAACACACTTTGGTATCATTGCACAAGATCTACAAGCAGCATTTGCGGCTGAAGGATTAGACGCTGGTGACTACGCCATGTTTATCTCAAGTACATGGACTGACGAAAACACTGGCGAAGAACGTACACGAATGGGCGTAAGATACAGTGAACTCTTGGCGTTCATCATAGGAGCATTATAATGGCTGGATATATAGGCACAACTCCTGTACCACAGGCTACACAACACAGAGAATCATTTACAGCTACTGGTGGACAGACTAGCTTTGCTACCGTAGGGTACACACCACAGTTCATAGACGTATATCTTAATGGAGTTAAACTAGCACCAGCAGATTATACAGCTACTAATGGTAGTGATGTAGTCTTAGCTAGTGGTGCTACAGCCAGTGACATACTTGAGATTGTAGCTTACACACCATTTGAGGTAGCTAACCAAACATTTACTGGTACTACTACTGCAGCTAACCTTACTGTAACTGGTGCATTTACTTCACAAGGTATTGATGATAATGCCGATGCAGTAGCTATTACTATAGATAGCTCAGAAAATGTTGGCATTGGAACGAGTTCGCCTAGTAGTAAACTGCATGTGTCATCACCATCTAATGGTGCAGCAGCAATTGTAGAAGCGCAAGGTGCTTATAACGCAAGAGTAAGAATTTTAAGTGGAAATGCTAATTCTTCGTTTTTAGAGTTTGCTGACCCTGATGACAGTGATGTTGGCGAAATTGTTTATGACCACTCTAATAACTCTATGCGTTTCAACACCAATGCCTCAGAAGCCATGCGCATCGACACCAACGGTCGGGTAATGATTGGCGGCACTACAGTTACTGACGTAAATATGTTAAACATCCAAGGTTCTGGGGCTAGTAGTAATATTGGAGTGGTCTTAAATGATACAAATACGTCTAAAATATACGGCATACAAAACGGTGGTTCACAACTAAGGTTTCATGACTACAGTGCTAGTGCTACACGCATGTTAATCGACAGCAGCGGTAGCTTGCTGGTGGGTACTACTGACGATCAGCCACCTACAAACAACGATGCAAACGGCATTGCCTTCGTTCAGACGGTAAAGTTGCAGCAAGCCGTAGCAACGGTATTTCTGGTGATTTCAACAACGGTTCAAACGGTGATATTCTTTGGTTTAGAAAAGCTGGCACTGTAGTAGGTGGGATTAGTACATTTAATGATCATATAGGTCTTTTCCAAGGAGGTACTAGACTTGAAATAGACGATGGTAATGATGCTATGTTATTTACCAACAACTCAGTTGGAGGATTTAGAGATGGTACAACAGACATAGGTAAAACCAATGCACGTATCAAAGACTTCTACCTCTCTGGCGGTGTTTTTCTTGGCGGCACTGGGTCGGCTAATAAGCTGGATGACTATGAGGAGGGGACTTGGACGCCTGTTAGTGATTATGGAACCCTGACTAGTGTAACTGCTACTTATACGAAGATTGGCAACAGTGTTTTTATACGGCTTGATTGCACAATGCCATCCACATCAAGCTCATCGATTATGGCTTTTGCTGGCTTACCCTTTTCAACGGCTCAAGATGGATCTGCGCAAATGGGTGTCACAAATAGTTCCAATTATAACCCATCAATTTTACTCCAAGGCACCACTTGTTATTTTTATGGGGCTAGTGCTGGTGCAGTCGCTGCATCAACGTATTCAGGTGCTCTTGTTAGATTCACTGGACAATACAATACAACAGCATAACCCACTGCATAGCGTTGGGTTGGACAGTCCAAGCCATAAAGGAGATAAAAGATGGCACTAGAGAAAACACTTAAGAACGACAAGATTGAGGTGCTGAATCAAGGCGATTGGTCTTGCGTTCAAGTACGCACAGCAACAATCGTGTCAGAAGATGGTACAGAGTTAAGCAAATCATATCATCGTCATGTGGTTATGCCCAACGCTGACCTATCAGCAGAAGATGCAGACGTATCTGCCATCTGCACAACCGTATTCACACAAGCGGTCAAGGATGCTTACGCCGCACACTTAGCAGCACAGGAGGTATAAGATGGCTGTAGCATACACTTGGAGTATTCCAACAGTAGAACGTAACTTAGCAGACGGTGGTGTAACAATAGCACACTGGCGTTGTAGTGCAGTAGATGGTGACTATAGTGCATCATCATATGGCACATGTGGCTTGAGTATGATGCAGATGCAGATGACTTCATTGCCTATGACAGCTTAACTGAGGCAAATGTAATTGGTTGGGTACAAGCTATTGTAGGTCAAGCTGATACAGAAGCTGCACTAGCAGCAAAGATTGAAGCAGACAAAACACCCACTACTGGTGCTGGAACACCTTGGTAATATAGTATAGGAACTGACACATGACTAGAGCAAGAGACTTAGCAGATAGTGCCGATAAGGATATTGTAGGTACAATTACTGTTGATGGTTTGACTGTCGCAGGTAATGTGTCAGTCGATGGCGGCACGATTAAGCTGGATGGGAATTATCCTACTGGTAGTAACAACGTGGCGTTGGGTGATGCTGCCTTTGGTTCTGGCAATTTAACTGGTGGTTCAAATACTGTTATTGGGCGAGAAGCTGCTTATCAAAACACCTCTGGCCAACATAATGTGCAAATTGGTCAGGCTACTGGTTACGCAACAACAACAGGTAGTTATAATGTTGGTGTGGGTTCACAAGCGTTACGTTTCAACACCACCGCCAGCAACAACACTGCTGTGGGTTATCAGGCTGCTTATAGTACTACTACGGGAACACTCAATACAGCATTAGGGTTTCAAACTTTCTACAATAATAGCACAGGTAGTTATAATGTTGCTGTCGGGGGCAGTGCTTTAGTCAACAACACCACCGCAAGCAACAACACTGCTGTTGGGTATCGGGCAAGCTATAGCAGTACAACAGGTAATGACAATGTCACTATTGGCATGGATTCTTTTTACAACGGCACGACAGGTAGCGATAATGTTTTAATAGGCCATAGAGCGGGTTATAATCATTCTTCTGGTTCTAGTAATGTTGGCATAGGTTATGATGCCTTGCTCCAAAACACCACCGCATCCAACAACACGGCTGTTGGGTATCAGTCTATGGACGCTAATACCACAGGCACATCAAATACTTCTGTGGGTAAAAGTTCTTTAGGCGCAAATGTAACTGGGAATAGTTTAACAGCCATTGGCTCAAGTGCTTTACTTGCCAATACAACATCAGGCAATACTGCGGTAGGTTCTAACGCTGCTTATAATAACACGTCAGGGCGTGTAGACGCTTTTGGAGTAAATGCTGCTTTTAATAACACCACAGGTAATTATAATAGTGCCTTTGGTCAGCAAAATGGTTTCTTAGCGGCACTTCAAAGTAATACTACAGGCAGTTCTAATGCGGCTTTCGCAACAGGTGCATTGGGGAATACTACTACAGGCAGTTCTAATACGGGGGTAGGTGTAGCTGCTCTCTACTCAAACACCACTGCCTCCAACAACACTGCCTTGGGGTATCAGGCTGGGTATAGTAATACTACTGGTAGGTCTAATACATTTATTGGAGACGCTGCTGGTAACGCTTCAACATCAAGTTTCAATACCTACATCGGGAAATACGCTGGTAAATTAATAACATCAGGCGAAAAGAATACCATCCTTGGCTCATTCACGGCAACCAAGGCGGCTTGGACATCCGCACCTCAAGCAGCAACATCGTGCTGTCGGATGGTGATGGTAATCCTAAGTTGTATATTAATTCAGATGGTAGAGCCATGATTGGCACTTCTTCTGACAGTGGCTCAAGCACTGATGATGGTAACTGTTGTTCTCTTTGAGAATGGTGTGATTTATTTACGAAGAACAGGCACAAGCACCGAAACCCAAATGCTGTTTAGCAAAATACCAAGCAACTGCTGAACTATAGCATTTCAGTTTACTGGTCTGTTTCTTACGTCACATCCTCAGTATCAACGCCAGCAAAGAAAACGTAGTTGAACTAACAGGCGCAACAACACGCCTAAAGCAGCTTGAGCCAAAACGCTTCAACTTTATTGCTGATGCCGACACAACAGTGGATGGCTTCTTAGCGCATGAGGTGCAAGCTATCGTGCCAGAAGCAATCACAGGCACACACAACGAAGTCGATGCAGATGGCAACCCTGTTTACCAAGGCATTGACCAAAGCAAGCTAGTGCCACTCTTGGTCGCTACAATCCAAGAACTAGAGGCACGGATCACTGCCCTAGAAAACGCATAACCAGTCAGAAAAGGAGAAAGACATGACTGATACACCAACTGCGGAAGAAATCGCACAACACTACACAGCGATGGGTCACTCTGTTGACCTGCTAAACGCTGGGCAACCAGATGACATGGAAGATGCCGATTGGGCTGACACTGTGTCACGCAATGTAGAGCATCTACAGCTAATGGTTGCTAAAGACTTCTGGACTACAGAAGATATGACTGCTGCCAATGCAGCTATTGCAGCTAATACATAATGTCTGAGGATAGCTGGCACTTGAGCAAGTCTGTACCGATTACACTGATCTTTGGCTTACTTGTTCAGGGAGCAGCTATCGTATGGACAGTCAGTATGATGATGTCTGACATAGAGAATAACAGAGAAGAAATCATCGTACTAGAAAAACGTATTGGACGCATAGAAGTGTCCGTACAGAACCAAGCAGTATCACTAGCACGTATAGACGAAAACATAAAAGCAATAAGATCATCAGTAGAAAAGATGGCAGACAGAAATGAATAAAAAGGTTTGCCATAATGATAGAAGTATTAGCTTTAGCAGGTGCAGTTACTAAGATAGCTGGTGCAGTTAGCTCTGCAGTTAAAGCTGGTGGTGATGTAGCAGACTTACTGCCTCACTTTGGTAAGTTAGCTAAGTTAGAAGCTGACATAGGTTTAGCTGAACAAGGTAGACACAAAGGTCCACTAGGTAGACTTACCTCATCTGAAGAAGAAGGCTTTGCAATTGCACAAGCTAAGATGAAACACAAAGAAGCACAGAACGAATTACGTGAAGTGTGTAGATTGTATGGACCACCGGGCATGTGGGACTTAGTAGTTAAGGAGCAAGCCGCTGCTAGGGTCAGACAAAAAGAAGCACTAGAGGCACAAGCTAAAGCAAGAGACAAGTTGTTTTGGGGTATATCATTAACAATAGGTGTGATATTATTCTTAGGCGGTACAGGTGCAATGATCTGGGGATTAAATGAAGTAGTAAATGGTTAGTTATGAACAAGCAGTGGTTGATGGATTAGAACTTTTTAGTAAAAGTAAATGGCATAAATACTATAATGTATTAGACGTACAAAGATACTTGATATCTCCTATAAAATATAATAGAATACGTATGTTTTATAAAGATAAAAACCTGTAGGTCTTATTACTTGGTGTTGGTTAAATAAACAATCCGCTAAAGATTTTTTAAAACAAAAGTATTATATAACAGAAGAAGATTATAAAGATGATACTAAAGAAGAGTTATGGGCTATTGAACTTTTAGCGCCTTACGGAAACGCATACTCTTTAGTAAAACAGATGCGACAAGAACATAGAAACACCTATAAGAGAAACGAAAAAGTAAACTGGCGCAGACTGCACGATCCAGAGAGAAGACATACAAGAGAGCTTAGAACATGAGAAATAGTTTGTATAATCCTTTTATGCCATCCTTACTGTTTAAGGATAGAGTAGTCTATGGCGGTGGAGGCGGTGGAGGTGGCGAAGCTGCCCCGGCTCCTGAGCCTGAACCCACTGTTGAGCCAGAAAAGTTTACGTCTACCTTTCCTGAATTAAAGGGACAAGAGTATAACACTCAAGAAGAAGTTAATTCTGCAGAAAAGAAAATTCTGGAAGAACGTAGGATAAAAGAAGAAGGTGAGACAGCAAAAAAAGAAGCAGACGAATATGCTACATCAACTTCTGCTGACTTAGATGCCGCCTCAAAAAAAGTTCGTGATAAGATTGTTAAATTAAATCTTGAACTTCAGCAGTTGTTACAGAAAGATCAAACGAATCCTGATATTAAAGCTGCAGTAGAAGCTAAACGTAAAGAAATTGGGGTTGCTCAAGAGGAAGCTGCAGCTATAGGTCAAGGTCAAGGCGCTCAACTTTCTGGGGCGCAACAGGAGATGGTTAAGAAGTCTTTAACTGATCCCGGCTCTTTAGCTAAGAAAGCAGAAGTAGCTGCCGTAGATCCTGCGACACAAGGCACCTCTATTGCTAAAGGTACAGGTCAGGTAAGTGGTCCTACACCTTACATAGACCCAGTTACTGCAGGTGAAGCCGCTACTGCTACGGCTCCCAGTGATGTTACTGCAGCCACGGTAGACACTACAACTGTTGCAGATAAGGCAGCAGAAGAAGCTGCTAAAGTAAAAGGTGCCAAAGGAGAAGTCTCTGACGAGGCTCAAGTTAAAGCTGCAAAAGGAGAGCTTTCTAAAGAAGCTATGGCTGATGCTGCTACTATGGACCCTGATTACATTAAGGAAGCTGTTGCAGGTGAACGTACAGTTTCATCAGAAGAACTTGCTGTAGCTCAAGGTCTAGATGAAGAGGCTGTAAAAGCAGACATTGCTCAAACTAATGTACCCGACAATATTAAAGCGGCACAAACATCTGTACAACCAGAAGAGATTCCAAAGCCAGCGAAAATAGCTGAGTCTGAAATGGCGGCTGCTGAAGCTATGACTATGGAAGGTCTTAGTGATGATGCTACCGCAGTTGCAGCTAAGCTAAAATCTTTTAATGTAGACGATGGTACGTTAGCTGAATTTAAAGAAGGTAAGATTGAAGCACAAGACACAGTACAAGGTCAGCTTTCTAACTTAATGAAACAATTTGATGATGGTACTCCTGCGTGGGCTGCAGGTGCTATGCGGGCTGCTAACTCTGCTATGGCTGCTCGTGGTCTTGGCTCTTCATCTATGGCAGGGTCAGCTATCCTGCAAGCCGCTATGGAATCAGCATTACCTATTGCTGCTCAGGATGCAGAAGCATTCCGTACCATGAAGATGGATAACCTGAACCGTCAGCAACAAATATCATTAACTAATGCTGCTGCCCAACAAGGGGTAGAACTAGCCAACTTTAATGCAGAGCAACAGACTGCTTTACAAAATTCACAAAATGCTTTTGCTTTACAATCGCAAAATCTTTCAAACATGCAGCAAACTGTGATTGCTAATGCTCAAATTAAAGCATCCTTGCAAGGTCAAAACTTAAGTAATCAACAGCAAGCTAACATGGCTGAAGCTGCACGTTATGCAGAAGTAAACAATATCAATTTAAATAATCGTCAGCAAGGTATTCTGCAAGATAACGCTAACGAAATGCAAGTTAATATGGCTAACTTAAATGCTAAGCAGCAAGCTTATCTTGCCAATGCTCAGCTTGAAGCAGCCCTGCAAGGTAAAAAGATTGATAACAAACAGCAGGTAGCTATGGCTAATGCTGCACGTTATGCAGATGCGGCTAACTTGACGTTTACAGCAAAGCAACAAGCTGAGATACATAACTCAGAGCTTATGAAGACTATTGGTTTAGCAGAGCTTAACTCTAAGCAAGCGGCTACCTTACAGAATGCGGCACAGATTGCCTCTATGGATATGGCAAACTTGTCTAATCAGCAACAAGCTGCTGTACAAAATGCTCAAGCGTTCTTGCAGATGGACATGACTAATCTGAATAATGAACAGCAAGCTAGTATGTTTAAGGCACAAGCTATGCAACAAGCTTTGCTTACTGATGCGGCAGCAGAGAATGCAACCAAGCAGTTTAATGCGTCTAGTGAGAATCAGACTAATCAGTTTATGGCTAGTTTAAAAGCTCAGACATCCCAGTTCAATGCATCCCAAAAAAATGCTATGAGTCAGTTTAACACTGGTGAAATAAATGCTTCTAAAAAGTTTAATGCGGAATTAAAGAACCAGAGAGATCAGTTCAACGCAAACAATCAATTAGTTGTAGCTCAAGCTAATGCTCAGTGGAGACAGAACGTAGCTACACTTAATACGGCGGCACAAAACGAAGCAAATAGACAACACGCCATGACTTCTAATGCTATGACACAATCTACTATGGATCAAATATGGCAACGGGAAAGAGATCTTATGTCTATGGCTTGGAAGTCTTCTGAGAGTGCAGCGGATAGAGCTAATGCAATCATCTTAACGCAGATGAGTGCAGATGCGCAAGCTGCAGCACTTAAAGCACAGAATGACGCAGCTAATAGAAGGTCAATGGGCAGGTTCTTTGGTAGCATTTTATTTGGTGGCGGTTAAGTAGATAGCAATAAGGTAGTTTATAATGTCAAAAACAAACAATAAAAATTTAATGGGTCTTAGATCTATCTTTGGAGGTGGCGCTGCCTCTGCTGCTGGTAGTATAGGCGCTCGTATAGCTGCAGACATACAGGCGGAAAAAGAATCTGCCACAGAACAAAGCGGGCTTATGAGATCTCAAAAAGCTAGACAAGATATAGCAGCTATTGATACTGATCCTGTTGATGTAAGTGAAGGCTTGACGGCTAAAAAAGATAAGGGTATAATAGGCACGGATATAGGTCAAAAAATAAGTGACTGGTTTAGCATTCAAAATGATCCTGAAATTCAAGAGGAGTTAGATAAATTAGCACCTAAAGTAGAAGAGGAAGAAACGAAGCCTACAAAAAAAGTAGAGGAACCTTCTCCTAAAAAGGAAAAAAAACCTCTTGTACCACCGCCTGTTAAAACTGAAGAACCTAAAAGGGTAGAGAAGATATGCCTGATCCCCTTGTATTGACTTCTAAACAAGTTGAAATGTTGGAACGTGTAGTTTGGGCTGAAGCTAAAGGTGAGGGTGTAGAAGGACGAAATGCTGTACGAGGTGTAATTCTAAACAGGATTGCATCTGATAGATTCCCTAATACATTAGAAGCTGTGCTTAAACAGAAAGGTCAGTTTGAGCCTGTAGGAAAAGTTAAGGGTAATATTAGTAAGATCAGTGTTCCCTTTGATAAACTGGACATGCAGAAGTTTGAATTTGAAAACTATGTACGAGAAGGCACAGACGCCTCTCAAGGAAGTACTTTCTTTTTAAATAAAGCACTGTCTAAAAAACGAGGCACAGACTTCTCTGGTTCCAATCCTATTGAAATAGGCAACCATACGTACTACTCTAGCTATAAAAATAATGAGCCTGTGGTAGTACCTTACTACTCGCATAATGTTGTCATAGAAGGTTAATATAATAATGTTTTTTGAAGCACCTATCCCCGGACAATCTTTGACTGACGAACCCGGAAACTTTCCTTGGGAAAGACCTCCTGAGATTAATGATCCTGATTCCGCTATTGTCTATCACTTGGACAGACTCTATGAACAAGAGGTAGCTGAAGGTGTATTGTTTTTGCTAGAGTTTGGATTTCCTGTAGAGACTTTAGTAGATAGTATTCTTACTGCGTCTGTAGGTATGGGTATGCACTCTGTGGACATGAGTTTAATAATTGCTCCTATCATTCATGAAGAAATTAATTGGATGGCTAACACTGCAAATATTAACTTTAAGGAGTTCTTTAGTGAGGACGAAGAAAAGAAACAAGCGGAAGAAGAAAAGCTTCAAGCTCTTATTGAGAAAAATTTGGATGAGCAACTGTCGCAAGAAGAAGACAAGGTTGATGAGGGTTTCGTAGAGGAGACTGCAGAGGCTTTTGGTTCACCTCAAAGAGAGCAGTTAGAAGAGATGCGAGAAGAGCAACCGCAAGAGCAACAAGCACCAGAAGAACAGCCTAAAGCTCCACCAGTAGGCGGTCAAGGTCTTATGAGTAGAGGAGCTTAAGTTATGAGTTGGATGGATTTTGCAGCAGGTATGGCTGAAGAAGGCGCTGATATCTTAGAAGAAAAGCGTAAATACATAAGAGAGAAACGTCAATCTAATCGTGATTGGTTAGATACTTATGGTAAAAAAATTGTAGCCGAACGTCAAGAGAGCGTTAATTCTGTTTTGAATATGTCTAACTACATCATAGGCAGAGGCGTAGAAAGAACTTTTGTAGACTATCTATATGATCAAGGTGGAGTTCCCGCCATAAGTAATATGTATAATAGTATTAAAGATGACACATCTATAACAGGACGAGAAGCGCAAGCGTTTGTAGGAGATATAGGTACGTACACCTCTCCTGATACTCCTCTTGCAGATAGAATTAAAGAAGGTTTTGGTATGTATACCAGAGCGGAAACACCAGACAGACAGGAAGAGAATAACTTCTTTTCGGGTCTAGGTCTTCTCTTTGGAGATGAAACAGAGTATGCTGATAGAGATCTAGATCAACTTGCTGTGGATGGATTTACAGGCCGTGATGTTAAAGCTATGGCAGGTCTACCCTCAACACCAGAAGCTCCGGGTCTTGTAGAGTTTGACTATAGCGCCTTACCTGCTTCTCAAGCAAGTGTCGCAGAGAAGAGAGCGCTGGCAGCAGAAATTGAAAGTAACTTAGAGACTTTAGTAACTGATAAGATTGATGATCTTAGATTAGTTTCTGATGTTGTGGCGCAACAGAAATTGCAGGATCTACTTGATAGTAAAGACTATGCAGGTATTGGAAGACTTTATCCAGATCTGTTACAACCTGCAGTAAATGCTGCAAAGAGATTTGAAAACGAGTATCCGGGATCTATGACAGACAATGCTCTTTTAGAACAATCTTTTGCAGACTACTACATAGCACAGTCTGTACCTCTAACGTTAGAAGATAAGCATAAAAACATGACAGATCAGGGGATAGAAGTACCACCCCTAGATACTCTACGAGAGTTCGATAGTGATGAAGCCGCTGCGGAAGAGTTAGAGCCTGATACATATTATATTGTAGGAGATGATATAAGAAAGACAGATCCTGCGGAAGACGAGGATGCAGACGAAGGTGCAGACGAAGGTGCAGACGAAGGCGTTGACAATGAAGGAGACGATACAGATGTAGACTTAACACAACCTACAGACCCACGTCCTACAATGGCACAGCTTATCCTCAAGTTTAAAGAAGAGAACAACATAGGTTCTAGGGAGCGCTTAACTCCTGCGCAAAAGCGCCCATTACAAAAACAAATTGATGATTGGAATGACACTTATGGCGCTACCCATAACCCAATAACAGGCGCTCTTAAAAGGACAACACCGAGGCGACGAGGCGATAACTAAATGGCATTAACATATGAACAAATGATGGCCGCTGCCCGCAACGACGAGGACCGTCAAACAGAAGATGTGTTTGGTCCTGCGGATGCTTCTTCTGTAGGGGATCTCATTGAGGATCAAAACTTTAACATTGTTGAAAAGTATATGGATCAGCGTTTTGGCATGAGTGAAATGACTCATGATAGACAGAAGATTGTAGACTCCTACGTTAATCATATGCGTAAGTTTAACTTTGGTCAGTCTGTTACTACACTAGGTGAGATGACTTACCTGCATAACCCTGCTAAAGAAGAGGGTGAGATAAACTCTAGACGTGCTGCTGCTGCAGATGCTTATCAGTTATTTGATAACATGAAGGGTGCCTTTTCTGATGAAACCACCGTAGGTCAAAAGTTAGATGCTGTAGGTGATTACGCTAGAGCTTTGATTATAGACCCTGCCAACCTTGCATCTTTGGGTGTAGGTAAACTAGCTGCACAAGCTGGCATGAAAGGTGTGACAGCCGCCGCTAAGAAAGCTGCTATGTCTTTCGCTAAGAAGCAGCTTAGAGAGCGAGGCATAAAGAAGCCTACTGAAAAACTATTGCGGGAAGAAGCTTTCAAGCAAGAGCGTAAGATCTTGTCTCGTATGCTACAGTCTGAGGCTGGCAAGGAAGCGGCACAGAAGTCTGCTAAGATGGAGATAGGTGCTACGGCTTTATCAGATGCAGCCTTTGGGTTAAGCGTTGACTGGGCTTATCAAGAATCATTCGAGAAAGCAGGACTTCAGACAGACTATGATGCCGTGCAAGGTAGTGTTGCATTTGCTGGCGGCTTGTTTGGAGGCGGGATTGCTTATGGTTTAAATCGTATATCTAAAGGCGGCTCTGAGTCAGTAGGTGCTTCAGCTAAATTCTTTGCGGATGCTGCAGAAGCTAAGGCTAAAGCTGCTGACTTGGCAGGAGAAGAGGTACGTAGGCAAACTAAAGAAGCTACAGAAAATCTAAAGGCAGACCCTGAAGCTGTAGAATCCTTGTCAAGAGATTTGGCTGATACAAAAGCTAGACTAGGTGACTGGTTTAACAAAGTCAGACGTGGAGATATGGCAAGGGCTGTACCCCTAGAGCCGGGTTCCCCCGGTACACCTCGTAGTGATATCATTTTAGATTTGTTTCTAAGGGGATCTCCTCAAGATGGCTTTGAGGGTGTGTCAACTATCTTAGCTAAGCGAGGTATCAAGCAGCCTATAGGTCGTGAAGGTTTTGCTAATCACTTTGACTGGTTGTCTAGCACTGTGATGGAAATGCCTGACAGTGTTATAGATGACATACAAGGTATCTTTGATGAAACTCTAGGCAAATTCATACCAGACTTTAAAGGCAAGACCCTTGAGCAAGGCTTAGATGTTCTGTCTTCTGAGGTTAGTCAGAGTGCTAGATACTTAAATATTTTATCTAAGACTAGTCGGGCTATAGGTTATGAGCCTGAGACAGACGAACCCTTGCAAAGACTTATTGGTGCAGCTAAGGCAGAGCTAGACTCAAAGCAAGCTGAGATGTCTGCTAAAGAAATGATTGCTGAAGGTATGACACCCTTTGCTGCACGTAAAGCGGCTGTCTCTAAAGGCGCTGCCAAGTTTCAAAACAACTTCATTCGTACTTTGGTTACGCATCCGGGTACGACTATGCTTAACTTGATTGGTTGGACACAGGCATCTGCATTACAAAGTATAACTGATACTACTCGTGGTGTACTGTACGGTCCTGCATCCTTTGCATTATCTGTAATGGGCAGGAAAGCTGACGCTGTACAAGCTCGTAACAAAGGCATACAGTTACTCAAGCTACAAAAGCAGAAGATCTCTAACATCCTAGATCCTAACGCCACGTTCAATGAAGCAATGGACTTCTTTGCTCACAACCCTAAAGCGCAGAAAGAAATGTTTCGCTTTATGGCTGGCGAAATTGAGATGGAAGATACACTCAAACAGTTGAACATTAAAATAGATGACATGGATAAGCCCGGCGTCCCTGAGAAAGTAATGGACTTCTTCCAGACAGTCTATGGTGTTAAGGCTCAAGACTTCTTAACTAAGACGCAAGAGTTTATGTACAACATAGATAAACAGGTACGTCTGAAATACAATATGTCTTACTCTGAGTTCATTGCAGATGCAGATCTATATAAGAAGATGGACGGGGAAGAGTATGCAGAAGTAACAGCTACTGCTGTGTCTGATACCTTACGCAATGTATTTTCTAAATCATATAAACCTAAGTCAGAAGACATTGATAAAAGTGCATTGGGCTATGTAGCTGCTGCTATCGAAGATGCACGTAGAGTTCCTGTTGTTGGTGCACTTGTGCCTTTCGGTAAGTTCTTTAACAATACTGTTGTACATATGGCAGACTACACAGGCATAAGCTTTATGCACAAATACTTAGGTAAATCTGAAAGAGATCCTTATGAGCTTGCTATCAAAGGTGCGGTAGGACTAGGCTTAATAGGGGCTTGGGGAGCTTACGACTATAAGAATATGGAAGAAGGTCTTGCTTGGAATGAAGATCGTATGAGTGACGGCACTATACGAGATCGTAAGTATGACTTCCCTTTCAGCTTCTATAAGGCTATGGGTCGTATGGCAGCACATCAACATAGAGATGGTTATGTACCGAAAGAACTAGTAGCAGATATTACTGCCACTTTTGGTATCGAATCAATCACAAGACAGTTAGGTGAGGTCAGTAAAGCACCCTATCAACTTCTACTAGATCTCTCTGCAGGTGATATAGATGCAGTTAAGTCTAATGCAAGTTCTGCTGTAGGTGGCGCAGTATCTATGTACATATCGGGATACACACGTCCCTTAGATCCTATCAATCAAGTAGCTGCTATCTCTCGTGGGGAAGATTATGTAGCGGTGGATCGTAATGATGGTAGCAAGTGGTTGAACAATTCAGTTCGTTACGTAGATCAAATGTTTGATGCTATGGATCTGTCCGTACAAGAAATGCTAGGGCAGAAAGCGCCTCAAGAAAAGAAGAGAGCTTTATCTGATGCCCCCGGTAAAGCACCTATAGGAAGACTGTTTGGTTTTAGGGAGAAAGATGCACCTTCCACTATCAATAGAATGTTTAATGAGATAGGTTTACCTGAGTGGAAGTCTAACATCAAAGCTGACATTGCTGTAGCTGATAATAGAATGAATGAAATAATTGTAAACTATTTGGATTATTATGCAGAAACTGTTGTAAACTCTCCTAAATGGAAAGAGGGTACAGACGAGCAGCGCAGATACTTAGTTAGTCGTGTTCTGTCTATATCCAAAAAGCAAGCAATGAAAACGCTACAGCTTCACGGTAGGACAGGGGATCGTCGCATGGAAATCATGTACGACATCAGTAAGAGAGGCGGCTCTGTCAGTAAACAAGAACTTTCTCAAGGTATGGAAGCTTTAGGTATGACGGGAGAAGTAGAAGATCTTTCTAATGAAGCATTAGAACTTTTGTATTTCTATCTCAAAGACGAGAACAATAGAAAGAAACTTCTTCAGACAGAGAGTAACTTATAAGTTACAAAAAAAGAGGGGGCAACTAAGCCCCCTTTTATTATTTTAAACCTGTTTTTTCTACAGCATACTTACTTATCATAGCCACATCTTCTACTCTTTCTATTGCTCGTTCTTTTATTTTAGATTCTTGCAAGTTAAATTGTATGTGGTTTCGTACAGGTTCTAGAAGTCGTAAGATTTCTTCATTAAATCTTCTTTGTCGAGCTTCTGTATGTCTCTTTGCTTCTTCCTCAATACGACTTATCAATGTTACACACTCTCTGGCAAGGGCAAGCAGTAAAGTTTAACAAAGGCATCTTCGCTAGGTCGTGTATCTACAAGCTTCTTGTGTAATACACTCGAAAAAACCTCACATTCATTTTCACTAGTGAATATATTATCTACTGCTTTTACTTTTAAGTTACCCATACTATACATCACTAGTAATAGCGCATACATTAAAACCAACCTCGCACCTGATCCACTATAGCGGGGCCATGCTCTGATGCAAGAGTTACAACTTCTGCAACAGCGCCAAAAGTTATTGCTGCTAGTGCCATAAATTCTAAACCTGTCATATTACTTCTCCTTATGTTATGTCTACCATCTCACAGACATCACCTGTACAGGCCATTGTCTGCATTGAGACTGTGTTATCTTCTTTCTCATAGTTAGCCAACTCACTCCAAGCAATAGCAGATGGCATAACAGAAAGCAAGTCTTTATATTGATCCTTATCTACTTCTTGATAAGGTGCTTGTTGATAAGTGTGCTCATTGTAGGGTAAGAAGGATACACCTGACATCTCGTCAAAGTACTTGTAAACAAAGGCACCTACTTCAAACCACTCATCCTTACGTACATTGATTGTCACTGAGGGTTTATGCTCACACCAATGTCGTTGATACATCAGCCAAGTATCAAGTTGTTCAATGGCTGTCATATCTTCAGTAACCACTGCCTTAGTCGGAGACTTTACAGGGAAACTAAATACTGTTGTTTGATCTGGCTTCATAACACAAGGCTCACTAGGTATACCTTGATCAGTCATGAACTGTGTTAGGGATCTTTATTATCACCACGCACAGTACGGATATAATAGGGACTATGGCGAGCATGTATGCCACTGGCACTATCCACCAATTGTGATACTGTTCCCGATGGTTTGACGCAGTAATTGCAGCAGCAACAGGTATACCAAGACGGTCAGCCCATTCAGCATTAGTAGAAACACAAATCCCACGAAGATGTTCAAGAGTCTTCTCCAAGCCTTTGTTCTTAATAGTCATTAAGGATTATCCATTATCCCTGTAAGTGACACACCCAGCAGACGCTCTTCTTCTGTGTTCTTGTTCCACACCTTACGCAAGTATGGAAACTTGGTGTAGGTGGATTGTATGGTTCCCAGAATCGTAGCCAGTCTAACCTTACGTTCAAGATCTTCGATAGTGTCTGTCGCACGTACCACAACCTCAGTGAGATTGCAAAACTGATTCGGTCTAAGTATGATCTCACTGCACGGGTTAGTCCCGAACTCATAGTTAGGATCACGCCTACCATTCTTAGCAGCTTGTTCTTACTTGCTTGACGATTGAATACACCACGTTCTCCACTTCCTGATTCTACTAATGCCATCCACTCACGCATGAAGGATATAGCATCTGGCTTCTCTGTGTAGCTCACAGAGTTATTAGCTAAGGCACGTTGTGGATCATTCTCCCACCATGCACCTGACTTAGCATGACGCATACGATCATCACTGAGGTTACTCAAAGAGATCATAGCTGACCTACGTACACCACCTACTACAACTACCTCACCAATCTTACACATGATGTCATGACACTCAATGCTAGATAGCTTACGTCCTTGTGCATTCTTGAAGGTAGTGATAACAAAGTTAAACAACTCAACAAGAGGTGCTGGACCAGAGCTCTACCACCAAATGTCTTAAGCTTTGCACCTGCAGGACGTACTAGACCAATATCCCACTGAGGGATTTCACCAGCCCAGAGGAGAGCAAGAACTTGACGAAGAGCTTTAGCCCAACCTTCCTTACTGTCTTTGACAACGATAGTAGTCTCACTAACGAACAACTCAGGGATCTCAGGGAGCTTACTAATGAACTGACGCTCGACACTGAAGCCAACACCAGTACCACAGAGCAAGATAAACATAGCCTCATCGAAGGACTTAGGGTCATCTACGGGTAGGTAACTACAGTTATACATGCAAGTGTTGTCACGGTTAGCTGCTGGACCTGCAGTCATCATAGCTCTCATACTGGGCATAACTTCTAAGTTGAGGATAGAAAACATTAAGTCATCCTTAGTGTTTTCATCAATCATATTACCCACTACGTTATTAACGTAACGATCTACTGTTTCGCCCCACGACTCTCGTCGCCCTTCGTCTTCAAGCCACCGTGCATACCGTGAAGTATGAATGAAGGATTGATAGTCTGTTGGTAGGTAGTTATTCATCTATTGTCTCCGCTTCCCTTTAGTACACCACGTTGCTCTCTGTCATCTAGCTTTGCCATGTTCATCTCCATGACCTTCTTTAAGTTGCCGCCAAAGATATTAGCTAACGCTACTGTATAAAACAATACATCACCCAGTTCTTTAAGGACTTCTTCATCTGTAAATTTATTCTTATCTCTAAATAGTTTCTTTACCTTTTCTGATACTTCCCCTGCCTCTCCTACCAGACCCAAAGTATTTTCCACTAAGCGATCTCTACCTTTAGTGAACACCTTATCCTCTACAAATTGACTGTAGAATCTTACAGGGTCTTGATCGTATTCAGTACTATTCTGAAACATATCGAAATATCCAAACGCCTCTAAGTCACTCTTGTTAATCATGGTCTATCCCTTACCAATAACTTTGATATTGTAACATCATCTACGTCATAGAACATATTTAAAACTAACTCTTCTATGTCTTCTTTGTGTGCCTCTTGTAGAGATGATAGTAGATTGTTATCTTCGTCTACTTTAATTACAAAAGAAACAGTGTAGTCATGTGTCACTTGTGAATCTCCTTTAATGTTTCTACTAACTTGTTGAGATAGTACTGTGCTTTTTCCATATCTTCTACAGGCTTACCTTTATACCCATGCCTGTGTTGATACTTAATTAAGTTGCCGTGGCAGTAACCTTTGAACTCCTCTGGGGTAAGTACTTGTTTGATATACTCAATACACTCCACTCCATTTCCTATTGTGTAGTGCGGCGGGCTATTAACAGGATCAAACTGTTTTGACATCAAGCATTTCCTTTTGTCTTTGTCCATGCATCTAATCGTATGACCTTACCATTGGTAGTCTTTACATCTACGGGTGGTAAACCTTCTTCCTCTTCTATAAAATCCATATCTTCTAGATGCTCCATGTCCAACAAAGCGTTTCTATATTCCATAACCTGCTTTCGCAAAGTTTGATTTCTCTCCGCTAAATGCAGGAAGGATGTAAGGAATGTAGTTACGTTTAGTAATTCGTCAAGGGTATCTCTATCTAAATCACAATCCTTGGGTACATAAGTAACTACACTCAACGCATCCTCTTCTTCTGAATCATCTAGAGATAGAATGATAGCTACTTCTTGATTGGATATTCTTCTAACCATTTATAGTTTCCTTTGTACAGTAATCTTATCTAAGTTTATTTCAGTAGTAGGATCTTCTTTTAACCATTCTTCCGGGATAACTCTGTGCGCCCATTTAAAATTATTCTTGTCGCACCATTCCTGATACATTGTTTTAGCTCCTTTGTAAAGCTTAGATCTTGAGTTACTAAATACAAACCTAATGTCTAGGTGAGGGTGTTGCTTTTTTATCTCCAAGTGTTTGCGTCTATCTTCACTATCAAAGATACCTTTGGTTTCAATTATTATGTTGTTGTCCAACACAAAGTCAGGGGTATAAGTTCTGTATCTAAAGTCTTCCCATTCTATCTTTAGTTTCTCATACCTTACCGACTTCTGATTACTACTCAAGAATGCAGCGACTTCTTTCTCTAAGCCGCTGCGATACTTTCTTGAGTTATGCCTTCTAGGTTTCTTCTTCGGTGGCATTATCAGGTTCCAAAGAAGATTTTAACTCGTTTGTTTTCATCTGCTGTACAGCCTGTACACATTGCGTAATGTGATTCAAGAGAGCAGATGCATTGGAGCCTAAGTTTAGTATGTTTAGAATCTCCTTCTGTTCCTCTGTCATGTCTTCGATATCATATTCTTTATCGTCTAGGGTTAGCTTAGTCATGTCTTTCCTTTCTATAAGATGTAATCGACTAGGGGCGCTTCTTTGTTTCCTGAGTAGACCTTAGATGGTAAGGTCTGCATAGTAGGCCAGCACTTACGCTTATGCGAACAGAACCTACAAGCAGAGTTTAACTTCATGTTACCTGATGGTTTCTTTCTATACGTTTCTGGTACTGCCCCAAAGCAGCGCTCAAAAGGTTCATCATTATTAATGTAATCATAGGTTACTTCTATGTCCTCTATTACTTTATCTTCATTGACGCCTTCTGCTGATACGTATTTAAACTCGCCGTTGGATTTGTTGACAACCCACCAACCGCCTACACCTACGTTAGCTGCCTTAGCATAACCAACAAGTTGAGGTACATACCCAAACGAATCTCCTTGGGCGAGTGTTTCAAAGTTAGTGAACTTGTTAGTGTAAGACCAAGGCGATGCAGACTTAACATCATCAAGCTTATTGTCCAGTATCATATCAAACTCACCCTTGATATCTTTACCTTCACCTAAATTCAATGTCACCTTGTCATTGTCTTTAAACTTAACACCAGCTTCACGAAGCAGACCTTTGAATAACGCCTCAACAAAATCACCTAGCATCATCTGTAGTAGGAATGATGTAGGCTTATGCTCCTCTGTCTCAGGGTCATTCTTTTCAAACCAGAGTTGGCACTTAGGACGCCCGATATTAGACATCCTAAGTTTAAATGCATCTCTTGGCCCGCCATTAAACTGCTTCTCTAAAGCCTTAGCAACGTCTGCTACTATGGCTTCAATGTTTTCTTTAGACATACCTGCATCACCATCTAAGGCTTTGCGTAGGTACGAATGTACGGACAGTTCTGCGGGGTGCATCATTACTCTGCTTCTTGCACTTCTACGATTGAAGAAACAAGATCTGCATCACTGGCACTTAGTGCAGATGAACTATTCTCCTGCCACTTCTGAGATACATAACTGTTGGAATACTCTACCCAGTTCAAGAAGTCCTGTAGTGTAGCACTGTCCTGCTCTTGAAAGTTTACCTTGCTTCCTAGATCAGCCACTAGTACAGCATACTTAGCACCTGTAGGCAACTCACGCTTAGCACTAGACAGTGCAACAGTATGCTCTACTGGAGTGAGCTTCTTAGACATGATCTTACTTAGTGCATTATCTAAGGACTTCATGCTCTCTGTATTCTTGATGTCCATCACAAACGGAATCTCATCCTCATAACCTTGTAAAGGATTACCCGAATAGTCCATTGGATTGTCCAGAATAATCATACCAAGTGTAACCTTTACACGTTTGATGCTGCGAATAAGATTTTTTGTAGCCTCTGGTAGAGATTGGAAGTCTTCAATGTAACCACTAGGTCGGCCCAAGTTGAACTTACCTGTGGTATCTTTTAGATCCCCATTCAAGCTATTAGACATGAGACTTTTGTTCATTGTCTCGGATGCTGAATCCCAACGCTGCCACTGCTGACGCTGTGCAAACACACGAATGGATGCCTTGCGAGTATAGACAACTTCACCGTCAGGCATGGTTACTTTGAATGCACCTACAGGTACAGTGATCTTCTCGTCATCACCAATAGATACGGTGATAGGATTGTGCACCTGTGCTACACGAGCTAGAGTGGATGCGGTGGGTGTAGATGACATTCCCATTGCCTCTGATAAAGACATACCATCTACGGATAGTGCTACTGATGTACTCATATTTATTTTCCTTTGTTGAGTTTGTTGGAAGTGAAGTTATATCATTAAACGTCTTTTGTGTCAAGCCAATTAGGACCAATCTTGGCTTCTAATAACATAGGCACATTCATTTCTACGCCATATGCTTCGTATATAATTTTATCTAAGTCCTCGTTAAGATCTGTTATCATTTGTATTACATAGTCTGTCTCCTCTGGATGTACATCTACCACCATTGAATCATGCACTGTATTCACAACCTTAGATTGTAAGGGCATAAGTCTGTGCTCTAGCTCCATAAGAATGACAGGAGTGACATCCCCTGTAGCAAAGCCCTGCACTGGATAGTTTTTTATGGTAGTAAAATTAGTAGGTGTGCCATTCATACGTCTCTCTGTATTAGGGAAAGCATACTGTCGGCCTGACACATTGGTTATCTTCTGGTAGCGAACTGCCTCATCTCCTAACTTCTTATGCCATGCAGCTATGCCTTTGTACTTCTCGTTGAAGTGCGTATAGTATGCAGCTTCTGCCTTACTCCTGCCATACCCACTAGCGCCAAAGAGAGGGGCGAATGTGTGAGCCTTAGCTTCTTGTCTGCCTGTAGGTTGACCTGCATCAGTGATAACCTTTGCAGTGTAAGCGTGTACGTCAAACCCTGTGGCAATCTCTTCCATAGCTACCTTATCTTGAGACAGGAATGCAGCCGCCCTAAATTCAAGCTGGGCAAAGTCTGCTTCCATAACGCTCCCGCCGTCCCAACGTGAAACAAAGACACGTTTAACTGGGAATGTATTACCTCGTGGCATGTTCTGCATGTTAGGGTTACGCCCACTGAACCTGCCCGTAGAAGTTATGTGCTGGGTAAGACCGACATGAAGGAATCCATCAGGCTTAGTATAAGTACGTATGCCATCAACAAAACTAGAAAGGTAAGAACTGATAGCGCTAAGCCGCTTAAGATCTGAAAGAAAAGATACTGCACTTTCCATGTTATTTGTTTTAGCCGTTGCAATAAGTGCATCCATGTTATCCTTTCCTGTACTGAAACCATTGGCACTAACCCATGACTTACTAGGTGGGAAGAAACCTAAGCCCGCCATCTCGTTTGTCTGCTGTAGCTGGTAGCCTCGTGCATCACAGTCCTTACACTTGTTAGCTTTGCTATATCGTGAACCATCTTTCTTCTTCTTGAAAGCCTTGCCTTCTCCATCACATGTAGGACAAGTGAAAGCCTTAGTCTTACGTAACAGGGTACTGTTTTTGTTTACTGCATCTTTGTACTCTTCAACAGTAGAAGTATATTCAAACAGATCTGCCCATTCCTTTTTGTTGTTTACCTTTCTACTAAACAGTACCTGAGATGACTGCTCTGGACTATTAAGATTGATAGGTGTGTCACCCATAAGTTCTCTTGTTTTCTTCTGCAGCCTTTCTTCTATCTCTGCTTTCTCTTTTTCAAACTCTTGTTGCACCACATCTAAAGCATCCTGATCTATCTTGATGCCATTCATATAGATACGAGTAAGTGTCTTACAAACGTTGAACGTGATATCCCGGATAGTGTGTAAGGACTTTGACTCAGGTGCGTTATAGTCCACCTCAGTAGCTTTATACAAAGCTGCAGTTGTTTTTAGGTCACACGATAAGTAATGTGTTAGTTCTTTTAGAGGTATCTGATTTGTACCATAGCCATCTTTAAAATACCTCTTTAGGGTATCGTCCTTCTGATAGTACAACTCTCTGCGCTTAGCACAATTGTCTAAGCTCAGTGATTTCTTTTTAACACTACCTGTAACTAAGATCTCTAAGTGATCCCCTCGCATTAGTACATACTCTGCCAGCATAGTATCGTAGATCTTACCGTCATACTTGAAACCACTAGCCCACAGCCACGCCAAGTCATGCTGTGCATTGTGCATGATGAGTAGTGTGGTAGTATCTAATATATTCTGTACAGCCTTGAACGCATCTCCGCTGTAGTCTTGCTGCTCCTCATGATCGAACGTATAGATGTATTGACGGTGAGTGTCTACATCCTGCACACCTACTTGTGTTAGTGTATTGTCTGACTCAAAGGGGTCCAAGTGTAGTTTGTTGTTTCGTTTGGTAGTTGTATTCTCGACATCAAGAACACGCTTCATATTAATATACCTTCCTACGCAGAATACTGCGCTCTAGCTCCATCTAACTCGCAGGGTATCTTACCATGCCAGCCACCTTTTAACTTGTTCTTAGCCAGTACAAGATAGCGCTGATTGTCTACCTCATCCTCATCCCCTAGCTCTGCCATTGAGGGGTTCTTAGATATAAGAATCATGAGGTCTGCCTCTGCAGCCTTGCCTGTTTTACTCCCTTCAAGCATAGACTGGTCTACGTTAATCCTATTCTCTGCTGCTGCAGACAATTGGGACATCCATATAATTGCTGTGTTGTATTGCTTTGCAATGTTACGTGCATGAATAGCAGCATCCTTTAGGTACACGTCTGACTTGTCACTGGTACGAGGTGCAAACTTATCACCCATATCTAGTACCACAATGTCAGGCTTGTAGTTTTTAATAGCCGCCTCTACCCATACCATGTCTTTACCCGTACTGTCATACAGATCTATGTTATCTCTGACACGTTGGTATCTTGTCGAAGCTAGAGGAAAGTTATCTTTAACTTCTTCCATAGTCAGGCTGGTAGCTGCAGTAAGATAGCGAAACGCTACACGTTCATACGCTTCTTCATTACAAAGAATAAGACAACGGGCACCCTGCTTAGCAAAACCATTAGGTCCTGCAATAAGAGACGCATGAAAGCTTGTCTTACCTGTGTTAGGTCGTGCACCTACTATTAGGAAGTGCCCACCACTAATACCCTCAACCTTACGGTGTAGGCTAGGGATGTTAAACTTCCACTGAGATTGTTTCTCGTTAGCCTTGAGCAATGTCTCAATAGATATATCACAGAAATTTAAGTTAAGGCTTGGGGTAAAGTCATCCTCGTAATCACTCAGTAGTTTTCTCAGAGGCTCAAGACTTTTCTGTGTACCATTAACATAATCAAAACCTATGTTGGCTACCTCTTCCCCTACCATCTGCTGAAAAAGTTTAGACAAAACTTCCTTAGCGATAGGCTTAGACATAGGTTCTTCTTTGCGGATCTTGTTAAAGATTTCCTTATATACTGTCTTGTTAGATGTAGTAAGTGTTGCATTGGAAGAGAAGAACAAGCCCTCTACTTCCGACACAGACAGATCTTTATCGTACTCCTGCATAGCCATCTCTACGGTGTGCTTAATCTTTCTGACATCTTTCGTAAAGAGTTTGTCTGGGGTACGGATACCCTTATGTCCCTCATAAAATTCTTTATTCATGAGAGATCTTATGAGTGCTAATTCCATCATACTTTATTGGCCTCGCTTCTTTCTATGGCACGTTTACGTTCTTCATCAGTCATGTCTGATATAGATCTACTCTTCACCTTTTCAATAAGCTCTAATGCATTTTGCCAAGGAAGCTTGAACCATTCTTTAACGTAGTCATTAGACATAGATTTGGCGAGGTCATGTACGTTTGACTCTGCCTTACGCCTGTCACTGAAATGTGCATAGCCACGCAGATGAAAGTCTCTGAAGGGGCTAGACGTTTGATATGCATTAACTCTATCCTCAACATCAACAGCCATACCAATCTTAACCCAGTCACGCCATGCAGGATTAGTCAGAGCATACACATAACCTTCCTTGATGTTAGAGTATTTACCTAACCCTTCAAAGGCAGCATCATTAAAAGATTTATATCGTCCCGGCTTATGTAAGTCATGCGTATGCGGTATGTACTTACCATTGACCCACATACGGTTCTCATTTCTTTTACGCATAGCATCTGGGCTATCCTTGTAATACTTATCACGGCCTGTCGTATCGTTATGTTCTTTCTTATACATGTTTTTCTTTCCCTATATAAGCTGCATAGTTTATTACTCGTCCTGTATTCCACCTTGCAGCTTCTGTCTCCGCTTCTTTTTCCGTACTAAATGTGCGTACATCTGTGTCATACGTCCAAGGATCTTCATTTCTTACTAAGGCATATTCACCTTTCTCTATTTCAATCTGAACTGCGTACATCTTTAATCCTTTCTGATTCTAAACCTGCTTTAACTAAAGCTATAAATCCTGCGTTAAAGATAGCTGCAAATGTTTCAGGGTCACACTCTACTTGTAGTGTAGCACTACCATCCTCATGTTCTTCTATGTCTGTTACTTTTATTATGTCACTCATCTGTTTATTCATCCCAAATCTCTTAAATCTAACTGTATATTCATGTCAATTAGATACCCTTGATCCGCTGATAAATTTGCAGCCATTTGATCTGCCATAGACCAAGCATTTTCTACAAAACCTTCACAAGTAAAATCATAATACCCAGATGAATCTACAGTCAGGTAGGCTACCTTTTTACCTACGTTATTTTTAAGTGTTATGTTTGCTAACATCATTTCTCTACTCCTATACATGGTAATAATATAGATAGCTTGCAGTACTTTGGGTAGTCATCATACGTCATAGCTATCAACACAGGTGGCGCAGCTATAAGTAAAGCTACAATAGCTGACGCCTTGATTGCACCATTAATATTACCCTCATCAGTCATTCTCCCTTAATGCGTATGCGAGTGCTTTCCAAGACACAGGGAACAAGGCAATCATCATACGATCAATCTCCCACGCTACCTCTGCTGTCTCCGCTTGTGTGTCAGGCGCACAGCGAAGCTTACACATGTCAGCAAATGCATCCAAGCTACCTGACCAGTACCACTCAGTCATCATTGACTGTGGCAGTACCATACGTGCTTGCTCTGGGCATACACCTTCTTCAACTAAATCCTCATACAGATTTGCCATCATATCACTCAAGTGTTTTACATCGTGTAAAACCTCAACAACACCTTCACTACCTTGCTTCTTATCAGCACTACGTCCACGCCACTTTGTAGGATGGTAGAACTCAGGCTCATGTCAACATACCTACGGCTGATTTCATTCCAACGTAGGAACTTGTGCTTGACTAGCTGTCTAGCTACAAAGACGGGTGCCTTGATGTGGAAGCTGGCAAAGCAATGCCCAAAGGGGCTGATGTGTTTGTGCTTGGCTAGGTATTGAATTAACTTCTTGTCCCTAGCTTTCATGTGTTGCTTGAAGCTGTAAGCATCCGACTCTTCATAGTCCCACTCACTCTCCTTACCAAAGCTTACTCGTGCAGCATTGACTACAGTCAAGTCGTTACCCATGCTACCTTTATACGTTACTTCAATCATTATCTTTACCTTTATGTTTTTCTTTTCTTTTAGTTACAGGTTTTTTCTTATCAGGTATAACCTGTTGTTTATACTTAGGCTGTCTTACATCCTTAGCCATAGGATTTTGTTTATTATTAAACTTTATCATAATAACATTTCCCTTAACCGCTTTACATCGGATTGTAATCTGTATTTGATGTCATCGTCAAGCCTAAAAGCTTGTGTTCGTATGCCCGTCCATGCCTCTACCTCTCTCCTATACTGAAGTGTCTTGGTCATGGCATCAGGGTCTAACGCTATGATAACATTAGAAAATTCTCCTATGTGTTCCATGTGTTCATGTCCTAGTGACGTACCCATAATAGCCAAGCCTGTGACTTGGGGTAGAAGCTTAGCAACTGTGATAGCACTTATAACATCCTCGACTATAACTGCTGTACCGTTTGGCTTACCTACTATCCTTTTGTATACACTAGCCTTTCCGGTATATCTATACCACTTTGGTATAGCATTGTGCAGTGCTCTACCTACAGCATCAATGATAGAACCTTTGTGTTTAATAGGAAACACGGCACGTTTCTCGCTCACATCATACAAGACACGCTCGCCTTGTAGGTCCCACTTATCTAGGAATGAATCAAGTAACGTGTATTCTCGGCCAACAGGTTCAACCACATACTCAGGTATTACCATACACTCAGGCTCAGGCTTAACGTATGCCTCTGCAGTAAGCTTAGCTTGTATCTCTGCTGCCGTCAGGTTGACATGCACTGCACCTCTAGATCTACAGCCTAGCTTGTAGCAGTTGTATATCATGGAGCCAGATCTATTTACTACAGTAAATGTATTAGAGCCACGGCATGACGGACAGTCAGATCTATGTGTCTCACCGTCACCCAAACTTAATGACTTAACGTAATCACTTATCGTCATTGGATCTCCTTTGCGCTAATGCAGCAGACGCACCACTGAATGTGTTTACCAAGTAAGGCTTAACACTCTGGGGGTTAGTGTGCCCACTGACTTGCATGATGCCAGCCATGTCTACGCCTGACTCTACCATCTCTGTAATGCCAGTACGCCGTAAGTCTCGTGCTTGTATCTCAAAAGGTAATCCTGCAGCTTCCTTAACTTGATTGACTAGCACATGTATCTCTTGATCGTCGTAAGGTGTGTGTGCCCCTGCTCTAGGGATTACACGAGGCGCTACGTAATCTTGGAAGTCGAAGTCTTCCTTCTGCTCTCGGAGCATCTGACACAAGCTTTCATCTGTAATAGGTAAGTGTACATCAGCCCTACGTTTACTCTGCTCTAAGTCTAGGCGCTGGGCATCTAAGTCTAGGTTGTCCCACCTGAGTAGACGCATGTCACCTACACGCTGTGCCCACTCGTATGCCATATGAACAATCAGGCCAACGCTACGCCACTTCCACTCAGAGTATGCGGTATCTAAGAAGAGACGCACCTGATCCCTAGTCCATTTAATTTTACGAGGCTTGTCAGTTGTACGTTGTAATAGTGTTACAGGGTTAGAGAGCATAGCCTCGTGCCGTATGGATGTATTGAATACAATACTGAGACACGTAGCCATATAGTTAGAGCTACGTACACCATGCACAAGAAGCCACCTGTCGTATGCGGTAGTCACATGCTTGAAGCGTACATCCATAAGCTTGATGTTGCCTAACTGCTTACCCTTTTGCACAGGGGTATCGCATACCTTAGATAGGTACATCATGTAATCTTTCTGAGTACGAGGACGCAATGCAGCAAACTTAGGTGTGTGCATATAGAAGTCACATGCTTGCTTTATTGTGTGCTTACCTTTTAGTTCTACTACATTGCGTTTCGCCATTGCGGTTCCTTTCTATAACAGTCCTGTGCCTAGCCCAAAGAATATGATAGCCATAATAAACATGAAGATATAGTTTAATAGCTTATCAAAAAAGCGGTTCATACATATCCCCCTGTGCTATACGCCCTTTGATATACTCAAGCTCACGCTCCATGTTCTCTACGTCCTCGTCGATCCACAATAGATCGTCAATGCTGCGAGCAAGATCATCGTGATATCGCTGTAAAGGTACAACATATTTATTACCTACACTTTCCATTATCTATTATCCTTATCCGTTAACAAACTGGTCGTGGTTGATGTAGTAAGACACACCAATCTCGTAGTTGTCATGGTCATACTGGTACAGTGCAACCAAAGAGTCAGCTACATTCTTGACTAGCTTGTACTTCTCTTCATCATCTAGCTCATGGTTGTACCCAAAGTCTACGGGGATAGCTGTTAGTACATCCTTCCAGTGCTTGTATATGTCAGTGCCACTATCAGTCTTCTCACCTGACTTTTCGTAGCGCTGTTGTGTTACAAACACTACTGCATCGTGGTGATCCCATACTTTTACTTCTAAAGTTTGTGTCTCAATTTTCATATCTATCAATCCATTCTTGTTACATAGTGTCCGTTGTCTGTAGGTAATGCTACCATACCATAGGGGTAAAAGTAAACATCACCCTTCTTGAGTTTGACCTTAGCAATAGGATTAAGGTCATCATCTTCTGGATATGTGTATGTACCATTAGGTAATACCTTACCCTTGAACTGGTACAGCTTACCGAATCCATAAGCTTCTGTCATGTGGTCTACAAGATCCAGACCTTCTTCGTCACCGCCATCTTCTACATAGTCGGCAACCCAGTGCGGTAATAAACCCAACCACTCTACGAGTTGATCCTGTGTGTAGTCAGGGTAAGCTTCTGTGTTAAGTAGTAGTCTCATAGTACATTCTCCATTGTTAATTCTTTACTGTCGGACGGTCCGTCACCAGAGTTAAACTCATAAACTGCACGAGCAAAGCCACGAGGTGTAGCACTGCGAATGTTCTTAGTCTTAGCAGACTTACCACCAAGTTTCAAGTGTTGTCTGCTATGCCCTTGCTCTGGCTCTACTGGGTCCGTCCACGGCATAGTGAACCCATTGCCTGTCCAGAGGCAAGTCTTCTTAGGATAGGCATCACGAGGTGCAATGTAGTCAGGCCACAAGGGATGCTCTGCCTCACTGTCAGTGATGTACTTGCCATACTCATAGGGGTGGAATGAGTAGTTAGGCTTACGCCACAACGTAGACAACACACTGACAGGATTCTCTATGAAGTAAGGTACGCCTAGCTCATTGAAGAACTGCGAGCACATCATGGCGTAGCTTGCTGCTTTGGTTTGGAACTCAGGGTCACGCTTAGCCTTAGCCTTGAAGTGTGGCGCACCTGATACAGCCAAGTCAGTACACACAGGAAACGCCATGCCGAATACAACAGTCTCAAACTGAAAGTTTACAGCTATCCTGTTGAGTGTGCTTTGATCGTGAAGGTCTGCATGAACATAACGGATCAGACCACCGCTATCAAAATGATCTCTGCGTATTGTTTCTGCATCATGCTGTATGTCAAAGGCATAGCAAATATATCCTGCTTCTGCCCACGGCTTGAGTGCCTCACCTGTGTAGTCATACAGGCTTAACACATACTTACCTGCGTTAGGATTCTTCATCAGGCGTCTACCTTGCCAAACATACGCTTGGCTTGATCGTCGGTAAGCTTCCACTGATCGTGACCAGTCAGAGATCTGACCTGCCAAGGCATCTTACGGGCTTTGTTATTGTAGCCAATAAGTGTGACAGACTGACCACTGATCTTTGCAATCTTGCTGGTATCAAGCCCTATAAGACTTGCCATCTGAGCTAGGGATGATTGCTCTTGTGTCTCTGCACCATCCAGTAATACTTGCACCTTATAGGTTGCTTCGCCGCCTGAGTATGAGCAGTTACCTACCTTGATAGTTACATCGTGTATGCCAGCATTCTCTAATGCTTCCTGCATTGCTTCACGTATTTGTCTTAGCTTTTGTTTGTCAAACATAATGTAATCCTTTCAATGAGTTAGTGACGGACGGTCCGACAGTAAAGCCAGACCGCCCTGCTTATAAGCAAGCTACCCTGCGAAGTGCTGGAAGCGGCGCTCAGTGTTACGGTTACGCTTGTGCTCAAAGTACACAGTGCGTTTGCCTAAGTGATAGGCAGTCATGCAATCGCCTAGCTCACGGCGCAAGCCACGGCTGACCACCTTACGCTTACGTGTCAGGCCCTTGATGCCAGCGAAGTTGAAGCGGAAACCTTTAGTACCATCGTTAAGTTTTTTGGTTGCGAATAATACGAACATATCATTTCTCCTGTGTGAGTTCGTTACGGATCTGGGTTAGTAGTTCTTTTAGTTTGGCATCGTTTGCCATACGTGTACTTGGCAGTATTTTTTCACACATGTCAAGTACCTTCAAGTTAAGTGCGTTAGAAATGCTCATGCTGTAAGACCTCCGTCAATCACGATAAGCTTAGGTTTCTTAGCAACAGTGCTGGGCTTTGTCAAGAGGCAGTAGATATCTGCATAGAAAGCAGGGTCGTGATCCTTGAGGTGTAGTGACGGACGGTCCGACAGTACATCCCACCACAGCATGTCGTATTCGGCAGACAACATGTCGTATATGTTAGATGCATTCTCTTCACTGCGACATGCAGCGACAAGGCAGGTATCTGCCTCATCGTAATCCATTACGCATACATAGTGCATGTTTGGTTTCATTCAGTAATATCCTTTCGTTGTTATGTCATTACTACAGCATCAACATGATAGCGTGACACTGCATCACCAGTAGGCAGGGACTTGTTCATACCACCACGATCAGCAACAAAGTTGCACCATGTGTCCCACCAGTATTCGGAACCCTTGCGGCGGCATAGCTTGACGTACTCACGTATCTTTTTGAGACGTACTTCTTGCGATGCTTTCTTGTTGATACGCAAGGCAGACTCACTCAACCCTAACGCCCTGACATTGTGTCTGTCAAGACATGCTACTTGAAAGCCTAGCATCTGACCAATGAAGCCAGCCTTGACCATACCAATGCTAGGTATACGCATGAACAGATCTACTACAGCTTGTGCACCATCAATGGTGTCACATCCAGCAGTCTCACGTATGTTAAGCATGAGTGTATGCAACTCTACCTTGTGCTCTTGTGCATAGGTAATGCCTTGAGCCTTAGTGCTGCTGACCCACTTGGACAGAATGCCATGCAGCTTGATAGACTTGCGTTGCTCTATCACACGAGACAACGGCATGTTGATCGTGCATAAGGTGAACTCAATCACGTCATACAATCCATCAGGGGATTGCAATGCGTGTTGTACGATTTCTGTGCAGTCACGTTGGTACATAGGGAAGCACTCCTGTTGTTGTGTCGGATCGTCCGACAGTAAGTTAAGTCGTTGATAAGTAACGTATTTTAGGTTTGATGTCTGTATCAACCACCTTAGATAAGCATACCATATCTGATTTGTCAATAGGTTCCAGAGTTTTGCTATCAACAAAGCTTGTGAATTTGTACGGGTTGTACGTTGCCTTGCCATGCAAGCGCCAAGCTGGACCCATCAAGGGGTCACTGTCATCACGCTTGCTGTAGCCACTGACCTGTATGAAATCACCAAGCGTACCACGCACAAAGGCATGCACATTCTTCTTGCCCTCACGTAGTACACGCTCACGTCCAGACTTACGCACCACAAATTGCGCATCATCTATCCACACTTCATCAGCGTGAAAGAGTACACGCCCTGTCTTAGTATTACGGACAGAGAATGTATGCTTGTGCAGGTTCCAGTAAACTTCAACTCGCATGGTAGTCTCCCGTTTATGCAGATTGTTTTAGTGACGGACGGTCCGACACAACACCATTACATATAAGTTTTAATTCTATGTCAAGCTCCTGCCATCCAAAGGACAGAACCACGAATGCTCTACGTGATTGTAGGCACATCACGATGTCACCCACCGACATACTAGGGGATGGCCTGATGGTCGTGCGCCTAAGCTTGCCACTGCCATAGCCGTTACACTCATCAAAGATCCACTCAAGCACATCATCCATGTCAGGACTAGTCTGCGCTGTCATCACACCCATATGTAAGAAGGATGTCGGCTCATAGAAATCTTTAGCTAAGGCTTTCTGTATTACATCCACGCCATTTCCTGCAGGTAAACTACGCAAGGACACATACATATCTATGTCATCCTGCCTGATGATTTCACTTTTGGGTTGATAGACTAAGAAAGATTGCGATGCAGTCATGGTATTACTCCTCTTGCGGATTAAAATAGGGCATGGACATGTTATCCATGAGGATTTCTTTCACTTCTCCACCAGTCATGCCAAGCATGCCAGCATATGTCAAGATAGAAATGTTAGGGTTGAGATCGTAGAAGTCACGTATCTCATCATCAGTCCACTCATGTATGTATTTTAGATCAGGCATGTCATGATTCCTTTTCGGTTGAAGTGTCGGACGGTCCGACAGTAATGCCAAACCGCCCCATGATTGTCAATAGATTTCGTCTAGCTCTTCATCATAGCCGAACTCTTCGTCCCACTCTTCAGGTGTCATACCTGACATCAGGAACTCACGCTGCTCTGCAGACAGGTCAGGCATTACATTCTGTATCAGATCACCTGATGCAAGCCAGTACTCAATCACACCTTGATTGGTAGGCAAGAGCATGTTGTTTATCTTGCCAGTCATCATAGACTTTTTGTGTACCAAAACTTTATTCTCTGCTATGTATTCTACATGCATGTCATGATTCCTTTTGCTTGGTTGTTTTGAATTTGAAGTGACGGACGGTCCGACAGTAGAAGTCCCATAACTGTCAGCCATCCATGCTAGATTGTCAAGGGGTTTGGGATGTTTACGCTGCTGCATATTACACAGCCACCTGCTGCGCCACACCTTATCAGCACGGCGAGCATGCCTGTCACGTCTGCTTACACCTAACATGTATGTCACCCCCCATGCATAGCATAGAGCATGCCACAAAAGAACATCATACCTGACGTGCTGACGTAGGTGAGAAAGTAAGCAAAGTTTTGAAGGCGAGTAGGTCTAAGAATGTATTTTGTACGATGACGCATGGGTCAATTCCTTGTGTGTATGTAAGTGTTTGAAGTGTCGGACGGTCCGACAGTAAAGCCAGACCGTTGATACTGGTATCAATACCAAGCTTCGGATTGAATCTCTCGGCGGTGATCATCATAAAGCTTTACAGCTTTGTGTACACGCTTGAGTGCGGTTTCATATTTGCGGCAACCTTGTATTTCTTGAAGTATTTCTTTGAGGGTCCAACATTCAACCAGCACGTCCCAACCGTCTTCTTCGTAATGCGCCTTAGCGTGATCCTGAATTTGCGTGGCAAAGTAAAGCGGGACATTGAATGTTTTTTCTAGATCTGTCATGGGTCAATTCCTTGTGTATGTATGTGAGTGAGTGATGCGCCCCGCTGTGATGCAGGGCGCTTGGCTGTGTTAGCCTACGATTTCAGAGTGTAGGGCCTTGAGGAAAGCGCTGGTGTTTAACCCGTTGCTTTCGAGGGCGGCTTTGACGAATGTGGCAAGCTCCGCTTCCGTCTGAAATTGCTTGGTGTCGGACGGTCCGTCAGCAGCAGCCTCTGGCTTAGCTTTGGCTTTTCCTGCAGATGTATTACCTGCTGACTTAGGCGCTTTCGGCTCCGCTGGCTTGCTTGCCTTTGTGATCCGCTTACGGATGGCGCTCATCCCTAGACCGTCAAGTTTTCCGTCGGTGTTTAAGCGCTGCACAAGATCCCAATTTTCCGCAATCTTTTTGCAGTCGTTATAATCTTGGCGACTTATAGTCGTATGCTGTGCCATTGCTTGGCCGAAAAGCTTGTCTGATTTGTACAAGGGACGAAGCTGGATCACAAGCAATCCGATTTCTTTGTAGCAATCCAATTGCTGCTCTTGTAAGAGCCACATACGATCATGTACCGCTTCCATCTGAGCAAAGGCAGCGCTTGCTGTGAACGTCTGACCGTTATGTGTTACCTTGCCGTCAACGTGTACTTTTGCGTTTGTGTTTGTTTTTGCGTTTGTCATCGAAGTATTCCTTTTTTGCTGTGGCCGGTGTTGGCCGTTTCGATGCAATCAATCTGGCCGATGGTCGAGGGAATGTCAACGGCTTTTGGTGCGCATTATGCGTAAGGAAAAGGAAGCACTGTCGGACGGTCCGACGGTAGGGTAGGGCAAAAGCAGAACATCCGGTGAGAACGAATCAGGAACAGCCTCGTGCGTGATCATATGTGTGATCGTGTAGGCGAGCATGTGTGTTTGTGCATAAGCGCTGCATGATCGCATCACGCTGCAGATGTGCGGATTATGTGCCTATATGTGCGTCCTGCAGATACACAATCGGTAGAAAAAGCGTGTAAAAACAAGCGTTTAGCCCTATGCACATGCGCAGAATGCACACACACGGCCACACATACCCCCGTGCATGGGCCACCCCCGATGTACGTACGTATAGGTTAAACACCCAAGCAGACGCCGAAGATAGAGCGACAGGCAAGTCTGTTCTTTCTGTTGGTGCTGATATTGCTGAAGATAGAGCGACAGGCAAGACAATATCTTTCTGTTGGTGCTGATATTGCTGAAGATAGAGCGACAGGCAA
>UEXL01001258.1_pt1 | contig 56711 bp, 76 predicted proteins | sample 1796671 | NCBI WGS metagenome assembly UEXL01 (sample SAMEA4772471, study PRJEB27181) | metagenome | reverse complement strand
ATGCTTCAGCATATCTAGGTGTTGCGGCCAATGAAGACGCAGTAGCTTTTTGCAACAAGGGCTGAGAATAATAATACTAATGCAAACGAAGGCACACTTCCAAGATCAACAGTGGGTAAAGCTGTCTCATACTGGAACCAACAACGCTACCGCAGTATATTAACGGCCAGCAAGGTTCGTTTGATATGGACTTTTATCTGAGCGAATCAGATTGGTTGACCGCGGAGCGCAGAGCGAGCTATACCTTACCGGGCCAACTAAACTTGGTTATAGGTGCTTCATGTTCGAAGAAGATTGTGACCCATGAGCCTAGAAGATACAGAGTTAACAATAGGCGGGGTCAGTTTTAAGGGCGTGTATATCGCCATTTTGTTATCCCTAGCCACTACTTTAGGAGGTGGGGTATGGACTGCCAGCAGCCTGTATAGCAGGTTAGAGGCGCTAGAAGCCCTCGACATCCCAGAGCTGGGGCCGATAGAAGAAAAGCTGTTGACCGCAGAGCAAGACCTAAAAGGCGAGATTGAGCTAATCCAGCAAGAACTACAGGTAAATGATGTCAGTCAGTTACAAGGCAAGCTTGCAGCTTTGGGTGTAAATTTACAGACTATCGCAGAACAACAAGGTAAGTTATTATTAATTGGCGATAAAGTAACTAAGCTAGAGAACGACATTCAAGCTATGCGGTGTTGTTGCTGTTGCAACAAACTCTTAAAGACGGTCAGGGTGACCGTAATCGCATTGAGGATAAATTAAAAAGATAGATACTGAAATCGATGATCTTTGGTCTGGCATGGACTATCTATCAAACCCGCTAAACTAGGAGGAGTTATGAGCGAACAACAGGAACAACAACCAATTATTCTAACCATCGACGATCAGGAGTATGACGTTAATGAGTTAGGCAACGATTCCAAGGTTCACTACGTCGAGGTGGTTAACTTGCGTAAGCAGCTTGGTGAGCTACAGAACCAGATTGCGGCTGCACAACAGCAAAGCATTAACTTACAGGTTGCTCTTGGCTTTCGTGAAAATGCGTTACGCGAATCAATCGAAGTGGTTGAGGAAGTAGAACCGGAAGCGGCTGAAGGATAATGGCTCAGACTCATGCAAGTAAGGCGTTACAACGGATTGAAACACATGAACGGGAGTGTGCCTTGCGATATGAGTCTATTAAGGAACGGTTAGACTCTGGGTCACAACGCTTTGACAAGTTAGAGCGCATGATCTGGGGTATCTACCCGGTCATGATTACCTCATTAATAGCCATTGTTGGCTTGGTGCTAACACAATGAAGTTTGACGCAATCAAAGGATTAATCGGCGCAGTTGCACCTACCATTGGTCAGGCGCTTGGTGGGCCTTTAGGGGGTGCTGCGGCACAAACTATCGCCAGTGTGCTTGGTTGTAAGCCCGACGAAAAAAGTATTGCCAATGCAGTACAAGCGGCTACCCCAGAGCAATTAGCTGAGATTAAAAAGGCTGAACTAGACTTTCAGGTTCAGATGAAGAAGTTAGACGTAGATGTATTCGCACTTGAAGCAGAAGATATTCAAAACGCTAGGTCAGCTTTTAAAGGTGATTGGACGCCTAAATTTATCGCGGTTGCTTGTGTTCTTTTCTTCGGAGGTTACATTGCTCTGGTCACGCTACAAGACCCCGCTGCGAATGATGACGGGATTGTTAATCTTGTGCTGGGGTATCTGGGCGGTATCGTCTCTTCTATTATCAGTTTCTACTACGGCGCATCACATAAGCATGACTAATGAATAGACTTGTACAAATGTTAAAAAGGCACGAAGGCGTTAGAGATAAGGTCTACATGTGCTCTGCGGGTTACGAAACCATTGGTGTTGGCAGAAACATATCAGAGTCCGGCCTTGGCCTTGCCGATGACGAGATAGACTACTTATTAAGTAATGACATTAGACGGTGCAAAGAAGAGCTGATCGGTGAGTACGATTGGTTTAAAGATCTTGATAGCGTGCGCCAAGAAGCCTTAATAGATTTGTCATTTAATATTGGTCAAACAAGACTCAGAGGATTTGTAAAAGCACTTGGGTACATGGATATTGGCGATTACGATAAGGCTGGGGACGAGTTCTACGATAGCCGTTGGGCTACTCAAGTGGGGGATCGTGCATTAGAAATCTGTCAGATGATTAAGTCTGGCGAATACCAGGTTAGATGATATGCCTTTACAAAAGTTTTTATTTAACCCAGGTATAAACAAACAAGGCACTAGCTATACCGCAGAAGGTGGCTGGTTTGATGGCAATCTTGTACGTTTTAGGAAAGGCTTTGCAGAAAAGATAGGCGGTTGGGAAAAGTATATATCTGTTTCTTATGAAGGAACTGGTAGAAAGCTTCATGCTTGGGTTGACCTAGACGGTACAAAGCTTCTTGGGTTAGGAACTCGATACAAGCTGTACATTCAGGAAGGCTCGTCATACAACGATGTAACGCCTATAAGACGTACCAGTGCAGCCGGTGCCGCTACTTTTGCCGCAACAAATGGATCTTCAACGCTAACTGTTACAGACTCTAGTAATGGTTCTAACGTAGGCGATTTTGTTACATACACTGATGCAGTTTCTTTGGGTGGAAACATTACCGCAACAGTGTTAAATCAAGAGTATCAAATACAATCTGTACCAACGTCCAACACTTACACCATTATTGCAAAAGATACAGATGGTAATGCAGTTACAGCTAACTCTAGCGATACTGGCAACGGAGGTTCTTCAACCGTAGCCGCTTATCAAATAACAACCGGCCTTGATGTCTTTGTAGACGGAACAGGTTGGGGTGTTGGCGGCTGGGGAACTGGCACCTGGGGATCAACAAGCTCTCTTACTGACGCTAATCAGCTTAGACTTTGGTCGATGGATAACTTCGGTGAAGACTTAATATCAAACCCTCGAGCCGGTGGTGTTTATTATTGGGATAAATCAGACGGTCTTAACACTAGATCGGTAGCTTTAAGTTCTTTAACTGGGTCAAACTTAGCTCCAACCAAAGGGCTCCAAGTAATAGTATCTGACATTGACCGACATGCCATAGTGTTAGGTGCAGATCCTATTGAGAATGGCGTTAGGTCCGGTCAAATAGATCCATTACTTGTTGCCTTTTCCGATCAAGAAAACATATTTGATTGGGAGCCAACATCTACTAATACTGCTGGTTCTCTTCGGTGCTCTGCTGGATCTGAGATTATTGGCGCGGTAAGAGCCCGACAAGAAACTTTAATATGGACTGACGTTGCGCTGTATAGCCTTCAGTTTATAGGACCGCCTTTAACCTTTGGCCTGAACCTAGTTAACGAAGGTGTCAGCTTAATTGGCCCTAACGCTATTGTTAATTCACCATCCGGCATATTCTGGATGGATAGAAAAGGCTTCTACACTTACAACGGATCTGTCGCTCCTGTCCCATGCACAGTTCATGCTTATGTGTTTGATGATTTTGAAGAAGGTCAAGCATTCCAAGTGTTTGGCATACTTAATAAGCAGTTTGACGAGGTTGGTTGGTTCTATTGTAGTTCTGGTCAAACAGTCATTGATCGTTACGTCTTCTTTAACTACGTTGAAAATACATGGTCAATTGGTCAGCTTTCTAGAACAGCTTGGCTTGACGAAGGCATATTCTCTCAGCCCATTGCTGCCGGTAAGTATAGCGATACACCTTATTTGTACAGCCATGAGGTTGGATATAACAACGATGGCCAGCCAATGGACAATGTGTATGTGCAAAGCGCAGACTTTGACATAGGCGATGGAGAAGAATTTCAGTTTATAAAACGATTTATTCCTGACGTTAAGTTTCAGGGATCTGGTTCCGACCAGACAATAAACGTTCAAATTAAAACTAGAAACTATCCAGGAAATAGCTTTACCACAGATCAAACAACATCTTTTACAAGCACAACAAGCAAAATAGATATGCGTGCAAGAGCGCGACAAGCTGTTATTCGCTTCGAATCTGATGATGATGGCACAAGTGTGGAAAGAATAGATGTAGGTTTTAGGATTGGAGGCACACGGCTAGATATACAACCTAATGGAAGTAGATAATGGCCAAGATACTTAACACTTCGCTTCCAATGTCGGGACCTCAAGGGGTTACGCCTGATATATTTAACAAAACAGTTAGGCTTATAGAGCTAAACTTAAATGCTTTTGACCCTAGTTCAACACCACAATTTACCAATGACAGGCTGTCTCAGCTTCAGTTTAAGGCTGGAGACATCATCTGGAATCTAAGTATAGAGGCACTTCAAGTCTATACTGGTAATGAGTTTGTAAATATATCGACACCATCGACCGCTGGATTGCAGGGATCAACAGGTGTTGGATCGGTACAGGTTATAACCAATGGTTCTATAACCGTGGAGATTGATTAATGAATGGCATAAAGACAAAAAGAACAAAGCCTACAGTAAAATATGTCAAACCAAGAGGCTTCTCTAGCATGTTGCCTAACAAAAGACCAGTGACTAAGATAAGCTAATGGCAGCTACAGCAACTAAAAGAGACCCTGCAAAGTGGGCAGCAGCTAAGTCTAGAGCCAAGGCTAAGATGGGTGGTAAACACTCTGCTAGGGCGATGCAACTTGCTGTAAAATATTACAAAGGTTCCGGTGGTACTTACTCTGGGCCAAAGAAAAAGTCCAGTAATAAGCTGTCTCAGTGGAGCAAACAGGACTGGGGAACCAAGTCTGGAAAGCCGTCTACGCAAGGATCTAAAGCCACAGGTGAGCGATACTTGCCTAAGAAAGCAAGACAGGCGCTCTCAAGCCAAGAGTATGCAGCAACGACTAGAGCTAAAAGAAAAGATACAAAAGCTGGCAAGCAGTTTTCATCGCAACCTAAACGTATTGCTGACAAGACCAAGCAGTACAGGACAGCAAAAGATGGTGGGTTTTTTACCAAGAGAAACCATCGAGGTTGTGGCTCTGTTATGGCAGATAGAAGAAAGAAGACAAGGTACTCTTGATGTTTAAACGTCATGTACAAAACTTTAGGGTAGGCGGTGCTGCTAAAAAGAATAGAGGCAGACCGATTAGGCGCACTACTTCTGGTAGTAATCCTAACTATCGTAAGACTAAAGAAGGCGCTGGCATGACAGAAGCTGGGGTTAAGGCGCATAGACGCGCTAATCCTGGTAGTAAATTGCAGACCGCTGTTACTGAAAGTAAGCCTACAGGCAAGAGGGCGGCTAGAAGAAAGTCGTATTGCGCGAGGTCCGCAGGGCAAATGAAACAGTTTCCAAAAGCGGGAAGGAATCCAAACTCTAGATTGCGTCAAGCTCGACGCCGATGGAAGTGTTAGATGATTAGTTCAGGATTAGGGAGTTTGCTTACTTATACTAACACAGGAGGAATTTCTGGATATGGCGGTTCTGGATCTTTAATCGGAGGTCTTGGGCAAGCAGGTGGACCAAGTATAGGCAATGTTGGCGGATCAAGTGGTTCTTTTGGCAGCCCTACAGCAATGTTAAACTCTGCCAGACTAAGTGATGTTAATTCATCAGGAATTTCTACTGGAACCGCTGCCTGGGACTCTTCAGGTTTAGGAGGCCTACCAGGTGGAAGCTTAGGTAACATTGGCGGAACTTTAGGGGTACCAACAGGATCTCAGTTTGCGAGCACAGGTCAAGGCGGTCCTAATATTGATATTGACTTTTCAAATATTGATTCTTCAGAATATCCAAAAATTGAAGACTTTGACGCGGATGGTGATGGCGAGATAAGTGATGAAGAACGTCTTGAGTTTTAAAGTCATTAGCAATTTTTGCTCAACAAAACAAAGACAGAGAAAGCAATCAACCTCCTGTTAGCTCAACACCTCCTATATCTACGGATCCAGATCCAAAGTCAGACTCAGAAGCAGAACCTAGACCTGAACAAGAACCAGACGAAGATCAGCAAAGTTTTCTTCAAAGACTAAGAGAATGGTACGAAAGAAACTTTGGTGGTAGAGATATTCAAATAGGTGGGTATCCTGGAGGATTAGGCGGCATAAAGATCCCACTACCAGGTGGTGGTAGGGATGGAGGCTTTCCTTTTCCTATACCGCTTCCTCCTATTTTTGGAGGTGGTGGAGGCGGTGGCGGTGGGCAAGAGCCAACTCCGCCCGTGATACCTACACCTACACCTACACCTACACCTACGCCTACGCCTACGCCTACGCCAGAGCCAGATCCAGATCCAGACCTACACCGGATCCGACTCCGGGACCAGGGCCTGGTCCGAGCCCAGGTCCAAGTCCAGGTCCATCGCCAGATCCAAGAGGTCCTGTAATTGATGATTCAAAAGAAACAGATCCCATATATATACCGACATGGCCAAGCAGACCGCCAGCGCAACCAGATACCGGAGGCAATAACGTGAGCACCCCTACAAACCCTAGCTCAAAAGATCTTCAGCAATCAGCAAGAAGAGCAGCAATCAATGTCTACAATGATCCTGCAAACTTTGATCGATTTGCGCCAAGTCCTTTGCAAACCATGGATTCTAGGTATAGAAACATATCAAGCTTTTTGCCATCTGGTGAGATCACACCATATGCAATGAACTATCAGCGAACTCCAGGTGCTCAGTACGCAAACTACCTGATGCACCGCCTATGCAAGGCGGACCTTTAACAACTTATTACAGGCAGCCCGTTGGAGGTGGTACTGGTGGAGGAGATACCGGAGGTCAAGATAGAGGAACCCCTCCTCCCGATACTGACCCAACTGATCCTGATCAAGAGGTTCAGTTTGAAAGTAATTACGAAGATATAGTTCCTAAGCCAGAAAGATCTGACTTTCCTCCATTCAGCGGTCGAGGCCAGATGGCTTCTCAAAAAAGATACGAAACTGCTTTAGAAGAGTGGGAAAACAAAAGAAGATTTTGAAAAGTCGATTGAGCAGATAAAAAGCGGTGGCCTTGGGTCTTTGGGCCTTGGCGGCATAGGTAGCTTAGGTGGAGCATTTAATCAAGGCGGTATTGCAACCTTATCAGAAGGTGGATTTCCTAGAGTGAATGGTAAGATAGAAGGACCAGGTACAGAAACATCGGATGATATTCCTGCCATGCTAAGCGATGGTGAGTTTGTCGTTAACGCTAAAGCAGTGCGCGGTATTGGTGATATGATGGGAGCTGATAACAGCAAACAAGATCAGCGAAGAGAGGGCGCAAGAGCTATGTACGCATTGCAAAAGATGGGTGAAAAAGCCACGGGGATGTCGTAATGAGCAGCACTGAAATAATAGATGAGCAACAAGCTTATGTTCTACCAAGAGCTCAACAAACTTATTCTGATCCAGCAGTTGAGCTTACAGCTAGAAATCTTTTAGCGACTTATTTTGGCACACCTGATCAACCTGGTTTAATTAGCCAACAAATACCTGTACCTATTCAGCAAGTAGCGGGGTTATCTCCGCTTGAGATCCAAGCTCGCAACATGGCTCAAGGGTTAGGCGGATTTGGTGGACAGCTTGCCGAAGCAGAAGGATTGTATCGACAGGCTGCTCAAGGATTTGATCCCGCCAGTGCTGGTGTGTTTGGTGATCCGCAGGCTCGAGCTTTGTACATGCAAAGCCTTGGTCAGTATGACCCTAATATGGGACAGCAATTTCTAGATCAAGAAGGCCGCTCTTTGATGCGCGGCGCGGCTTATGATACCAATCGTGCCGATCAAGATATCAGAAGAGAAATAGCTCAAGCTCAAGGTGGCATTAGGGGCGCAGAGTCAATGATCAGGCAAGGCGCTGGAAGCTCTGCTGATGAGGCTGCAGCCGCACAACGAATGGCACTTCAAGCTCGCGGACAAGTAGGTAGAGAGGCCGATATTGGCCAAGCCGCAATGACAAGGGCTGCGGCTAATATAGGTACAGGTGTTTCTCAAGCAAAAACAGAGTCTAGGTATCAAGAAAGACAAGGTCTTTCTGAAGCCCAGAAATTAGCTCAACAACTTGGCTCAATTGGAGGACAGGCTGGGGCCGGTGCTCGACAAGGTGAGGCTGCAATTGCAAAAGCAGCTTCCGGTATAGGCGGTCAAGTTGGAACGGCACAACAAAGAGCTTTAGAGGCAACTGCAAGAGCTAGGGCGCAGACAGGCCAAGCTGGCAGAGATCTAACAAGTGCAGGGGCAGCGGCTAGAAAGTATGCACAGCAAGGAATAGGAGCCTTAAAAGGAACTGGTTCCCAGTTTGATCCTTCTTCTATTAGCAAATTTATGGACCCGTTCACTCAACAAGTTATTGACGCTGAGCAAGAAGAGATTGCTAGACTTGGCAAGAAACAACGACAAGAAGCAAAGGCGAGTGCAATTCAGTCAGGTGCTTTTGGTGGGTCAAGAGAAGGTGTTCAGCAAGCAGAAATTGGAAGAAACATACTTGAGCAACAAGCGAGAACAGGTGCTCAGTTAAGATCACAAGGTTATCAGCAAGCATCACAAGCAGCCCAGCAAGCGTTTGAGCAGGCACAGGGCAGACAGCAAAACCTTGGACAACTAACTTCCTCTATGGGCCAAGCAGGGGCCGGTACACAGCTTCAAGCTGCACAGGCTAAAGGAAACCTTGGCCTTAGCGCAGAACAAATGGCTCAGTCTGGCGCATTCCAAGGCGGTCAGCTTGGTATGACGGGACAGATGAATCAGGCTCAGCTTGCAGAGCGAGCAGCTAACCTTGGAATTAGTACTGATCAGTTACGCGCTCAACTAGCACAGCAAGGACAAGCGGCTACACAAGCAGGCCGACAGATGAGCCAAGCTGGTGCTTTCCAAAGATCTCAGGTAGGAACTCAAGGCCAACAGGCTCAAGCAAACATCGCTAATCAAGCTGCTCAAATGGGTATAAGCACTGAGCAACTTAAAGCGCAGTTGGGTCAACAAGCATTTGACACTGCTCGACAACAAGGTCAGCTAGGCATGCAAGCCGGACAGAACATCGGCGCATTAGCTGGTCAAAGAGGACAGCTTGGACTAAGCGGCGCTCAAGCAAGGCTTGGTTCTGCTGGACAAAGAGCAGACATTGGCCAAGGCATGGGATCTCAGTATGGCCAAGCTCAGCAGATGGGCATGGGTAGCTACCAAGATCAGATGCGTAGAATGCAAGGCGCAGCAGGAGGATTGGGCGGACTTACTCAAGATCAATTCGGTACAGCACTTCAAGCCTATGGAGCGGGTACAGCCGCTCAACGTGCTGGTGCAGCCGGTATTGCAGGACTTGGTCAGCAAGGCTACAACATGCTTACAGGCCAGATCGGAACCATGGCAGGGCTTGGACAGACTGGTAGAGGCATACAGGATCGTGCTTACGGTGCTCAATATACCGCCGCAACTCAGATGGCAGACGAACCATACATGAGACTACAGCGTGGTCAGCAGATGCTGGGTGGATTGTCAGGCTACTTACCGCAGTATCAAAGTGGTTATGGAACTGCAACGAGAGGCGTATCTGGACAACAAGATCCGGGTGGTGCTGGTAAAGCAGCTCAATTTTTAAGCTTAGCAGGTCAAGGTTACGATCTTTATAAAGATTGGAAAAACAATCAAGGAACATGAATAAGCGCAATAAAAAAATAAGCAAGGTTATGAGAGAGTACAAAGCAGGCACTCTCAAGTCAGGCGGATCTGGAAAGAAAGTAACGAACCCGAAGCAGGCTATGGCCATTGCTTTGTCGGAGGCTAGGAACATGAATCAAGGCGGAATGCTAGACAACATATATCAACGGCCTATGTTTCAAACGCCGCAGACAAGACAAGGTAGCGGCATCATGGCTGGTGTTGCGCCTGTTCGTGGTTTTGAGGATGGCGGGTTAGTTGCCGAAGACTTCTTTTTCTATGGAGCAAACTGAACCGGGTTCAGGATTAAACGCAAGAGATATTACAAACATCATATTTGATCCAGAAGATCCATTAGATTATGCAACTATGTCACTGCTTGCTTTTCCTCCTGCTTATGCTATAGCAAAGCTTGCTAATGCTGGAATAAAAGGCTCTAAGCTCGCAAATCAAATGCGTAAATTTGAAACTTATAAAGAAGCAACTGGGCAAGGTGCTAAGGCTGCCGGTGCATTTGAAGGTGTAAGACTCGCCGGAGAGGTGCCAAGAATCTTTGCAGATGAAGAGCCTCAGTATTCAGATGAGGTCATGGAAGTTGCTAGTTCTATTGGAAACCTTAGACAAAAACCAGGTGCTGATGCGATAAGAGCTAGAGTAGCTCAGTCATACGGAGATGAATTCGCAGACCAAGTTATGTCCGCTGGTAACTTTGCGAATGGCGGTATTGCATCTATCGTTCCTAGTTTTGCGGGAGGATCTCTTGGAGGTGTTTTAATCGATAGCATAATCTTTCTTAAGAAATCAGGTGGGCCTTGGATTGAAAAGACGCTTGATGCTTTAAAGCAAGGCAGAATTGACCTTGAAGATGCAAGAGATTTAGATGTTCCAGAAGATGCCATACAGAGCGTTGTTGGATCTAAACTGGATGTTGGCGATATGGGAGGCGTTGTATCTCCTGGAAATGTAAGACGCGCTGGTGATGATATTCCAGAGTTTGAAGATGATGTCCTTAGAAGTGCTGAGGAATCTTTTGGCGTTGGAGGAAGAAGTCCTCTTGATGATATTCCTGACGCAGATATTGGAGACGTTGGAAGAAGTGCAGATGATTTAGGACCCCGAGAGATTCCAATGAGAGATCCAGGAATACCACTTGATCCCTCTGGAAATGTAATACCAATGGCTTCCTCTGCGGAGCGAGCTGCTGCAGCGTCAGCAGGTGGTGCACGCGCAGCTAGAGGTGGCATAGAGACATTAGCCGAATCGCCAACGAAAACCCCGTTATTAACAAAAAATAGAGCTTTAGCAGCAGCGGGGGGAGTAGCCGGAGTAGCCGGATTAGGTGTTCTTGTTTCAAACCTTTCAGAAGATGAAGAAGAAGTGGTCACGGATCCAGCAGTGACATCGGCAAGTGTTGATACAGGCGGTACAGGCGGCGATGGCGATCCTCCTCCTCCTCCTCCCAGATCCCAGTATCTTCTCAAGAATCGGAGATTATTTTGGCGATCCAAGGATCCAAGCTGGACTAATGAAGGTTGCTAAACCTACGGCTGGTTTTACTAAACGCAATCCGCTTGTTGATTTTTATGAAGGTAAAAGAGAGTACGATGTAGAAGAAGCTGATATACGCAAAGGAGAAGAAGCTGGCAAGACTGCAATGATGAAGAACCTTGAACTAATCAAGAAGCTTCAGCCAGAAATGAAAGATGAAGAAGTCTTAAACTTGTTGTTGGGAGAGAAGAAGAAGACTAAAGAAGATTATCTGACTTTGTTTGTTGAAGAAGAAATAAAAAGAACTGGATCGCCTCCAAGTCTTGAAAGAATGAAAGAACTAGAACCTATGGCAGCTTTATTAGCGGGAGAAACTGTCGCTGGAGAAGCTGCAAAAGACGCAGATGGCAATGAAATAATATTATGATAAAGGTTAGGCTTCCAGACGGTCGTTCAGTAAAAGTAGATACTGAAGATGAAAGTGTTGCTAGACAGAAGGCTCAAGTTTTTTATGACAACAACCCTATGTCTGTTGAGCGTGGCGCACAGTTTGGCGAGGAAGATGTCAGTGTCGCAGGGGAGATTGCTCGAGGTGTAGGCTCTGGTTTGGTTGGTGCCGTCGAGGGTTTGTCTAGTCTGCCAGCAGAACTAGTCGATTACTTTTCGGATGATAGTAATCAGGCTGAAAAGGTAAGAAGAGAGTTTTACGCTCAGTTCAAGCCAAGCACTTCAACTACCGCAGGAGAAGCTGCTAAATTCATAACTCAGTTTGCTGTTCCAGGTGGTTTAGCCGCAAAGGCTGCTCGCGCATACAAGTTAGGCAAAGCAGGCGAGCTTGGTGCTTTCGGTGCAGCAGATGTTATTGCTACGACTCCTGATGTTGAAACTCTTGGTGACTTTTTTGATGGAGGTCCAACAAAGCGTATAGATACAGAAGATCTTGAAGGGTCTGAAAGAGCAGCCGCAGAGCTTAATAATAGAATTAAAGTTGCCGCAGAGGGCGCTGGTTTTGTTCTTGGCGCACCATTGCTTCTAAAAGGTGTTGCTTCTGGAGTAGGCGCCGGAGCAGATGTGCTTGCCAAAACAGATGTGACTCAAAAGGTAGCTAAAAAAGCTGAAGGCGCTTTAGATGCCATTAAAGATAGAGAGAATTTGTATAGGTTGACTGGAGTCGATGAGACTTTAGAAAACCCTCAGCTTAGAAAAAGAGTTATAGATAAAACATATAACAGTTTAAAAAATAACTTAACCTTCCAAGGCAGAATGCCTAATGAAGTTGCTAAACAACTTGACGCAATCAAGATGCAAGACGTAGCGGCAAGCAATCAGTTAGCAAGAAACAACTTTGAAGAAATAGACGGCGCCTTAAAAGCATTAAAACAGTCAGGAGACCTTAACGAAGTAGATGAAAGGGCAATTTTAAACGCTCTTAATGACTTTATGTTTGCCGAACCAAAGAAGGGCCTTAGCCGTGACATGGTAAAGCAAAGAGGCAAAGATGTTCTAGAAAGCTTTGATGGAAAGCTAAGATCAAGGAAAGTTAAATCCTTATTTGGAAACAGAGATTATAGTTTAGTTAATTCTGCTTCTAGGTTTAGGGAAGGAATAGACGATCTTTCAAAAAGTCTAGCCGCAGAAGATCAGTTCCTTAATCCAGAGTTACAAAAGCAATTAATAAAAACCATTGGCGATACTAACGTAGGCTATTATGGAACTAGGCTTTACAGAACCATTAAAGCTAGGGACGGTTATGTTCCAAACAAAGAACAGATAAACGCTGCTTTAGAAGAAATACAAGAAGTAGCTAGGCAATCTGGTAAAGAATTATCAGAGTCAGATGCTATGTCTCAGCTTAATGCCATACGGAGTACAGTAAACTTTCAGAACGCTAAGATGAAACCGAACATGATGTTCGAAGATGAAACCTTAAGAGGTGTTTCTCAAGGCGTTTTGAAAGGAAGAAAGCTTGATAGTCTCCCTGCAATCAGAGACTTCTTAGGCGAGTATTCAGGTGGGTCTGATGTTGTTGGAAGAATAACGAGACAAGGCGATTCGTATGATGACAGAGTCATACGGCAACGAAGTCTAGAAGAGCAAAGAATAGGTTTAAGAACTAAGGCGGTTGAGACTGTTGACGTTATATCCAAACAATTATCCTCTGCCAGTTACTTTAAAAATCTTATTAAGTATAACGACTCTCTTCCGCAAGAAAGCAAGTTCATATTAGATGCACCCCCTCCTACCTTAGAAGGTCTTGATCAATATGGTCGAATAGGGTTTGGTTCTAATCAAACCGGAGAGATTACTGAGGCCATGCGGATGAAGTATGGTCCTCTTGCAGGAAAGTACGTTAAGAAAGATTATCTTAGAGCACTAGAAGATGCTCCAACAGCTATTGGCGATGGCCTCCTAAATAAACTGTATGCTACTTTCCTGGGATTAAAAGGTATGTCTCAAGTCGCTAAGACTGTGTACAGCCCTATCACACAAATAAGAAACGCTACAACTGCTGCGTTCTTTGCATTGAAGAATGGTAACTTTGGAAACGGAGAGAACCTGATTAAGTCAGCACAAACAGTGTTTAGTCAGATTGGCCAAAGACAAATCGGTGAGGGCTTTGGCGTTGCAGGAAGTAACTTCAAGGCTGGATCAAAGCAAGCTATTGATGAGTTTTATCAGAAAATGATAAAGCTTGGGGTTGTCAACTCAAACACAAAGATAGGTGAATTTGAAAGCTTATTTAAAGATGCCCTTGAAGCAGAATCAGGCATACTTGGTGGCAAGGTAATGAAAAAAGCCTTAGACATTGCGGAGAATACTCAGAACAGGTTTGCCGGTAAGTTGTATCAAGGCTCTGATGATATATGGAAGATATACAGTTATCAGATGGAACTTGGTCGATTAAAAGATGCCTTTGGAAAAGGCGCAACAAACATTCCTATAACAGATCCTAGAAACATCTTAGACCTTCAGCGCCGTGGCATAACGCCATCTCAGCTTAAAGGTAAAGAACTTGATACTTTTCTTGAGAGAGAAGCCGCAGAAATTGTAAAAGATACAGTTCCAAACTACTCAAGAGTCCCTGAGTTTATAAAGACGTTAAGAAGACTTCCGGTGGGAAACTTCATTGCCTTCCCTGCTGAGATTATTCGGACCAGTGGTAATGTTCTTGGTAGATCAATCAAAGAATTATCCAGTGAGTCTGCGGAAATTAGATCCATAGGGATGAGAAGGTTAATGGGCTCCATCGCTGTAGATGGAGGTATCGCTGGTGGCCTTTCAGCAAGCGCAATGATGCTGACTGGAGCAAATCAAAGAACAAGTTGAAGCCTATAAAAGATCTTTTGCTATGCCGTGGGAAAAGAACGCAATGCTTATTCCCATCGGTACAGATAAGGACGGCAAGATTACTGAGATGTATAACTTCTCTTACACCAACCCTTACGACTATGTGACAAGGCCAGCAAGGGCCGTCCTTAACGCAGTCAACAATGGTGTTGCCGCAGAGAAAGACTTGACAAGTATTGCTTTTGATGCTGCTTATGAAAGCACCACTGAATTCTTTTCTCCGTTTCTTAGCGAGTCTATTGTTACTGAAAAAGCTCTTGATGCGCTTAGGAACAAAAACAACTACGGCGGTCAGGTATACAATGATGCTGATCCGCTTGGGCTAAAGCTTGCTAAAGGTTTTGCTCACGCTGCGGAGGGAATAACTCCTGGAGTTTCGCCATTTACAATAAAAGGAGACGTAACAAGTCCAATTAACTTTAATGTAGAAGTTAAAGACTTCCCCTAGAGCGGTAGGTCAAATGCTTGGCGCTAGTGAAGAGGCTGGTGTTAACAGGAAAGGACAAAGACTTGATGCTGCGGGTGAAATTGTAGAAGCATTGAGCGGCGTAAAGACAATCAAGCCTGATTTAGAAAGAACCTTAGAATATAGAGGTTACGAAGCTGCACGGCAGGTTAGAGAAGCATCTCGGATATTTAACCAAATCGCTAAGTCAAGAGGCAACGTAGACGCAGAGTCAATGACTAAAGCTTATATAACTGCAAACGAACAAAGGTTTAAAGCATTGCGTGACTTAAGTGTTGCTATTGATGATGCAAAAGAACTTGGTCTTGATAAATACGCTATATAAATCATTAAAGAAGCCAAGACTCCTCATATTAAAGACCTTCTCTAAGCGTTTTGTGCCATTCTTTCCAAGCTCTCAGGTTATTCGTGAAGCCAGAAGAAGTGCGGACAACAAGCTTTCTAATCCAATCGACATGAGCGATATACAAGAACAGTATAGAGATTTTTCCCAAAGGCGATACACTCCAAAAGCTATTGAAGAACAAAGAGCGCAACAAGCGCCACCAACTATGACACCGCCTCCTCAACCAGGTGTATCCGTTGCGCCAGGTCCACCCCAGCCACAGCAGCCACCGTCTTTGTTTGACCGTGGCATAGATGCACTAAGAGATATAGAATTAGATAAACTCTTAGGCTCTTAATCTCTTGCTACCACAACGCAAAAAGAAAACCGGAAAGTACTTTGCCCAGAAGGTTGAGTACGATGGCATTAAGTTTGATTCAAAGCTTGAAGCTGCTCGATACAAGATTCTCAAAGCAAAAGAAGAGAATGGTGAGATCGAGGGGGTGGAGGTCCAGGTTCCTTACGAGTGCGTGGTCGAAGGAAAGAAGATCTGCAAGTACATCGCAGACTTTAGATACTGGTGCAAAGATCAGTATGTGGTAGAGGACACCAAGGGTGTACTGACTCAAGTGTTCTCGCTAAAGAAGAAACTTGTCGAAGCATTACACCCTGGCGTCATCGTTCAGATCATCAAAGACCCAAGAGAATGGCCACCTAGAACGGTATCCGATCCTCATCCATCACATGTACTTTTACGAACTCAGCATCAAATGATTCCCGAATGTTCTGAGCAGAGCCCATCATCAGTTCAGGATCAAAGTTGGTCTTAGATAATTCCCGTAACTCAGGACTACTAAATGACTGTTTGTCAAGTCCTTTAGATACCGCATTAAAGAACCCAACTATTCCAGATCGATAAGCGATCTTATCGTCAGTACTGTCTCTGGTATATGCTCAGCAGGAACCAGCGCAGGCATCCATAGGTGCTCGCTACAGCCGTTTTTCTGATCGTCAATGGTAAGACTCTTGCTGAATCTATCGCACCACCAGACGGCCCCATTTGACTCTGTGATCGGCTTTGACTTGATGCAATTCCTACAGTTCACGGAAGCTGGCAATCGATGCCCTAAATAAACTTCGCGATATACATGAGATTCATTCTTTAATCGCCAGTCTTTTGCGCTCATACCTTCAGGAACCTTGTCGCTGGTGATTAATCGTTCAGCTTTTTCTTGTGCCTGCTCCCATATCGAAGGGTTGTAATCAATCAGCTCAGAATAGATCTCACTGTTATTCTTATTGACCACAACAACCATGGTCCGCTTGACACCAAAGATTCCCATGTAAGCATGGATCTGCCACTGGTATGTCTTACTCCACCCTTGATAGTCCTGAAGCTTAACGAGTTCTTTGAAACGCTTGTCGTTGGCGCTTTTAATTTCAAGCAGCAACGTCTCTTCCAGATCAGGCGGTATCTTTCTAACAAAGCCATCGCATGCTCCAGAAAAGTGTCCGCCAAGAGCAGAGGCCCTATATTGCTTACCATCCTTATCGACTGGCGATACACCTATGACCTTGGTTGAGGTGAGGTAATCAACAACCTGATCCTCGATGCGTTGACCTAAATCAAAAAGCCTAAGCATTCTTCCTCCAAAGCTTGGGCTAAGGCACCAATGAAAGTTTAACCAGATCTTACGCTCATCATCGTCACCGATAATACTAAAGCCAAGATGCCCCCGATTGCGTTCATTCTGTTCGACGATGACATCGTCTATCTGTTCAAAAATTGACTCCAATGACATTCCAGTACTTACCCTCCTTCTTTAAGTTAACCTGTTTGATCTTGTCAAATACCCCAACCTCATTGATTAGCGTCACCGCTAGGTCAATGGTGTAAGGATACGCGTTTGAACCCGTCATCTTATTCCACTTGATCCGAGCCATATCTCCGGCCTTACCCTTCATGCCGATCATGAGTGCAGTGCTTTGAGGCCAGTAAACTCCATCGCATTGAAACTCTACGCTGAGATAATCGTTTCCATTCTTTGATGTCTTTCTCTTTGCTCTGACCGCAATCACATCCTCTGACCTATAGATGGGCTCGTTCTTCTCCGGCATCTCATCAGATAGAACGTAACCTTCTGCGGCAATGTCGCTGGCGGATACGGCTATATCTTTATTTTTTTCATCTAACGCAATAGCCTTGACAGGCTTGGGTGCATCGCATGCTTCGCAGTTATTATCCTCATGGTCATTAACATGCAAGCATTCATCACACACCCATATTAGACTGCCTTCTGGGGGAGGTAATCTTGATGGCCTAGCCTTATCAATACAGCCATGGCGATTCATGTTCTCACCGTAGTCAAGAAGCAAACAATCTTCTTTTCCAGGCCATGGACGCATGCCTCTACCGCAGATCTGGACGTACAGACCAAGTGATTTCGTGGGCCTAAGTATCGCAATGCAGTCTGTTCTCGGAGCATCCCACCCTTCTGTGAGTACAGCTACGTTACACAAGGCGTTGATCTTGCCCTGTTCAAATTGCTTTAGGATGGCGTTTCTTTCATTCTTAGGAGTTTCAGCCGTGATAAATGCAGAAGTGATACCAGAACGGCGAAGCAACATGCACATCTTCTCTGCATGAAGCACACTCACACAGAAGAATACAGTGCTGGTCCTACCCTTTGAGTATGCTTTTTCAACCCAATCGTCGATGATACTCATGATCGTTTGCTCATCCATGGCAAGGATCTCAAGGTCTGACTCTCGATAGTCACCACCTTTGAACTTCAGTCTTGCTTTACTAGCGTCGATGACCGCTTCCTTAGCCACCGCGTATGCAGTTAACCTGCATAAGTACCCTTCTTCCATCAGTTCTGGGATGGTCACTGAGTGGGCTACGCCGTCAAAGAAATCACCATCATTACCGTAGATAAACCCTTGGCTCATACGATAGGGCGTAGCTGTCACGCCAAGGACCTTTGGACAACCGATCTCTTCAAAGTGATTGATGATCTTTCTGTACCGGCTTTTCTTTTCTTTGCCTACATGGTGGGCCTCATCAATGACGATGTAGTCTACCGGCAAGGACTTATCTAACCTGGTTTGCGAGGCGAGCGTATCTCTACTCGCAATAATAATCGGTGCGGTGTTATTAAACTTCTTAAGACTAGCAGCGAGTACACCATATGGCGCACTGGGCCAGACATTTAGCAGTTTCTCTTCTGCCTGAGAGATTAACTCTTGGCGGTGGGCGAGGATAAGAAATCTCCTCGACGGATCTTGCTTGTAAAGCGTCTGGATTAGTGTCGCGAATACAACTGTCTTACCCGCACCAGTCGGCAGGACGATAAGAGGGTTTGTAATCTTGTTATCTAACCAACAGAGAGCTTTATCTAAAGCTTTTTTCTGGTAGTTTCTTAGTTCCATCAGTGGATTATTCCTTCTCCTTGAAGTTCATTGAGGCTATTGACTGCAACCTTTTCTTTGATTGACTGTATCGATGCATCTACGCTTTCAGGATCAGCAAAGGTATAGGCATGTATAAGAGAGAACGTGCTCATCACTTCAGACACAGCCTCAAGACTGTAGCCAGCATCTCTCATAACCTTTAGCCATTCTTTTAAATGCTCATAAGCATCTGACATTTCTTCATTACAAAAACTGAATCTCAATCTGATCTACTTCATCCATGTATCTCTCCTAATAAAGGGTGATCCGTTTCGACTACTGGTGGATCAGGCCAGCTCGCACAACTGTTTTTAGTTTTGAGGTGATCCAGAGGGGGCATGTCATAAGCCCAAATCACCTATCTACTTAAAGCAGTGGTAGTCTTTTGAAAAGTTTTGTCGGGTCAAGCCTTTTCAAATACTTTTCACCCTTTTCACCCTTTTCAGGGTTAATAAATTAAAGCGCCCACTTTCGGTCGTCTGGTAGGGCGGCACCAGATAGCTGAGTTTACGACCTATGCTGACCAGTTACTGGTCTGCACTTGTGGCGCTGGTTCTGGTTGGGCCGCAGGTTGAGCGGCGGAAGCGGCTTGTTGCTGCGCTACGTTCTGCGGTGGCTTGAACGAAGTGATCTTCGCTTTGTCCTTGTACATCCCACCGTTGGGGTTAGGTCTACCCGCTTCGATCTCAGTGACCACATTGACCGGCTTCTGCATAGCAGAGTTGACCAGTGCAGTACCAAGCGGCTGATTTGTATCAACGCCACTGGCGCCAATAAAGCTTTTCAATCGAGCCATACCTACCTTTGAGTTGCCAGTAATGGTGAAGTTTTCCCATACATGCATGTTGGCATGCGTAGGTCCAAGCACCTTGAAATCAAACGCGAGGTAAGTGTTACCAGCGTTTGAAGTCTTTTCTTCAAAGCTAACTGCCTCGACAGTCCACTCACCCGCAGGAAGAGGACCGCTCTCCATGTTGGACCCACCTGCCTCGACTGCGCTCCAGTCGATACCTTGATCTAATATACCCATAATAATTCCTTACTGTTGTGGTGCCAGAGCGGCACCGTAGTGTTGTTCGAAAGACTTCCAATCAAATTCAATCTGATCAGGAAGACCTACCCTTGACTTAGCGTCATGGCTGGCGGCAAATTTAGTGAACAAAGCGCGGTTGCCATAGCTGACAGCGCGAGCCTTACTACCATCCTTTACTACCTCTACCTTGTAGTTCGCAAAGAAGTTGAAATCCACCCAATCTTTGATGAGCGCATTCACATTCTTGTGACACTTCATCTCCCATCGGTCATAGGATTCGTTCTTTGCATCGTTAAAGGGCTTGATACCTACATGGCTAAGCAGAATGATGTTCATTCTTTTCTGCCGGTGCAGGAAGTTCAAACCGTCTAACAGCTTGACCCACAGTTCTCTGACTACGGTGTACCCTTTGCCGAAACCTGGAGAATCAATGCTGTCCCAACCATTGGTTTGACATGCATGAGCCTCAGCCTTAAGCGCGGCGGCATCCGTGGTATCCAGAACCAAGGTCTGGAACTGATGATCCTCATTGGCCAATGACATCAACTGGTCGAGGATATCTTTCCATTCATTAGCCAAGGGGAATCGAGCAACACCTTCGATGAAGTTCAATCCATCCTCCGCCTGTATGAAGATTGCGTTAGGCGCACCTGCACCGAACGTTGACTTACCAATACCATCGGTGCCTTGGATATTCATCCTGACCGGCGGTAATGATTCGTTGGGAATGACTTCCCGAGCTGTGGTTACTTGAGCTAGTAACGACATACTACACCTCCTTTATTGCTTTGATTTTAGGATCCCCGAGCTTAGTCGAACGCGCACGATTAATGCCTTCAACAAGATCATGATCTGGAAAGTCCAGACAGAAAGTCTTAAAGCCATTAAGGTTTACTTTGATTTCATTCACGGGGGTTACAAAGGAAGGCCAATCTTCAGTTGACGGATACATATTTAATGCATCTAACAGCAGATCTTGATCCCAAACGTGGGTACGTTTGACCTCAAAAGTCACACCGGATTCGGTGCGCTCTCCTCCCTGATTGCGTATAGGCGCGACCGCGTCCATTGCAATTTTTGTTTCAAGCACTTCTCTTTCAAGACGCTTTATCTTACTATCGATCTCCGACTTTAATTTCTTAGCAGCGACCAACTCTTCTACGACACTCTCGTATTCCATCTACATCTCCTTTCTCTACTCTCCACGGACATCGTAATATTATCCTCAGATAATATCAACCCTTTTTATGTGGTAATTTATCATGTATGCTGTGGAGGCAAATACAAAGGAGACCAAAGTGGATATCACAATCGAGAAAGGCGTCAGCGCCGGACCACCCAAGCGTGGCCCAGGTAGGTGGCAACGCATACTACTTAAGTTAGACATCGGAGATTCGTTTGTCATTGACGAGAGTAAAGATCCAAAGCAATCGCAGGTTAGAGCTATCAGGCAATCGGCTAAGTCGCTTGGCTATCAGGTGGTGACTGCATTAGAAGGAACATCGAGGCGCATTGAAAGGATAGGCTGATGCATTTTTTCCAACAGAAGTTCTGTGGAGAAAACATAGAGCCTGATATAAAGGGCGATTGGTTACACGAAATGTGGGAGCTTGGCTTTCATATCATTCCGTGTGGCTCTCCGGCAGAAATGATACCTCAGTACTTTCGCAGCCGTCATCCGTTTGATCCAGACGATGCACTGAAAGCGAAGTGGGCTAAGACCCCGCGTGTGAAATGGACACACTATCAAACCATACAACCAAGTCAGGCCGAAGTAGACAAGTGGCATGCCGATTACCCACAAGCAAACTGGGCAGTCATTACCGGCATAAACTTTGCCGTGGTCGATGCAGACAGTGACGAGGCAGTGCAATGGATAGAAGAAGGTGGCATAACGCGAACACCATTGAAGCAGATGACGCCTCGAGGTGGTACGCATTACTTCTATGCACTGGGTCCCAATGACGTACGCAATAGCGTAGGCAAGAATAAGATCGACATCCGTGGTGATGGTGGTTACGTCATGATCGCACCATCGGTCGGGTATCGTCTTGAATGCGAGCAGTCGTATGGCGTCACGGCGATGGATGAACTGCCATTGCTGAGCGGTGATGATCTGGGAAAGATCAGCGGGTTCAATTCAATCGATCCCAATACCGGCGAGATCCCATCGATCAGAGAGAAGCTGACAGAAGAACCTCAAGTCGAAGGCAGTCGCAATGATACCCTCGCACGGTTGGTCGGTAAGTGGATCAAAGAAGGTTGGGGTTTGCGTGAGGTGCTGATCAAGGCGCAAGACTGGAATCAAAGTTGTCAACCTCCGATGGACCTAGTCGAGACAACGAAGACAGTGATGTCGATCTGTCAAGGTCACATCAAGCGCAACCCAGACCTAGCGCAGAGCGGGATCAACGATTGGAATACCTCAACGTGGCAGACGGGATTGACCGAGGACCTGAAAGAAATACAGGAACAGGAAGACCCAATTGATACCCCGGAAAAACCGGACAAAGGCCCCTTGGTTTAGTACCTTTTAATGCCGAAGAATGGCAGGAGATAGAGGACGATACCATTGAGCAGTACTGGGGTGATCGGTTCATCTTTGAGAACAGTCGGGTGCTGTTACTCGGTAAGCCCAAGATCGGTAAGTCCAACTGGCTTGGCGCGTTCGCTGCGGGAGCAACGACCGGCACAGATTTCATGGGCGTCCCGTTCAATAAACCATTGAAGGTGATGTGGTTCCAGGCTGAGATCATTGCAGAGTTCTTGAAACAACGGGTGGAGATGTACTACCAGCGGTTCTCAACGAACGATGACCTACGGCAGATGGGGTTCAGTAACCTGATCATCAGCGGCAGACTCCGTAAAAACCTGATGAAGGATAGCGACATTCAAGCATTCAGTGACGAGATTGCATTTCATAATCCAGACATCGTGATGATTGACCCGATCATTAACTTCTTCGACGGGGAAGAGAACAGCAATACCGAGATCAGAAAACTTCTTGATCGGGTGGACATGCTGATGGAGCTTAACAATGTCGCGACAATCGTCGCGCATCATACGGGTAAGGAACGGGCGGATGACAAATCATTCCTATCAGCACGGGGTGGGTCCGTGTTCGCGGGATGGTTCGACAGCGGGATCAAGCTTATGGGTGAGAAGCCGAACATCAACGTGTTCTATGAAGCGCGTAATGCGGCAGACCCACAGGAGCACATCGCGTTCTTTGATTTCGATGATGGCTTATGGCAGGTGAGCGACTTCACCCGCATGCCGAACGCAAAGAGCGAAGAAGAAATCCATGAGGATGAGGTAGAGATAGCGGGAATCGTCATGAAGGCGATGAAAGAGAATCAATTTTATAAGCGATCGGAGCTGGAGTTTGAAGCTAAGACCGCACTTAAACGTCACAAGAAAGCGAATGGTGTACAGGCATGCAAGAAAGCGGTCGGCTATGTACAGAAACACTTGGGGCATATCGTACATACACACGCGGAACCTGGGCTGGCAATGTGGCACTATCTCGGTAGCAGTACAGCAGCGAAGCCTTGGGAAGTAGAAGCAGGAGAGAGAAGGATGAAGGTTAACTTAGATCTGAACGATCGTGAGGTGGAGGAGGTCATGGAGAAGTACGATGACCTAGTCGAGAAGGTGGACAAGATGATGGCGCTGCTCGAGCGTATCAGTGATCACATTGAAGGGGAGGTGGCGTGAAAGGCAGATGGCCAGAATGGATACCTAAAGAATCCAGGAGGGCTTGGCTTACAAGCTCAGACCTTAATAAGTTATTGACGGTAGATGGGATTAGTTGTGCTGGTTACATTCAAAGGCAAGAAAGACTTGGCAAGCCCATCAACCACAAGATTTATAATGCCGGTAAAAGGTACAGAATACTTGATGTCATCGCTCGAGCAAGGGCTGAAGCAGTTAGCATGGTTCAGCCTAAAATCATTAAAGAAAAGATGGCTGTGGGTTTTTTGATTGAAAAACGGAATAAGCTTGAACAAGAAGTAACAGATCTCTTAGATAAAAGAGATGCTCACTTCGTTGATTTTCATTCTATGTCAGACGCTTTGACTGGCAAGCATATGCTTATCGAAAGAGAGATCGTAAAGGCTGCATCACCGATTAATACAAGTGATTACTGCGGCGTATATTTTTTGGTCAAGGGTGATTGCGTAGTCTACGTTGGACAGTCGATAAATATACTAGTTAGGGTAAGAGAGCATTCAAAGTATAAAGACTTCGATTCTTTTTCTTTTATAAGATGTGAAAAGAAAAAGCTTGATGTGCTTGAAAGCTTGTACATCCACGCCTTAAGGCCGGAGCAACAGGGTTGGTCTGGTCCTCGTAGGCACAAGATAATGGCTGCGCCGTATAGTTTTAATCAGTTGCTTGAGATGACAAAGGAGATCGCGTGAACCCGTACCTAATTGATGAGCCAGCAGTGATTAGCTTCAGTGGTGGGCGGACATCAGCGTACATGCTTTATAAGGTTCTTGAAGCGCATGGTGGGAAGTTGCCTGACCATGTTGTGGTCGCGTTCTCCAACACCGGCAAAGAGATGCCTCAGACCCTTGACTTCGTTGATCGGTGCTCAAAGGAATGGGATGTGCCGATTGTTTGGCTTGAGTTCATCAAGGAAAAGAAACCTGGAATTGTCGTGGACTATGAGTCGGCATCAAGGAAGGGCGAGCCTTTTCACAACCTAATCTCACAAAAGAAGTTCATTCCTAACGACAGGATCCGCGCCTGCACAGAACAGTTGAAGGTAGTGCCGATCAATAAGTACATGGAATCATTAGGTCATGACCCGTTCTTAACCGTGGTCGGGATAAGGGCGGACGAGCAGAGGCGAGTCGCAAAGCAGCGAGCAAAAAAGAAAACTACGCGTTGCCCCTAGCCGATGCCGGTGTAACGCTCCAGGACATCGATGCATTTTGGGCGAAGCATCCGTTCAAGTTGGACTTGCCTATGTCTCAGAATGGCGAGAGCCCGTTGTCTAACTGTGACTTGTGTTTCTTTAAGAGCGTATCAAGGAAGCTGTCTATCATCAGGGAACAGCCGGACATGGCGGACTGGTGGATCGAACAAGAGGAAAGGATCGGTAACGTATTCCGCAGACAACATCCGTCTTACAAAGAACTCAAGATCATGGCGTCTGATCAAGGTCAGTTGTTTGATTTCGAAAACGAGGAGTCGATGTCTTGCTTTTGTGGTGATTAGGGGGGAGCTACACTGAGGTAAAGGTATGAACCCCAGTGTAGCAATACCCAAAGCAATTAAGGTATGTTGGACGTAAGGGGGCGCCCAACGGAAACAATCCTATCAGAAGGAGCGTGGAATGGACAACAACTTAATGCTATTTGGGGCAAACTATTACATCTATCAGCACTACGGAATCGAGATGGCAATCGTGGTTTATGCGGGCATCGTGATCGTCATGTGGATAGGTATCAAAAAAATACTTAGGGCGGAAAGTTAAAGTAAATTCTAGGCCCAATATCGATAAGTTAGTGGTCACTTAGGTCGGTACAGTGCGATTGTACCTACCCCCTGTGGATAAGTCTGTAAGTGCTTGATATCCCAGGAAAAGATGGGTCGGTATAGTCGGTATGGTCTGTACCTACGCTGTACTGGGTATACCTACTTCGTAAGTCATTGATTTATAAGGGTGGTACATAGGTACAGTAGGTACACTCTCTAAAGAGAGGGAGAGATATATTAAAATATCTCCCTATCGGAACACTCTCTCTTGTATGTTAGAGTCCGCTTTGAAAATAAAAAAAATGCGAAGGGTTTTTTTTAAGGAGTAAAATTTGTGAGTGAGTTGATTGATAAGTTGGGACCGGATCAGGACATTCTGAGGAACCCAGATCAGTACAAGCCAAAGCGTAGGCAGATGAAGTTTACGCCGAAGCAGGAAAAGTTTATTCAGTTGTTTGTCTATCATGATCTGACCAATGTTGAATGCGCTCATCGTGCAGGCTATGCGTTCCCATCAGTTGCAGCGACTAAGATGCTGAACGATCCAAGGTACACGCACATTCAAACGAAGATCCAGGAACTGAAAGAACTCGAGCAGAAGAAGTATGAGATAACTTTTGAGAAGGTTGCGCGTGATCTTCAGAAGATTCGGGATGCCGCCATGGAGGATGGGACCTATGGTGCAGCAGTACAAGCAGAGCTGGGAAGGGCGAAGCTTGCAGGCTTGATGATCGATAAGAAGGAGATTAAGACGGGAAGGATCGATCAGATGGATCGGTCTGAGGTTGAGGCGCGTCTCATGGCGTTGCTTGAGAAGAATGACCTTGCGCCCAAGGCAGAGGATGATGTGGCTGAGGAGGACGTTGAGGATCTCGAGGGGGACTTTGAGGATGCAGAGTGGGATGTGATTGAGGATGAGGATCTCCCCGACGATCTCGAAGATGAGACCGAAGGGGAGGGTTAGGTTAGTAACGATTGATGCTCATGTTGATGCGAATATCACAGCTTAAGACGCTGTAGAACGAAGATAAAGCTTCGGAAAGCTTGTCCATCTCTTTGAGGAGGTCGGTCTTCATTTCTCCGCCAACTTCATCGTCAAAGATTTCTTCGTAAACTTGAATGTTGGCTAGAACCGTCGCTGGCGTGTCCGGCATGTAGGTGTCTTCGCATACGGTGATCGATGCTACAGGGCCAATAATGTCCGAAAACTTTCTGGCTTCATGAGTAAGCATACGCTTGTGTGTATCTTCTCGGTATCCCGCAAATCTTATTTTGTCTTCAAGATTTTCGATCTTCTCATTCTGCTCATTGATTACGGTTTGCTTCGTTCTGTATTTCTTTGTCATCTTATTTTCCTTTTCTAGCTTTGAGTAGTAAGGCACTTGCGTCCCTTGATGGCGATCGAAAGCATCTGCCCTTGCGGGCTTTGTCAGTCAATCGTTTCTTTGCTCTGAAACAACGGTCGAAGGTGTACGCTTTCCTTCGATGTGGAATAGAACAAAATCTTGCACCAACATGGGTGCTTGCGAACTCCACGCGACACCATGCGCATGTGAAGTTGCGGGTTTTCTTTTGACGATGGATGAAACTGGAGTTCTTCCTGAAGCCTCCTCGCCTTTCAGTTGGATTATTTTCCTCGATTTCCAGGCTCTCAATCTCGGGCGCTGCGGTGATGCTCGGCATAGACTAACTCTCCTATTCTTTGTACCAGTTGGGGGACTACGGCGTTTCCGAGGGATTTAATTCGGTCCACCCGATTGGGAACCCCATGAGCCACTCGACCCACGTTGGGTTCAGGGAGCCAGCAAGCTTGCCTTTGGGTGTTTGATAATCCGATTGAGCTTCTACCGCATCGCTCAAGGTGTTGGTCATTGGGTTCCTTCCCGACTTCTTCATGGCTTCTTGGCTTCTTGCTCCCTTGTGCTCTCGTGTCGTTGGGGTTGGCCACATCTTCACGGCTGTCTCCAATCCATCGCCGGACTTCTTGCTCAGACCCTTGCGGTTGTAGTTTCCGTGAAGGGTGGGTGTCGGCCAGATTCTCACTTCCTTGGCGAGCGTTCTCTGGTTCGCGGTGTCCATGTTCTTCCAGTCGGAGTTCATTGGCGTTGGCCATACCCTCAGAGGATCCTTCGAGAGACTGTCTTGACCGCCGCTCCGATGTTCCATCCGTGTGTGCCGTTCTTGTGAGAGGTGCTACCCTTCGCCGCCGGTCATTCTCGTCGGAGTAGGCCACAATCCAGCATCGGTCTCTCCGGTGGTGGGCTTCGACGGCACAAGCCGGAATAACAAACGATTGGACTTCGTAACCTTCGGCTTCCAAGTCAAGGCAAACATCGTCGAGTGCCATACTGACGAACCCAGAAACGTTTTCACCAATGACCCAAGCCGGAGCTGACTCTTTGATGACTCGTAACATTTCAGGCCAGAGGTGACGGTCATCTTCCTTTCCAAGTTGCTTGCCTGCAACAGAGAATGGTTGGCATGGGAATCCTCCGCAAACAACGTCAACTGCGTTTTTATATTCTCGTCCATCTAATTTCCTTATGTCTTCGTGAATGGTGATGTCCGGCCAGTGCTTGGCCAAAACCTGCCTACAGAATTTATCCTTCTCGCACATCGCGATGGTCTCCATCCCAGCCCACTCAAGGCCAAGAGAGAAACCACCGATGCCGGAGAAGAGGTCAAGGACTTTCATTCATCCTCCTCCTCGTCTCTTGGATGAAGGCTAAAGAATCCTTGGTTAGGACAGTGCAAGGGTGCTTCGTTTACCCATTGCCATCTCTTTGATTCAACGATGTTGGGAAAGAAGATTTCCTTTGCACCTTCGGGTGATGCGGACATGTACTCAAAGAAGCCTTCTTCAAGGTCAATGCCTTCGTTGCGAGTACTGAGCCCGTTCATCTTGGCGAGGAGTTCGTAATAGTCTACGCCACCGAACTCACCATAGCCTTCGTAGTCGGGCTCATGCCACACGTTGCCCTCGTTGTCGTGCAGATAGACGGGCAATGCGCCCTCGTCTGTGTATCTGTTGGTCACGGATTCACCCGTGTCGTTTGTTAACCATGAAAACATACCCATCTTATTTCCCCTTACAGTTTGGATTGGTTTGCCAGTAGTCTGGCCAGTGACCCGCGCATACCATCTCGCGGTATTGCTTTTCCATCTCGACTTCATGCTTGTAGTCTTCGTTGGATACCCAGATGAAGATGATCGCTATGATCGCAACCATAGCGAGACCCATCAGTGATTTACGTTCTTGTTCGAACATCATGGTTGCTCCCATCCCATGGTCCCCTCAGCGATGTCTTCGTTGGGGTCAAGGTCATCGTCACGACCGATGCCGATCTTGCGAAGGATGGCCTCGGCCTCTTCGTTGTAATCTTCGTAGTCGCTCTGACTCTCGGGGGTTAGGTGATAGCTTCTGAACTTCGAATCGTATTGATACTTGAGTTCAAGGCCATCACGGTCGATCAAGATCTCAGCAAGATCATCGATCATTTCTACAAATTCAAAGATTGCTACTTTCATTAGTCTGTCACCCTTGTCCAGTGATTGAATTGCACATCTTCAGGAAGATCATTGAGCACAATATAATCGGGTGCGTTCTGATCCTTGGCGTATGAGATGGCCTCATCGGTCGGCTTCTGTTTGATCTCGTAGATCTCATTGGTGCTGACCTTGAGTAGGTGGATCTTTCTTCTCATTGAAGCTTTCATTTCTTTAAGCATGAGATGACGGTTCAGTGATCCGGTTACGACGATGTCAACGAGCAAATCATCATGACCGTTGCCATACTGAGCGTAGCATTTCGGATCGTTTTCTTTGATGTCGTCTGCGGAGACTTGGCGAAGATCGGATAGCATCTGTCTGAAGCTTTCCTCCGATTGGCCACTGTACGGGTAGTAGGTGTTTGAACCACCGCGACCATCGTTCTCGTACTTGCAGACTCGCTTGCCATCAATGCACACAGTTGCGTCAACGCAATGCGTCTCATGACTCGCCCATGATGACCACTTGATGTTCTTGAGAGAGACCCTTGAAGGTGCGCTCATGACTCACCTCCCGATACAACCTTGATCCCTTCGTAAACGTAGTCTCGAACCTTGCGAAACACAAGGGATACCGCTGATTGAGTGTGACCGCCGATGTTCCAATCGTGAATCCTTTCGACTTCGATGCTGTCATCACCCGTGTATGCGGGACCGTTCTTCCAGTTGTAGATGGTTGCGACCACGCCATCAATTTCGATCGCCCATTGGACATCGGACTTGCCCGTTGAGGAGACATCCTCGGGCTGACCAAAGATATCGACGAGGTCCTGAAAGCTGAGATGAATCTCACCTTGAAGGCAGGTTAGGTTAGTGTTGACCATTGTTTTTCCTTAGTTTTGCTTTGGGTTTACGATTTTAAGGTTTGCTTGATGTGATTGTCAAGTGCTTGTTTAATTACAGCTTACGAAAAGGTGCTGATTTCTATGAATATGTTGGGGGGAATAGCGCCTCCCCCGCCCCACAGGGCCCTCTACCCCCCGTTTGGGGGGTGAGGAAGGGGTAAGGTAAGGGGTCGGCGTGCGGCCTGCGTGCGGCCTGTGCGTGCGTCTGGTTGCGTGCGGCCTTGCGGCCTATATGTGAGTGATTCGGACTTCAAAGTGAAGGTCGAGTGATAGCGTGCGGACTTGCGAGTAGCAGTGACCGTGCGTGCCGGTGATCTCTGAATCAAACCAACCGCTTTCGCGGTCGGCTCGGTCTCTCAATTCAACTTGATACATTGGTCCTCCTAGTGTTGATGGTAGCTAATGTTGGCTACGTCCTTGTCCCAACATGCGCGACAGTCTCGGCATTCATTGTCCTGTTTAGGTGCGGGCATATATGCGAATTGGTGGGAATGGTTCGAGCGTGAACCGTTGAAGTGTTGCGGAATCGCTTGGGCCTTGGGCCGTCAACCATGGCAGCGGACACTCGGACAATGAGATTATCAGGCAGGTCACCGTCATATGATGCGACCGTTTGCGCTTCGCGTGTTGGCAACCAGTGCAGAGTGTTGGGCGTTGCGCGTGCGACTTCTACAATCTTGGCGAAGTGATCCGCGTCCTGAATGTCTCCGCTATCATGCCATCGAAAGTATTTGTCTTTGTTGATCGCTCGCGCCATGCTTGGCGCCCAATCCTCTCGGGTGATTTTTTCCAGGCGCCGTGCTTGTGCTTTCTTGACTACTGGGAAACCATACATCCTCGATCATACGCGTAGCAATTCTCACACGTTGATCCTTTGACGTTTCGCAATTGTCCGCCGACCTTGCACGCTTGTGCTGGTAGTCCGTAGGATTTGCTCGGCATCTTTGACGGGTTGGATAACCCGCCTACATTCTCTCGTGCTTCTGATACTTTCATTTGTAGATCCTTACATTTTGCTTTAGGTGTCCAATTCTAGCATAAAATTCCTGGAAAAGGGTAGTTTTTAATCGGTTTCGAGCTTGCGAGCTTGCGACCTCGAGATTTTTTTATAGTGTAAGCATGCGAGCTTGCGAGCTTGCGACCTTATTATTTTATTATTATTTAATGGTTGCAGCGGGCACCTGTTCCAGGAGAGCGCCCATAAAAAAAGGACCCGAAGGTCCTTGTCTTTAACTGTGAGTGTATCCGTCATCCTCGACGCCCAACCACATACCGCACCATTGGACCATGAAAAAATTCCCTCCAATGCCTGGAACAATCGACCTCCTGAATGCCGGTATGACATGCCGTTGTCGTTCTGCATCCATTTGCGATGCAGTGCTTCTCTCTGTGCTCGATTAATTGTCATCGTTCATGATCTCCGTGATTGATCTCCGGTCGAATGGCAGTACATTGTTGACGTAGAACCGCTCGATCATCTCATCAGGCCACGCGTTAATGATCGGGTTAACTGCCAGCACCATTGCCTTGATGGTTGGATACTCTTTACCTTGAAATTGATACTTCATTTGATTCTCCAATGAGGGCGCCCGAAGGCGCCCGATAGTTTAGATGAATGGATTGATGGTCAATACCTTCTGGATCTCTGGGCTCGGTGTCCGAACCGTTAACCCCCAATCCCATCGCTGGCCTTCCCAGTTGATTGACCCGATGATCTTGCCAGCATCACGAGAGGTTACAATCAGATTCGATGGCTTATGTTTAAACCGCGTGAATCCGTTCTCATTAACACCGATTGAATTCTTGACAGCATCCGCTGGTGCTTTTTTCTCTGCCGCCAGTGCTCTCTTCAGCATCTTAAGCTTGACTACGTCCGCTGATTTCTCAAGCTTGGCTATCTCTTTAACTAATGATTTGATGTTCATAACATCCCCCTTAATTGAATGAAGGCGCCCGAGGGCGCCTGATAGGTTTATAGGTCGGCGAAGTTGCCCTCTTCTAATTCTGCAAATGCATTGATCGCATCGGTGATTGAATCGAATGAATCGAACCATTCTTTTAAGATCCGGCGCTGACCGTGGTCCATGTAGCAGAATGTCTCATGCAATCGTTCCATCGTTGATCGAACTGCGAACAATCGCGAGTCAACGATTCCGATCTCTTTGAACATGTCTTTGCTGTTTCCGTATTGCATATTAATTTCCTTTAATTGCCTTGGTTTATCTGTTATCCCTTATTGAATAACAGAGTTAAACAATAAAGGTTTTGAATGATAAAGTCAACTGTTCTATGCAACATCAAGCAAAATAGCTGGGCCTTTTCATGATGACTGAGCGAAGCGAACAGATGCCAGCACCGCTGGCATGATCAACAAAATCCAACGGGTCCCTTTCGAGTTTTTCGCGATTCGCTGGCAGGTCTCGCGTGCGAGCCCATCCCCCCCTTTTGGGGGAGCTTTTGTGTTGTAGTATAATAACGTTCGCCACCCACAATTATGTTGAAAAATAAAAATGCCCCAACTTGCCCATATTGCTGAATCTGAGATGAAAGAGATCCTTATGCTTAAGGAACGCCTCTCACAGATGGAGTCTCAAGATAAATGCAAAGACTCGTTTATGGAGTACATCCGGCACATCTGGCCTGGGTTTATTGAGGGGGATCATCATCGGATTATTGCGGACAAGCTGACTGAGGTTGCACAGGGCAAGTGCAAGCGGTTGATTGTGAACATGCCGCGTCATACGAAGTCTGAGTTTGCATCTGTTTACTTTCCGTCTTGGATCATGGGACTCAAGCCGGAGATGAAGATTATGCAGACCACTCACACTGCGGATCTGTCTATAAACTTTGGCCGTAAGGTCAGGAACCTTATGGACACGCCGGAATACAATAGTATTTTTGATAATGTTTCTTTGGCCTCGGACTCAAAAAGTGCGGGTAAGTGGCAGACCAGTGCGGGGGGTGAATATTTTGCGGCTGGTGTTGGTGGTGCCATCGCGGGTAGGGGTGCAGATTTATTGATTATTGATGATCCGCACTCTGAGCAAGACGCGATGAGTGTGAATCTTCTGGATGCTTGTTATGAGTGGTACACCTCGGGTCCCCGTCAGCGTCTCCAGCCAGGTGGGACGATTGTTATTGTGATGACCCGATGGTCTACGTTGGACCTCACGGGTCGTTTGTTGAAGCGTCAGACAGAAAACCATGCGGATCAGTGGGATGTTATCGAGTTGCCTGCGATATTTGAGGATTCGGGTAATGTTTTGTGGCCGGAGTTTTGGAAGCGGGAGGAGTTAGATTCTGTTAAGGCATCGATTCCGGTTTCGAAGTGGAATGCTCAGTACCAGCAGAACCCGACTTCTGAGGAAGGTGCGATCATTAAGCGGGAATGGTGGAATATCTGGGAGAAGGATGAGCCGCCTCGTTGTCACTATGTGATTCAGAGTTACGATACTGCGTTTAGTAAGAGTCAGACCGCTGACTTTAGTGCGATTACGACTTGGGGTGTTTTTACGCCGCAAGAGGGTGGAAGTGATGCATTGATTCTTCTTGATGCGACCCGTGGTCGTTGGGACTTTCCTGAGTTGAAGGCGGAGGCGATGGATCAGTACAAGGAGTATGAGCCTGATATGGTACTTGTCGAGGCCCAAGCGAGTGGTACGCCGTTGACGCATGAGTTGAGGGCGATGGGTATACCTGTTGTTAATTACCGGCCTAGTCGAGGTAATGACAAGATGACTCGGGTACATGCGGTGAGCCCTGTATTTGAGTCTGGGATGGTATGGGCGCCTGACTTTGTGTTTGCGGATGAGGTGATTGAGGAGTGTGCTGCATTTCCGTTTGGAGAGAACGATGATTATGTAGACTCCATGACCCAAGCTATACTAAGATTCAGACAAGGTAACTTTATTAACCTTGAGTCTGACGAGATTGAAGAGGAAGTTTACCGAGACAAACGCGCATATTATTAATCTCGAGATAAGGAAACGATCATGGCGGCAGATCCAAGGGCGACGCAGCAAGAAGTTAAAAACGTGCAGGTGCTGGGAACAAAGGCGTTAAGATTTGAAAAGTACGCTGCTGTTGGTGATAGACTAAGACAAAGGTCTCACCAAGATAAGAAAGACTAACTTCAAAGGTCGAAGCGTATTACAAGGCTGGCGTTGCTGCTACTACTTGTCTGGAGCAAAAGCTTAAAGATTACAAAAGACTGATAAACTTTTTAAAGAAGGATAGGAGGCAGAGGAAAAAGACTTGAAAGGTAATGATTACAAAAAAGCTGTTTGAAAAGCAACTGGAGAAAAGCGAAACTTCGAAAAACAAAAAGCGTGGATATTTTGGGAAAGATGCAAAGTTTCGGCCATTCGGTGGTGTTCTCGCCCGAGCATTGCTTGGTGATGATGAGAAGTTTGGTGGTGAGCGAGGTCTTATTGACTTTGTTCGTACAAAGAAAAAGCCCGTTAAAAAACAAGCAGGTGGAATGATGAAAGCAAAAAGAACTGTAAGTCGAGCTGCTCCTCGAGAAGAAAAACTTGCAGCTGGTCGACTTGCAGCTGCGGCAAGAGCGTCAAGAAATACCCGTATGGGCGGCAAAGAGGCTGGACCTTCAAGAGCCCGATCTGGTGCAGGAACTGGCAGATCAATCTCAGAGTTGAGTGATGCTCAAAAGAATTTGCTTAGATCTGTTCAAAGCACTGGGAAGAAGCAATCAACAAGTGTGATTGATGACTTAACTAAAAAGTACGGCAATCTTGCTGCTCGTAAACAGCGCCAAAATTTAAAGAAGAAGGCGCCCAGACCTCCTGGCATGAAGATGGGTGGTATGCCCATGAAGTCTAAGATGGCTTCGAAGGGTGGCAAGATGGGCGGTATGATGCCACCTGGTTACAAGAAGGGTGGATCTGTGGGCAGAAAGAAAACTGCTCGCGGAGTTGGTGCGGCTAAGCGAGGGTTTGGCAAGGCTATGCGTTAAGCATGGCCTATCTCCAAAGCAATATCCCACACTTTAAGGCGTGGGTAAGAAGGGAATACACGGTTAATCATGAGCGATACCATGGCGAGTTTTTACACGCTATGGTCATCGCTGTGACTACCATGCCGACTCGATGTCTTTCATTTCAAGTTATCTTTACTGGATGCGAAGCTGATGAAGACGAGCCTAACGTACACGGTGGAGCGATGTGGGCAAGAATGCCCATCACCGCTTTGGTTGGTGATACGCCGTTTGAAGAATGGCCTGAACCGATGCCTGTCTGGGCTGCTCAACCTTGGGATTGCAGTTCTCATAATCACTCTGTTTATGTGCTTGACCGCTGCACACCTTGCCCTTGGCTTGCTAAGATCGATGGTGAATTTTATCCTGCGAAATATCTTTTTACGGTAGACTACGCGGAGAATGAGATCGCTGATGATCCGGCGCAGCATAAGCAATCGCATGTGCTTGAGTTGCTTGATGCTGGAGAATGGACCGGAAATATTGTAGCGTTACCCAATAACAGGGTAAGAGTCACGCATCCTGCATGGTTTCAAACAGGCGAAGGTGCGCCAGACTTTAAGCCTTCGCAGCATATTCATTACAGTAAGTCTGATTTAGACTACACGCTTGACGTTAATCAGATCTTTGACAATCTGTATTCTGACAAGGAATAACCTTATGAAGCCCAGCAACACGGACATGTACAAAAAGGTTATGCGCCTTCTTGAAGATTCTGACGATCAATCTTTAATTGATGATTTGTTAGAAAACGAAGACGAGCTTTCTGAGTATTTAGATGAAGAGATGCCGGAAAAGCGCGGATCTGTCATGATCATGATCAAGAAGAAGGGTAAGAAAAAGGAAGATATGGAAGAGCTTTTTCCTGACAAAGACAACCCGATGATGATTAAGATGAAGAAGGGTGGTGCTGTTCGCAAGCCGAAAGCCAAGGTCAAGGCTAAAAAGAAATCTACTTCGATGACGAAGTGGGAAAGGAAGTGGGGCTAACACATGGCTATTGAGCGTGGCGTTGATGACGTTGATATCCAAGAACTAGAGATTGAAGACAACTCAAAAGAAGTTGAAGTCAATGTTGAAGACGAGTCTTTTGATGAGCTTCTTGGTTCTGGGTTTGAAGATGATGAGGTAGAAACCCTTGAAGACGGCACCATGTTGTTTGGTGCTCCACCTCCTATGATGCCGCAAGCCATGGGTGCGCCAGAGGATTTTTACGAAAACCTTGCGGAAGTTTTAGATAAGTCAGATCTCGGTAAGCTGTACAGTGATTGTGTTGCAGATTTCAAAGATGATCTTTCTTCAAGAAAAGAGTGGGAAGAAACTTATAGAGAAGGTCTTGAGTTTTTAGGCATGAAGTTTGAAGACCGAAGCGAGCCTTTTGAGGGTGCTTCGGGGATTGTGCATCCGCTTCTAGCTGAAAGTGTTACGCAGTTTCAAGCACAGGCTTATAAAGAGATGTTGCCGCCTGGGGGTCCCGTTAAGACTCAAGTCGTTGGACTGGGTACTCCGCAAACGGACCTCCAGGCAGCGCGTGTACAAGAGTACATGAACTATCAGATCACTCATGTAATGCAAGAGTATGATCCTGAAACTGACCAGATGCTGTTTTATCTCCCGTTATCGGGCAGTGCGTTTCGTAAGGTTCACTTTGACCAGACTTTGAATCGTCCGGTCTCTAGGTTTATTCCATCTGAAAAGCTTGTTGTGCCTTATGGCGCTTCGAGTCTTTCGAGTGCTGGTCGCATTACGCACATTGTTGACATGTCTATTAACGATGTGAAGAAGCTTCAGCAGTCTGGTTTTTACCGAAAAACTAAAATGTCTGATCGTTCTTCGGACCCATCAGCAGGCAATGGTATTGAGGAGGAGTTAGATGAACTACAAGGTGTTAAGCCGTCTGGTAGCTCTAATTCAGACGAATGTGAAATCCTTGAAATGCACGTTGAACTCGACATTCCAGGGTATGAAGACGTTAATGCAGAAGGTGAAGAAACGGGTATCAAGCTTCCGTACATTGTTACCATCTCTCAAAGCCAGTCTCAAATTCTATCCATTCGCAGAAACTACAATCAAAACGATCCTATGCGTACTAGGATTGATTATTTTGTTCATTATAAGTTTCTTCCTGGGGTCGGCTTTTATGGTTTCGGCCTAACGCATATGATCGGTGGGTTGTCCCGTGGGGCGACCTCATTGCTTCGACAGTTGATTGATGCCGGTACTTTGGCCAACCTACCTGCTGGATTTAAGGCGCGTGGTATTCGTATTCGCGATAGCGATGTGCCGTTACAGCCAGGTGAGTTTAGGGACATGGATGCGCCAGGAGGCTCATTGCGCGATGCGTTAATGCCTTTGCCGTTTAAAGAACCTAGCGGCACCCTCCTAAACTTGCTTGGTATGCTGGTTGATGCCGGTAAGCGATTCGCCTCTATTGGTGATATGCAAGTTGGTGACGGCAATCAAGAGGCACCTGTCGGCACCACTGTTGCATTATTGGAGCGCGGTAGTCGCGTAATGAGCGCGATTCATAAGCGTTTGCATTATGCACAGCGTATTGAGTTTTCGCTTCTCGCAAAAATATTTAAAGATTACTTACCGCCTGCTTATCCGTATATGGTTGCGAATGGCAATCCAGGTGTAATCCAGCAAGACTTTGATGACAGAATAGACATTCTTCCTGTCAGCGATCCCAACATATTCTCTATGAGCCAGCGCGTTATGTTGTCTCAAGAGATGTTGAGAATGGTTCAGGCTAACCCTGAGATCCATGGTCCGATGGGTATGTACAATGCTTACAAGCGTATGTACGAAGCAATGGGTGTTCAGCAAGTTGATCAGATACTGCCACCTCCACCACCTCCGCCTCAACCACAACCGATGGCTTCTGGTGTTGAGAATGCAAACTTTATGATGATGCAGCCAGCTACACCATTTCCTGATCAAGACCATCAGGCTCATATCCAGACGCATATTACGGCTTACAAGTCTGGGCCTGTTAAGTCTAATCCTCAGCTACAAGCTATGATTCAAGGTCATATTTATGCCCATGTTGATATGATGGCTAGAGCACAAGTTATGCAAGAACCTGAAATTCAGCAAATGCAACAGCAGATGCAAGCGATGGGGCCACCTCCAGGCGGACCAATGGGAGGACCTCCAGGTATGGGGCCACCACCTCCTTCGGGCGGACCCATGGGCGCACCTCCAGGTGGACCTCCAGGAGCGTCTCCTCCGATGGCTCCTCCGCAGGGTGGAGCGCCTATGGGACCCCCACCTCCACCAAATCCGATGCAGCAACAAATGCAGGCTATGATTGAAACGAGGGTTGCTCAAGTAACAGCGCAGATTATGGAACAACTTGCTCCTGAATTTGAGACTGAAGATGATGATCCTTTGGTTGAGCTTCGAAGAGAAGAGCTTGATATCAAGGCTCAAGATGTTGAGCGTAAGGCTAAAGAAGCTCAACAGCGTATGGATATGGATGAAGATCGCATTGATAAAGATTATGAGATGGATCAAGAGCGCATGGATCTTCAAGCCGATATTGCAGACATGAAAAATAAAACTGCACAGGATAGACTTAAACTTCAAGAAGCTATACAAATGGCTAACGTAGCTGAGAAAATGACCAAAAACATATTTGGAAACTAATCATGATTAAAAGAACCACAAGCTTTAAAGAGCCTAAAGTAGACAAAGGCGGATTCACTGTTAAGGATCAAGGCCGCGTTAAGTACGCGTCTATTGAATCTGTTGAAGCATCTGCAACGCCTAAGCCTGGCATGGGCAAAGGTAAGTCTCGAGGTGGCGGTGATGCACAGCGAGGGACTAAGTTCGAAGGTATCTTCTAATGAGCCAAATGCCTTTCACAGGACCTGGTCAAGATCCAATGAGAATGAGCTCTAATCAAATCAACGATATGATGAGATTGTTTAGGCGCGACCGTCCGATGAACAATACTAATCCGCGTACTGGAGAAGATCCTAGCAATCCTTATGGACTTAGCACGGGATTTGCACTAACAAATCACCGTGCACCACCGCCTCCAATGGACAACGATCCAATGAGATTAATGTCTGATGACTTAATTAGGCGATCACAACAAGAAAGTAAGCTAAGGTATGGAAATCTGGGTCCCGGTCCCTTTCTTTCTCCGATGCCAAGCCGACCGGATATTAAGCAACGTTCAGAGTTTTACCAACCGCAAGGTCCTCAACAGCCTCGAATTTATGAAGCTGGGCATGATGCTTTGAATAGGCAGATTCAACAACAAATGCAGCAACGAGGGGAAGGGGGTAGAATTCAAAACCACCAAGCACATGAAGCAAGAATGCCTCAAAGAATGCCACGGCCTAATCAAGGTTATGGCAATCGCTTTCCAGGTATGCAGTTCAGTGGACCTTTCTCTCAGCCAATGATGCCTCAAAACTATGGCATGGGTGGCGGATACCGACAACCGCAACCAATGCCTTATCCTCAGCCAAGAATGCCTTATCCTCAGCCAATGCCGCAGCCTGGTTACGGCGGTGGTTATGGCGGTGGATTCGGCGGAAGAGGGCCGGGCGGTGGTTACGGCAATATGTATGCACAACAACCTCAAATGTACGGCGGGGATATCCGCCACAACCTCCGATGTTTGGTGGAGGATATGGTGGTGGTTACGGCCAACAGCCTCAATATGGAGGTGGATTTGGCGGCGGTATGCAAGGTGGTTACGGTGGCGGTATGGGCGGAATGTACAATCAACCACAAAGACAGCCGCAATATCAAAATGCAAGCCCGTTTGGCGGTCAAATGAATCAAAGACAACAGCCTCAACAAATGGCCCAACAAATGGGTGGCTTTGGCGGTGGAATTATGAGGAGTTTTTACTAATGGCACCACGCAGAGGAAGAGGAAGACCATCTTCTATAGAGCGAGAAATTGGTGTATCTCCTAGAGGTACGACTAAGGTAGCTTCAAGAAGATCTACACCTGTTAAAACTCCTCGACGAGGAACAATAAAAACAACGAGTAGAGGATAAGACCTACTAGAGACGAGACTGAAAGTCGAAGATCTACATCAAATGTAGCAATAAAAGAAGAACGAGAGGCTAACACTCGACAAGAAGCAAAAGATAAAGCAAAAAAAATTAAAGAAGCTGCTGCGGCAAAAGAAGCTGCAAGAGTTGCAAAAGAAAGAAAAGCTGCAGCAGAAGCAAAGGCCGCAAAAGAGGCTAAGGCAGCAGCAGAGGCCAAAGCCGCAAAAGAGGCTAAGGCAGCAGCGAAAGAAGCTGAAAGAAGGCAAGCTGTTATTGATGCGGCTGCTGCAAAAAAAGAAGAATATAGGCGTCAACAAGAAGCAAAAGCTGAAGCAAAGCGTATTGCAGACGCAAAAGCAGCGGCTGAAGCTAAGCGTGCAGCAGAAGCAAAAGCTGCGGCAGATGCCAAAGCAGCGGCTGAAGCTAAAGCCGCTGAAGATAAACGTATAGCTGATGCGAAAGCTGCGTCTGAAGCTGCGCGTGCTGCTCAAGATAGAAAAGCTGCGGCTCAAGCTGCAAAAGAGTTAAGAGAAGCAAACGAGGCCAAAGCAGCGGCTGAAGCGAAACGCGTTGCAGATGCAAATCGAGAAGTTAAAACAGTAGACTTTACTCCTGATCAACTTGTTGACAAATACAACAACTCTCCTGGCGCTCAAGATTTTAGTCTTAATGCAACGTATGATCCTGCGACGAACACCTTTATTGAAGATGTAAGCGCTTTTGGTTTTGAAGGAGATGCGGCTACTAAGACATATACTCCTGAAGAGTTCATGACAAAATTAGGTTACAAAGGAGATGAGTACAATAAACTTAATTTTGTTAGGCCAGAACAGCCACAAGAAGCACCTCCTTTAGAAGAAGCACCTGTTGTTCAAGGCCCTGGGACAACAAGAGTTGTAGACCCTATAGGGTCTGTTGGTAATAACGAAGAACGCAAAGGTAACGAAGATCCTGCACTTTCAAATACAGTAGCACCTATGTGGGCGGCTCAGCCTCCAGAATTTAAGTTTACCGCAGAGCCTGTTCCTAGAATTAATCCCGCATGGAATGGCCTTGAGGAGTGGAAGAAAGAACAAGAAGAACCTACACCTCCTGATATGCCTGGTTCTTCAACGGGCGGCATTTTTGATGTTGATCCAAACATGAGTGAGCTTGATCGGTTAAAAAAACAATATGAAACGATGGATGGAATGCGATTTATTGTTGATCCTGGCCCAGAGCATTGGAAAGGACTTCAAGCACTGGCTAATCAAATCAAAGCATTAGATCCTAGTTTTGAAAGTTCGTGGCTTACATCTACACCCGCACCATCTCCAGATCAAGGACCTGAGCCCACGCCTCCCGATATGCCTGGAGACATGCTGATCCCAGGCGGAGGCATTGATACTACTTCTGGCCTTGGCGCTGATCCACAAGGATATCAGGACCTTAAAACTGCTCCCGCAGGATTTAATTGGTCTGGAGGTACAGTAAGAATCTCTCCTGAAAGTTTTTATAATCCAACAACAGGTGAGGAATGGACAGCAAATGCTGCTGGATGGGTTCCTCCTCAAGGCTGGGTTAAAGGAAAGAAACCAACAAGTGAACAGCCAAGTCCAGAACCTGATCCAGAACCAACGCCTCCACCACCACCTACGTTTGTAGATATGGATCCGCTGAAAGGTATGCGTGAGCAGTTTGTTCCACGGAATATTTTGGGTCAGTCTTATGATCCAAAAGTTAGAGAAGACTTTGTTAAGAAAATGCAGTCTGGGGCAAACATATCTCAATATCCGACTTACGAAATGCCGACATCACCGATTCCTCAAACTCAGTTTGGAGGATATGGACAGCCTATGCCGATGTCACCACTAGCGCCATATGCTGGATTAGGTGCTCCGCCAATCCCGCCAACTGGTGAAGATGAGCCGATTGATGAAGATGCGCGACCAGGAGGTCCTTCTCAACCACCTGGAGGGGGCGGAGTGTTTTAATGGATTCAGTCGCACTAGCTTCATACATATTTAAAAAGATTAAAAAGTTTGAAGAAGGCCATGTCGATTATTTAACTGGTGGAAACATCAAGACGATGGAGGATTACAAATTTGTGATGGGTGAATTATCAATGCTTCGCACCCTTCGCGATGAACTAAAGAAGCGTTGCAAATGGAAGGAGACCCCGATGAGTGAGCTATCATTAGACACTCTCGCTAAATCGTCACTAGATGACGCGTATGTGAGTAGTACCGAACGTGTGTTAAATCCAGAACTTCTAGATAAGACACTGCTTGAAAGAATGCCAAATCCTGCTGGGTGGAGGCTTCTTGTTTTACCTTACAAAGGCAAAGGCGTAACAGATGGAGGTATCGTTTTAACTAAACAGACCTTAGACAAGGAAGGTTTAGCTACTGTTGTTGCTTATGTTTTAAAAATGGGTCCATTGGCTTACCAAGATCACGACAAGTTTGGCGGGATTCCTTGGTGCGAACAAGGTCAATGGGTGTTAATAGGTCGCTATGCTGGAGCTAGATTCTCTTTAGAAGATGACTCCGAAGTACGAATTATTAATGATGATGAAGTTATTGGGACCATTATGGATCCTGATGATATTAAGTCAGCTTGAGGTGAAACATGTCAGAACAAACATTAAGTGAAGCTTTGTCTGAAATTGATATGGATTTAAATATCAGTGAAGAAGACATAGAACAAGCAGCAGTACCAAAAAAATACAGACATAGCCAATCAGATGAGCCTCAAGATGAATCTACTTATGTAGAGCTGTCTGAGGATGAAGTCGAAGAAATCTCTCCTATTACAGATGATGTAGTAAATGATTTTGAAGAAAACGATTCTGAAGAAGCTGAAGAGTCTGAAGCAGAACGCACAACAAGAAGCGCTCAAGACCGAATTAATAAAGCGGTCAAACAAGCCAGAGAGTATCAACGTCGAGAGTTGCAAGCGATTCAATACGCAAAGCAATTGCAAGATGAAAATAAAAAGCTTTCTGGCCAATATAGAGAAACTAGTGTTAATTCAGCCGCTCAAAATCTTCAGATGCAAGAAACGTATTCTAGAGAATTTGAAAGCAGAGTTAATGTTCAGGCAGATGTTGCTAAAAAGAACCTTCAAAAAGCCTATGAATCTGGTGATCCAGAAGCTATGGCAGAAGCGCAACAACTTATTGCTAGAACCGAATCTGATAGAGCTTCTTTATCTCAATATAAAAGAGAACTTGAGAAGTATAAGCAAGATTATCAAAAATGGGCGGAATCTCATCAAAATTATCAGCCAGAATATCAGATACCAGATGACTATGTTCCTCAGCAAGAACCCGAATACGCTGAGCCTTCAACAAGAGCCCAATCTTGGGCTTCTAAAAACGAATGGTTTGGTGCTGATAAGGTTATGACAAACGTAGCTTTTGCTATACATACCGAGCTTGCAGAGACTGGAGTTGACTTAGAATCTGATGAGTACTATTCTGAAATTGATCGTAGACTGAGGGAAGAGCTGCCCCTTAAATTCGAACATGAACTATCCGCAGGAAACACAAAACCCGTCCAAAGAGTGGTTTCCGGTACGCGCATAACAGGAAATGGACGCAATCAAAACGACCGTAGGATTGAATTATCACCGAGTGAACAGCAACTTGCTAAAAAACTTGGTGTGCCATTCAAGGAATACGCTAAACAAAAAATGAGGTTACAGCAATCATGAATGAAGAGACAAAAGGAAAAGGATCTGTTGGTTCTAATAGAACTTCAAGAGAATCCTCTGGCAGAGATTCCCTAAAAGCTCGTCAACCATGGAAGCCACCTCAAATCCTAGAAACTCCCGAGGCTCCCCCTGGAATGAAGTATAGATGGCTGAGAACTCACATTCGAGGAGAGGCAGATAGGACTAATGTCCACATGAAAATGCGAGAAGGCTACGAAGTAGTCAATCCATCTGAAGTTGCAGGCTATGATTTGCCTACAATTGAGGAAGGAACGCATGCTGGGACTGTAGGGGTTGGTGGATTAATGCTTGCAAAAATCCCAATTGAAACGGCAGAAGAAAGGAATGCTTACTTTCAAAGTAAAACTGAAAACCAAATGAATGCGGTTGACAATGATCTTATGAAAGATGAACATCCTTCAATGCCTATCTCTAATGAGAGAAGAAGCAAGGTTACTTTTGGCGGCTCTAAAAAATAGAGCTATTTTGATCGTGTTTAAGGAGAACTAAAATGGCGAATAATGACGCCCCTTTTGGACTCCGTTATGTTCGTAACATTCAGGGGAACTACAATTCTTCTGGTCAGTCTCGTTATAGAATAACGACTGCTGATGCGACTAACACTACCAATATTTATGCGGGTGACATTGTTACCCAAAATACTGCTGGTATTGTTACTCGAATTGCTCGAGCAGATGGCGGGTCCGCAACTTCCGACATTATTGTCGGTGTATTTAATGGATGTTTCTACACAGATCCTACCACTAGCACTCCAACTTGGAGCAACTATTGGCCAGGTAATGCAGCGACTGATGCAATTGCTTTTATTTTCGACCATCCTATGGATGTTTTTGAAATTCAAGCAGATGCAGCTTTCCCAATTGCAGATCTGTTAGGCAACTTCGACATTGTTGACAACACTGGTACTGGTAGTACAGCTTCAGGTCTCTCTTATGTAGAGCTTGACGTTACTACTGGCGCTACAACAGCAACGTTGCCATTAAAAGCCCTGGATATTTCTGGTGACCCAGATAATTCAGATGTAAGTTCAGCCAATACTAACGTGCTTGTTACTATTCAGAATCATCTGTTTGGTCAGAAGCAAGTTGGTCTAGCTTAAGGAGTTAATATATGGCTATTTCAAGAGCCCAATTAGCCAAAGAGCTAGAGCCTGGCCTCAACGCTTTATTTGGCATGGAGTATGCTCGTTATGACAATGAGCATGCAGAAATTTACGAAACAGAGTCTTCTGATCGAGCATTCGAAGAAGAAGTTCTTATCGTAGGTTTTGGTGATGCAAAAGTTAAGACTGAAGGACAAGGCGTATCTTTTGATAACGCTTCTGAAGGCTTTACAGCTCGCTACACGCATGAGACCGTAGCTTTAGCATTTGCACTTACCGAAGAAGCCGTTGAGGACAATCTCTACGACCGACTTGGCGCTCGTTATACTAAGGCTTTGGCCCGAAGTATGGCGCACACTAAGCAGGTAAAAGCTGCTAATGTTCTTAACAATGCATTTAACACCAACTTTGCAGGTGGTGATGGTCAGCCTCTGATCAGCACAGCACACCCGTTGGCCTATGGTGGTACTCTTGCAAATCGGGCAACTACAATGTCTGATTTGAACGAAACCTCTTTAGAAAATGCACTAATCAGCGTATCTACGTTTGTTGATGATCGAAGCATGATCTTGGCCCTTCAGGGAACCAAGCTGATTGTTCCTCCTCAGCTTCAATTCGTAGTTGATCGCTTGCTTGAGACACCTGGACGAGTGTCAACAGCCGACAATGACATCAACGCCATCAAGAATATGGGTATGATCCCTGAAGGTTACGCAGTTAACCACTTCTTGTCTGACACTGATGCATGGTTCTTGTTGACTGATGTTCCTGATGGCTTCAAGCACTTTGAACGAAGCCCGATTTCAACTTCTATGGAAGGTGACTTCGATACAGGCAACGTGCGATACAAGGCCCGTGAGCGATATAGCTTCGGATTTAGTAACCCACGATGTGTGTTTGGTTCGCAAGGCGCTTAATGTTTCATGTGAAACAAAAGCAAAGAAAAAGGTGGTCTTTTGGCCACCTTTTTTTTATTCTAGAATATAGATTCTGAGACAAAACAGCCCCCGTGACCGGCTCAGCGGACGTTACGAAGACACTTGGGCGAATCCTTTCGTAAGAGGTGACCATAATGGCGCAAACCACTTTTTCTGGACCCGTTAAATCCTTAGCTGGATTTATTACTGCTGGTGTAAACAGCAGTGTTAGCTTATCTGCTGACACAACCTTAACCGTAGCGGCTCATGCCGGTAAGATTATTATGTTGAACGATGCAGACGGCAAGTTTACTTTGCCTTCTATTTCTTCAGCCACTCCGAATGATCCTACTTCTCCTGATCAAGCAAACAACATTGGCGCTTCGTTTTCCTTTTATGTCGAAACCGCAGCAACCGATCTTGATATCTTGACTGACGGCACTGACAAGTTTGTTGGCGCTGTAATAGTTGCTATTGACGATAGCACCAAGAAGGCATTTGTTCCTGCTGCATCTAACGATGTAATTACTTTAAACGGTTCTACCAAAGGCGGCATTGTTGGTAGCGTTATTAAAGTAACTGCGATCGATACTGCAACTTATCTCGTTCATGATTCTTTATTAATCGGTTCAGGAACTATTGTTACTCCTTTTGCTGACGCTTAATAAGATAACTTTAGGAGAACAACATGGCTGATGCAGTCACTTCACAAACTATCCAGGACGGTGAGCGTAAAGCCGTCCTAAAGTTTACTAATGTCAGTGATGGAACTGGTGAGGCAAATGTAGTTAAAGTCGATGTTTCGTCTTTAGCTGCAAACTCGTCTGGAAAATCGTGTACTAAAGTAACTGTCGCGCAAATTTGGTGGCAGTGTGTTGGTATGGGTGTTGAGCTTTTGTTTGACGCTACCGCTAACGTTTTAGTTATTGGACTGTCTCCAGACAGTAACGGTTACCATGACTATACTCCTTTTACTGGCATTCCAAATAATGCTGGTGCTGGTGTAACAGGAGACATTTTGTTTACGACTATCGGTGCAAGTTCAAACGACACTTATACTGTTATTCTTGAACTGATAAAGGAATATTAATGACAACCTCTGGGACTAGAGATTTTGAGCCAGATGTAGCGGAGTATATCGAAGAAGCATTTGAAAGATGTGGACTTGAATTTCGCACAGGTTATGACGGGATTACCGCAAGGCGATCCCTCAACCTGCTTTTGGCTGATTGGGCAAACCGTGGCTTAAATCAATGGACCATTGAAAACACCACAACAACCCTGACTCAGGGAGCGGAATCAATTGATCTTACAACATCAACAATAGACGTATTAGATGTTGTTATTAGAAGAACTGAAGGTGGAACAACAACAGATATACAGATGGCGCAAGTAAGTAGATCTGCATACTGGAACATTCCAAGCAAAGATACGCAATCTAGACCAACTCAATGGTTTTTAGATAAGCAAATAACGCCTAAGCTTTATATCTGGCCAGCCTCTGAAAACAATACTGATCAGCTTTTAATAAATAGACTGATTAGAATAGAAGATGCTGATGCTAGTGCAAATACAATGGATATGCCTTTTAGGTTCTATCCATGCTTAGCTGCAGGGTTATCGTATTATATAGCTCTTAAAAAAGCTCCAGATCGAGTAGAAATGCTTAAGTCTTTTTACGAAGAGGAGTTTGCTAGAGCAGCGGATCAAGATGAAAGCAGAGCGTCTTTGTTTGTAGCGCCAAGTTTAAGAAGTTATAGGAGAGCGTAATGGCTTATGCTTCTGGGAAGTATGCCATTGCGATATGCGATAGATGTGGGTTTAGGTATAAATACTCACAGCTTCGCAAAGAATGGACAGGATTTAGGGTTTGTAGTGAGTGCTATGAGCCTAAAGAAGCCCAGTTAGAGCCATTGCCTCATGTTTCTGATGCAGAGGCTCTTCGTAATCCAAGACCTCAATCAGACTTTACTTCTGGTTTTGGTGTTGTGAGAACGATAGACCCTAACCAAATGATAACGCCTACGGGCGATTCTATTGGCTCAGAGTTTGAAGGGTCTGAAGGAACTGGAGAAGTTGGTACTGTAACAGTGGTGGCCTCATGAGCTTTACATATGCAAGTTTGAAAAGCGCAGTACAAAATTACTGTGAGACTTCAGAGTCAACGTTTGTAAGCGATCTTCCTGTTTTTATCCAGGAGGCAGAAGAGCGTATATTAAAAAATGTACAGCTTCCTGTATTTCGAAAGAACGTTACAGGAACATCCTCAATAAACAATACTTATGTTTCTGCTCCTACTGACTTCTTAGCACCGTATAGTCTTGCTGTGGTTTCAGGAAATGTGTACACATATCTTTTGTTTAAACATGTTTCATTTATAAGAGATTACACGCCTAATCCAACTACAACCGGACTTCCTAAGTACTATGCCTTGTTTGATGACACAACGTTTATTGTTGCGCCAACTCCAGATCAAAGCTACGAATTTGAACTTCATTACAAGTATAGGCCGGTTTCATTGACCGCTGGTGCCGAGTCAGGAACAACATGGCTATCGACTAACGCACCAGATGCGATGCTTTATGGAACTTTAGTCGAAGCAGCTACATTCTTAAAAGATCCTCAAGAAGTCGGACAATATGAACAGCGATTTCAAATGGCTTTAGAAGGACTTCAAAAGCTTGGTGCAGGTTATGGTTCTAGAGATGAATATAGATATGATATTGGAAGGGGATAACATTGTTTAGCGTAGAAGTTTCAGCATCACCTGGCTCCGTAAATGTTCAGACTACACAAGGTCGAGGGATGAACTCAGAAGAGATTGCGGCTAATGCAGTCGCTAAAATAATTAGTATTAGCGACACTGCTGATCCTGTGATTAAGGCTCAAGCAGAAGCTTTTAAAGAGCGAATGTACTGGGTTATTGTTGCGGCATGTGATCAGTCGATTAAGAGTGATAGAACTACGCTAGGCAACTTATTTAAAACAAACGGTCATGATGATATGGCTGAAATATTGAGGACTTTATAATGGCTATTGATCAAGCAATGTGTACGTCTTTTAAGCAAGAAATCTTGCAAGGCATTCATAACTTTACTAGCGGATCTGGCGGTGGAACGACAACCACAACTGGCTCTGGTAATACTTTTAAGATTGCTCTTTACACTTCTAGCGCAAGTTTAGGTGCAGGAACAACTGCTTATCTACAAGCAATGAAGTTTCTGGAACTGGATACACAGCAGGGGAAACACTTTAACTAATGTTACTCCCACTACATCATCGACTACCGCGCTTACAGATTTTGCAGACTACACTTGGTCAAGCAGCACCATTACGGCGAGAGGAGCATTAATTTATAACTCGTCAACTGCTGCCGGATCTGCGAATAGGTCCGTAGTTGTTCTTGATTTTGGTGCTGATAAGACATCAACAAGCGGAGACTTTACAGTTCAGTTTCCTGCGGCTGGTGCAAGTACCGCAATTATTAGAATCGCATAGGATTAGCATGTGGCCGATGTCACCGTTGCATTTGAAGGATGGAATAGCTCAACCCATGGCTGGGGCGAAGGCCCTTGGGGTGAGGGCGTTGCAGTACCTGGAGCAACAGGCGCAGTCGGTTCAGTTACAATTTCCGCAGATGCAAACGTTACTGTCACGGGTATCGCTGCAACGGGTTCGGTTGGAGCCGTTACAGTCTCTGCTGATGCGAATGTCTCAGTCACTGGCGTTTCCGCAACAGGGTCTGTTGGGTCGGTTACAGTATCGGCTGATGCAGTTGTGGCAGCTACAGGTATTTCTGCGACCGGAGCGGTCGGAAGTGTCACTGTTACAGCAGATTCAATCACAACTGTTACAGGTGTTTCTGCCACCGGAGCGGTTGGCACGCCTACGGTATCGGCTGATGCAATTGTCTCTGTATCGGGCGTTGCCGGAACAGGAGCAGTTGGAACAGTTACAGTTGCAATCGACGCGATTGTTACTCCAACAGGCGTTTCAGCGACAGGCTCAGTTGGCACGGCTACGGTTAGCGCAGATGCTACAGTTGATGCAACGGGATCTAGTGGAACAGGGTCCGTTGGAAGCGTTACAATCGAAGCAGGTGCATTGGTCGCGCCAACAGGAATTGCGGCCACAGGATCTGTCGGAACTGTTACCACGCAAACGAGCAATATCTTCCCAGTTACGGGCGTTTCTGCGACAGGTGCGGTCGGGACTGTTAGCTTTATTGGTAATGTCGTTGTTGAACCTTCTGGAGTTAGTGCTCAAGGTCAAGCAGGGCAAGTTTTGGTCTGGGGCATTATCATCCCTGGACAAGATGCAAATTGGCAAGCGATTGATGAAAGTCAATCACCAAACTGGCAAAATATTGACGATAGCCAAACACCAAATTGGCAAGAGGTAGCATAAAATGGCAACGTATGTAAATGACCTTCGATTAAAAGAAATTTCCACAGGCGACGAATCGGGAACGTGGGGAACTTCCACAAACACTAACCTTGAATTGATTGGCGAAGCGTTAGGCTACGGTACTCAACAAGTATTCAGCTCAGATGCAGACGCAACAACTACGGTTGCAGATGGAGCTTCAGATCCAGCTCGGGCAATGTACTTTAAGATTACGTCTGCTGGAAATTTGACTGCGACGAGAACTTGTACGATTGCGCCTAATACTGTAAGCCGCGTCATGTTCATCGAGAACGCAACCTCTGGCTCTCAGTCGATTGCGATCTCTCAAGGCTCAGGCGCGAACGTCACGATCCTGACTGGCAAGACGGCGGTTGTTTATTTGGATGGCGCAGGATCAGGTGCCGCAGTTGTTGACGCGATGGCGCTTGTTGATCCCGGTGTGACCGATACGTTGGCTGAGGTTTTGGTTGCGGGTAATGTTACCGGAGGACAGACCTTTCGATCTCTATAGGCGACGATTTTAAAACCTTAACCGCAGGAACCTCTAACTTCCGCGCAGGTGTCAACGCAGGTAACAGCATTGCAAGCGGTGGTAACTACAATGTTGTCGTGGGCGATGAAGCAGGTACTGCGATTACTACGGGTGATAACAACACAGCAGTTGGTTATTCTGCTGGAGCCGCAATAACTACGGGTGAGAAAAATGTCACCATTGGATTTAATTCTGGAAAGGTAATTGATTACTGGTATTAAGAATGTAGCAGTAGGTTCTTATTCTCTTGATGCTAATACTACGGGGGATCGCAATGTTGCTATTGGTCAAAGTGCTTTAGGAGCCTAACACCACTGGCAGATGAGAATACTGCCGTTAGTAAGGTCAGCTTTACAGAAACCAAGCGTTTGGTGGTAATGCTTTAGGCTCAACAACCGGTACAGCACTAGTAGAAACCTTTATGCCAATACGACAGCTAACACAACATGAGGCTTTAACAGCAAACACAACAGGCACACTCAACGTGGCACTGGGCGCATTGGCACTAAACGCTAATGTCACAGGTGCAGCCAATACTGCTATTGGATACAACGCTTTAAGTGCTTGTACAACTGACGGTAATACAGCAGTAGGTAAAGATGCGCTTGAGCTAAATACTACAGGAATTAATACAGCAGTAGGTACTAACGCATTAGCAACGGTAACAACAGGATCTAGTAATACTGCGGTGGGTCAGGATGCTTTAACTTTAAATACAGGTGCGAGTAACACAGCATTAGGAGCTTATGCACTAGATGCTAACACCACCGCTTCTAACAATACAGCCATTGGCGTAGCTGCTTTAGGAGCAAACACAACAGGTGCAGATAACGTAGCCGTTGGAGCACTCGCAGGGGATGCTCTTACTACAGGATCAGATAATGTAGTTGTAGGTAAGAATGCACTATCGGCAGATACGCTTGGACGTAGATCAGTAGCTATTGGCAGAAGTGCATTATCCGCACAAAACTTCACATCAACTACAAGCTCTTATAATGTAGCAGTGGGCTATGAAGCAGGAGCGGCAGTAACCACAGGCGTTAAAAATACGATCATCGGTGGTCTTGCTGGTGATGCTATAACCACGGGAGAACGTAATGTTTATCTTGGGTATACCACCGGAACATCTGCAACGGATGTTAGTTTTAATGTCGGTCTTGGCGCAGAATCTCTTTATACAAATGTCAACGGATCAAGAAACGTAGCGGTAGGTAACGGTGCTTTGTTTGCTATGAACCCTGCATCAGACACAGACACATACAACGTGGCAGTGGGTTATGACGCAGGTGTAGCAGTTACCACAGGCGTTCAAAATACGATTGTTGGCGGTTTAGCTGGTGATGCGATTACTACAGGCTCTTCTAACATAGCAGTAGGATACCAAGCTCTAACCACGGACACTAAGGGTAGTAGAAGCGTTGCCGTTGGTTTTTCTGCGTTGCGCTTTCAAGCCAACACTAGCGCCGTTGAAACCTACAATGTTGCAGTGGGACATGCTGCTGGTGAAGCAGTAACCACAGGCCTTCAAAATACGATTATTGGTGGTTTATCAGGTGATGCTATTACTACAGGTTCTAATAACACAACATTAGGCTATGCAGCTTTAAGTGAAAACACCACCGCATCTAACAACACGGCAGTCGGTCATAGGGCTTTAATAGTAACCACCACAGGCACACAAAATACAGCAGTAGGAGCTAATGCTGGGTTTGCTTTAACAACGGGTTCAAACAATACTGCTTTTGGTTTTGAAGCCCTGAAAAACGAAGATGCTCATGGTAACAACACAGCTATAGGTACTCAGGCACTGTTTGCCCTAAATGCAGGAGCAGATTCTCACAACACAGCAGTTGGTTACCAAGCAGGAGCCGGAGTAACCACAGGCATTAGTAACACCATTATTGGTGGTCTTGCAGGAGACGCTTTAACAATAGGGCAAGAAAATACTGTTCTAGGCAGATCTGCTTTTTCTGCGGCAATTGGAGATAGATACTGTGTCGCAATAGGTAACGCTGCTTTGGCTGCTCAAAGTAATTCCAGCGGAACAGACGTTTATAACACCGCAGTAGGCTATACCGCTGGCCTGTCAGTTACCACAGGCGTTGAAAACACGATTATCGGCGCTCTTGCTGGTGATGCTCTTACTGATGCTGATTACAACGTAGCAGTAGGCGTTTCAGCATTGAGTTCAGATACTAAAGGGGGCAGTTCAACTGCTATTGGTTATCAAGCCTTATTGACGCAAAACTCCACTTCAAGTGCTGACATGTACAATACTGCGGTTGGACGTAATGCAGGTCTGTCAGTTACCACGGGGGCTCGCAACACCTTGTTGGGTAGTCTTACAGGTAGTTCCATTAACACAGGGTCTGAAAATACCTGCATTGGATATGCCGCAGGAGATGCGATAACAACAGGCAGCAACAACATAATTATTGGTCAATCTGTTGATCGCGATGATGCAACTGGGGACAACGCTATTGTTATTGGCGTAGGTTTTGTTGGCGCTTCTAATGATTTTTCTTTTGGTAAAGCTAGTAATGTTGTAAGTAATGATTTTAATGCTGACGCTAACTGGTCACGTTCTTCAGACGAGCGATTAAAGAAAAACATCACAGATCAGACGCTAGGGCTGTCATTCATTAATGATCTTAGAACTGTTAAGTACAACTGGAAAGCAAGCCATGAGTTAGATTCTTCAGATTCTCAGTTAGCACATCTTTATAAAGAAGACCCTGCTGATAACGAAATGAACACCGAAGCAACCATGCACAACTTCATTGCTCAAGAAGTGAAGGTAGCATTGGATACAGCAGGTGTATCAAGTTTTGGCGGCTGGAAAGAAGACCATTATGGAGTACAGCAAGTCTCTAGAGAAATGTTTGTTATTCCGCTAGTTAAAGCAGTACAAGAACTGTCTGCACAAAACGCAGCACTAACAGCCCGTATTGAGGCACTAGAATCTTAACAAGGAGATAAACAATGACAGACCGTACTACCGAACAACTAGCACAAGACTACTCAGCAATGGGTGACAGCATTAGTCTTATTACAGACGTAATCGCTGGTAATGCAATGGCGGATGAATCTGCCGAAGACCGTCAAGACTGTGTAGACCGCAACACTCAGCACCTTGAGCTTATGAAAGCTAAAACTGACTGGGGTAGCGAAGACATGACTGCTACTGACGCAGCTATCTCAGCCGGTAACGGTTATACCGCATCTTAGTATGAATGTTGCGCCTAGCCTTACTACTACTGCCCCTGTTATCTTTCGCAGCCGACGAAGCTGTGATGGAAGATGTAGACAGTAATAACACGCAAGAGGGTAGCCTGAATACCAACACGGTTGGTAGTACGGTTAGCAGCAACAATCAGACGGAAGATCGGTCGGTTAGCAATACTTATAACGGCGCAGGGTCTAGCTCAGACATGCCGGTTGGATCTGCTATAGCGCCAACTTACATGAGCACCGGCATAGAGACCTGCCTTCAAGGCCGAGGTAGTAGCTTACAAACGGGTATCGTGGGCTTTACAAGGGGCAACTACGCGGCTGACGAAGATTGCAATCGGCGCAGAGACTCTAAGATGCTGAGTGATCTTGGCATGAAAGTCGCCGCGATTAGCCGTATGTGCGAAAGCCTAGATGTCTGGCGTAGCATGTTTCTTAGCGGCACCCCTTGCCCAATGCTAAACAACGGAAAGTTAATCGTTGGAAAACGCGCTTTTTTGTTAATGAAACGTCAACCTGAGACATATATTCCTGATTATGGTCGGGTTAAGATGTTGCGGAGGTGGGATCACGACAAGGATGAATGGGTCATGATTCCAAAGTACAACAAGCATCAGGCTTGGTATAACAATTTATTGGCCAATGGTGATACGGATGAGAGTCAAAACGCTGACAGCGGCGAGTCTGTTTCTGCTCGCTATCGAAGCTCACTCAAATGAGTTAGACGCTCTGATCAATTCTAGTGCCGCGCTCGTCAGTCAAATAGACCGGGGCATTAAACTCGCTGGAGCTGGGTACGCCTACGCAAATACCGGGGGCGCTTTAACAAGCGGTAGCCTTGCGGGGACTGCTCACATTAGCACTGCTCAGTTAAACGCGTACAACGCTGCGCTTGGTAACATGGGCGACTATCAAGCCTATGGAGATGTTCAAGCATTGTTAGAGTCTCAAGCATCTACAGAGTTTGAATTAATGAACACTGCCGTAGAAGAATTCACGGATGTTGTGGTTGAGATGATTGCGGTCGTAGAGGTCGCAGAGATTGCCGCTGAAGCAGAAACGCCGGATGATAAAGCGGAAGTTCAGGAATACGTTGTTGCCAACGAAACAGCATTAACGATTACACAGGATCAGGTTGATACCTATAATCAAAGTTTGGACGATATAGAAGAACATGGCAACAATGCTTCAGCATATCTAGGTGTTGCGGCCAATGAAGACGCAGTAGCTTTTTTGCAACAAGGGGCTGAGAATAATAATACTAATGCAAACGAAGGCACACTAACATTTTCCCAAGATCAACAGTGGGTAAAGCTGTCTCATACTGGAACCAACAACGCTACCGCAGTTTATATTAACGGCCAGCAAGGTTCGTTTGATATGGACTTTATCTGAGCGAATCAGATTGGTTGACCGCGGGAGCGCAGAGCGAGCTATACCTTACCGGGCCAACTAAACTTGGTTATAGGTGCTTCATGTTCGAAGAAGATTGTGACCCATGAGCCTAGAAGATACAGAGTTAACAATAGGCGGGGTCAGTTTTAAGGGCGTGTATATCGCCATCTTGCTAAGTTCCCTAGCAACTACTTTAGGAGGTGGGGTATGGACTGCCAGCAGCCTGTATAGCAGGCTAGAGGCGCTAGAAGCCCTCGACATCCCAGAGCTGGGGCCGATAGAAGAAAAGCTGTTGACCGCAGAGCAAGACCTAAAAGGCGAGATTGAGCTAATCCAGCAAGAACTACAGGTAAATGATGTCAGTCAGTTACAAGGCAAGCTTGCAGCTTTGGGTGTAAATTTACAGACTATCGCAGAACAACAAGGTAAGTTATTATTAATTGGCGATAAAGTAACTAAGCTAGAGAACGACATTCAAGCTATGCGGGGTGTTGTTGCTGCAGCGGAAGTTGCAACAAACTCTCTTAAAGACGGTCAGGGTGACCGTAATCGCATTGAGGATAAATTAAAAAAGATAGATACTGAAATCGATGATCTTTGGTCTGGCATGGACTATCTATCAAACCCGCTAAACTAGGAGGAGTTATGAGCGAACAACAGGAACAACAACCAATTATTCTAACCATCGACGATCAGGAGTATGACGTTAATGAGTTAGGCAACGATTCCAAGGTTCACTACGTCGAGGTGGTTAACTTGCGTAAGCAGCTTGGTGAGCTACAGAACCAGATTGCGGCTGCACAACAGCAAAGCATTAACTTACAGGTTGCTCTTGGCTTTCGTGAAAATGCGTTACGCGAATCAATCGAAGTGGTTGAGGAAGTAGAACCGGAAGCGGCTGAAGGATAATGGCTCAGACTCATGCAAGTAAGGCGTTACAACGGATTGAAACACATGAACGGGAGTGTGCCTTGCGATATGAGTCTATTAAGGAACGGTTAGACTCTGGGTCACAACGCTTTGACAAGTTAGAGCGCATGATCTGGGGTATCTACCCGGTCATGATTACCTCATTAATAGCCATTGTTGGCTTGGTGCTAACACAATGAAGTTTGACGCAATCAAAGGATTAATCGGCGCAGTTGCACCTACCATTGGTCAGGCGCTTGGTGGGCCTTTAGGGGGTGCTGCGGCACAAACTATCGCCAGTGTGCTTGGTTGTAAGCCCGACGAAAAAGTATTGCCAATGCAGTACAAGCGGCTACCCCAGAGCAATTAGCTGAGATTAAAAGGCTGAACTAGACTTTCAGGTTCAGATGAAGAAGTTAGACGTAGATGTATTCGCACTTGAAGCAGAAGATATTCAAAACGCTAGGTCAGCTTTTAAAGGTGATTGGACGCCTAAATTTATCGCGGTTGCTTGTGTTCTTTTCTTCGGAGGTTACATTGCTCTGGTCACGCTACAAGACCCCGCTGCGAATGATGACGGGATTGTTAATCTTGTGCTGGGGTATCTGGGCGGTATCGTCTCTTCTATTATCAGTTTCTACGGCGCATCACATAAGCATGACTAATGAATAGACTTGTACAAATGTTAAAAGGCACGAAGGCGTTAGAGATAAGGTCTACATGTGCTCTGCGGGTTACGAAACCATTGGTGTTGGCAGAAACATATCAGAGTCCGGCCTTGGCCTTGCCGATGACGAGATAGACTACTTATTAAGTAATGACATTAGACGGTGCAAAGAAGCTGATCGGTGAGTACGATTGGTTTAAAGATCTTGATAGCGTGCGCCAAGAAGCCTTAATAGATTTGTCATTTAATATTGGTCAAACAAGACTCAGAGGATTTGT